>Ga0070738_10001956_pt1 | contig 35635 bp, 30 predicted proteins | sample Coa_R2_2_FD_66446 | JGI IMG/M metagenome (GOLD analysis project Ga0070738, IMG submission 66446) | Surface soil microbial communities from Centralia Pennsylvania, which are recovering from an underground coalmine fire - Coalmine... | ecosystem: Environmental > Terrestrial > Soil > Unclassified ...
GCGATATCGTGGGCGACACTCTTTTTTACGGGCGCGGCGCAGGCAAAGACGCCACCGCTAGCGCCGTGCTGAGCGACCTTGCCGACGCCGCCTTGGATCTTAAATTCGGCACGAAACATCGAGTCCCGCCGTTTGTCCCGCACGAACTGGATGGAGCCGTGGCGGGAATTGACGAGGTGATTTCACGCTACTTTGTTCGGCTCGATGTGGTTGATGTCCCGGGGACGCTGGCAAAGATCGCGCGTATCTTCGGCGATGCAAAGATCGGCATCTCATCGGTGTTCCAACCTGAGGGCCACGAAGGCGCGAGCGTGCCGCTGATTCTAATGCTCCACGACGCGCCCAACGGCGCGGTGGCCAAAGCACTCGACGAGATTGGACGCCTGAATGTGGTCAAGGGCGCGCCGGTCATGATCCGCGTTGAGAACTTCGATTAAGATCCCGATATGGCGCTCATCGTTCAGAAATACGGAGGAACCAGTGTCGGCAACACCAGCCGCATCAAAAATGTCGCCGAACGGGTCGCCAAGTACCGCGCCAGCGGGGACCGCGTTGTGGTGGTCGTTTCCGCCATGAGCGGGGTGACCGACAACTTGATCCGGCTTGCCAAGGAGATCATGCCCTTGCCCACCGAACGTGAAATGGACGTGCTTTTGGCCACGGGCGAACAAACGACCATTGCGCTGACGGCGATGGCATTGCATTCGATGGGCGTACCAGCCGCCTCACTGACCGGCGCCCAGGCAGGCATCGTGACCGATGGCGTGCATACCAAGGCCAAGATCCAGAATATTTCACCACAGAAAATTCATGACCTGCTCAACGACGGGCAGGTCGTCATTGTCGCCGGGTTCCAGGGCCAGACCAGCGAAGGCCAGGTCACTACTCTGGGCCGCGGCGGATCCGATTTGACCGCGATTGCCCTCGCGGCCGCCCTTAAAGCCGACCTCTGCCAGATCTATACTGACGTGGACGGAGTTTACACCGCCGACCCGCGCGTTGTCCCCTCCGCAAGGAAGTTGCAGGAGATTTCCTACGACGAAATGCTCGAGTTGGCCAGCCTGGGCGCCAAAGTCATGCAATCGCGTTCAGTCGAGTTTGCCAAGAAATTTGGAGTCGTATTCGAAGTGCGCTCGAGCTTAAATGCAAACCCAGGAACCATCGTGAAAGAAGAAGCCAAGAACATGGAAGATATCGTCGTGCGCGGCGTGTCGCTCGACAAAAACCAGGCCAAGGTGACGCTGGTGGGCGTGCCGGACAAACCGGGTGTCGCGGCCAGGGTTTTCAAAGCCATTGGCGACGCCAATGTGAATGTCGACATGATTGTCCAAAATATCAGCCACGGCAGCGGGGCCCCGGCGACCGACCTTTCTTTCACCGTGGACAAGTCGGATTTGCTGAAGGCGCAAAAAGTAATCGACAGCCTCAAACCCGAGATTGGATTCGGCAAAGTGATCGCCACCGATAATATCTGCAAGCTCTCGATCGTGGGCGTCGGCATGAAGAGCCACACCGGTGTCGCCGGCAAGATGTTCGACACTCTCGCCCGCCAGGGCATCAACATCGATATGATCTCCACAAGCGAAATCAAGGTATCGGTGGTTATCGACCTGGCCAGAGGCGAACAGGCAATGCAGGCAGTCCACGCGGCTTTTCTCGGCGAAGCGATTTCTTAGCGATACGCTGTCGGGGCGAACCACGGTACTCGGGGCACACGGGAAAATCGAAGTGGCGGTGGCAACTATTGCGGTCCGCGGTCAGGCTTAGCCCGTTCGTCGGTGATTTAGCTACGACGCTCTGAACCGGTTGACGAACATGCTCGACGCGGCGGGCACCACGACGTACAGTTACACAGCTGGCAACCAGCTCTGGACGGAAACTCAGCCTTTTGCCAGCAGCACGGTGACCAACAGGTACGTAAACTGGCTCAGGACCAGCATGGTGCTGCAGCAGCCAAGCGGGTTGTGGACGAACAAATTCGTCTATGATGCGGCCGGGCGGCTCACCAACGTCACTTCACCCTCCGGCGTGTTCGGCTACGGCTTTGGCGCTCGCCCCTCGACCCTCGTTTCTCGACTCTCACTGCCCAACACGTCGTGCATCACCAACACCTTCGACAGTGGCGCTCGTCTGACCGGGACGTACCTGGACAACAACTCCGGGACTGTTCTGGATTCGTCAATTTACGGATACAACGCGGCCAGCCAGCGGACAGCCTTCACCAACGCCGCCGGCACGTACGTGCAGTACAGCTACGACAACATAGGCCAGCTCAAGGTGGCAATCAGTTCAGCGAGCACCGAGAACCGCGGTTACGCTTATGATTCGGCTTGGAACGTCAATTACACAACCAACAATGGCTCGCTCGCGACGTATACCGTCGACGTTAAAAATGAACTGACCAGTGACAACGGAATTGCAATGGTCTACGACGCCAATGGCAACCGGATTACCAACAACGCGTACCTGGCGTATTTCTACGACGGCGAGAACCGGCTCACGGAGATCTCCGACGTGGTGTACCACAGTTTCCAGACTATCTTCACCTACGACGGATTGAGCCGGCTGCGCACGCGGCTCGAGCAGACCTGGACCGGCTCGAAATGGGTGACCGGCAGCACAGTAAACTACATTTACGACGGGACCCGGGTCATTCAGGAACGGGGCGTGAGCAACAACCCGCTGGTGAGCTACACGCGGGGACCGGATTTGAGCGGCAGCCTTGAGGGGGCGGGCGGTATTGGCGGACTGCTGGCCCGTTCGAGCGGTTATTCCGGTGGGAATTGGACGACCAACCACGTTTACCATGCTGACGGCAACGGCAACATCATGTACCTGGAGGACAGCAGCCAGGCCATGGCCGCGACGTACCGCTACGACCCGTTTGGAAACATGCTGTCCTCCAGCGGGCCAATGGCAGGGCTCAATGTCTACCGTTTCTCGAGCAAAGAGCAGCACGCCAACAGCGGATTGTATTCTTACCTTTATCGCTGGTGCGATCCAAGCGTGCAAAGGTGGCTAAATCGGGACGCTTTAGGTGAAATCGGTTTTGAAGCCGTACGGTCCCGAACCATTCGCTATCGGAGCCCGCAATCGATAGGTGGCGCCATCGACCTATACGAATGTAACCTCTATGACTGCATGCGCAACAACCCCGTGAATGGTTACGACCCTCTTGGTCTTTTTTTTGTCCTGCCGAGCCAGGATGCCCTTCGAGCACGGCAGTTAGCAATATTGCTGCCGGCGCGTGTACATGTATTCCGTGGGTCAGCGCGACACCCCCCCCCGGCGGCTGCGCGATTAGGTGCCGGTGCGTCTTTAGCGATGGGAGCAAAGATGACGTTGTGGTCGATCTCAATCCTGTGTCTTGTGCCATCTGGTGGAGTTTCGGGCCGCCCATAAAAATATTACCAGTACCAAAACGGTAACCCTTAAGTCAGCCATTCGAAGGCCGCGTTCTTATGCATCTTTTTTCCTCTTACACAAGGATTCCGGAGCTTGCTCAATTATCAATTAGCGAGAAACGTCTGATGTGGCACCGCGCCTTAGAACATTTCCGTCTGACAAACCCATGGTCTGTTCGTCTGCCTTTAATACTGTGTGCTCTTGGCGCTGTTATTGGATGGTTTTCGTCCGCTTTTGTCGTTGCAACGTTTTGCAATGCGGAACCGCGCAAGGTCACTCAGACTCTAATCATGTTGTCCTTCATCTGTTCTACAATTGGATCGTGTGTCGGTGGTCTCTTAGGAGGCTTTGTCGGACAGCAATACCTAATTGGTAGAATCCGGAAATGTTTACAAGACTGCAAACACTGAAAAGGCGCTGAAGGGACATACCTGAACAATTGACAAGGAGGGGGAAGAAGAAACGAGGTGCAGAACGAGGTAATGAGGTGGGGTCACGTCTCAACAATTGACACTTGCGAGCTTGACTTTCTGCGAGTGTTTGGGTAGCTGGCCTTTGGGGTGCGACCAGATGTTCGGGCCGCAAAGATAATTGTTCAGGCTTACGGGGGCGCGATCAACCGGGGGCGCTCCGTTTAGCTTGCAAGGGAGCCCGCGAAGCGCCTGACCGAGGGAAGCGCGGCCTTCCAACGCTAGAGTAAAGTCGGAAGGGGAACAGCGCGGTATTCGAGCAGAAGGGAAAAAGCTTCTCGCAGGTGTTGAAAGTATCGAGTGTCGGCAGGGGTGAGGGGCCGCCGACCGACTATCACGAGGCGGACGGGGAGCGCGAGACGCGGTGTTGTGTAGAAGGCGTATTGGAGGAGCTGACCCAATGCGTGACGAATAACGACCCTGGGGTCGAGGTCAGATTTAATCTCGAACAGGAGAAGCTCGTTGGCTGTTTCGACGCTGAGATCAATGAAGTTCTGCTCGCGTTTGATATTGGCTCCTGGGAATTCGACGCAAAGCGCTGCGTAGAGCTTCTCCTGCATTCGGGCGTGCTCGGGCTCGCATGTTGTTGGGGATGTGCGCGCAGGTGGGGGCTCGTTGCTGGCCAATTGCTTCCCGGCCATTCTCGCGCCCCGAGCGTGGGGACCTGCCGCCTGCCTTTGGCCACGGTTCATTGAGTGAAAACAGGCGGAACCGTTACTGTTGATGATCCATGCGGTGGCATGCTGCCACCGATGGGTCTCAACCAAGCGCCCATGTATTTTAATTTCGTGAATTTCTTTCGGCATTCAGAGTGGCATTCTCCTTTTACCTGTTCCGGAGCCCTCGGTCTTGAGTCTGGAACTCGCAGGCACCGTGCTGTTCTTGGCTCGCCTCTATGACCGTATGGGAAAACAACCATGAATCTTTTTTCGCCCTTGTTCCCTTTGCGACCTTCCATTTCACCCGCGCCTTCGCAACAAATCACAGGGGCGCCTCTGCGAAGGCCTGGACCTAACCTGGAGCACTCTGCCTGTCGAAATAGCCCTGGATGGGTTTGAGGACGCCGGCCTTTACCAGCACCACAATCAGGAGCGTGTAAACAAGTGAAACCAGGATGTCCTTGGCCAGGTCCCTTTTGGAATAATTTTTAGGTTCCTTTGCGAACGCCTGCTGGGCTCCTTTGTGCATGAGAATGAAGCCCAGCACATTGGTCAGCCAATATCCCAGGACTAGCGAAGGCGTAAAGGCCGGTTTGTAGAAAAGGCTGATGAGCCAGGCAAAGGCCAGGGCCAGTGGAACATTGACGAACATGTCGTTCCACCAGGAAAGCGGCGAGAGCATGTAACCGGCCAGGGCGAGTATCCCGCCGACTGTTTTGCGTTTCCATGCCATGACGCCCCACAGTAAAGGGGCCAAAGGCAAACGCAAACGAAGGTTGCGCGCCGGCAATGTATCCCGGCGTTTTCGCCAGAGCTCCGCCAAAAAATCGGTTGACCTCCCCCACCCCGCCCATTAGTGTTGGATCGTGACTTTGAACCTGAATCTGCTGCTATCGAAGGCGCTGCTGAGCGGCGCGGCAGGCGGGTTCTGATTCTTTTCTGGAATTTATCGAACCCACTGCCTAATCGGGCAGTGGGTTTTTGTTTGCCTTTTGCCCGACGGCGCAATCAGCACAGGAAACATTATGCTCAAAGAACCATCGACCAAATACAGGCCGTTTCCCCCTGTGGACTTGCCGCAGCGGCAATGGCCAAGCCGCCGGCTTACCCAGGCGCCACGCTGGTGCAGCGTGGATTTGAGAGACGGCAACCAGGCGCTCGCCGTCCCCATGAATGTCAGTCAGAAGCTGGAGCTTTTTCAAGCCCTGGTGAAATGCGGGTTTAAAGAAATCGAGGTTGGCTTTCCATCGGCATCCAACACGGAATTCACGTTTAACCGGAGGCTGATCGAAGAAAATCGCGCGCCCGCGGATGTTTGGCTGCAGGTGTTGGTCCAGGCGCGAGAAGATTTGATCGATCGCACGTTCCAATCCCTCATCGGGGCCAGGCGGGCCATCATTCATCTCTACAATTCGACCTCCCCGGCTCAACGCCGGGTCGTCTTTGGCATGACCAAGGAACAAATCCTGGGAGTCGCGGTGCGCGGAGCACAGTTGATCCAGGACCGGTTGCCGCAGCTCAAAGGGACGGAGGTAATGCTGCAGTACTCGCCCGAGAGCTTCAGCGCCACGGAGGTCGAATTCGCCAGAGACGTCTCCGAAGCGGTGATGGACGTCTGGAAACCGACTCCGCAACGCAAGATGATCCTGAACCTCCCGGACACCGTCGAGGTAGCGACCCCCAATGTCTATGCCGACCAAATCGAATGGGTGTGCCGGAACATCAAAAATCGGGATTGTCTCTCGATCAGTCTCCACACGCACAATGACCGTTCGACCGGCGTGGCCGCCACCGAACTGGGCCTGCTGGCCGGAGCCGACCGCGTCGAAGGCACCCTGTTTGGAAACGGCGAACGCACGGGCAACCTCGATATTGTGACCGTTGCGTTGAATCTGTACATGCAAGGGATCGACCCGAAACTGGATTTCAGCGATGTCAATGCGCTGCGCGAAATTTACGAGCGCTGCACGGGAATGAATGTGCCGGCCCGCCACCCGTATGCGGGCGAACTGGTGTTCACCGCGTTCAGCGGATCGCACCAGGACGCGATCAAAAAAGGCCTGGCTGAATGGGCGCGCAACAGCGGACGCCAGCATTGGGACGTTCCTTACCTTACCATCGACCCCGCGGACATTGGGCGCGAGTACCGCGAAGTCATCCGCGTCAACAGCCAATCGGGAAAGGGCGGCGTCGCGTACCTCTTGGAAACCGAATTCGGCATCGAATTGCCCAAGGAAATGCAGCGCGAGTTCGGCCCAATCGCAAACGACCAGGTCGACCGGATCGGACGCGAGGTCAGCGGCGCCGAACTCAAAGCGATGTTCTGGAAAGAATACATCGAGCGAACCTCACCCTGGCAACTGCACGGATTTGAAACTCAAAGTTCGGATGGAAAAGTGCGATGCCGGACCCGGTTGACCCGGGACGGCAAGGCCGTGGAATTCGCCGGTGAAGGCAATGGTCCGCTCGCGGCCCTGGTGCATGGGTTCGGAACGGCGGGTGTTCCGCGATTCGAGATTACCCATTATAGCGAACACGCGCTGAGCGCGAGCGAAGAGGCAGCCGCCATCGCTTACATCCAAATCAAGCATGGCGACGGCCGCACACGTTGGGGAGCGGGCGTCGATACGAATATCGAACTGGCCTCTGTCCGCGCTGTACTTAGCGCTCTGAACCGATCCTGAGGGGAAGGCAAATACCCCATGGCTCACGCCCCATGCTGACCCCAATTTGGGAGCATGGCTGAGCCTACTCAAACCAGGACGAAACGCCCACCGGGCGCTGCGTTCATGAAACCGGTCAAGCCGGATGAAAAGCTTTCTGCGATTATCGGGACCGAACCCCTGCCCAGGACTGAAGTTACCCGCAAGGTTTGGGAATATGTCCGCGCCCATAATTTGCAAGACCCTCAGAATAAGGCATATATACAGGCCGACACCCCTCTGCGCGAGGTGTTCGGCGGAAAAGAGCGCGTCAGCATGTTCGAAATGACCCGCTTAGTTTTCGAGCATCTTAATTAAAGCGTAAGCTTTTTCACACTCAACCTGGTTTTGCCGATTCTCCAGGCGCAGCGACATGCTTAGAGGGGAGGATTTCCTGATTCGGACACTCAAAAGGCCAGTGTTTTTCTGGGTTTCCGGCAATGTTGCTCGTTGCAAGCGACCGGAAGCCAGAGAGTTATGAAAAAATGCAATTTTTTCGATTATTTTTCACTTTTTTGTAAGGACCCCCCCTTCTCTTACGTTTGATGCGTGTAGAGACCATGGTCCTGATGAATCTCTACTTGCTCGGTAACTGAGCCGCCAAGGAAGTGGGTAAGGGACTTTAAGAATTCTTCGGCCAAATCGAAGTGCCCGGTCGAGAGTTGGGAGGTGCAAGCTGCTGCGCGACGCGCAGCAGCTTTTTTTTGCCCAAAAACGTTTGACCCGCGTGGGCTGGAGGGCCTTAATCCAATCCTAATCGAAGGCGCATGAAAACACCCAAATTGACCACAATCCGGATCCTCTCACTCCTGCTGGCATCCCGGCTCCTGACGCCGGCGGAGGACTTTTCAAAGGAGCAGGCGCGAACCGCGCCGCAATGGTTGCGCGAAGGAGTGGTATACGAAGTTTTTCCACGGAACTTTTCCAAGCAGGGAACGTTTGAGGGAATCACCGCGCGACTGGACGAGCTGAAGGACCTGGGAGTAAACGTCCTTTGGCTCATGCCGATCCACCCGATCGGCCAGAAAATGCGCAAAGGAACGGTGGGCAGTCCATACGCGGTCCGCGATTACTACGCGATCAATCCCGAATACGGAACCGAAACCGATTTGAAGCGCCTGGTCTCCGAAGCGCACAAGCGCGGCTTGAAAGTGATTCTCGATATCGTAGCCAATCATACCGCGTGGGACAACGTCATGATCGACCACCGGGAATATTACAAACAGGACGCGAACGGAAAAATTATTCCGCCCGTCCCGGAATGGACGGACGTGGCGGGGCTCAATTACGGGAATGCGGAGCTTTGCGACTACATGATCGGCATGCTGAAGCATTGGATTGACCCTTCAACCTTTGACGTGGACGGCTTTCGTTGCGATGTCGCGTCCATGGTTCCCACGGCCTTCTGGGAGCGGGCACGGGAAGAGCTGACGCGGGTCAAGCCGGACATCATGATGCTTGCCGAGGCCAGCAAGCCCGAGTTGTTGGTCAAAGCGTTCGATATCGACTACGCCTGGCCCCTGCACGGGGTCCTAAACGAAGTTCTCCTGAATAGCGCGCCTGCCTCCGCTTTCAAGAAATCGTGGGATGAGAGCCGGGAACAGTTTCCAAAGGGAGCGTTGCACTTGCGGATCTCGGATAACCACGACGAAGCCCGGGCAGTCGCGAGGTTTGGAATCAAAGGCGCCCTGGCGGCCTCCGCCCTGATGTTCAGCCTCGACGGCGTGCCACTGCTGTACAATGGAATGGAAGTGGGTGATGCAACCGAGTCCGGCGACCCCGCTTTGTTCGAGAAGCTGCCGGTTTTTTGGAACCCGAAAGGCCGGCCGGCGCTGCGCGACATCTACCGCGACCTAGCGCGGCTGCGCAAAGACAATCCTGCATTCCGCAACGATCAAGTTATTTGGCTGCACAACTCCGACGAAGCCAGCCTCGTGACTCTGATGCGGCTCGACGACAAAAACGAATTTGTCACCGTAATTAACTTTTCAAACCGCCCCATCACCGGCTGGGTAGAGGTTCAGCATGAACAGGACTTCAAACCCGTGAAGATCAACGGAATCAATGACGCCCCAAGCGGCGGTTTTCCTTTGTTCCGATTGAGCGGCTTTGAATGGAGAATTTACCGGCGCACGCTTTAGTAAACTCTGGAGCGCGCCCGGGTTGGTGGCTACTTCGACGCCAGGTTGGCGATGGGCGAGTCGGGAGCTCCAACCGTCATTGGCGTTTGCTGCACGGCATCTTTGACGCGCATGGTGAACGCTGCCGCAATGAGCATTGAAACGCCCCCCAGCATCACCACTTTGACCGGGTTGTTGCCGAACAATTCCTTGACGACCGGTTCCAACGCAACCGACGCAACGATCTCGGGTATTACGATGAAAAAATTGAAAATGCCCATGTATACCCCAGTCCGCTCGGACGGAATGGCGCCCGAAAGCATGGCATAGGGCATAGCCAGGATGGAGGCCCAGGCAATGCCGACTCCGACCATGGTGCATTGCCAAACGACTCGATCGTGAATAACGCCGGTCGATAAAAGGCTAATCCCGCCACACAACAGGGCGACTGCATGGACACTTCTGCGGCTCGTCATCCTTGCAAAGAAGGGAAGCGCAAACGCGACGAGGAAACAAACGATCGAATACCAGGCGAAGGTGCGGCCTCCGAAAGCGGTTCCATCGTCAAACTGAGGAGTCTTCGGGTCGGTCGTATGAAAGATTTGTTGAGCTGTGGCGAGGCCGAAAAACATCCACATACAAAAGAGGCCCAGCCAGGTGAAAAATTGGACGACGGCCAACTGCTTCATGGTCGCAGGCATTTCGCGAATGGCCGCGCCGATATGCGGGCCGCTCAGCACCGCCCCAATCGCCAGTCCAATCCCCGCGCCCGCCATCAGGTGCCAAACCGTCAGGTGATGATCAACCAGAACGCCGCGCGCGGCCCCTACCGCCATCCCAGCCAAAGCGCCGCCCAGCGGAAACCCGGGTTGGAAAACAAATCCGGAACTCGCGCGCTTCTGTCGCCGAAATTCTTCGATATTTTCGGGCGGATATTCGGTGGAAGAAAAAACGGTCCAGAGAACAGCCAGGAGGAACACAAGTGCCCCCAACCGGAACGCGTATTGGACGGCTAACGGCACGCCGTTCGGCGCGTTGCCGGTCACGCCGTGCTGACGCAAAATGTCCGGCAAGGCATTGGCAACAGCTGCTCCAATCCCAATGAAGAAACTTTGCATGACGAACCCGGCGGTCCTCTGTTCGTCGGGCAGTTTATCCGCCACAAACGCGCGAAAAGGTTCCATGCTGATGTTAATGGAGGTGTCGACCACCCACAGCATGGTCGCCGCCGCCCAAAGAGCGGGCGCGTCAGGCATGAGAAACAAACCGAGGCAGGACAAAATAGCCCCGGCCGTGAAATAGGGCCGGCGCCGCCCGAGCCAGCACCAGGTGCGGTCGCTCATCGAACCGATAATCGGTTGAACCAACAGGCCGGTCACGGGACCCGCCAACCATAGAATCGGAATCTTCGAGGCATCGGCGCCCAACTTCGCGTAGATCGCGCTCATGTTGGCAAGCTGCAATCCCCAGCCGAATTGGATGCCCAGGAACCCGAAGTTCATGTTCCAAACCTGCCCGAGGCTTAAGCGAGGCTTTTGCATAGAGGACCGCCCCAATGCACCATTGTTCCATCGCTCAGGCAAGCCCAATCCATGCGCCAGGGCACGACGGCTGGTCCAATAGTTCACCTTCACAAAAACACCTGAGAGTCGCGCTCGCTCATGCAGAAATGCGCGGAAGCGGATCCAACCTGATGTAATTCGGGGTTTAACCCACTTTCCTCATGCTCAGCATGAACTAATGAAAGGCTGTCATGAGCAAGTCTTACGTGATCGAGTGGAAATCTCTGGTCAATGGGCGAGCGGGTCGCGGCACGAAAGTGTTCGAACTGGAAGAAGCGCGCCAATTGGCTGAGGAACTGAATCGAGAATACCCGGGCATCCATCACGAGCCCGTAGAGTCTCCGGAATCGCAGCCGGCCCCCGTGCCCGCAGAGGCCGAGATACCGCAAGCACAGGCTGAGCCCGAAGTGGCCCCGGGCTTGCCTGAGCTTAACCATAGTCCCGACCACGCGTTTTCCTTTGAGTAGGCAATGTCGCGCCGGCTGAAGGAGGCCCTCGCAAACGGCGAAGGTAGCGACATTGCCCCGCTTGCATGATTCCGCCCGACGAGTCCTGCCCCTGGTCTCCGCCTTCCGATGGGTTAGCTTGACCTTGCCGAGGGCCTGCGGGGCCTACTATTTCGCTTTATCCCCGGGAGGTGTAGACTAAGATGGAATGGATTTGGATCAGCTTTCCAAAGATTTCCATCTAATCTGGCAGAGCCAGCCAGTGGCGATCATTTTATTCGGCCTGGGTGTCCTGCTGTTCATCTACCTGGTAGTGGATGCTTGGCGGCATAAGCGGCGCAAAAAGCGGCCGCGCTTGCATTGAACCTGCCCGGGCCGCGCAGAGTGGGCCTGGGCCTGATGGTAATGGACCGTGGTGACCACGGTTGAACAGAACTCGGTGTGCGGTCCCGGTTTGTCCTTGAACGCTTCTGCGGGCTGCGGCACATTTCGCTGGCCAGGGCCCATGGAATGTGGACTTACGAACCCCGCCAGGGCCGGAAGGCAGCAACGGTAGTTTGCTCTGCGTCTGCCGTGGTCACCCTGGCTCTCAATTTACAAGTCGCGAATGAGTTATCAGGTCATTGCCCGAAAATATCGGCCGCAGCGTTTCAGTGATGTGGTCGGCCAGGAGCACGTGACCCAGACGCTTTCACGGGCAATCGAGCAAAAGCGGATTGCTCATGCCTACCTCTTCTGCGGTCCTCGAGGCACCGGCAAAACCACCATCGCCCGGATCTTTGCCAAATGCCTCAACTGCACAGGGGGGCCAAAAGTCGACTTTGATGAAACCGACCCACGCTGCCAGGAAATAGCCGAAGGCCGTTCACTTGACGTGCTTGAAATCGACGGCGCCAGCAATAACGGGGTCGAACAGGTTCGCGAGTTGCGCGAGACCTGCAAATACGCGCCGGCCAGCTCGCGTTTCAAAATTTACATCATCGACGAAGTCCACATGCTCTCCACGCCGGCGTTCAACGCGCTCCTCAAAACGTTGGAGGAGCCTCCGGAACATGTGAAGTTCATGTTCGCGACAACCGACCCGGAGAAGATCCTGCCCACCATTCTCTCCCGCTGCCAGCGGTTCGATCTCAGGCGCATCCCCGCCGACGTTATTGCCAGGCAACTTACGAGTATCGCGCGGCAGGAAAAGGTGACGATTGAACCCGCGGCTCTGTTTGCAATCGCCCGCGGCGCAGAGGGAGGCATGCGTGATGCCGAGTCCGCGCTGGACCAGTTGATTAGCTTTTGCGGTGATACAATCCAGGAAACCGATGTGCTGTCGATGTTCGGTCTGACCGCCCAGTCCCAACTGCTGGAACTCACGCGAGCCATCCTGGCGGGCGAAGTCGAAAAAGCGCTGCGCCAATTGCACGAGTTGGCAACGCACGGCAAAGACCTGGGCCGCCTCGTATCCGACCTGCTGCATCACTTCCGCAATTTGCTTATCTTCAAGGTTTCCGGCGGCGATTGGAAGATGCTCGAAGTTTCCGAAAGTGAAGCGGCTGCCCTCACGGAACAATCAAAACAGATCGAGTCAGCGGCCCTGAGCCGGATAATGGAGGTCCTGGCCGAGGCCGAGATTCGTTTGAGGGAGGCTTCCTCGAAGAAGATCCTGGTTGAAGTGACGCTGTTGAAAGCCATTGAAGCCCGGCATGCCATGAGCATCGAGAGTGTTCTCGAGCAACTGCGCAAGCTTCGCGACGAAGGCGGAGGGGAAGTGGTCACCGTACCACCGCCACATCCTGGCGTAGTAACGCCCAATCCCAAGCCATTCCGTGCCGAGGCGCCCGTTCCGACAACCCCCACCATACAGGCCGCCGCGGCGGAATTGCGTGAACAGCCCAAGGTCGCGCCGGCTGCTTACCAGGGATCCCTGGCTGACTTGTGGACAACTCTCATCGATGCGGTGGGCCGCGCCAATTCTTTTGCCCGTTCTTACCTCCTCAAGGCCCACCCGGTTTCGTTGGCAAAGAACGTCCTGACAATTGGCTTCGATCCCGAGTTCGAAGATCAAATGGAGCTGGTCGACATTCCGAAAAACCACGTGCTGCTGCAAACCAAGCTCGCGGAGCTGGGTCACGCGGGCATTCAGATCAAATTTACAAAAGCAGAAGCACCGGCGGAGTGGAAAGCGCCTGCCGTCGATATGCCCCAAGCTCCCCCGGGGCCCAAGCCAGCCGGGGCAAACGCCGGGGCCAACCCGCCTCCGACCGCTAAAGCACCGCCCGCTGCTGCGTCTAAGGAAAAGCCAACCCCGGTTGCGTTCAGCAAAGACGATTTCAAGAACGACCCCCTAATACAAAAGGCCCTGGAAATCTTTAAAGGCCAAATCGTGGAGGTCCGCGCGTAGGGCCAGTCTTAACCTTCAACTCCAAACTCTCCAATGTCGAGCATCGGAAAACTCATGAAACAGGCTGCGCGCATGCAGCAGCAGATGGAACAGATCCAACAAGGCCTTGCGGCGCGCACGGTGGAAGCCACCAGCGGCGGCGGGGCGGTTAAAGTCATTGCCAAGTGCGATGGCAGCCTGGCTTCGATCAAGATCGATCCCCAGGCAATCAATCCCGCGGATGCCCAGTTGCTCGAAGATATGGTGCTGACCGCGGCCAACCAGGCGTTGCAACAAGCTAAGGAAATCTCGAATGCCGAGATGGGCCGGGTCACCGCCGGGTTCAATCTGCCCGGCCTGACCTGAAGACGGTGCGGCCTTTCTCAACGAACCCCGCTCCAGGCCCGCTCCCCTGCCTCCCGGGCCGGCGAGGAACAACTCACGGCAGACGCTGCCACCCAGACGGCTTTGCCGACCACAGATTATTTAACTCCCCGTGCCAATCATTCCTGAACAGGTTTCGGCCTTAATCTCGGCGCTGAGCCAATTGCCCGGCATCGGCCCGCGCTCCGCCGAAAGAATCGCCCTGTACCTGGTTCAGGCCGACCCGGCCGCGTCGAAGCTTCTGGCAAATTCGATCCTGGCTGCACGGGAGAAAGTACGGTTCTGCGACATTTGCGGCTCTCTGACCGAACAATCCCCCTGCGGAATTTGTTCGGACTCAAAGCGCGACAGTGCGCTGGTATGCGTGGTGGAAAGGCCGGTGGATATTTTGAGCGTGGAAAAATCCGGGATGTTCCGTGGCAAATATCACGTTCTGGGCGGCAAAATCTCCCCACTGAACGGGGTTGAACCCGAAGATTTACGAATCGCCGAACTGGAAGCGCGCATCGGTGCGGAGTCCTTTAAAGAAATCGTCATTGCTCTGAGCACGGATGTCGAAGGGGATGCGACGGGGTTTTATCTGGCGCGGCGGCTTGCACGGGATGGATTGCGCATCACGCGAATCGCGCACGGGTTACCTGCGGGAACAGGCCTTGAATTTGCCGATGAAATTACTTTGAGCCGGGCTTTGGAAGGGCGGCGTGAAATTTGATGCAACCAGTTCGAGCCATCGTTTTTGATTTGGGAAAAGTCCTCGTGGAATTCGATTACGGAATCGCCGGCAGGAAACTGGCCCAGCGCGCCACCATGGCGGCCGCCGAGTTGGGCAGATTTCTCGTGCATGTGCCGTTGATCGTGCGCTACGAGACGGGCCTGATTTCCAGCGAAGAGTTTTATCACGAGGTGCGCAAGGCAAGCGGTTACCTGGGAGACATGGAGGAATTCGCCAGCCTTTTCGCGGACATTTTCACGCCCATTGAACCGATGATTCAATTGCATGCCCAACTGCGGCGGGCCGGGTTTCGCACCTATATCTTTTCCAACACAAACGAGCTGGCGATTCGGTTCATTCGAAAGAACTTCGAGTTCTTCGCCAACTTTGATGATTATATTCTTTCCTACGAGCATCAGTCCATGAAGCCGGATTCGCGGCTATACGAGGTGGTCGAAGCCAAGACCGCGGCGCGCGGCGCTGAAATTGTTTACGTGGACGACCGTCCGGAAAATATCGAGGCCGGGGCGGCGCGCGGCTGGAGAGTTATCCTGCAGGAATCGCCGGAAAAAACCCGGGCCGCCATCGAACAACTCGGCCTGCTGACCAAGGCTTAGGCCCGGCGGAAACGCTCGCTATGGGCCAACTGGTTTGCTAGCTAAAAGGAAGTGACAACGACTCGAAAGCCCAGGACACCTGCCGCGAATCGCTCCGAGTCCACAGAGGACCACCTCGAACGGATCCAGGAGCTAATCGAGCAAAAGGGTTATGCGCGCGTGGCCGATTTGGCCGCCAGCCTGCATTTAAGCACTTCCGCCGTCTCCAACATGGTTCGGCGCCTCGCCCGGCGCGGTTTCGTAAACTACGAACGATATCGCGGATTCACGCTCACTCTGACCGGGCGGCAAGTCGCCCAGCACGTGAAGGCACGTCACCAAACGCTCAGCCAGTTTTTCGAACTGCTAGGGCTTGATTCGGACACCGTCAATCGCGAAGTGGAAGACATCGAACATCATTTGCGGCCCGAAACGCTGAAGACCTTTTCACAGTTGGTCGCGTTCTGGAGAGCTCAGCCTGACCAATTACAAGCCTTTCGCCGGTTTTCCGCAAAGCACGATTCGCGTATCAACGCGGCCTAGTCCGACAGCCTGCTCAAACAGCAACCGCCGACACGCGACATGGCGGACAAAACGCGAGTACTTCAGCCTCAAAGCTCACTTTCCTAAAACGACATGCCATGCCGATTTGAGCGAGTCCGGCAAACCCCAAACGTCCAAAGCAGTGATCAGCACCGCACTCCCCCAACCCGCGATCGTCAGGAACATGCCGTTCTTCCATTGCCCCATCCGCTTTTTCGATGAGGTGAACTGCAGAAGCGGAAACATCGCAAACGGCAACTGCAATGCCAGCACAACCTGGCTTAGCGTAAGCAGGTCATTGATGCTGCTATCCCCCCTTAACCCGATGACCACCACCGCCGGCAGTACCGCCAGGGTCCGCGTGATCACCCGGCGCAACCAGGGTTTGAGCCGCCAATGCATCAAGCCTTCCATGACCACCTGGCCCGCCAGCGTCCCTGTAATGGTACTGCTTTGGCCCGCCGCCAGCAAAGCCACGACAAAGAGAGTGCTTGCCAGGCCGGTCCCTAGAAGCGGTGCCAGGGTCAAATAGGCAATCCGGATCCAATCACTGTCCGGGCTGAAGTGCACCACCTGCCCGCCGGCAACCGTCACACTGGTTTTGCCGTAAAAAACCGTGGCGGCGAGCACAAGGATTGCCGCATTCACGAAAAATGCCAGGGTCAGGGCCAGGGTCGAGTCGATCGTGTTGAACCGAATGGCGCTTCGAATCGAGGCGTCGTCCTTCTGCAGTTGCCGGCTCTGCACCAAAGCCGAATGGAGATAAAGGTTATGCGGCATCACCGTAGCCCCAATCATTCCAATGGCGACATACATCATTCCAGGCTGATGAAAGCCGGGTTTGAAAAACGCCCGGGCGAGTTCCGCTACAGCCGGCCGGGTCTCAGGCAAGACGAACAGTTCGACAAAATAACACCCCGCTATGGTTGCCACCAGGACCAGGACCACTGCCTCAATGGTTCGCATGCCAAAGCCTTGCAAGGCCAGCAACAGCAAAACGTCGGCCGCCGTAATGATCACCGCCCAGAGCAACGGAATGTGGAACATCAAGTTCAGGGCAACCGCGCTGCCCAGAACCTCGGCAAGATCGCAGGCGCCGATGGCCACTTCGCAAAACAGCCAATTCGGCCAGCGCGTCCAGCCCGGGTACCAATCGCGACAACATTGCGCCAGGTCTTTTCCGGCGACCACCCCAAGCCGGGATGAAATCACCTGCATGAAAATGGCCATCAGGCTCGCCAGCCCGACGACCCAAAGGAGCCCGAACTTGAACTGGGCTCCCCCGGCAAGATCGGTTCCCCAGTTCCCCGGGTCCATGTACCCTACGCTCACCAGGATTGCAGGCCCGACGAACGCCCGCCATTTCCGCCAAAACCCCGCCTGCGCCGGAGGCACCGGGATCGTGCCGTGAATGCCCTCCAGGGATTGGTGATCCCCAGCAAGCGTTTGGGCTCGGCCGTTGGTCCCGGGGGCTGCAGGACGAGGATCCGGTCGTGAGTTCATGAACGAGCCGAACCCCGGCGATCCCCCATATCCTCTCGAAGATTCCTGCGCCTTCTGCGTTGCATAAGGCCGTTATAGCGCCAGCCTTGTACCCAGTCAAAAAGAATGTTTTACGATGGATACATTTGCGGCTTGGCGCGTGGAAAGACGCGCCAAAGCCCGCGATGGACGGGATTGGCCGGACGCAGTTCCGTATTCGTACCGTCTTGCGCAATCGGCCGCGGGTGCCGATGTTTGGCTCGGTTGAACACGACCATCGATCCTGGAATTCGATATCCTTTCGAGGAGTTCATGGAGCATGTCCGGGCCATGAAGACCGTTCGCACCTGGGAAGAAACCCAGCGGTTTGGGCACGTTGGCGCATCACAAACCAGCCGGGCCAACAGCGCGCGCGTACTTGATTATTTTTCCGATTGTTATTCCGACTCGAAAGAAGCTGTGCGCAAAGCGGAACTGTTTCTCTCCGTCTATGATTTCATCGGCCGCAACGCCGGATTTTTCTCAAGGAAAGGTCTTGTGGAACAGCTTGGGGAGGGGCTGTTCTCGGTAGATTCGGCTCTCCTGCGATCGGTTCATTTTGCCTATTCAAGCCCCGACCGGCCGGTTGACGTCAACCTGAAGAAGACCTACCACCTGGCTCGCGCGTTCAAGCAATTCGAGACTGTTTAGGCATCCGCGCGGTCAAGGCAAAGCAAATGCAACGAGTGCGTCGCTTTGATTTTCCTCACTGACTTTGGAATGTCCGCCCGCGGCAATGACCAGGTATTGTTTGCCTCCCTCTTTCAGGCAATAGGTCATGGGGGTGGCGGCGCCCGGCGCCGGCAACTCCGCATGCCACAACTCGGCGCCCGTCTCGATATCGAAAGCGCGAATGAACGAGTCGAGCGTCCCCGCAATGAACACAAGGCCCGAGGCGGTGACGATTGGCCCGCCCAGGCTGATAGACCCAGGAGGAACCGACGGATGATGCCCCACAAAATCCTGCATCGACCCGAGCGGGACCTGCCAGCGAATAGTTCCCCTGGCCAAATCAACGGCCGTCAGAAAACCCCAGGGCGGAGGACCGCACGGATATCCTGAATCGGCCTGGAGAAAGTTTCTGAACAAGCCGTAAGGAGCTCCCCATTGCTCGGTGTACTCGCCTTTCTCGGCGGATTTTGGACGATGGGTGAACTCTGCGCGAGGCACGAGCCGAACCTTTGCCGGGAGATTGTTCACGTTCACAACCAGAAGCGATCGATTCGGATCGAAGGCCGATCCGCTCCAATTCATTCCGCCAACATTTCCCGGAACGACCAGCGTTCCTTTGAGGCTGGGCGGTGTGAAAATTCCTTCGTTGCGCAGCTCACGCAAGCGAAGCCGGCACTCGTCGGTCTGACCCGCATCGAGCGCCCACGCGCTGTCCGGGGAGAGGCTTTGTGGCACCAGCGCCGGCGGAGCGGTAGGGAACGGCTGGGTAGGAAATGAGACTTCGCCGGGCACATCGCTCAGAGGCACGGACCGTTCTTCAACGGGAAACACAGGTGCGCCCGTCTCGCGGTTCAGGACATAAAGAAACCCTGTTTTATTCCCCTGAACAACAACCGGAATCGAGTGGCCGTCGCGCGTCAACGTTGCGAGCAGCGGAGGCGAAGCGCAGTCATAATCCCACAGGTCATGATGAACGAGTTGGAAACCCCATACCAATTTGCCGGTGGTTGAACTCAAAGCGACAATGGAATTCGCCCAGCGATTGTCGCCCGGCCGCAACCCGCCGTAGTAATCGGGACTGGCGCTTCCGGTCGGGACAAAGACCAGGTGCCGCTCCGGGTCCACGGCCATGATGGACCAGGAATTGCCGGCGCCGGTGCGCCATGGTTTTGAAGAGTCATTCGAGTTGGGCGGCAATGGATCCCAGCTCCAGCGCAAGGCGCCGGTGCGGGCGTCGAAAGCGCGGACAACGCCGCTGGGCATGTCGACCCGGGAATTGTCGTCGATGGCCGAGCCTACAATCACCACGTCATCAATTACGGCGGGTGGTGAGGTCATGTGGTATTGCCCTGGTATGTAACGCGGCACATTCCTCAAGCTCACCTGGCCTCTTTCGCCAAAGTCGTCTATGGGTTGACCGGTTTCGGCGTCGACGGCCACCAGCCGGGCGTCGAGTGTTGCCTCGAAAATACGGCCAGCTCCGCTGCCCGGGAGCGTTGGATCCCTCCAAAAAGCCACGCCGCGATTGATCAACCCGTCCCCGTAATTCCAGGTAAGACTCGTTTTCGGGTCGTAAGCCCAGATCTGCTTGCCGGTCTCCGGGTCCAGCGCAATGATGCGATTGAAGGGTGTCGTCAGATACAAACGTCCCCCAACGACCAGCGGAGTTGTTTCAAAACCGCTGCGCTTGAGGGTGCCTTTTCCGTCGGAGATGTCGCCGGTGTGGAAAGTCCATGCCACGCGGAGTTGGCGAACGTTGTCGCGATTCACTTGTGTGAGAGGCGAGAAACGCATTCCACCGGGGTCGTGTCCGTAGGCCGGCCAGTCATCGGCCGAGACAGGACTCCCGGCGTAACCCGGTAGGTGAAGGGCAAGAAGCAGGCTCGCAGCTAAAATGCGCTGATAAAGTGTGGGAACGTTACAGGGCATGACACAAGATTGCCCGCGGTTTTGCTATCATGCAAGCCGCTCGCAAACGCCTCGGATGCAGGAAGCGCCCGTCGCAATCATCCGTAGTAGACCCAGCCCTGAATCAGTACTGACCCGAATTGTCGACACGCTCTGGGAGACCTATGATGGACCCAGTTGAAAACCACAACTTGCAACACCTCAATCGAGGAAAAGTTTTTTGGTCAATTGGAGGAATTTTGCCGGCTCGTTCAGGAGGAGTTTTTGGCGCGCTTCGATGAAGTAACCGCGATTCCCGCTTCGGCCATCGAGGCGCTCGAATTTTCAGAAACGCTGATCTTATGTCCCACGCTCGAAGCCGCGCGCATCTCTGTCCGCAGGGAATTGGCCTCGGCCCTCAGCTTTGTGCTGGCGATCCAGGGAATGCAACGACGGCTGCAGTTGGGGCAATTCAAGCTGCCAACTCAAGCCCCTGCGTACCAGACGCACTTCTATCTCCTCGCTTGCACGGTCCAGGAATTCCTCCAAACAGCCCATTCCAGCCCGGTGTTGCCGTAGCAGGCCGCTAAAAGGGGCGTGCGCGCGGAATCCCATCAGCAAACCCCAGGCGGTCGAATTTCGTTTCCACGAGTGTTCGGCTGAAACCGGGCTAACCGGGCAGGTAACATTTGCCCGCGGACTTTTCATATAAGATGCCAGCAGGTAAAGTGAATTGCTGACACCCGAACAGCGCCGGCGTTTAGAACGGTTCCGCCAGGAGAACGCGGGTTTTTCAAATGCGCTAAGTTCATGGTTAGAATAAATTTGTGAATATTCTACTTTTCTAATAGTCCAACCATTGCAGCCATGATGCGTTACCTGGCGCCGCAGCACTCACGCGCTCCCGCCGGAGCGCGTTTTGCCCATTTCATGTCCCGGCTCCAATGGCTTTCGGTGGCCGGCCTGGTTTTGAGCCTTTGCGCGAGCACGCGTAGTTTCGCTGCGGAAGTGGCCGCCCAGCCAAAGCCATTGCGCGGATTTCTCGAGAAGCATTGCTACGAATGCCACGATTCCGATAGCGCCAAGGGAGGGCTCGACCTGGCATCGCTTAAATTCGACCTGGATAACACGCAGGACTTCAACAGGTGGGTTCGCGTTCAGGACAGGGTCGCCAACGGGGAAATGCCCCCGAAAAAGAAACCACGGCCCACGGCGCGCGATCTGGGTGCTTTTACCAACTCCTTGGGCCGTTGTTTGCTCAATGCAGACCAGCGGCGGGTCGCCACGGAAGGACGCGCCACCGAACGCCGCCTGAATCGCTACGAATACGAGGACACGCTGCGCGACTTGCTGTCGCTGCCTTACCTGGAGGTAAAATCATTCCTGCCGGAGGACAGTGAAGCGTTCGGGTTCAATAAGGTGGGGCAGGCGTTGGATGTGTCGCATGTCCAGATGGGACGTTACCTGGCGGCCGGCGAGTACGCATTGCGCCAGGCCCTGGCTTCCCAGGCCGAACGACCGCTCACCACTACCAATCGCTTTTATACCTGGGACCAGGGAGAATTCTTCGGCGCCATTAAGCTCGAAGGCCCCGAAAACCGGCGGACTTTTCCCCTGGTTGGATTGGAATTGCAGCGCGACCTCATGGCCATGGCGCATCCGAAGCGACCAGGGCCCCCGGAGCCGGGCCGGCGGGACCAGGAATCGATGGCTGTGGTCGTCAGCACCTACGAGCCAACGGAGATCCGTTTCGGGCGCTTTCGCGCTCCGATGACCGCCCGCTATCGACTCCGGTTCTGCGCGTACAGCATCTGGATGGGGCCCAAGTACGATCTGGTGTCCGAAGGCCGCCAGCCTGAGCCGGTGACCATCTACGCCGATACGCCCCCGCGTTTGTTGCGCAAGCTGGGAAGCTTTGACGTCAACCCCGAACCAACCGTTCGCGAATTGGAAGTCTGGCTCATGGCCGGTGAAACCATCCGACCCGATGCCGCCCGTTTGTTTCGATCCCGTCCTCCGGACCACAAAAATCCGCTGGCCGGTCCCGACGGAATGCCGGGGGTGGCGTTTGGTTGGATGGATGTGGAAGGGCCGCTTATCGAGCAATGGCCGCCGGTCGGACATCAACTGCTTTTTGGCGAGTTGCAGATGAAAAACCGGGTTGCGCCCGGTGGAGGCAACGCAGGTCCTGGCGTTGAGGTGATCAGCAGTGATCCGAAAAACGACAGCCAACGCCTGATCCGGCGATTTGTTTCCAAAGCCTACCGAAGGCCCGCGACCGACGCCGATCTCCAGATCTTTGCTGGCATATTTCAAGCGGCCCTCGGCGCCGGACACAGCTTCACAGATTCAATGATAGCCGCCTACACTGGCGTGCTTTGTTCGCCGGCATTTTTATACACACAGGAAAGTCCGGGGCGGCTCGACGATTGGGCCCTGGCAAGCAGGCTTTCTTATTTTCTTTGGAACTCCCCTCCCGACGAAGAGCTTCGAAACCTGGCCGCCAGGGGCAAGCTGCATCGAACCGGAGTGCTCTCGGCGCAAACCGAACGGATGCTCTCGGATCCCAAATCCAGGCGTTTCATCGATGCCTTCCTGAATTACTGGCTGGACTTGCGTTTGATCGAAGGCACGGCGCCGGACCTGGAATTGTATCCCGACTACCAACTCGACGACCTGCTGGTCGAGTCGATGATCGGGGAAACCCAGGAGTTCTTCGCGCGGCTTATCCAACTGGATCTTGGCGTCACGAACCTGGTTTCATCCGACTTCGCAATGCTCAACCAACGGCTTGCAACGCACTATGGAATCGAGAATGTCACTGGAGTTCGGTTGCGGCCGACTCCCCTCCAGCCCGGTTCGGTGCGAGGTGGCTTGCTCACCCAAGCAAGCGTGCTAAAGGTCACAGCGAATGGAACGACCACTTCGCCCGTCAAGCGCGGCGCCTGGATCATGACGCGGTTGCTGGGCAAACCCCCTCCTCCGCCTCCGCCGAATGTGCCCGCATTGGAGCCCGATATCCGCGGGGCCACGACCATCCGCGAACAATTGGCCAAACACCGCAGCCAGGAATCTTGCGCCGCCTGCCATAAGAACATCGACCCTGCCGGTTTCGCTCTCGAGGCCTTCGACGTTATGGGCGGCTGGCGCGAGCGTTACCGGTGCTTCGGCCAGGCAAACCCGGTCCAGGGCATCGGCCACAACGGCCTGAAATACCACTTCAGCCTCGGCCCCGAGGTCGATCCCAGCGGCGAACTTCCGGACGGACGGCAGTTTCGCAATGTCGCCGAGCTCAAAACATTGTTGCTGGCCGATGACCAGCAATTGGCCCGCAACCTCACCCAACAACTCATCGTCTACGCCACAGGAGCCCCAATCCAGTTCTCCGACCGCCCGCAAATCGCGAAAATCCTCGCTCAAACCCGAGCCGGAGGCTACGGTGTAAGGTCTCTGATCCGGGAAATCGTGTTGAGCGATTTGTTTCGAAACAAGTGAAGAAAACTGATGGCCCGCATTAATTAGCCAATTTCCCCCGCCCATCATGAAATCGCTCACCCGACCCTCTCCCGTCCCGCACCCCTTCATCGCCTCGCGTTGCGCCCTGTCCCGGCGCGCATTCCTGCGCGGCGCGGGGATTATCCTGAGTTTGCCCCTGCTTGAAGCCATGCTGCCAGCCTTTGCCGCAGAAGGATCCCCTGCCCCAGTCTCCCCGGCGGCCAAACCCCGGCGCATGCTGGCCATTTGTAATAACCTGGGCTTGTTGCCCGACCAGTTCTTTCCGAAAGATACCGGACGGCAGTACACGCTTTCGCCGTATCTCGAACTGCTCCAGGAGCATCGCGACGACTTCACGGTTTTCAGCGGTGTGTCTCATCCCGACGTCGACGGCGGGCACCCGGCCGACAACTGTTTTTTGACAGCCGCGCCGCACCCAGGGCGCGGCGGATTTCGAAACACGATTTCTTTGGACCAATTTATCGCCGAGCGGGTCGGGCACCTCACCCGCTTTCCGTCGCTGAACCTCGGCGTCAACGTGGAACAAGGCCAGCGAAGCCTGGCCTGGACCAGTTCCGGCGTCCTCATTCCGTGCGAGGAAAAGGCTTCTGACGTTTTCCGCCGCATGTTCGTGCAAGGCAGTTCGGATGAAATGAACGAGCAGGTCCGCCGGCTTCAACTCGGGGAGAGCATTCTGGACGCGGTGGCCGGCCAGGCCAAGGACCTTCAGCGAAGCGTGGGGCCCCGCGATCGCGAGCGGCTGGACCAATATTTTACCAGCGTGCGGGAATTGGAGAAGCGCATGGCCATGTCGCGCGAGTGGGAGAAACGTCCCAAGCCCATCGTGAAATGCCCGGTGCCTTTGGATCCGGCCAGCCCGCGCGAATACATGGAAAAGGTCAAACTCATGTATGACATGGCTCGCCTTGCGTTTGAAACCGATTCAACCCGCGCGGTCGCATTGCTGCTGGACAGCGTCAATTCCCCGGCCATTGAAATCGACGGGGTGAAAATCACCGACGGCTACCACAATCTTTCACACCACGGCCGTTCAGAGACAAAACTGGCGCAACTTAAGGCGATAGACGAGTGGCACATGAAGCTGCTGGCCAACCTCTTTTCGGAGCTCAAAGGAGTTCGCGAACATGACGACACGTTGCTCGACCGCACTATGATCCTGTACGGGACAAATCTCGGCAATGCCAACACGCACGTGACAACCAACCTTCCCACGGTGTTTGCCGGCGGCGGGTTTAAGCACGGACAACACCTAGCCTTTGACGAGCAACACAATTACCCGCTCCCCAATCTGTTCGTGTCGATTCTCCAGCGCATGGGCCTGGAGGTGGACAAGTTTGCCTCAGCCACAGGCCCAATGCGCGGACTGGAAATGAGTTGATCCGGTCGGGTGGCAAGTCGCGCGAAGTTGCAACCCATCGGGGTTTGGGCCGGAAGTGAGCGCCTTGGCCAGGAGACGATCACACGCAAATAACTATGAACCAAATTGTTATGATGAGATTTAAAGCTTGAACATGGATTGGCTTTCCTGTGTCCTATTGATGTAACAGCAAATTCGATAATAACGACTATGAAAATAAATACTGTTCTCGCAGGCGTGGCTGGAACTCTCTTGCTGGCCCTGGCAACTTCAACCACGGCGCTGGCTGCCGAAAAAGACGTCACTCTTCAGGGCGAAGCGAAATGCGCCAAGTGCTCGCTTCATGAAGCCGACAAGTGCCAGACCGTCATCCAAACCAAGGAAGACGGCAAAACGGTCACTTACTGGGTGAAACAGAACGATGTCGCCAAGAACTTTCACAAGGAAATCTGCTCGGATTCCAAGAAAGTAAAGGCCACTGGCAAAGTCGAAGAAGTAGACGGCAAAAAGAAGATCACGCTGGCCAAAATCACCCCCGCGGAATAATCAGCTGAAGATTTGAAATCAACCTGCGGCATCGCTCGACGGTGCGCGGGTTTTTTGTTGCTTTTTGAGGAGGATGACCCCGGCTTTGGCTCACACTTGGCGGGGCCCTGCAAGGCGCGGGTACTGAAGGAGCCGGCTGCCCTTAACTCTGCTTAGGCTGGGTGTCTACGTGATGCGCCTGGAGCAATGCTTCCAGCGAGTAATGGGTATCGCCCAGAGAGAATAGTCGGTCGGCGATGTCGTTCAGGGCTATGCGCGTTGCACCAAAACGCTCCGCCAGGGTGCTGTAGACCTGAGTTAGTTCGTAGCGCTGGGCCAGTTTATGATCGCTGGCCATGCGGTATTGAGCGCTGCCGATCCCCTCGTAATAACACAGGTCGGGGAATCCGCGCGCTTCGGCGCGAAACCGGATTCGGCCGGGAAACACGCCGGAAAGGAACAACGAATAGTTGCCCATGTGGACGCGGAGGTAAAAACTTGTCCGTTCGTCCGCGGTGTTCAGGGCTCCGAGCATCTCGAAGAAGTAGTCCAGCGGGTTGGGTTGGCCAGGCAAAAGGCAGCGGGCCCGCTCAGCCATGACGAACTCAGCGAGCAATTCAGCGACATAATCGGCGATGTTCCGCTCCTGGATGTCCGAGCGTCGAAACACATGCCGCACCAGGATGTAAAAATAGAACCGGCTGGAAACCTTGAGGCAACCCCTTCGCTCCAGCAGCGCGTGCAACAACGCTTCGTCGTCGAGAATCAAATCCCTGGACTCCTCATCCGCGAGGAGTTTGACGAGGCATTCTGCTGTTCCGATTTTGACACCCAGGACAGAAAGAATGAACTCGATGTCTTCGGCCGCAAATTGGGCGCGGCAATTGGGTTGGATAAGTTTCATCGATTTGCCTTCGGAAAGGCTAAGTACACTGCCCCAATGCGCCTGATTTGCCGCCGTCTGCTCATATTGTGTCGGCTACTTGACAATATATAGCAAGTGGCGTTCCACGCCACTGCCTTCTCACCCGCATTTTTCTGTCATAAAACACTCAATCAGCTCAAAACTTGGGTTCTTTGCCTGTAGAAAGCTTTTCAGCGACATGGTTTAAACCGAGGGCAATCCGCTTGGCCTCGTCCCGGGTCGCATCGGGGGTGAAAATGAGGAGCCCGTCGGTAATATGATTACTGATTTGCGGCGCCGCGAGCCACCGGCCCTGGTTTATCTTTTCCTCACCCGGATTTACAAACTGACTGAAAATCACCAGGTGCTTGGTGCGATTTGCCGAAGTGTATTGTTCCAGGAGCCAGCTTCCTTGACGGTCAAACTGGACCTCCAACGCGAAGCCGCCCATCACGTCGGTGACCTTGGCTTCTTTCACAAACGCTTCGGACAAAAACGGGGCTTTATCGATTGTAAATGTGACCGGACTCGCCCTGTAAACCTCCGCTGTCTCGGTTCGTCCCATCGGGTCAGGCCGGTCTTCAAGGTGCACGCGGAGCGTGCTGAGTATCTTTTTTTCAGCGCTCTTCTGCTTGCTCTCAGGGCTTCGGCATCCCAAACCCGGCAACAGGGCCGCGATGAGAATGAGATAGAGGTTGAATCCGGTGGTGCGAATCAGCATAGTGCGCGGAACAATCGAATAGCAGTTGGACATGAGCAAGCAATACAATAAAGCCGAGAAGCGCAAACGTCGTCGCGCCTATCTGAAGCGCAAAACGACAGCAATCAAATCGAAGAAACCCGCCGCGGCGGCAGCTTCGGCCGGCTAAAAGCGGCGCCACTTCCCCGGGCTCGCGCGCGAGTTCAAAGTCCTTTCCATGGTTTATTGATCTGAACCATGGCCATTCTCGAAATCAAAACACCCGGTTCGTGCCGTTACGACCTGGTTGCTTTGGGTGAAGTCATGCTTCGGCTCGATCCGGGAGAAGGCCGCGTGCGGACAACCCGCCGATTCAACGCCTGGGAAGGCGGCGGGGAGTACAACGTGGCCAGGGGCTTGCGCCGCTGTTTCGGGCTAAGAACCGCGATTTGCACCGCCTTTGCCGAAAATGACATTGGACGGCTCGTCGAAGACCTTATTCTCCAGGGCGGGGTCGACACGCAATTTGTCCTCTGGCGGCCGTACGACGGCGTCGGCCGGGATGTGCGCAACGGCCTGAATTTCACCGAGCGCGGTTTCGGCCTTCGCGGAGCTTTGGGAATTCCCGATCGCGGCCACACCGCCGCAAGTCAACTGAAGCCCGGCGATTTCGATTGGAACCGGATCTTTGGCGAGTTGGGGGTCCGCTGGTTCCACACAGGCGGGATTTTCGCCGCTCTGAGCGAAACAACGGCCGCACTTGCCATGGAAGCAATCCGGGCCGCAAAGCAACGCGGAGTGATTGTTTCGTACGACTTGAACTATCGCCCCTCACTGTGGCGCAGCATCGGGGGAAAGCGGCGGGCCCAGGAAGTGAACCGGGAGTTGGCGCGCGAATTGGATGTGATTATCGGGAATGAAGAAGACTTTACCGCGTGCCTTGGGCTTGAGGTGAAAGGCTTTAATGCGGCCGCCGCGAAGATCGATGCCGGGGCTTTCCAGGAAATGATTGGAAGCCTGGTGAAGGAATTCCCCAATATCAAAATTGCAGCCACGACACTGCGCGCAGTCAAGTCGGCTTCGCGGAATGATTGGGGGGCGATTTGCTGGGCCGCCGGAAAGTTTTACTCCGCCACAAATCGCGAGGACCTGGAAATCCTGGACCGGGTCGGCGGCGGAGACAGTTTTGCCAGCGGCCTAATCTATGGCCTGATGCAGACGGGAGATCCGGCAATTGCTGTTGAGTACGGCGCTGCTCATGGCGCGCTTGCGATGACTACACCCGGAGATACTTCGATGGCATCGCTTAAAGAAGTCGAGGCTCTAATCCAGGGCGGCGCCGCTAGAATTCAGAGGTAGCTGCGTTTGTGGGATCCTGAATACGGATTTGCGTGTTGATCTTCGAATGCCTCTCGTCGAAACCGCGCAGTCACATGCTCGAGAGCCCGCAGCCTCTACTTATTCGGGTCCCCGTTGCGTGAATTGTTGCCCGGTTTGTCCAGACACGCGCGGATAACCGCCGCCAGCTTGGTTGGAGAGTACGGTTTGGGCAGGAAGTTCACGCCTTCTTCGAGAGAGTACCGGGAGCCTACCACGCCCGGGCTGTAACCGGTCGTAAAAATCACCTTCAATTCGGGGTTGGAACGGCGCAACTCTGCGGCGACGTCCGTCCCCATCATTCCACCGGGCATCACCATATCCGTCAGGAGCAAATCGATACGGCGCTCTTCACGGTGCCAGACATCGAGCGCGTCAGGACCCGACCCGGCCGCCAGAACGCGGTAACCCTGCAGTTTCAAAACTTCTTGAACTGTTTCCCTGAGGGAAGGCTCATCTTCCGCGAGGAGGATGGTTTCGGTGCCGCGCGTGGGACCGATGGTCTCAGGAGTTTCGGGCTGCCTGGCGCAAGCTTGGGCGGACACTGGGAAGAAAATGGTAAAGGTGCTTCCCACTTTTACCTGGCTTTGAACTTCAATCCAGCCCTGGTGCTGTTTCACGATTCCAAAGACAGTCGCCAACCCGAGGCCGGTGCCCTTTCCTGCCTCTTTCGTAGTATAAAACGGCTCGAAAAGGTGTGTGAGTCCTTCGGCATCGATGCCGCAGCCGGTATCCGACACACTGAAACAAACAAAGCGACCGGCCCGGCGTTCAGAATCCGGAGGGACATCCCTTTCCTCGAGCACGATCTCGCGACAAGCAAGTCTGATCTGGCCTCCGCGCGGCATTGCGTCCCTGGCGTTGAGCGTGAGATTGACCGTGACCTGCTCGATCATACCTCGATCGGCAAAGACCGGCGGCAGGCCCCTGGGACAGTCGGTTTCGAGGCTGACGTGTTCACCGACCAACTGCCGCAGCATGCCGCTGACGCTTCGAATCACATCTCCCAGCTCGACGTTTCGGAATTGAAGGATCTGCTTCCGGCTGAACATCAGGAGTTGGCGCACCACGTTGGCGGCCCGCTCAGCTGAATGCCGGATTTCGCTAAGAGACTTGGCATGGGGACCGGTCTCGCCCAGGCGCATCAGCAACATGCTCGAGTGCCCGTGGATGACGGTGAGGATATTGTTAAAGTCATGAGCAACGCCGGCCGCCAGTTGCCCTACCGCTTCCATTTTTTGCGCCTGGCGAAGCTGGCGCTCCGCGTGCAGCCGTTCCTCGACTTCGCGCCGCAGGTCCTCATTTGCCCGCCGAAGCTCCGTCGTGCGATCGGCCACCATCCTTGCCAATTCGTCTAGTTTCAGGCTGGCCCGCCGCTTGAGTTCCCACTTGTTGCTGAACGCGCACGCCAGTTGCAGCACCTCAACATTGTCGAACGGCTTTTTAAGGATGACGAGGTTATCCGATGAGCCGAGCCGGCGGATCATCTCTTCCCATGAATAATCCGAGTACGCTGTGCAAATCACCACCTGCAAATCAGGGTAGATTTTCCAAATCCTCTGCACGGTTTCAATCCCGTCCCAGCCCGGAGGCATTCGAACGTCGACAAAGGCCATGGAATAAGGCCGCCCCGCGGCGAGCGATTGCTCGACCTTGAGCAGGGCTTCCTGTCCCTGATACGCGAAATCGATTTCGAAATTTGCTTTAAGCGCTTGCGGCGTTTCGCCTCCAAACAAAGCAGCCTCCACGCTCAGGAGTTCGGCCTGGGGCTCTCTCCGGCCCCCCAGCACTTTACGGAAGTCTTCATGAATCGCAGGATTATCATCCACGACCAGCACCCGGTTGTTCGACGGAGTTGGGCCCTGAGCCGCGCTGGGGACCGATTGAGAAACCTGGTCAGGGCTGACGCCGGCGCGGGCAGGAGCACCCGGGACATCACCCAATGCCTCGCCCTTGGACTTAGGTGCGGGTGATATTGTGGTCGTTTCCACCTGCATGATGAGTGGCTGTGCCTGTGCCCGTGGTCAGCGGCAGTTCAAGGCAAAACGTCGCTCCTTTGCCAATGCCGTCGCTCTTGACGGAAAGTTCACCACCCATTTCCGCGGCGGCCAAAACTCCGCTATGCAGTCCGAATCCGTGTCCATCGCGTTTGGTGGTAAAACCCTGGTGAAAAATCCGGGCCATGTTTTCGCGGGGAATGCCAATGCCATTATCCCGAACGGTAATGGCAAGCTTATCGGTTCCGCTCGCATGAATGCCGAGAGTAAGCACCTTGTCGGGCTTGCCGAGCTCGTCCATGGCGTACTTGGCGTTGCGAATGAGATTGACCAGGATTTGGAGGACCTTGTGTTTGTCGACGGTGATTGCCGGGGTCTCCGCGAATTCGCGCACAATTGAAACACCATGACGTTCAACCGCGGCCCTATTCATTTTGAGAGCGTCCTCGACGAGTTCCGCGGGCTTGAGGGTTTCAAGCACACCGCACTTGCGAGCATAGCTTTGCTGGACGCTGACGATCTCCTTCATATGCTCGATGCTGCGGCTTAGCAGGTCCATTTCCCTGAGCAACTCCGCGCGTTCCTCACCTAAATGACGTCCAAGCGTCTCGAGGTAATTCGGCAACATGCGCCCTTTTGGATCGTTATCCAGGAAGTTGCCCAACTCGCCCCGATGCTCGCGCAGCAACGCCAGCGCTTTGTCCAGGTTGCGAATGCGGGATTCCCGCAACCTTTGGGCAATCACGGAAGCCGAGACGTTCACCGTGTTGAGAACATTGCCCACGTTGTGCAACGCGGTACCAGCCACTTCCGCCATGCTGGCCTGTTGCATCGCCGCACTGAGACGGCTGTTTAAATCGGAGATTTGGCGCTCCAGCGCCGTGCATCGACAGAGACCCGAGTCTGCCGTTTCGCCGGGGTGGCTGCCTGGCGAAAGAACGTTCGAGTGTTCAGCGGTCCGGGCCCTGCCGCCCGGGCGGCGGTTGGTTTCTTCTTGCATTTAAGGTTACAAAACGAGTGTGCGGGCCCCTTCTGACGTATTTCCAGGCCCCGTCGTCTACGGTTCACACTGGAAATGTCTTACGATTGGACACAGCTGCCAGCGCGCCCGTTCGGGGCTCCTGAGGAGCAAATGGCGAGCCAAAAGGCCCTTCGCAATAGCGCGATGGGCTGCGGCAGCCAAGAGGCGCGCCGCCAGAATCCGGTGCCACTAATTCTGGCGCCAAAAATTGACTCGCTCGAGCCAGTGGGATTCGTCAAATTCAGAACACGGGAAGTTTTCCCAAAAAAATGTCCGACGAGGGTAATATTGAAAAAAGCAGCGCTGCACTGAATTCGGTAGGTGCAGCAGTTTTCCTAACAACTCTGAAAATTGTTGTAGGCCTTCTGAGCGGCAGTCTGGGAATACTGGCGGAGGCGGCGCATTCGGCGCTGGATTTTGCCGCCGCGCTCATCACGTTCTTCGCGGTACAGGTGGCGAGCAAACCTGCGGACCCTGGACATGCCTATGGGCATGGCAAGGTAGAAAACTTATCCGCGCTCGTAGAAACACTGTTGTTGCTCGGCACCTGCGGGTGGATCATTTATCAATCCGTGACGCGTCTGGCGACAGGCCACGTGGAGGTGATCGCATCGCCGTGGGCCTTTGGAGTCATGCTGATTTCGATCGTGGTGGACGTCACGCGATCGAAAATGCTTTACCGGATCGCAGCCAAGCATCGGAGCCAGGCGTTGGAAGCGGATGCGCTGCACTTCAGTTCGGATGTTTGGAGCTCGGTCGTGGTCCTTGTGGGCCTGGGTGGCGTCAAAGTGGGACAAAGCGTTCGGGGACTCGAATTTCTGAAAAATGCCGATGCGTTGGCGGGCTTGTTCGTGGCGGCGATCGTTGTCTGGGTCAGTTTAAAGCTAGGCGTGCGCGCGGTTCAGGCCCTGCTGGATGCCTCGCCCGAAGGCGTTGCCGATCGGATCAAATCACGCGTTGAATCTGTGCCCATGGTCTTCGATTGCCACGCGATTCGGGTGCGTCATTCCGGGCCACATTATTTCGTGGATCTGCACATCACATTGGATGGCAACCTGAGCTTGCGAACGGCGCATGAGTTAACTGAACAGGTCGAGCACGCTGTCAAAGAGGTCCTGCCGGAGGCGGACGTAACCGTGCATCCCGAACCCACGCCGGCTACCGGGAAACCACGGGCTCAATCCGCACCAAACCCTGGCGCTACGACATCCCTCCCTGGAGAGTCGGGGAATCGTTCAAAGTGAACCCGGAGGGTTCACAACGAGCAGCCGGGCGTCGCAGCGCAGCGGAGACGCCCGGAAGTGGCCAAAAATTTCATGAGCACCCGGAACGGTGCCAGCAAAATGTGAACGATGCGCGGCGGCGCGGAAAATTTCAATAACACCAGCGACGCAGATTTTGCCGCCTATGCTGGGATCCCTGGAGGGATCCAATTTATTTCTTGGCGCGGTTCCGTGGGTCAGGCGACCTGGTCGCCTGACCCACGGCTACTCGCTGCGAACCCTGCGGGTTCGGGATCCGTTTCAGGCTCGCGCGAGTTTGCCGAACCGGTTGGCGATCGCCAAAGCGGGATCCAACGGGACCTCCTGGCGCTCCACATTCTGAGGCACACTGATTGCCGGTATGGTGCGGAGTTTTTTGTTCGCGAACTGCGGCAGGTATTTGCGTTCGGCATCCAGCATTTCGGCCACCATGTCCCGTATTTCTTTCAGAGTCAGAACGGCTGAAGTCAACGGGTCCAATGCGACCGCTTGCATAACCAACTCGGGATCTCCGGTAAAACTGGCTTCCACGGTCATGCCCTGGACCAAAATGTTGGTCATATTGAGCGCGGCGCATTGAGGCGGCAGATTGCCCACCACCGTCGGATGCAACCCAAGCCTGTCGACGAAGATCGGAACCTCGACGCAGCAACCCGCGGGAAGATTCGAAATGTAGCCGTCGTTGCGGACGTTTCCATTCAAGCGAAAAACTTCTCCGGTTTCTTTAGCCTCGATGATATGAGAGCAGTACTCGGCGCTGCGAGCTCCCAGGGCCGTGGATTCGATGGACAAGGGATCCGTTTTCGCGAATTTTTCAGCCAGCATCGCGCAATACTTGTAATAAGCCCCGGTTTCCCCGCCAAAAGAAGGTTCGTCGCAGTAGAGGTCGAGCGCCTTTTTGTTTTTGCGAAAATAAGGCAGGTATTCTGACAGGTGCCCGGTGCTTTCGGTCATGAAATATCCAAAATGGCGCAAGACCTCGCCGCGAACTTTCTCGTTTACGTAATAGCCCGGTTTTTCGAAATTGGCTTTGAGCACAGGATAGAGATCGCGGCCCTGGTGCTGCAACTTGAGGAACCAGGCCATGTGGTTGATCCCGGCGGCAGTGAAGTCAATTTCTTCCTTCGGCACGCCGGTGTAGCTCGCAATCAGATCCATCGTGGTTTGGACCCCGTGACACAAGCCAACAAATTGGAGGCCTGGAACCCGGCCCAATGCCCAGCAACACATCGCCATTGGGTTGGCGTAATTGAACAGAATCGCATTGGGGCAAAGCTCCTGCATATCGCGGGCAATTTCGAGCAGCGCCGGGATGTGGCGCAGCGCGCGGAAGACGCCGCCGGGTCCCATGGTGTCGGCAATGCATTGGTCGACGCCGTACTTCAGTGGAATTTCATAATCCTGGCGAAACTCCTCGACACCCCCGGCCTGGAGCATGACGACCACGTAATCGGCCCCTTTAAGGGCTTCGCGGCGGTTGGTGGTGGAGACAACCGAGGCGGCCACACCATTGTCTCGAATCATGCGCTCTACAAACGAGTGCATTTTGTCCAACCGCGTTCGGGTCAGGGCCATTAACCGGTACTCGCTCCCTTTGAGAGCCGGGGTGGCGAGAAAATCCGACATCAAGGTTTTGCAGAACACGAGGCTGCCCGCGCCGATCATCGCTATCTTGGCCATAAGAAGACTTGGGTGGAGTTTTTGTTTTGTCGTTCTGAATGTCGGAGCCTCAGACCCATCGTGTCAAGCGCGAACTCGGCCCCCGCGCGGCATTCAGCGTTGCGCCCGGCTTCAGGTTCATGAAATGATAACTTCACTCAATGAAATCCCTGGACGGGACCAGTCTCAAGTCCTTGTGGCACGATTGGGCGAGACGCCAATCCATTTTGAGGGCCATCGTCACGGAGCGGTTGGCGGCGCACCCCGCCCCGCGGGTGAGCGATTGCGTTGTCGCGACATACTTTTTCGCCTTCCGGACGCTCAAGCTTGAGGAAGCCGTAAAGGAAATCAGCTATCATGCGACAATAGGAGTAAAGAATCCGCCCGCCGGATCATTGCTGGCCGCCTGCGCGGCCAAACCATTGGGGGTTGATGCGTTCGACCGCACCAACCGGCTCGGGCTGGTCCACGTCGGCTTTCCTCTCAAGATGATGCTGCAACCCGACGGGCACCTGACGTCGTGCGATTTGTTGCACACCACCGCCGCCGCGATCCTCTTTGACGTATACGAGAACCAGGATTCGCAGTTGGTGGCGCTGCGAATTCCCGACGCGGTGATCAACACTTTTCCCGGTCCGGCGCACGGTCCCTTCGGGGTGCGCCAAATGACGGGTTTCGGCCACGATCAACCCGCGTTCGGCACGATACTCAAACCGACGGCCGGCATTACCGCAAACCAAGTGGGCGAGCTGGTCGAGCAGATCGCAGATTGCCGACTCTTCATGTTCGTCAAGGAGGACGAGGACCTGTATCCGAACCTCGATTATTGCCCGGTTGCAGAACGGACGAAACTGGCGGTCCAAGCGATCAAAAACGCTCAACGCCGGCGCGGGGGACTCGGCCTGATTTTCGCGCCGCACATCAGCTCCGCGCCGCACGAGATGCTGTCCGTGGCCCAGGCTGCACTGGATGCAGGGGCAACAGGACTGATGTTTAGCGAAACATTTGCCGGGGGCGCCGTGCGAATGGTGCGCGAGGCAACGAGGAACTCCGGCACTCCCCCTGCCCTTTACGGCCACAATGCGGGGATCGGTGTCAAAACGCGGGCCATCTGGCGCGAAGTAATCGATATGCTCGCGCGCCTGGATGGAATCGATTTCCGGCAGACCGCGCCAGTCCGTCCCGGAAAGCCGTTTCTCCTGCCCTACGGCCAGGAATGGATCGCCTCGGAGCGGACTTTGTCGATGCCTTTGGGGAACATCAAGCCGACCATGATTGTGCGGGCGGG
>Ga0070738_10001958_pt1 | contig 35629 bp, 29 predicted proteins | sample Coa_R2_2_FD_66446 | JGI IMG/M metagenome (GOLD analysis project Ga0070738, IMG submission 66446) | Surface soil microbial communities from Centralia Pennsylvania, which are recovering from an underground coalmine fire - Coalmine... | ecosystem: Environmental > Terrestrial > Soil > Unclassified ...
TGGGTGGCCGATTTGCGCGGCACGGTGACGCGGACCGGAGAAACGTTCACCGAGCGGACTTCCCGGAAGTATCTCAACGCCCTCGGTAAGCTACTGAAAAGAGCCATGTTCGAGGGTGTCGTCGACAAGAATATCGTGAGCCTCTACATCGAGAGCGCAACCGACCGGCCACTGCCGGGCGAGCCGGATGACCGATTTCTCGAGGTGGACAAGGCGTCCCTGCTGCTGGAGGCGGCGCGAGTTTCGCCCGATCCAAGTCGCGGCAATCTGCCGACGTACGAACTACTCGCCACGTTCTTGCTGACGGGCTGCCGCAATGGTGAGGGCGGCGGGCTTCGTATCAAGGACGTCGATTTTGAGAAGAACAGGATCTATTTCGTTCAGCACACGCGTCGCGCCGAGCTAAAAACGCGCACTAGCCGCAGGCAGGTACCGCTATTCCCGCAGTTGCGAGAGGTACTGTGGCCCTATGTGCAGATGCGACTTCGGGAGGGCCAAGCCAGAGGATCTTGTGTTCGTCAAGCCAACGCGTGAGTCCGGACTCGTTGGTGACTGGTGTGATGAGCTGCGCCGTCTGGCCACAATTCTCGGGTTCACAGAACAAGAAGATGGAGTCGCGTGCCGGGCTGTTCTCGTAACACTCACTCGCAAGACGTTTTGTAGTGCCGCACTGCAGCTGTACGAAAAGGAGCGGGTGTGCCATTGGGGCGGCTGGAGCTCGGATGTGATGATCAACGCGGTTTACTCTAAGCCAACCACCGTGAAAATCGTCGGCGATGTCCTCGCGTTCAGGATTGAGCACTACGCGGTGCTCGTCGAAGACCGTTTACGTGCCCTCTACGAGTCAACCAGGGCCGAGGTGCCGAACGCAGTTCAACAGGCATGGTCTCGCGCTCGGCGCAGGGAGTCCCAGCGTAGCCGCGCCAAGAAGGCTTCAAGCGCCCGATTTGGGGGTGGTCCCACCGTAAGTGCGGCGCGCGCGACCGCTACGAGTCGCGCGCTGGGACGGCGCTAGCCGCATAGATGACAGTGCAATAGGCGTCGACCCCCTGCTTTTCGAGGACCGACCCTGTCACGTCTGTGAGCAACCCTGTTCGGCAATTCACGGTCACGCGGTGAGTCCAGAAGCCAGTCGGGCTGTTAGACTCGCCACGTGCCAAAAACATGTAGCTGGTAGAATCGCCCGCAATCCGTCGGATGCTGCTTACGTCAATCGCAAATAGCGAATCGGCGTGCGTGCGTGCGCGTGAGTCGACGGGAACCCAGGTGACGTCCCGTGGCCGCGACGATTTCGCTTCACATGCTAGCGCAAGCGTGACCACCGCGAGGACGACCTCTTTGATGCATTGTGACGCAAGGTGACGCGACAATGCAGCTCCGCGCGGGCCACATGCCGCGTCCCTTGAGTCGGTGACAGCGCTCCCCGGATCGGCCCCTCGGGGATCGAGCCTAAAGTGCGATTTCCGCTGAACCACTACAATACATTTGGCGAGATGGCGATTATGCACATTGTCGGCGGGGCGCGGAGTGGGACAGAACTTCGCACTGGAGACGGAACAAAAGTGGCGAATTTAACGCGAACGACCTGGCTGGTTTGGTGCGCCATTCTGCTCATTAGCTCGAGCGCGCGGGCACAGAGTCATGGCACGTCCAACGACGAATCTGCCGTCAGGGCCTTGCTTCAAGGTGCGGATGGCGACGACAAGAATGCCACCAAAGCTCGGCAGTACGCGGTCGATGCCGACTGGACGAATTCGTTTGGCGACCGGCTACACGGCCGGGATGCGTTGTTGAAGAAGTTCGGTCAGTTGGCCCACTCCCCCTTTTACCAGGCGGGCAGGGATGCCCCGGGGTCCGATAAGGTCGATGTCCGCTTCGTGAGGCCGGATGTGGCGGTCGTGTACGAATACGAGGAAGTCGTTGGTCAGACCGACCCGACGATCGGGAAGCCGATGCCCGTGCGTAGGATTCATCACCAGTACGTCGTTTCTAAAGAGGACGGCAAGTGGCTCATTCAGTCGGAGTTGATCATGACTGAAGAACACTTCGCAAAGAAAAGCAGCAGCAGTAGTGGCGACTATTAGGGTAGAGTCGCTAGCTAGCTGTTGTGGCGCGACGAAACCCAAGTCAACAGGAACGCCAACCACACTAGCCGCTGTCGGACTTCGGGCGTGGCGGCCGGTCGATGACCTGCGGTCGGCGGCTGCATGCGCTCGTGGCGGGAGACCGCGGGCGGGCGAAGGCTGATGCATCCGCACCGGAGGCACTCTGCCCTCGGTCAGCAGTCCCCGATCGACTACGAACGACTGCATCATGCAAACGCGGACTGACAACCCGAGCCACTAACTGTCCACCGAACCGGGGCAACTCCAGTGTCGGCGGGCACTCTCGTTGCCGTTACCATGAAGCAAGGAGCGTCTGATGGTCGGCTCAAGGGCCCAGCAACAACTGCCCACCGTCACTTCTGTCCTCGACATGCTCTATGGTGTTGTCGAGCAGGAAGTCGTGTCCGTTGCTGAAGCTATGCCTGAAGACAAATATTCCTTCGCGCCTACCAATGGCGAGTTTAAAGGCGTACGCACTTTCGCTGAACAGGTGAAACACATCGGCTTCGCCAATCACCTTTATTTTGGCCCGCTCATGGGCGAGACGATCGACGCTAACTCCCTCGAAGAAAATCCCAACGGCCCCGAGGCGCTGAAAACCAAGGCCGAAATTGTCCAGTATCTTAAAGATTCCTTCGCGCTCGGCCATCGGGCCATTTCCGGGGTCACCTCCGAAAACGAGGTCACGCCGCTGCCGAATCCCGTGTCCCCATTCCTCACAACGCGTCTCGCAATCGCCGTTATCGGCTCCTTCCATCCGAAGGATCACCTAGGTCAGATGGTCGAGTACCTGCGGATGAACGGTATCGTCCCGCCCGCAAGCCGCCTGCGGCCATAACAACAGTCCTCGCAACACTAGCCTCAATAATGAAGGCAGGTTTGCAGCAGTCTGCCCACATGGTGAGGGGTTTCCCCCGTTCGGTAGTCCTGATTCTCACGTGTAGTGGTTCAGCGGAAATCGCACTTTAGGTCTATCAGCGTCTGTGATAACACCGTCACGTACGCGTCACGTGCCAGGGCTACATATAGAATCGGTAAAGCGTCCGTGGCGTCGCGCCAGGAGGCAGTTCTGCGAGTATGTGTCCGACATCTCCTGAAAAGGCAGTCGTGATCGGTTCCTTTCCGGCGAAGTCTGCCGTGTTCCAATCCAGCTTGGTAAGGGAAAGAATCTCCTGACATATCAGCGTCAGCGTTGTCGCGCCAAAGTGCTCCACGATCTCGATTGGTCGTGGTACGCGCGCTCCGACGTACGCACCGAGCAACGGAACGTAGCCGCGCGTATACAGTAGCGCGTTACCCTGGGTGAGTGTGATAAGGGTGCCCCGAATCGGCGGGTGATTCCCCAGGCGGAAATAGCGTATGCCGCGATCACCGAACGCCACGTAATCGATCGTTGTGACGTCGTGGAGCGCGGCGTCGAATCCTAGACGCTCGTCATCCCAATAGCGAGACCACTTATGCACGACCACCCTGCTGGGTCGATGGCCGAGGTGGCGCTCATATTCGATGAGCACCTGCCGCATGAGATCCTGGGCCAACTGCTCCGTGAGATGAGGACTCGTGAGGCTCGTCCATTTGAATGGCTGGCCACGCATGACCAGTCCTTCGCCTCTGTCTGAAAACGCCTGCGCCACCCGGGCGCTATCGTGGGGGTGGGGGTGGGGGTGGGCCACGGCGGGAACCGGCGAGGCGGACGGTGCGGACGGTGCGGTGACGGCCGGCGGTCACGCGGCCGAACGGAGAAACGATCGCCGGAGCGATCGCAGGAGCATCAGCCGGTGTCGCGCGCCCTTACTACCGCTCAGGCCATGCGGATGTTCGGGAGCTCGCCGCGCCGGCGCCAGACGATGCAGGCCACGATGCTGGCGACGATCGCGAAGCCGAGCCCGAACTCGCCGATCGTGTAGTCGGTCAGCGGCGTGTGGCGGGTCATCGGGTCGAAGATCGCCTGGATGAACAGGTTGTGGGTCGCGTGGAGGAGCATCGCCGGCCAGACACTCCCCGAGCGCAGGCGGAGCCAGGCGAAGAGGTAGCCGATACCGATGACGCCGATCGCGAAGCACCCGATCGAGAACCAGACCGGCCCCGCGCCGCGGTAGTCGGCGCCGATGATGAGCGGGAGGTGCCAGCAGGCCCAGATCGCGCCGGTGAGCGGTGCCAGACGCGAGAAGGAGGTCACCTTCGCCAGTTCGGGCACCAGGAAGCCGCGCCAGCCGAGCTCCTCCCCGAGCGCGGCGGCCGAGTTGGGGAGCATGCCGATCGTCCCCATGAACAGCACGTACGCGATGAGGACGACCGGGCGGGGCGCGCCGGTCAGGTGCAGCATCGTGGCGCCCCGGGCGAGGGCCGGGGCGTTCAGGTCGAGGTATCCGGCCGCCCAGAGCGGCAGATAGATCACCGACGCGTAGGCGATCGGCACCCAGTACCCGGCCCACAGGTACCGGCCGCGCGGAAGCCTCCAGCCGACGCCGCGCAGGGTGCGCTGGAAGAGCAGCCGCGTCACCAGTCCGGCTACCGCCGGGCTCCACATCAGCCCGAACACCAGTCGCCCGCCATCGCTGCCGAGCGAGCCGCCGCGGATGATGGCGCGCCAGAAGATGGCGCTCAGCCCCGCAGTGAGCACCAGGTACGTGACGATGCCCGCCCAGGTGCGCGCGCGGTCGGCATCGCCGACGGCCGACCGGGCGCCAGGCGCGTCGGCCGGTCGCGATCCGAGAGCCGCCGTCGCATCGAACGAGCCGACCGGCGTCGCGCCGAGTGCGGGTGGTGTGGATCCGGACTGTGGCACGATCATCTCCCCCGGGGTGCGAGCGCACAGCCATTGTAGCCCTTCGCCCCGCCCGCCGCCACCGGCGGCACCAAGATCCCACCCCGCCGTTGCCGTTCCCGGTGTCGGGGGGTACCCGCGCACGCGCCCGCACGCACCCGCACGCACCCGCACCCACGCGCGCCCACGCGCGCCCACGCGCGCCCACGCGCGCCCACGGGCGCCCACGGGCGCCCACGCGCGCGCCGCACGACGGCGCCCCGCCGTCGCCGTTCCCGTACCGACGTCGCACGATGGCACCGTGGCCCCGCCCCGCCGTTGCCGTTCCCGGTGCCAGGGGCAATCGCGGGCGGCGTCCGCGCCGCCCCACCGCCCGTGCGGGATGCGATCGGCGGGCGGCATGAATGCCGGCAGGCATCCGTGCGGGATGCGAATCGCGGGCGGCATGAATGCCGCCCCTACGATACGACCCCGTTGCCGCGCGCCGGCGACGGCATCGGCATCCCGCCCGTCGTTGCCGTTCCCGGTGCAGGGGCAATTCGCGTCGCGAATTGCCCCTGCACCATCAAAAAAAACCGTTCCTTTGGTGGCCGCGGGACGCGGCCGTCCCGGCATCGGCCCGGGATGGGAGCAGCGGGCGGCATGAATGCCGCCCCTACGGTGCCCGCGACGACGGGCCGCGCAGGGCCGACCGGTACCGGCCCGGGGTCGTCCCGAACTGCTCCCGGAACCGTCGGGTGAACTCGCTCTGGTCGGCGAATCCCGCCGCCGCCGCGATTTCTGCGAGCGTCAGCCCCGTCGACAGGAGCTCACGCGACGCCCACTCCAGCCGGAGCTGGCGGACGTAGTCCCCGATGAGCACCCCGTACTGGCGCCGGAAGCTCCGGCTCAGATGGTCCGGGTGCACCCCGGCGTCGGCCGCGAGATCGCCGATCGACGGCGGCCGCGGGAACTCGTCGTGTAGTCGCGTCAGTACGCGATGCAGCCAGTGAGGGACGCCTGGACCGGTGGCGTCGCGTCCGCGCGAGACGGCGGCGAGCAGCTCGTACACGAGCCCCGCGACGCTCAGCGTCGAGTACGCATCCGGCCGGCACAGCTCGCGGTAGAGGCGCATGCTCAGATCCACGATGCCAGGCTCGGCCACAGCGCGCACGTCGTCGACCGCCGCCCCGCGGGCACGAAGCTGGCCGAGCTGCGGCGGCAGCAGCTCCACGATCAGAAACCGCGCCCCCGCGCGCCCATACTCGTCGGCGTGACGTTCACCCGCCGGCTTGTAGAGTGCCGTGGGCTCCGCGCAGCTCACCGTCCGGGCGCCGAATTGCTCGGTGAAGGATCCGTTCAGGAGCAACACGAGGTTCGCGTGCTCGTGCGCGTGCCACGGCAGGCGTGTCCCGGCCGCCGCCCGGCACTCGGCCACGACCAGGTCTCCGATCGACGCCGTTCGCAGCTCGGTCGTCTGGGCAATCGGCGCGTATTGCGGCGACCCGCCGGCGACAAGCATCGGCCCCCCTCCTCACCATGGATCCTGGGTAGAAAGGAACGGGTGGGTGGATGGCGACACAAGGCACTGGCACGCCGAGGAGCGCCACACCCGGGCCCCATCGAGATCGCCTGCATTCCACGGTCGCCGCATCCGTTCAAGACCGCCGGTCCATAGCGCGGTATTGTTGTCCCGCGCCGCAGTCGGATGCCGCGCCACACGTTCGGGAGGGGATAGACGCATGGTGGTCGTAGACCGCGACTTCGTGACGCGCACGCTGCGCGAGCTGGTGCAGATCAATTCCATCAACCCATCGCTCGTGCCGGGCGCGCCGGGGGAAGTCGACATCGCCGTGTACACGGCCGGCGTCCTGGAGGGACTCGGCCTCGAGGTCGATGTGCACGAGGCGGCGCCTGGCCGACCGAGTGTCGTCGGGCGACTTCGCGGCGGACGCGATGCCGGGCGTGGCTCCCGGCAGGGCGGCGGCCGCTCGCTCATGCTCAACGCCCACTACGACACCGTCGGCATCGACGGGATGGCCGAGCCGTTCTCGGGGGCAGTGCGCGACGGGCGGATGTTCGGGCGGGGGACCTTCGACATGAAGGGCGGGCTCGCCGCCTGCATCGGTGCGGTCAAGGCGCTGCGGGATGCCGGCACGGCGCTCGGCGGCGATCTGCTCGTGACCGCGGTCGCCGACGAGGAACATTCGAGCATCGGGATGCAGGATGTCCTCACGCGCCATCGCGCGGACGGGGCGATCGTGACCGAGGCGACCGCGCTCGATGTATGCGTCGCCCACAAGGGCTTCGTCTGGATGGAGATCCAGACGCGGGGGCGAGCCGCACACGGCAGCCGGCCCGAGCTCGGAGTCGATGCCAACCTCCACATGGGACGAGTGCTCGGCCGCCTCGAGGTGCTCGAGCAGAGGCTCCGGGAGCGCGCGCCGCACGCGCTCGTGGGGCGGCCGTCGATCCATGCCGCAACGCTCGCCGGCGGCACGGGGCTCAGCACGTACGCCGCCGCCTGCGTCCTCGGCATCGAGCGCCGCACGATCCCGGGCGAGACGGTCGAGCAGGTCGAGGCCGAGATCAGGGAGCTGGTCGATCCGCTCGCCGATGCCGACCCGGAGTTCCACGCCACGGTCACGCGGCTCCTCGCCCGCGACTGGTTCGAGTCGGCCGCCGGGTCGCCGATCCTCGAGGCCGTCCTCCAGAGCGCCCGCACGTGTCTCCACCGGGAACCGAAGCGCGTCGGTCAGCCCTGGTGGATGGACTCGGCCTTCCTCGGCGCCGCCGGCATCGACACGGTCGTGATCGGTCCCGAGGGGGCAGGCGCGCACGCCGATGAGGAGTGGGTGGACCTCGGGACGGTGCACGACCTCACGCGCATCCTCGCGGACGCGGCGATCGCCTACTGCCAGTGATGGCGGGCTCGGTCGGGAGAGCACGGCGTCAGCGCGCGGCGCCGGGCGCGGCGACCGGAGCGCGCCTATCTTGGGGCGACTGAGGCGCTCGCGCACCCCGAGGAGGACCAACAGTGACGAAGCCGCCGATCCCGCAGGAATCGCTCGACACGATCGCCGTCTGGGGCGGCGAGGACGGTCCCGCGTTCGAGGGCGCGACGCAGGTGCCGGTCGTGCACAGCGTGGCCTTCGGCTACGCCGACGTCGACGAGTGGCAGGCGGTCGCGCTGGGGCGCTCGCGCGGGCACATCTACAGCCGGAACACCAACCCGACGGTCGCGGCGTTCGAGCGCAAGGTGATGGTACTCGAGCACGCCGAGGCGGCGACGAGTTTCGCGACCGGCATGGCGGCCATCAGCAACACGCTGTTCGCCCTCCTCGCTCCCGGTGACCGGGTGGTGTCGATCAAGGACTCGTACGGCGGGACGAGCAAGCTGTTCACCGAGTTCCTGCCGCGCATCGACGTTCAGGCGACGCTCTGCGACACCGACGACCACGACGCGATCGAGCGCGCGGTCGCGGCCGGGTGCGCGATGCTGTACCTCGAGACGCCGACGAACCCGACGCTCAAGGTCGTGGACATCGCGCGGCTGTCGGCGGCCGCGCACCGGGCCGGATCGCTGGTGGTGGTCGACAACACCTTCGCCACGCCGATCAACCAGAACCCGCTCGCGCTCGGCGCGGACCTCGTCGTGCACAGCGCCACCAAGTTCCTCGGCGGGCACGCCGACGCGCTCGGCGGCGTGCTCTGCGGACCGGCCGAGCTGGTCCGGCGGGTGTACCACTATCGGGAGATCACCGGCGCGGCGCTCCACCCGGCGTCGGCGTACCTGCTACTCCGCGGCCTCAAGACGCTCCACTTGCGGATCCGCCAGCAGAACGCGAGCGCGCAGCGCATCGCCGAATACCTCTCCCGACATCCGAAGGTCGGCGCGGTGTTCTATCCGGGGCTGCCGGGGCACCCGCATCACGCCGTGGCGGCGCGGCAGATGCGAGGATTCGGCGGCGTGCTGAGCTTCATGCTGGCCGGCGGATTCGGCGAGGTGCGGGCGTTCCTCCCGCGGCTCCGGCGTGCCCACCGCGCGGCCAATCTCGGCTCGGTCGAGACGGTGGTCGGTCCTCCGGCGACCACGAGCCACGTCGAGAACACCGCCGCCGAACGCGCCGCCCTCGGGATCCCGGAAGGGCTGGTGCGCTACTCGGTCGGGATCGAGGACCCCGACGACCTCATCGCCGACCTCGCCCAGGCGCTCTGACCACCGTCCGCGCATGACATGCCGCCCCAGCGCACGGCGGGCGCACGGCGGGCGCACGGCGGGCGCACGGCGGGCGCACGGCGGGCGCCGTGGATGCCGGGCCAGGCATTGGTGCGGGATGCCGGCACCGTAGGGGCGGCATTCATGCCGCCCGCTGCTCCCATCCCACACGAATGCCTCGCCCGCGATTCGCATCCCATACGGATGTCTGGCCCGGCATGTCGGGCGGCCGCCGTTGGCGGAACGGCCGCGGGACGCGGACCGGGTGAATCGCGGGCGGCATGAATGCCGCCCCTACGCGGGACATCCCGATGCCCCCCCGGTCGTTGGTGGTTGGGGCACCCACACGGCCGCCCGGGATCACGGCGCCGTCACCCAACCCGGTTGTTGCTGTTCCCGGTGCAGGGGCAATTCGCGTCGCGAATTGCCCCTGCACCATCCAACAAACCCCGTTCGTTTGGTGGCCGCGGGACGCTGGCGTCCCGGCATCCGTGCGGGATGCGAACGGCGGGCGGCATGAATGCCGCCCGGCATTGGTGCGGGATGCGGGTCGCGGGCGGCATGAATGCCGCCCCTACAACAACAACGACGATGGCGACGACAACGTCTTGTCGAATACGTGCTGGGACTTTTGCCGGCGGTAGCCGAGCCGCTCGTAGAAGCGGTGGGCGTCGGAGCGGACCACGTTCGAGCGTACGCGCACGACGGTGTACCCGTGGGCCCGGGCCCATGCCTCGGCGCCGGCCACGAGCCCCTGCCCCACGCCCGCGCTCCGGCACCGTTCGTCGACCACGAGCCCGGTGATCTCGGCGTACGGCTCGGCGGCGAGCGTCCGGTGTCCCTGCACGTGAATCCACCCGATCAGGGCGCCCGACCGCCCGACTGCGCCGAGGAGCCCGTGGTCGTCGGACGCCCCGAGCGCCCGAACCCGCCGCTCGAGCTGCTCCGCGGTCGCCGGATACCCGAGTTGCTCGCACAGCGGTACGAGTGCCGCGGCGTCGGAGGGACGAAGTGGCCGGAGCGTGGTCATCCGCCAGGTGAGGGAACGGGGGACATGTGCCGTCCGCGGGCGTGCCGAGCGCATGCTCCGGGCGCTCCGGCCGGAGCAGATGCGGATGGGAGCGACCCGGGCCCGCGCACGAGCGCTCGCTGAAGCTATGGCCGCGCGGCCGCGCCGGCGACGCCCATTGCTCGTCACTCGGGGTTGCGTTTCATTGTGTGACGAGCCCGATCGGTGTCGTATCGCAGGGGGGCGCACATGACGACCAGCGCAACGGGGGCGGAGCGAGCGGGAGCCGTGCCGGTCGACGGCGGGTGGAGCGCCGCGGCGACGGTGGCGTACCTCGGACGCGTGCACGAGCGCACCCGCCGTGTCGTGACACTCATCCCGCCGGCCGACATCGAGTGGACGCCCAGGCCCGGATGGTTCACCCTGGGCGGGCTGGTACGGCACCTGGCGGGGATCGAGCGGTGGATGTACGCCGAGCACGCCGCCGGGCGACCCGACCGATACCCGGGTCATGGGCGCGAGCTGGCGGACGGGTACGACGCGGTGCTCGCGTACTACGACCGCCTGCACGCGGAGTCGGTCGCGATCTTCGCGACGCTCGACGACGCCGCGCTCACGCGGAAGGTCGCGACGCCGGCCGGCATGCCGATCAGCCTGTGGAAGTGGCTGCGCGCAATGCTCGAGCACGAGGCGCACCACCGCGGACAGCTCTACCTCATGCTCGCCATGCGCGGCGTCACCACGCCGCCGCTCTACGGGCTCACCGCCGAGGACGTCCAGGCCCACGGCCAGCGATGGACGGGGGCGGGCGGCCGGACGGATCACGGAGGAACGCCGGCGTGACGGTTGGAGGCCCGCGACCCGCGTGCGCCGGCCGCTCGAGCCGGTGGAGGCCGAGGCGGGCGACCAGGGCCGAGCAGGCGCGCCGCTGGCGCATCGGCGCCGGTCGATCTTGGCCCGATATGAAAGTGCTGATGCTTGCTCAGCCGTACGCATCCTGGCGATCGCGGATCGCTCGCACCTCGATCACCTGCCCTGGGTAATACTATGCCCGGTAATACCATTACCGGACCACCGCGGCGCGGCGTGACGGGCTCGGCCTGAGCGCGCGCGCACTGCGCCCCGCCCGGCGAGGGAGGTGCGATGCGCATCACGAGCAAAGGTCAGGTCACGATCCCGCTGGCCGTGCGGGAGGCGCTGGGGTTCCTGCCGCACACCGAGGTGAAGTTCCGGGTCGACGGTGATGCCGCGGTCCTCGAGAAGATCGCCGGGCGCCCCGGCCGCGGGGAGGAAGTCGTGCGCCGCATGCGCGGCGCGGCCACGGTGCGGCTGACGACCGACGAGATCCTCGCGCTGACGCGAGAAGCCGGGGCAATCGGCCGCACGCGGGGTCGTCGCGATCGGCAGCCGCAGGACGCGGCTTCGCGGCTTCGCGGCTGCGCAGCCGTCGCGCCGCGCGCTCCGCCCGATCTGCCTGACAGCCCCGGCACCCGGCCGTGGGAGTGACGCTCGTGGACTCCAACGTCCTACTGGATGTCCTGACCGATGATGCCGCGTGGGGACCGTGGTCGGCGAAGGCGCTCGCATCCGAAGCCGACCTGGCGACGCTGGCGATCAATCCTGTGATCTACGCGGAAGTGTCGGTCGGCTTCGAGCGGATCGAGGAGCTCGAGGCGGCTCTGCCCGGGAGCATGTTTCGCCGCGAGCAGCTCCCGTGGGAGGCAGACTACCTCGCCGGCAAGTGCCTTCTGGCATACCGCCGCCGCGGTGGCACGCGCCGGTCTCCACTGCCCGACTTTTTTATCGGCGCCCACGCGGCTGTCGCCGGGCACGCGTTGCTGACGCGCGATCCCACTCGCTACCGCACCGACTTCCCCACCGTGCGCCTCGTGCATCCGGCCGCGCGCTGAGCAGCATCAGTGTGGCACGAGGCCGGTGAACGGCGCGACGTAGGCCTCGAGCGTCACGAGGCCACCGACGAGCGCGGCGAGCGCGAGACTGTGGACGAACACGAAGCGGAGGATCTGCCACTCGTGCCCGTACCATCGCGTGGTCGTGCTCGCGACGACGATGCTCTGCATGTCGATCATCTTCCCCATCACGCCGCCGGAGCTGTTGGCCGCTGCCATGAGCGTCGGGCTCACGCCGACCTGCTGTGCCGTGATGCGCTGGAGGCCGCCAAAGAGGACATTCGACGCCGTGTCGGAGCCGGTCAGGGCGACGCCGAGCCAACCGAGAAGGGTGCCGAAGAAGGGGTACCAGACGCCCGTCCGCGCGAACGCGAGCCCGAGGATCGCATCGAGCCCCGCGTACCGGGTGAGAAAGCCGAGTGCGAGCATGGCCGCGATCGTGACGAGTGAGAGCCGGACGGTCACGACGGTTCGGGCGTAGGTGCGGGCGATCTCACGCGGCCGGCAGCCCAGGGCGAGTGCGGCAATGAGCGCGGCCACGAGGATGCCGGTTCCGGTCGCCGAGAGCCAGTTGAGGACGAAGGTCGCCCGCTCCGCGGTCGGTGTCGGGACGACCGGCGGCACGCGCAGGACGAGCCGGTCGAGCCCACCGACCGTGATGACAGGCCGGGAAATGTGGTCGAGCGCGGACTTCACGGGCGGCAGCCCCCAGACGAAGACGATCACACTGAGGATCGCCCAGGGCATCCAGGCGCGGACGACCGTCCGGCGGCCGGCGCTCGCCGGTCCGTCGCCGGCGCCCACCACACCGGGGGCGGCCGCCGCGTGCGTCGCTACCTCGCCCTGCACCAGCTCACTCCGCAGCACGTCGGCGCGTGGGGCGCCGGCGCCGCGGGGGATCGCGTCCGCGGGCTGCCAGACGCGGAGGAAGAGCACGAGCGAAGCGATCGAGATGACGGCGGCGCCGACATCGACCAGCCAGGGCCCGTGGTAGTTGGCGATGAGCCACTGCGGGACGGCGAAGCTGACGCCGGCGACGAGCAGCGCGGGCCAGACGGCGAGCGCGCGGCGGAGTCCCGTATAGGCGCACATGAGCCAGAACGGGATGAGCACCGAGAAGAAGGGGAGCTGGCGGCCGACCATGGCGCTGAGCGCGCCGAGTGGGAGGGCCGTGACGCCGGCGAGCGCGATGAGCGGGGTACCGAGGGCGCCGTAGGCGACCGGCGCGGTATTGGCGATGAGGGAGAGGCCCGAGGCCTCGAGTGGTGGAAAGCCCAGGCCGACGAGGATGGCGCCGGTGATGGCGACCGGCGTGCCGAAGCCTGCCGCGCCCTCGAAGAACGACCCGAAGCAGAAGGCGACGAGGACGAGCTGGAGCCGCGTGTCGGCGGTGACGCGGCCGAGGCTCTGGCGCAGCACGTCGAAGAGCCCGCGATCCAATGTCAGTTGGTAAAGGAAGATGACATTGACGATGATCCAGCCGATCGGGAGGAGCCCGTAGGCCGCCCCCAGGATCGACGCGCGTGCCGCGAGGCCGACCGGCATGTGAAGCGCCCCGACGGCGACGGCGAGCGCCGTCGCGAGACCGAGGAGCGCCGCGAGATGGGCGCGCATCCGGAGGGCCGCGATCGACCCGAGGAGCACGACCACGGGGAGGGCCGCGACGAGCGTCGAGAGCGCGGCGCCGTGCATCGGGGCATAGGTCTGCGGCCAGGGGCCGCTCATGGCGCTCGGGCCATGGCGCCGACGATGTCGACGGGCGTGGGGCGGGCTATCTGGGCTCCGTGCGCGGTGGCGCGGCTGTCGTCCCGGGTGGCGTTTCCTAAATAGGTCTCCGCTCGGGGTTCTGCAATCGCCCGAGGCGCCGGGGACCGCCGTTCGGCCGGCCCGTAGCCGTGCCCCCGCGCGTCACCGGGCGATCGCCCGGGTAAACCGTTTGACGATTTCCGTCATCTACACCCCACAGCGGGCCCCACCGCGCCCGGCTTTCGGGCGGGTCGCCTGAGTGATACTTTGTCCCGTCTCGCCGGTCCGCGGTCCCGGAAAATGGTACACGGGGGCCCGGCGGGGTCACGGAACGCCGGAGGGCGCGTGCTGGCAGTCGATCACGCCTCACGATCATCGTCGCGGTCGACCGTGCCGGTGCTGGTCGCGATCGCCATCGGGGCGGTTGCGCTCGGCACGGCTGCGCTCGGCGTCACCGCGCGTCCACTGCGCGCGCAGGGGGCGCCGGGTGGGCAGAGCGCCGCGGGGGCGGTCAGCACGCCGGGCGCACCGGGCGCACCGGGCGCGCGCACGCCCGCGGGCAACAACGCGGCGGACGTCGCCTTCATGCAGGGGATGATCCACCACCATGCGCAGGCGCTCCAGATGGTGGCGATGATCCCGAGCCGCACGACGCGGCAGGACATGCGCTACCTCGCCCAGCGGATCGCGATCTCGCAGCGTGATGAGATCGCGCTCATGAGCCGGTGGCTCGCCGCCCACCACGAGGAGGTCCCGCGCGTCGACACAGTGTACGACGCTTCGGGGGCCGGGGCGTCGACGGCCGCCAGGAGCGGAGGGGAAACCGGGGGAGGGGGAGGGGGGGCGATGGCGGGGATGCCGGGGATGGCCGGCATGGCCGGTGGTCTCATGCCCGGGATGCTCACCGCGGAGCAGATGGCGGCCCTGGCCAGGGCGACCGGGCCCGAGTTCGAGCGGCTGCTCCTCCAGGGAATGATCGGCCATCACGAGGGCGCGCTGACGATGGTCGCCAACCTCCTCCACACCTCGGGCGCGGCGCAGGCGCCCGAGGTCTTCCAGTTCGCGGCCGACGTCGACGCGGACCAGCGTGCCGAGATCAAGCGGATGCAAGGGATGCTCGCCGCGACGCCGGACCAGACCCATCATTGACCTGCTCATCCGAACCCACACGAGAGGCGACCTGATGCTCGATTCGATGACCTGGCGTAGAGGCACCCGATGGACCACGCTGGCGCTGCCGGTGGCATTGGCGGCTGGCGTGCTCGCCGCTCCGGCGGCGGCGCAGGGCGACGGTGCCGGTAGTAGCGATCCGCGTGTGGGGCTCGAGGGCGCCCACATGGTGGAGGCGAAGGAAGCGATCAGCAATCTCACGCTCGTCTCGCATACGCCGCGGCCGCCCGGCTTCAGCAATCCCGCGGACATCGGCGACTTCGGCTTCGCCAACTCCGACCTGGCGTTCAAGGACAACTGGGTCTTCCAGGGCAGCTTCCACGGCATTCAGATCTGGGACATCACGGACCCGGCGAGCCCGAAGCTGCACACGACGATCGTCTGCCCCGGCGGGCAGGGCGACCCGTCGGTGTTCGGACACCTCATGTTCATGTCGGTCGAGGCCCTCAACGGGCGCGTGGACTGCGGGACACAGGGCGTCGCCGACTCGGTGAGTCCGGCGCGCTTCCGCGGCGTCCGCATCTTCGACATCAGCGACATCGATCATCCGAAGATCGTCGCGCAGGTCCAGACCTGCCGCGGGTCGCACACGCACACGCTGGTCCCCGACCCCAAGGACCCGAACGTCATCTACGTCTACGTGCAGGGCACGGCGCCGGTGCGGCCGGCGGCCGAGCTGGCCGGGTGCTCCGGCGCGGCGCCGGAGGTCGACCCCAACACGTCGCTCTTCCGGATCGAGGTGATTCGGGTACCGGTGAACGCGCCGCAGGAGGCCAAGATCGTGAGCACGCCGCGCATCTTCGCCGATGCGAAGACGGGCGCGATCAACGGGTTGGCGAAGGCGACGCCGGGTGGCCCCGGTGTCCAGGCGGGGTCGGAGACGAACCAGTGCCACGACATCACGGTGTACCCGGCGTTCGGGATCGCCGCCGGCGCGTGCTCCGGGAACGGCATCATCCTCGACATCAAGGATCCGGCGCACCCGAAGCGGATCGCCGAGATCTCGGATCCCAACTTCGCCTACTGGCACTCGGCGACGTTCGCGAACGACGCCAAGCACGTGCTGTTCACCGACGAGTGGGGGGGTGGGGTGAATCCGCGGTGCCGGGCGTCGGACCCGAAGAACTGGGGCGCGGACGCGATCTTCACGCTGGCCGCCGACCACAAGCTGACGCTCGACGGCTATTACAAGATGCCGGCGCCGCAGACCGATATCGAGAACTGCGTGGCCCACAACGGGTCGCTCATCCCGGTGCCGGGGCGCGACATCATGGTCCAGGGGTGGTATCAGGGTGGTGTGTCGGTGTTCGACTTCACCGACCCGGCGCACGCCAAGGAGATCGCGTTCTTCGACCGCGGTCCGGTGAGTGACAAGCTGGCCCTGGCCGGCGACTGGTCGGCGTACTGGTACAACGGCCACATCTTCGGCTCCGAGATCGCGCGCGGGCTCGACATCTTCGAGCTCAAGCCGAGCGACGAGCTGTCGCAGAACGAGATCGACGCCGCCAAGCTGGTGAAGATCGAGACCTCGAACCCGTCGGACCAGCAGCACATCGTGTGGCCGGCGAGCTTCGTGGTGGCGCGCGCGTATCTGGACCAGCTCAAGCGCGACAACGGGCTGGCGGGCGACGCGATGCAGAAGGTCTCGAGCGAGCTCGACGCGGCCGAGCACCTCGAGGGCGCGCAGCAGAAGTCGGCGCTTCGGAAGCTGGCCGGTCAGGTGGAAGGGCTCGCCAAGGGTGCCGGCGACGCCACGCGGGTGCACGAGCTGGCATCGACGATCCGGGGGCTGGCCGCCAAGCAGGGGTAGCTCGGGGCATCAGCCGGCGCGGCGCGGCCGCGGGGCAATGTCACACGATCGGCACGACGCCGCAGGGGCAGCACCCTGCGGCGTCGTGCGTTGGTGCGCAGGTCGGCCCCGGGGCGGTGGCCGGACCCGTGCGCGTTCCGCGCGCCGGCGGGTGAGATGGCGCGGGGTCCGCCGGGCTGGACATCGGGCGCGCACCCGTACAACGTGAACGTCTCCCCAACTTCGAGTCGATTTCCATGCGCGTGCGTATCTGTACCTGTCTGTTGGCGGCTGCGGCCGTTGGTCTCCCCGGCGTCGTGGTGGCCCAGGGCGCGAACGCCCTCTACGTCGTGGATGGCGCGATCGTGAGCACGCCGGACCATCCGAACGGCACGGCGGTCCGGGCGGCCGATGCGCCGGTGGCCGAGGCGTTCCGGGCGACGGAGAAGCGGGCCGAGAAGAACCTGATCGCGGCGGCCGAGGAGATGCCGGCCGACAAGTACGGCTACAAGCCGACGCCGGCGCAGATGAGCTTTGGCGACATCGTCGTCCACCTCTCGCAGGGGAACGACTACCTGTGCGGCGCGATCGGCGGGATGAAGGCCCCCGAGCGGCCGAAGGTCGCGACGAGTGCCGGGAAGGAGGCGCTCATCGCTCGGCTCAAGGAGACGTTCGACTTCTGCGACAAGGCAGTCGCGGGGCTCGACGACTCCAAGCTCAGCGAGCAGCTCCCCTTCTTTGGCGGCAAGACGCAGAGCCGCGCCGGCGTCATCATCACGACCGCGGCCGACTGGGCCGACCACTACAGCCAGGACGCGATCTATCTCCGGCTGAACGGCCTGCTTCCGCCGACCGCGAAGCAGCGGGTGGCCGCCGAGTAGCGCCGACCCTTTCCGGCAGTCGCGCGACCCGCAGGCGGAGATGGATCTCCGCCTGCGGGTCGCGCGTCCGGGGTGGCACGGCCAGCGCGAGACCGGCCAGCGAGACCGGCGCGGTCCGCCGATCCCCAAGCTCCGCGACCGCGGGCTACCTGGTTCCGATCAGATGAGGCTCACGCCGCCGGGCACGCAGGTGTCGTGATCTGCACCGGCGGCCTGCGCGCTGCCGGCAGGGTCTGCACCTGGAACTCGGGCGAGTCGTGCTGGTCGATTGCGCTGCCATCGGACGTGCGGGTCGTGAGTCGAAACTTGTAACGCCCCGCGAGCGGGCCCCGCTCCAGGATCGGAGCGAGCCAGACGGCTGCCATGCGGCGTTGGTGCTTCCGAGGCCCGTGCTTCGGCGGCGCTGAGCGCATCACAGTGAGAAAGTTGGATCCCCGATCGTCGTCCGGCAGAGGCGCTCCGGCCGACACGGAATCGTCCGCTACGACAGCCCGTGGCGTCCAGCCCGTGGCTGTCAGCTCGAGGATGGAGATCGTGCGGCTGGCGGCGGCGGCGAATTCGGCAGAATCGCCGGTGATGCACTCCGTCCACTCGGCGATCGGCAGGTTGCGCGCCGGTTGCCCCGAGCTGTCCCGGACGATGTCCGACATCTCGTCATCGTCGCTCGTGAAGGCCTCGCCCAGCGCCGTCGGGCCGAACAGCTTGAAGCCGCGGATCCGAGGCGGGGGCGGCCCTGGGGAGAATTTCATGCGGGGCACGCGCGACGGATCGTGCCGAGTGAGACCTGGACAGGTGTCAGGAGCCTGGTCCATCCGCTGAAGGCACTGGAGCGCCCAGGCAAAGATCGGCCCTTCGCGCGGGCCCCAAACGGTCATGCCTCCCATGTAGTCCTGCATCTCGTACTCGTCGGGCGAGGCGATGTACGCCGAGTACTCGTTGGCGAGCGAGATGAGCTCGAATGCGCCGTGGGCGCCGCGAGAGCCGAGCGAATCGCGAATCATGGCCGCGGTCGCGGTACTGGGTTCAGCCGGAACAGTGCCGAGGGCGAACGCTCCGAGCTCGACATACCCGACCGGGATCTGCGTCGGGAACGTCCGCGGCGGTGCGAGCATCGGCGTGAGGTCCAGACCCGGTACCAGTTGCGCCTCCAGGGCGCCGAGTTTCCCGCCCTGCCCCTTTGCCGGAATTTCGTGGAGGTCACCGCGCCAGCCGAGCAGGTAGAGCACCGTCCGGTCGTTCTCACCGCCGCCGAGCGCCGGCGCTCCGACCATCGGCTCCTTCGGCAACCGGGAGTGTCCCGGTCGCAGGATGGCCTGGCGAGTCACGATGCGCGGTACCGGCACATCCGCGGGTTGCGTGGACTCGACGAACTCCACACTCGCGCGGAAGTCTCGGCTCACGCGGAGGACGTCGCGCAGATCCCGGGCGCCGCGCCTGGCCGTCACATCGCCTTCGCCGCCGTTGAAGAACCCGACCACAACGCGCGCGCCACCTCGGGCCGCGCGTGCTTCCTCCATGGCCGTCACGGCGTGGCCCACGAAGTCGCTGCTGTACACACCGGCGGTATGAATGAGGACCGTCGGATGAACCGCGAAGAAGATGAGGCGGCCGATCGAGTCGGCGCCCCGTACCACGTCGAGGACCGTCATTGTAGGGTCCGTGGCGCGCAGGCGCGGGCAGTTGGGGAGATCCCAATCCAGGCGCGCTTCGTCTCGCTCGGGACCTCGAGTGCAGTCGACGTCTGCGGCGTGCAATGCATCCATCAGCCGTGTGGCATTCCAGTTCGCCATATACGTCCGCGGCGACCGGTTGAGCTGAAGCGGGTGCGGGACCGCCGCGGTGCGCCGCAGGATGACTGCCGGCTCCTTGTGGACGTACCCGTCGGCGATCGCGGTACTGGCCGCCAGCGTGACGCGGTCCACAAGAAAGGAGAATAGCCTTCGGTCGAAGCCGGGATACTTCGAGCCGTACGCGTTGAACACGCCGGCAGTCAAGAAGTTGCCGGGTCCTTGGTGCGTATGAGTCGCGGCGACGATCACCGCTTCCGGGGAGACCGACAGCCCGCTGTCGCCCCATTGAAGCGCGATGCGGCGGCCGACCTCCCGGGCGAGCCCTCCCGGAACGGCGAACAGGTCACACGTCACCAGGATCAGCGGATGACCCTGCGGATCGGCAAAGAAGAATGCCCGGGCATACAGACGGGTCCAGTATCCCCGCGCCAGTCCGCCGGCCGGACCGTGACCACCGGTTGCGAATCCTGGGGGTGGAGTGATGTCGATCCGCGACACGCCGGCGACGAGGTGATCGGGCCACCATGCTCCGCGGGGCACGCGGTAGCCATCGACGATGATAGGTCGCCCAGGAGGGGAAACGATCGATCCGACGGTGTTCTGAATCAGCGAGCACCCGCCGAGCGCCAGCGCGACGCTGCTGACACCGACCGCCCGGCCAAGGTGACGAGTGCGAGAGGGGGCGCCCATGGTCGTCGAGGAGAGAGACGTCTCGCGGCGTGCGGAACCGTTCATGGTCGCATCGCGCGACCGCGTAGACCAACTCTCCACGTAACCCGGCGTGCCGCTACGTAACCCCCCCACTGGCGGAGGTGGCCCATTGCGGCAGCTCGTCTCGCACGCCGGCTTGCGGCCGCGAGCCGACTGGTACATTGTCCACGCCCCGCAGGAGCCCGACCCGCCCTGACATGGAGCTTGGCCCAGTGACACTGCAACGACCTGGGGGTGATCGACTCCGCGCCATCCGGATGACGCCCGGGATGACGGCGGCCCTGATGATGCTCGCGTGCAACCGCGAGCAATCGCACACGGCGGGGCGTGGCGAACACCAGGGTGACTCGACACTCGTGTTCAGTTCGCGCGAATTCGTCGTGGCGCGCACGTTGCGCCTCGACTCTCTCAGCGGCATCGTGGAACGGCCCGTCGATCTGGTCGTGACGGAGAGGCACGACTCGAACGGGCTGCCGCTGAATCCACGCTGGGGCTTTCAGCCCGAGACCACTGGAGTCGCGCCTGGCGTCCCGGTCCTCGCAAAATGCCGATCCATCACCGCCAATCGGGCCAACGTCGCGCAGGACGTCACAGACGTCGTATTCGGCGATTCGACCTGTACCTCGCAGAAGAGCCTGGTACGCGTCGTCGAATTCGGGGCACGGCAGTCGGTACCCGCATCGCTGGGGCTCTGTCGCGGATCGGATCCGCGGCGGATACACGGCCACGTCAATTGGCTGCCGGTGACGTACACGGGACTCGTACGTTGGGAGGACGCGGCGCTCGATGGCGATATCAACCTGCTGCTGGACACCGATCACCACTACGGCTACACGAGTGCGAACGATGCGCTCGATCTGGAGTTCGCGTTCGGGGAGACCGTTGCGCGGATGGTCGATGGGACCTCCCGGTGGCGCACGCTGAACAGCGCGCTGACCAGCACGGTCGATGGTGGCGGATGGGCGCTCCTCGGGCATCCCCAACCGGCGACCCTGGGTGAGTTTTTCCAGGGTAACCAGCGGGCCATCGTGACCGGCCTATATGGACTGGACGCGGTTCACGAATTTCACGCCGAGGTCCATCCGGTGTGGGCCATCGCGATCAACACGGCGGCCCGGATGACGGGACGGATCACCGACGAGGTGTGGAGCGTCTTCGTGCGGAACATGGGTGACGAAGGCATGTGCGGATCCGGCTGGCGACCGTACTTGGGGCCGGCGGGCAATTCGACCGAGCCGACCTTCAGCCACACCATCCGGATCGACTGGCCCGGGGTCGAGGTCGATAGTATCCACGCGGTGTCGGATTCCGACGACTTCAGGTGGCACAACGGGACACGAGCGCCGGTGACGTACCGGGTCGACCGGGCGGTCGGCGCTCCTGCGCTCCTGGTCACGTTCACGCTCCCGCGGCCCCGTCTCGGCAAGGATGGCCGCGGGCTGAGCGGCTACGCGCTCGTGTACGGAGACGTTCACGTCCATCGATGGAATCGAACACCTCCGAAGCGCGGGCCGGCTCCGCGGATCTTCGCCGGCGCCCGCGCGGAGGAAGGGACGCCCGAGGCGACCCTGCGCCAGGAGATCAGGCGATTGCCCAGCGCACAGCAGAAGCAGCTGATGGCCGCGCTGAACACCCAGGCTGCGCGGGTTCCTCCGCCGTTCGCGGGGCCGGATCAGCTGCCACGTGCCACGCCAGAGAGTGCGCAGGTGCGCCCGCTCTCGACCCGCATCTCGGTCGGTGAGGCAGCGGTGCTGCCGGTCGACGCATCACTGCGCCGCCGTGATTCGATATCCGCGGCGCTCCTCTGCGCGTATCTGAGACCACGAGCGAGCTGTCAGACCAGGTAGCTGAAGGCGGGACGCTCGCGGCAGCGCGTCGAGGTCGACTCGAGCGAGTTGCCCGTGAAGCTGTTCCTCTTCGTCAGCCTCGAGCTGTCCGACGCGCGCCGCATCGCGATACGTCCGTTCGTCGCGTTCGGGCGCCCGGTCATCGCGCGGAGGTCGATCTCGACCGCCGCAATCGTAGGGCGCATCGACGCCGGGGAAAGCGCGGGCGACGTGGCCGCCGACCATGACCTGGACATCGAGGACATCGAGGACATCGAGGGCATCGAGGAGGCCGTCCTGTACGAACGCGCTGCTCGACCAACGTTTCCTGCACTGATCGGGACCTCGGGCGGCAATTCCCGGCCGCGCTCCGCACCGCCGGAATCGCCGTGGAGGAGCGCGGCTGGAGATGTCTCTCTCACGCGAACGATGGCTGTCCCGTCAGCCGAAGGCGTGAGACCTGCGAGCGCGGCGCCCCTGGACGTGGTCAGCGATCGGCGCCGGGGTCGATGAACGTGCCCTCGCGCAGCTGCTCGAAGGCGTGGCGGAGCTGGTCCTGGGTGTTCATGACGATCGGGCCGTACCAGGCGACCGGCTCGCGCAGTGGGGCGCCGGAGACGAGGAGGAAGCGGACGCCCTGCTCTCCGGCCTGGACCACGACCTCGTCGCCACGGTCGAACAGGACGAGCGAGCGGTCGTCGGCGTCGGGCGGGGGCGCGGTCTCGAGCCACTGCACGCCCTCGGTCGGCACGGCGAGCGGGCCGGAGGCGTGGCCGAACACGCCGCTCCCGGAGAACACGTAGGCGAAGGCGTGGCGTGTAGTCTCGACCGGCAGCCGTTTGGTCTTGCCGGGCGGGACCGTGATGTCGACGTACGTGGGGTCGGCCGCGATGCCCTCGACCGGGCCGCGCTTGCCCCAGAAGCTCCCGGCGACGAGCCGCGCCTCGGTCCCGTCGTCGTCGATCACGTGCGGGATCTCGGCGGACTTGATCTCCTGGTAGCGGGGCGGGGCCATCTTGAGCGACGCCGGCAGGTTCGCCCACAGCTGGAACCCGTGCATGCGCCCCGCGCGGTCGCCGCGCGGCATCTCCTGATGGATGATGCCCCGTCCGGCGGTCATCCACTGGACGTCGCCAGCGTCGATCGAGCCGCGGTTCCCCATGCTATCGCCGTGCTCGACGCTGCCCGCCAGTACGTAGGTGATCGTCTCGATCCCCCGGTGCGGGTGCCAGGGGAATCCGGCGAGGTAGTTCTCGGGGATGTCGTTGCGGAAGTCGTCGAGCAGGAGAAACGGATCGAAGTCCGACGTGTTGCCGAACCCGAACGCCCGACGCAGGTGGACGCCCGCCCCTTCGAGGGTCGGCTTGGCCTTGATGAGCCGGTGCACGGGTCGAATCGACATGGTCGTCTCCTGCTGGTCTGCTGCGGCCTGCGGCTGGTCTCCCGCCCCGAGGCGGTCTCGGCCGCAGTCGCCGGCGACCATCCGCCTCGTCCCCTTCCCCACTCCCCGGAAGCTAGCGGGTCGCGAGCACGCTCCGCACGCAGTCGATCGCGCGCTGGACATCGTCGTCCGATGTCCGCCAGCTACAGACGCTGACGCGCATGGCGCGCTGTCCGCGCCAGGTGGTGCCGGTGAAGAACGCCTCGCCCGTGCGGTTGATCTCGGCGATCACCGCATCGGTGCGACGATCGTGCTCGCGGCCATGCGGGTCGATGAATCGGACGAGGCCCTGGTTCAGGATCGGCTCGGCGAGACACTCGGCGCCGGGCAGCCGGCCGATCTCGGTGACCAGTGTGTGCGCGTGCCGGCAGCAGCGCTCGATCAGATCGGCCACACCGCGCCGGCCGAGCTGGCGGAGCGCGGCGTAGGTCGGAAACCCGCGGGCGCGCCGCGACCACTCCGGATTCCAATCCATCTCGTCGCGTGTCGTGGTGGCGTGGGTGATATAGCTCGCGTGGAACGCCATCGCCGCCCGGTGCGCGGCCGGATCGGCGACGAACGCGTATCCGCAGTCGAACGGCGTGTTGAGCCACTTGTGGCCGTCGGTCGCCCACGAGTCGGCCGCGTCGACGCCGCGGAGCAGGTGTCGATAGCGGGGACTGGCCGCGGCCCAGAGCCCGAACGCGCCGTCGACGTGCACCCAGGCGCCGCGCTGCGTGGCGAGTGGGATGAGCCGCTCGAAGGGGTCGAACGCCCCGGTGTTGATCTCGCCCGCCTGGAGCACGACGATCGTCGGGGCCGAGTCCCGGAGCGCCCGCTCCCAGTCGCCGTCGGGGTCGAGGGCCGTCACGTCGGATCGGCCGAAGCCCAGGAAGCGGAGCGCGCGATCGATCGCCCCATGGCGCTCCCGGGTGCAGAGGACGCGGACTGGTGGGGCGCCCCAGCACCCCTGCTCGGCGACGTCCCACCCGTGGCGGGCCAGCACCGCGTGTCGGGCGGCGGCCAGGCAGGTGAAGTGTGCCATCTGGCATCCGCTGACCAGTCCGACGCTGGCGTGTGGTGGGAGGTCGAACAGCGCCTTGAGCCACTGCCCGGCCACCTCCTCCACGACGGCCGCTGCGGGACTCGTGCTAGAGAGCGCGGCGTTGTTGTCCCAGACCGACGTGAGCCAGTCGGCGGCGACGGCGGCCGGGAGTGTCCCGCCGATGACCCAGCCGAAGAACCGTCCGCCGGTCGAGGCGAGGAGTCCGCCCTCGACCGCGGCCACGAGCTCCCGGACGACCTGCGCCGCGTCCGTTCCCTCGGTGGGCAGTGCGCCGTCCAGGCGTGCCCGCAGCGTCCCGGCGTCCACGGTTGCGCCGACCGGTCGCTGCTCGAGCGAGCCGAGAAAGTCGAGCGACGCATCGAGCGCGGCGGTGAGTGCATCGTGCACGTCCGTGGAATCGGCGGCGCGGGCGCGGGGCCGAGTGGCCGACATGGGGCGGGGCCTCCGGGTTCAGGTCGGGGGTTCTGGTCGGCTCGAATGCTATCCCGGGGACCAAACCGATGCTCCCGCTGTCCATGTGGCCAAAGTGCCGTGGCGACGTCAGACGTCGGGCGTACCATTCACGGGGCGCGGCATCGCGATGCCCGGGGCGCAGGGGGTGTGGGGCCGAAATCAGGCGATGCTGCTCACGCGGTAGGGGAGACCGATGGCGGCGACTAGACGGCGACTGACGACGGCGGAGATCCGCGAGCGTGTGCGGCACCCGCGCCTGGATCTCCCGGAGGAGCCAACGGCGACGGCCGTCCGCTACCTCGAGGAGCGGCGCGCGCTCGAGGTGACGCTCCCGACCGCGGTCGCGATGATCGTGCCGATCGCGCTCATGCCGGAGCTCGAAGGCGTCTCGCCCGAAATCCTGCGCACCGTCCGGCTCGACGCCGGTGGGTGGGGCGTCATCTGGGACGCGCTGGACGCGCAGTACGAAGTGGCCGGCGTCCTCTCCCTCGCCGTCTGACCGACACCACACTCGCCATCGGGACGCGATTGGCACCAAGCGCGTCGATAGCGGCCCGGCTCGCGTCGTATATTCGACCAGCCTATAGACCAGTCGCATAGGGGGATCAGTGTCGACGATCGGAGCCTACGACGCGAAGACGAGGTTACCAGAGCTGCTCCGGCAGGTGAAGCGCGGGAAGCGGTTCACGATCACGCATCGGGGGCGGCCAATCGCCGACCTGGTGCCGAGTGCCGCGGCGGCAGCCCGGAACGCGGGCGGCGATCGCAGCCATGCAGGGCTTCGATCATGTCCGGAACGTCGACCCGGCCGACCTCGCCAGGTGGATCGCGGAGGGTCGGGTGTGAACCTGATACTGGATGCGTCGGCGGCGCTGGCGTGGATCTTAGCCGGCGACCGGTGTGCTCGGCTCAATCGCCGCTGGTGAATAACGCGGTGCGTGCCGAGACTCGTGCTTTGCCGCTCCCGGCGCCCCCGCTCTCCATGCCTCCCGAGGCGGCGCTGCACTTTCGGGACGCCCTCCGCGAGGCCCGTGGGGCGACGCTCCGCGACAGCGAGGCGTTCAACAGCATCGTCCATGTGATCGAACGCCTCGGTAACTACCTGAAGCCGTCATGGAGCGGACTTGGGGCACTCAAGGATCCGTTGACCGGTCTGGCGTGCCGCTCACCTCTGGCCCTCGACATCCCGACTTCCTACAGGGAATTTCATATCCCGTTTTGCGACCTGTTCGACCAGCTTCGGACGGCGCGCAACGCCGCGGTGCACGAGGGGGCGTTTGCGCGTCACCTTGCGTCTCACGCCGCTGCTATCGCTCTGACACTCGAGGATGCGCTGATGCGAGGCTACGACTGCGTTGCTGATTTCATGGTCCGCGCGCCTGTGTGTGCCTGCCTGTGGCACCCCTTGAGCTTCATTCGTCAAACGCTACTCGCCAACTCCTTCTCATGTCTGCCGGTGGCCGTTGGCCCAGAGGACCGGCCGGAATGGAAGTTCGTGCTCGACTGCGAGCTCGCGCGGTATCTGCGGGCGGGCGATTCGGCAGAGCTGAAACGTCGACTCGGACAGCGCTTGACCGACGCGGTGGGTGATGATGGGCTGCACCTGGTCGATGCGCGCACCTGCCCTCCCGACACGCTGGTCGTCCAGGTCGTGAGCGACATCGGGCAACTACCCGTGCCTGTCCTGTCACCCGATGGTCGGCAGCTCCTGGGCATGGCCACGGCGTTCGACCTGCTCTAGGATGGGGCGCTCGGGGCCCAACAGGTAGCGGTACACCGCTCCCGCCTTGTCGTCCCTCCCGGTTACTGCGCTTGTGGCCGCGTGTGCTCGTTGGATCCCGGCGCGCAGCGCGGTAGCTAGGCGTAGAGCCAGCTCAGGGCGGGCGATCCAGATCCCATCCTGTATGCAGAAGTCTTCAACACCTTTCGACATCGTGGAGGGCGAGCCCGAGCTTCTCGATCCGCCCGGAGCGCCTTACTGCCGCGAGTGGAAGCCACGGCGGTAGTGATACGAAACGTCGGGTCTTATTTGCAACCCCCGACATTTGGTATCAATGTCCCTCGCGTCGAGCTCGTCCGCGGCCCCGTGCCCGCGCTCAGCGGTCGCCGTCACGACGGCTGCGGTGGCCGAGTGCCCCGTTCCCACGGGAGTCGGGACACACCCGGCGGCAGCGGGATCGGGTCACCCTGGTCGAGGTATACCGCGACCGCAACTCGCCTGGATCGCGTTCGGCTAAGCGAAACGAATGTTGGATCCCTTCGGGTACGTTAGACCCTTTCCCCTGGTGCTCGGATCAACGCGCAGTTCGCCCGCTTTCTCCATCGGCTTCAGGACGAGTGACCGGAGGTGGGTCTCGCGATAGGGAGTTTCCGCAATCACGAACGCCTCCAGCTGATCGATCGTAACTTCCTTGCCGGCGAACGCGGCGAGCACCTGCCGACGGACGTCGGCGGCATCCGGCCCTCTGTCGAACAACACAGTTTGACGCGGGTCCGTCGCGTCCGAGAAGGAGAACGCGCCGGTCTGGTCGACCTTCCACATCGCGTCCTTCATCTTCTTGAGGCCTTCAATCCGGTTGGTACCGAAGAACAAGAAGTAGTCAGTCTGGTTCCTCCGGTTGAACATCTCGAAGGCGCGTACATATCTGATCTGCGCGCGTTGTTCGAGCTGGGTCCGATAGAGATCTCGGAGATATTGCCGGCGATCGCTGACGCCCAGCCCCTTGCGCCACTCGGTCGTACCGAACAGTGCGTCGAAATTCGCAGGTTGCTGCTTTTGATTCAGAAATCGGTTGATCTCGTCGTACATAAAGGTTACGAGCACTTCGCAGCTCGCTCGGCGCATCAGTCGCGCAATGAGATCGAGAGGTGTGTGCGCGAACCCGAACGGATCCAGGAAGGCAAAAGTCGGGACGAGAGCGCGTCCATCCTGTTCGAGCCCATCCAAGAGGGCGCTCACCGTCTCGTTACACCGACCCGAACGGATGTCGAGGTGAAAATTCGCCGGTATGCAAAGCTTTTCGACACATCGCTCGAGATTGGCCTTCCGCTCCTCATCCTCCTCAATGAATAGGAATGACATCTCACCCGTGATGCGGTCTGCGTGGTCAATCGCAGCCTGCAACGCGATCACCGGCGACCCAGGTTCGCCACCCCGGTACTCCCCCGGGCCAGCGAACCCGTCGATGTACATGATCCGGCGGTGCGTGCTGCTCAGGATGGGGATCCACGCCTGCAAGTAGCGGCGGAGGATCTCGTGCTTGGCCGCCGAATGCGGCATGAGGTCCCAGGTCTTGCCGAGCGACTTCGCCATACGCGTGCGTAGTCGGTCAGGCGGTGCTCATTCGGCGACCGCGGAAAGTGCGACCGGGTACTCGTCCCACACGCGCCCGTCCAACGTTCGGCCGCCAGCCTTGGGCGTCCGTCCGCCCCACTGCTTCCAGAAGAACGCGACGCCGCGACCGAGACAACGGTCTCGTAGATCCCTCGCCCACTCTGGCTGGCATGGCCGGGCCCGGCCTCCGCTCTCACCTCCGCCGATCACCCAGTCGATCCCGGTCAGGTCCAGATCCGCGAGCGGGCCGAGTAGGGGCTCCGCACTGATGAACCGGACCGCCGCGGGGATCTGACGCAGACTGTCCGCGCGGCGCGCGACGTCCATGTTCTCTATCGACGTGCCCATCCAGACGTTCGGCGGCCAAGGGAGGCGGCCACTGAGTCGGAGCGCCCGTTCGGGTCGCTTAGTCAGCACCTGGAACTGGTGCCACCTCGCCATTGCCATCACGTCGAAGACACGGTGGATCATCTCCGCCGAGAAGTGGGCGTGGAACACGTCGGACATGCTGTTGACGAAGATCCGGCGCGGCTCACGCCACCGAAGCGGCTGCTCGAGGCGCTGGTCCCAGAACCGGGGTGCGAACGGGTCAGCTCGATTAGCTGCCGTGTCCTTGACCGGTCGCTGCCGGAGATATGCATCGCGGGTCTTTGTCACCGCGACCGTTGCCGCGTAGCAGTGATCGCACCCAGCCGAGACTTTGGTGCAGCCGGTCATCGGGTTCCACGTCGCGTCGGTCCACTCGATACCCGTGCGGTCGCCCAAGAGCCCTCTCTCACCGAAGAAAGACCGAATCCTGCTCTATCATACGCCCCCTTTGCTCGCAGGTCAACTCGCACCACCAGACAGCCGACTCAGCAGGCAGGGCCTCTCTGCCGGCAGCCCACACGGTCAGACGGTCGCGAGCACCTTCAGCACTTCGTCACCGTAGTGGTTGATCACCTTCACGGCGATCTTCCCGGTGTCCGGCGCGTCGAAGGGCCGGCTCACGGTCGAGTAGAGCGACTGCCAGGCGGCTTCGTCGATGTCGGCGCGGAGCGCACGCCGGAGCTTCTCGTACGGCTCCTGGGCCCCGGTGAAGTAGGCGTGGCGAACGAAGAAGCTCTCGCCGTTGTACCTGGTGTCGATGAACCAGCAGGCGATATCGTCGGTGCTGGACGACCGGATCTCGCCGGTCGTCGGGTCGTACACATCGAGCCCGCGAATCTCCACGACCACCTTGCCATCGCCTGTCTTCCGAACGTCGAGATCGGGCTCCCCGAACACCATGAAGAGATTGCCGGCGCCCGTCTTCTTGAGCAACTCGTCGCCCATCGAGAGGTCGGGATTCATCCGGGCCGGCAGCACGGTGAGCGTGCCGTAACGCTTCACCTCCTCGCTCACGTGTGGGTCGAAGGCGAAGCCACAGACGACGAGAGTATCGTACCCGACCCCCTGCACCGCTTCCTTCGCCGCCTCCTTCACCTGCATCGGGCCGACGGTGCCGTGCTCGGGGCCGATCGACACCGCGACCCGCCTGACCTTGCCCGCGGCATCGGTGTACGTGCCGGCGGCCTGGATCCAAATGCCCGCGCGCACGTCGAGTGTGTCGAAGACGAGGCGTTCGCCCTTCTTGGTGTTCTGCACGCCGGCCTTTCGCAGGTTGTCGATGATCATCGTCTCGAACTGCGCCGGCGCCGAAGACCGCTGCCCATCGACTTCGCTCGCCGGCCGCTCCTCGTCGATCGAGAGCACCCGGTGCGGGGAGAGCGACTCCACGGTAAAGGGACCGGTGACGCGGACCCGCTTGGGATCCTCGTACGGCCTATCGTACAACAGCTCGATCTCGGCGTGCCGGGCGATCGCCGCGTCGATCTCCTCGCGCGACATCCCTTCTTTGATGTCGGGGTTGTTGGCGATGGATTTGAGGGTGACATGCGGCACACGCTTGTAGACGAAGCCCTTGCGGATGTCGCCTTCAGGCTTCTGCTCGGCTGGGATGCGGCCGGTAATCTCGGACTCTTTGGCGATGCCTTCGCGGGAGTCCGCGAGCAGGTAGTAGGGGTATTTCGCCGTCATGAGGCGCGTGCGCGCAAGTGCCAGCGCTACGCGGCTAGTATCGATCGTGATCCAGCGGCGACCCCATTGCTCGGCTACATAGGCGGTTGTGCCGGATCCGCAGGTGGGATCGAGAACGAGATCGCCGGGGTCAGTGGCCATAAGGAGGCAGCGCTCGACGACCTTCGTCCCAGTTTGGACGACGTAGATCTTCTCGTCCGTAAAACTCCCGGTGCCGGTGTCTGGCCACAGGTTCACGAGTGGGTAAGCCGGAAAATCATCAATAAATCTTACGTATCCGAGGGTGACCCCCGCAGGAACCAGTCTGTGCGCTGAAAGCAGCCGCGTCATCCCCTCCACCGTGGTCTTCCAGTGCTTGTTAGCACCGGGGGAGTAGGTCCTCCCGTCGACTTGCAAAGACTGAGATAGAGCGGCGCTATGGCCCGTCGACGTTGCATTGTCTATACGGAATACACGACTGCCTCTCAAGAGCGCGGTTTCACCTTGACGCTCGCTGGTATTCATTCGGCGCCGGCTGCCATCGGGCTCCTGAAGCCAGGAGTAGACTCCCGCGGCGTCAGTATCGAGCGCCTTGGCCAAGTAGAGTTGGCGGTACTTCACCGAGTCACGATTCTTTGCATACCAGAGCACGACATCAGATACGCCGGCGAGCACATTGACCCGAGCAACGGGGCTGCTGACTGCGCTCGTCTTACGGAACGAGATCATGCTGCAGAAGTTGCCACTCCCAAAAGCCTCGTCGAGGAGAGAGCGCACGAGATGCACGTTTTCATCGCCAATCTGTATGAAAATGCTGCCCGTCTCGCTCAGTAGCTCATGGGCCGTCGCGAGGCGATCCCGCAGGTACGCCAGATACGAGTGAATACCAAGTTGCCATGTGTCGCGAAACGCCCGGACCTGCTCTGGCTGCCTCGACGCATCCTCGACCCGCCCGTCCCTCACATCGCGGTGCCGCGTACTCACCTGCCAATTCGAGCCGAACTTGATCCCGTAGGGCGGGTCGAAGTAGATGCATTGCACTTTCCCCTTGAGCCCTTCCTTCTCGGCCAGGCTCGCCATCACGAGCAGCGAATCGCCGAGGATCATCCGGTTCGACCAGTGGCCCTCGTGGTGGTAGAAGTCGACCTTCTTGTCGAAGTCACCGTCCAGGCCGTTGAAGTCGGCAAAGAGGGATAGCTCGGGCTCGGGCTGACCCGGGGCGGCAGTCTCGCGCAGGTTCTCCACCAGCGCCTGCGGGTGAATCTTCTCCTGGATAAAGATCGGCACGACCGGAACAGCGAGATCCTGCCGGTCCTGCTCGTCCTTCCCCTTCCAAACAAGCTGCGGGTCGAGCGAGGGGTCGCGCGGATAGAGCAGCGTCCCCGGGCGATCCTCGTCGGTCCGCACGAAATCGCGCAGCTCTTCGGTCGGGATGTTCACCCGGTGGTCCCTGTGCTTGATCGCCTCGACCGGGGTTGGCCCCCCGCCCCGAGCCTTCATGATACCCGTCTTTCGCGCTCTCGCCATCATCGGTTTCCTGCATCCCTCATCGGTGTTGTGCGCCGGACTGCCCGTCCCGCCACGCGGCGACCGCTGTGGCCTCGAGCATCGCGCGGAGCTGGGACTTGATCTTCCACGGATCTGTGACTTCGAGGAATGCCCAACGACCCATTCCGCCGTGGTTGTTGACGGACGGCACCCAGAGCTGACGGGCGGTCGCGACTTTGGCGAGCTTGTCGGGCTTGTCCTGCTGTCCGCTCACCTCGATCACTACGTTCAGGAGGTCGTCCGGTCGACTGCCACGACCGTCGGCAACCCGGGCGATGAAGTCGGGGTAGTAGTCCCGCTGGTCACCATTGATCGTGTACGGGATCGAGAAGCCCGGCTGCCGGTCGTTCTTCACGTAGGACACGACTTCATCCATGTCCTCCAGCGACTGCGCGACTTTCTGTTCCCAACTTCCGGTGTCACAGACGATGTGCGACACGGGGCACTTGGTTCGAGTCACGTACACGGGACGCGTCGTGTCGAAGTCGACACGGTCGGTCGTCCGCTCCCACTCGTAGGGGGCGAGGATCGGCCGAAGGCGGGAGCTCCCACCTTCGGCCGCGGCGATGCTTCGGTAAATCCGATCCGCTGCGTTGTGGCCGAATTCGCTGAAGTAGAGGAGCTGGGGGAAGGCATCGTCCTTCCAGTCGAGACAACGCTCGTACCATTGCCGAGTGATCTCCACGACCTGGGGAAACAGCCAGGCCTTCGGCGGCTCACCAGGCTCGGATCGGTAATACTTCTCGAGCACGCGCTTGGCGAGCAGGAACTGGATCTGCTGCGGCCGGATCGTCCGCCTCAGATCCTCCAGCGTGTGAAACTCGAACGGCCCGATCACCCCTGCCACCTCGACCTTGGTCGGGGTCTGCTCCGGAGAGAGGGTCATCCGGGCCTCGGGCCCGAAGTCTGCCGATACCCGATCCCCGGCCAGCTCGTACCGATACCCGAGCACGCGTGGAAACTTGATGCCGCGCCCGGCCCGCTCGGGAAGCGCCCGCACGCGCGTCGGAGCCGGCCCTATGCGCGGCTCCCGCGCCGACCCGGCGCACGGGATGAACGAGAACGGGACACCATACACCTCGGCGTACTCCGGCGCGAACCCCGTGAATTCGACCACGCCGCCATCCAGCGCCACACGGATCGTCTCAGGCGCGTAGCTTCTCCGGCGTAGCGAGCGTCCAACGACCTGCTCGCAGAGCAGTTGCGTGCCGAACGCACGCACACCCAGCACGTGGGTGACGGTGTTCGCGTCCCACCCCTCGGTCAGCATCGACACGCTCACGACACACTTCACGTGCTCGCCGAGCTTGCCCGGCTTCCCGACAGTGTTCATCACCTCGCGAAGCAGATCCTCGTCGGTCAGCTCCTCGGCGTCTCGCCCCGGGAAGCGGCGCCGATACTCCTCCTTGAACTCCTCGATCTCGCGGGCCGCGATCGTCTTGAACTCAGGGCTCATCCCCTCACCGGAGTCGAGCTGGGTGCTGTCGACGAGGATCGTCGTGGGCCGAGAGGTCCAACGGCCGTCGGTGACGTTGCTGAAGAGGGGGAGCGCTCCGGAGACGAGAACGGTTGTGTGGTCGTCGAGGGGCTTCTCCCAGCCGGCGATGTAGTCGAAGGCGAGCTTCGAGACGCTGGTGTTGCTGCACACGACGATGAACACCGGCGCCGTGAGGTCGCTCGTAGCGCGCGCGTCGCTCTTCTCCCACAGCTCGTAGTACTTCCTGTAGTTCTGGTACAGTGACTGGATCGCGCTCTCGAGCTCCTTGGGGAGTCTCGGCTCCCCCGTCGCCGCCTCCGTGCCTCGGCCTCGGCGGGGGAGCGCCCCCCGGATCTTCTCCCAGAGCTGGCGGTAAGCGGGGAGAGTGCCGCTCATCTGATTGTCGTCCACGGGCACTCGCGGTACCTTCACGATTCCCGACTCGATCGCGTCAATGAGCGAGAAGTCGGAGACGACCCACGGGAAGAGCGTGCCCTCCGGCCAACCCGATCCTCGCAGGAAGAACGGGGTTGCCGAAAGGTCGTAGACGGCCTTGACGCCGACCTTCTGGTTGACGGCCTCGATGCCCGAGAGCCACACGCGAGCTTCCTGGTCGCGCCTCTCGGCTTCCCGACGGTCGTCCCCCTTCAGCTTCTCCCCCTTCTCCCCATTCTCCCCGTTCTCCGCCTCGGGACGGCTCCGGTAACAGTGGTGCGCCTCGTCGTTGATGACGACGATGCCACGCTTGGTCCCGAGCTCCCGGCAGACGCGCCGTACGACCTGGTCCGGCGTCTCGGTGAAGGCCCCCGAAGTCCCGGACCCCAGCAGCGACTTCGTCAGCCGGGACGCGTCGCCGAGCTCCCGCGGCAGGAACGCATGATAGTTCGTGATCACGATCTTGGCGCGCTCGAGCTGCGCCAGAAGCTCGGGCGGCAGGAGGTCACGCTGCTTGTAATAGTTGTCGAGATCGTTGGGGAGGAGGACGCGTAGCCGATCGCGGATCGTGATCCCCGGGCAGACGATGAGAAAGGCGTCGCTGAACCGGCTGTCCTGGGGGTTCGCGATCTTGTTCAGCGCCTGCCAGGCGATGAGCATGCCCATCACGACCGTCTTGCCGGAACCGGTGGCCATCTTGAGCCCTACCCGAAACAGATTCGGGTTTCCACCGATCGTGTTCGCCTCGCGCAGACCGTTGGCGATCCATGCGTCCCCGAACTTCCCGGCGACTTCCGCGACGTAGATCGCTGTTTCGACGGCCTCGACCTGACAGAAGAAAAGTTTCCTGTCGCGTTGGGAGTCGGTCCAGTACTGGAGCAGGCGGGCAGTAGTGGGCGTCACGCCCGTGTATCCACCCTGCCGCCACGCACCGACGCGCAGTCGCACCCTGTTCACATCATCGTTGGGCTTGATGCGGTCCGCGGTCCATTCTGCTTCCAGGGAGAGCTGCGCCGTCTGGCGGCGCCCCTGTGGGATCGGGACGAAGTAGCTGGACTCGCGCCGCGCACCATCCTTGATCCGGCCAGTGATCCCCCGTTCACCGAACTCGAAGTGCCGGGTCGGCTCGACGAACGGCGAGTTGATGACGGGATCCTGAATGATGACGTCAGCCATCGGTGGAAATCTGCAGGCCGGTTTTCCGACTTGCGAGTGTCGGTCCTCCGTTCCCCCGGTCTGAGCGCATCACTCTCGGAGCCCCGCCGCGAGTGGCGGCCGAGGCCCCCCGACGAGCCGTCGGCTGATCATCACCACTCGAGGACGTCCAGCACGGCACGCAGACGACGGCCGCCAGGTGCCTTGAGCTTGAACAAGTAGGGCGAGAAGCGTGGTGCGTCGAAACGCCGGCGATCGGACGGTGTCCAGAAGTTGACCTCCGGACGCGGATGGGTGCGCAGGAACTCGTACCACGAGCGGTCGGTCGGAGAGATCGTGCCGCGGAGTCGCATCTCCGCTATTCCACTCTCTCCGGCGAGATCGCGGGAGCGACCCGCCGCGTCGTCCCAGGTGCGGCGCGACCGGCTCCGGCACTCGACGCCACGCCCGCACACCACTTTCGCCCGCGATACCCGCAGAACCGGCACTCCACCGGCCGGTCCGTCAGCGCCGGCGGGTCCGCCAAGAGCTCCTCGACGGCGCAGGCAAGCTCGGCCCCGACGGCGCCGCGATCGGTCAGCGCCGCAATCTGCACGCCGGCGTGACTGAAGTGGAAGGCGAAGCTCGCGACCGGTCGGCCACCGATGGCCTCCAGCGCGGCGGTATACAGCGCACGCTGGATCGCGTACCGCTCGGCGCGTTCAGACGCGTCAGCGGCCGCGCAATCACCGGTCTTCACGTCGATCACATCGTACCCGCCGGCCCCGGGCGCGACGAGGTCGATCTGACCAGTCGCGTAGAA
>Ga0070738_10001968_pt1 | contig 35406 bp, 33 predicted proteins | sample Coa_R2_2_FD_66446 | JGI IMG/M metagenome (GOLD analysis project Ga0070738, IMG submission 66446) | Surface soil microbial communities from Centralia Pennsylvania, which are recovering from an underground coalmine fire - Coalmine... | ecosystem: Environmental > Terrestrial > Soil > Unclassified ...
CCGGAAGCCGAACGTGCCGCTGTCGCTGGTGTTCTGTCCGATGGTGGTGCCGCTCACGAGCACCGCCGCGGCGGCGATCGGCTCGTGCTGCTCGGCGTCCACCACCTTGCCCTGAATGCGATTTCCTTCCTGTTGAGCTCCGACGCTCGCCGCCACCATCACGAGCGCGACGAGCCCCGCGCCCCACCTGGCGCGCGTTCCTCCGCAGACAGATCGACTGGTCACGGTCCCCCCCTTCCCACCGAGTGGTGAACACGCCATGAGACGAGACCGGGCCTGGGGTCGGTCGCCCGGTCCGGCTCGACCGCAACAACGTTGTGTGTCGATTCGGTCAGAGTGCACGAGCCCGCGCGCCGTTTTTATGAAATTTTTATGGTCACTATTGACAGACTTGGGGTAATCCGGCGCCGGTGGAACGACGCACTCCGACCGACCTCGTCCGTAATATTCGCCCTGGCGCGATGGACGAGGTCCATGTTACGTTGGGCGCGCTGGAGCCGGGCGACGGAGCAACGCCTGTGGGGTGCGCTGTGGTGCTGCGCTCCGGCACATCGATCCGGCTCGACCTGCACTGAGGCAGGTCGAGACATGTGAGTTTCCCGGCGCGATCGCTCCCCTCTCGAGGGGCTGCGACAAAGGCAAACCCGGCGAAAGCCGGCGACGCAAAGCCACGAGGCTACCACCCGCGCGCGAGCTGCGCGGGCCACGCCGGTCGGGCCGCCGAACAGACCAGATGTAGGAGGGGGAAATGGCGCGATCGCATCGCGGCCCGCGGCTCTGCCGCGCCGGCCAGGCACGCGTACTCGCCACGCTCGCGCTCGCAGGTCTCGCCGCCTGCGGCGAGCAGAGTCCCATCGCACCGCCCGCGCACGCGGCCGGCGCCACGCTCGGCGCCGTGATCGTCGCGAGTCCCACCGGCACTCCGGGTGGCGCCGGGACAGCGGCGGCACCCGTCTCGCTCGAGCGGGCAATCGCTGCCGCGCCCACGGGCGCGACGATCCAGCTCCAGTCGGGCGAGTATGCCACCGGCGGTCTCGTGGTGACACGGCCGATGACCATCGTCGGGGCGCCCGGCGCCAAGGTGACCCTGCGCGGCAGCGAGGCCATCGCCGCGCGCCTGTGGGAGCGCCACGGCAGCACCTGGCGTACGCCGTTCGTTGCCATCCCGAGGTCCGCCGTCTCGGTCACCAGCTCGGCCACGAGCGCCGCCCGCTCCGAGCCCGGCATGGTCACCGAGTCCGACGTGCGGACGGCCGCGCTCGCCCGCATCGATCCGGCCCACCTGGTGTCGGTCGATGGCCGGACTCTGGCCCCGGTCGGGAGCGCCAGCGCCCTCCGCTCGGGGACCTACTACGTAGACTCGCTGGAGCGCTGGCTGTATGTCGCCGACGACCCTTCGACCCACGCCGTCTCCACGGCCACACACGACATCGGCATGACCGTCGCGGCGTCGGGGGTCACCATCAGCAGCCTGACCTTCGACCACTTCGCGCAGGTCGGCGTGCGCGTCGGGGGCTCGTACGTCACGATCAATCACGCCGATTTCTCGTACAACGGCGTGATCGGGCTCGATGTCAACGCCGCCTCGCACCTCACGGTCGAGAACAGCCGCTTCATCTACAACGGGCAGGTCGGGATCGAGGTGAGTCACTCGAGCGACCTGACCTTCGCCGGCAACAACATCTCCAACAACAACACGCACCACTACAACGTCTCCCAGGCCGCGGCGGGCATCAAGGGCACCGACGTGAGCGGCGTGATGGTGCGCAACAACTGGGTCTCCGCGAACGCCTCGAACGCGGTCTGGTTCGACGTCAATTCCTCGAACATCACGATCGCCAACAACACGGTCCTCAACAACCAGTGCTTCGGGATCTACTTCGAGCTCGCGAGCGGCGCCCTGGTCGTCGGTAACATCGTGCACGACAACACGTCGGGGATCGGCATCCACTTCACCCGCTACGCGCGACTGTACAACAACACGCTCGTCAACAACGGCACGAACCTCGACGTGAGCGCGTCGTACTACCGCCCGCCCTGGGATCTGTACCACACGGTCATCGTCAACAACATCCTCTGGAACGCCCGCAGCATGCTGTCGAATCTCTACCGGTACAACGGCTGCAACAGCACGATCTACAGCGAGGTGGATTACAACGCGTACTACCGCCCCTCGGGCAGCTCGGCACACACGGCCGTGAACTGGTGCAACCGGTTCTACGGCACTGCGACGTCCTACCACTACGGCACCGGCTACGAGGCCCACCGGCTCGACTACAACGGCGGCGGCGATCCGTTCTTCGTCAACGTCTGGGGCGGCGACTACCGCCTGCGGTGGGGGAGCCCGGCCGTCCGTCGCGGCCAGGGGCTCCCGTCCGACGCGGCCTCGGCGCTCGGCGTCCGGGCATGGACCTCGGTCAACATGGGCGCCATCCAGTAACAGGCATCACATTCCGGCCCCGGGACACCCGTCCCGGGGCCACTCCGGGGCCATGCACCGTGCGAGACGCACGGGCAGGATGCGGCACGGAAACCCCCCGGCCGGCCGCACCGGATATGTAAGTTCTTAGAAATGCGGCGTTTACGACCGGACACCGCGGCGGCAGCGCCCTTGCTCTAGTTGGCCGGCACACTGGTGTCTGGCCCGCAGGACGGATCGTCCTCTTGTGGAGACGCGCAGATCGGCGCGGCTCACGAGCGTCCAGGGCCCGGCACCCCGCTCGCAGGCTGACTCATGACACGCTCACAAAAGGGCTTCACGCTGATCGAGCTGCTGATCGTGGTCGTCATCATCGGCATCCTGGCCGCAATCGCGATCCCGAAGTTCGCCAACACCAAGCAGCAGGCGTTCCTGGCGACGGTGAAGAGCGACCTCCGCAACCTGGTGACCGCGGAGGAGGCCTACTTCTACGACAACAGCACCTACACGACGACGATGAGCACCACGCAGTTCAACCCGTCGCAAGGTGTGTCGTACTCGATCGGCGCGGCCTCCGCTACCGGCTGGTCGGCGACCGCGACCCACACCGGCCTGGTCGGAGGCAACCCCTCGGGCTGCCACATCGCCGTCGGCACCGCCGCCACCACGGCCACCGAGAGCGAGGGCGCACCGTACTGCCCGTAAGCGCACGCGGTCCCGGCGCGTCCCAGCCACGTGACGAAGGCCAGCCCCGCGTACGGCGGCGCTGGCCTTCGTCGCATCCGGCTCCTCGCACCCGGCTCACACCCGGCTCGGACCCGGCTCGCACCCGGCTCGCACCCGGCTCGCATCGCTCCCTATCCGGCGCTTCCAGATCCGGCGCCTCGCGTCGGGCGCCGTTCTATCTTTCCCGCGTGGCTTCCGCGAATCTCCTCTTCGACGGCCTGGGCTGGGTCGGCGCCGCGTGCGTGCTCGTGCCGTACGCGATGGTCTCGACGGGCCGGATGGCGGGCACGACGGCGGCGTTCCGCTCGCTGAACGCCGCGGGTGCCCTCCTCCTGTTTCTGAATACGTGGTACCATAAGGCGTACCCGTCCGCGATCGTGAATGTGATCTGGATCGCGATCGGGCTCTACGCTCTGACCAGGCGCGCGCGCCCCGCGCCGCAGGCCTGAGCGCGAGGCGTCAAACCCCCCGGGTGTCGACGATGGCAGACCCTCACCCACCACGCGCACCGAGCGCATCGGGCTCGCCGAGCGCCCCGACGGCCGCCGCTCCCAGGACCTGCCCGATCCTTCGCGTCGGTGGGTTCGAGCTCGAGGTGTGCGGCCCCACGGCGCACGAGATCGACGATACGTGGGATGCCGATTGGCTGGCGGCCCGCGTCGCCTGCGCGGCGGACGGCGCCGAGCTGACGGTGCCACGGATCGTCCTCACGAGTTGGAGCATCCGCCGCTTCCTCGAGGGCCTCCTCGCCCTTGAGCACTCGCTCGCCGGCTGCGCCTTCCTGGCCGCTGAAGGCCCGCAGTTGGCGCTGTGCGCGACCGGCGATCCGCGCACCGGCCACATCACGGTTCGCGTGGACGTCACCCCCGACTGCGCGATGCAGGGCCACTGGTTCCGCTTCGACGTGGACCAGACGTTCCTCGCCGGGTTGATCGACGAGTGCCGTGGCATCCTGACGGCGTACCCGACGCACGAGATGGAGTAGGGGCGGCGTCGCGGCCGGTCCGGCGCGGCGGTATACTGTCTAGCATGACCGCCTCCATGCCACCCGGCTCGAGCGCGTCGACCGACTCGCTGTCGACGCTACCGCCCCGCCAGCGGGGCCTTCCGGTCATCGTCGCGCTCGGCTGCCTGATCGCGCTCGTCGGCCTTGTCCTCATGGTGATCTCGGGGCTCGCCTACCGCACGTCGCTATGGTCCTTGGGCGTCGCGTTCCGGATCCTCGCGGTCGGGGCCTGGACGGCCCTGGTCGGGGGCGTCCTGTCGCTCGGAGCGGCCATCCTCACGCGGCCCGGGACGCAGCGACGTGGATTCATCGTCGCCCTGGTCGGCGTGATCATCGGCCTCGGTGGCTTCGGGTACGTCGCCGCCCTGCGAGTCAGGGCGTCTCAGGTCCCGCCGATCCACGACATCACGACGGACGTCACCAACCCTCCGACGTTCTCGGCGATCCTGCCCCTGCGCGCGGGCGCTCCCGATTCGGCGGGCTACGGCGGCCCGGCAGTCGCCGCGCTCCAGCGGGCGGCGTACCCGGACATCGCGCCCGCGGAGCTGCCGATCCCACCCGGCTCGACCTTCCGCGTCGCGCTCGCCGCCGCCCGCAACATGGGATGGGAGATCGTCGCCGCCGACTCGACGGGCGGCCGCATCGAGGCGACGGCCACCACCCGCTGGTTCGGGTTCAAGGACGACATCGTCGTCCGGATCACGCCGACGGAGCGTGGTAGCCGAGTCGATGTCCGATCCGTGTCTCGCGTGGGGCGAAGCGACCTCGGTACCAACGCCCGCCGCGTCCGCCGCTACGTTGCCGCGCTCGAGCGGAGCGTCTGACGCTGGCGCGCGGCGGGTGAACGGGGCACGGCCCGGTCAGCGCTCCGCGACGGCCGCGACCGGGAGACTCGCCGGCCGCCACGCCTCGCCCGGTACCATCGCACCCACGACGGCGCCCGCGCCGGCTCCCAGGCCGGCTCCGGCGAGCCCCCACCGGGGGGCGTTGCGGCGAGCCATGTCGCCCCCGATGACCCCGAGCACGGCCCCGCTCACGAGACCGACGACCGCCCCCCTCCAGGCCGCCGCGCCGCGTGAGCCACTGTGCGGCCCGGCACCCGCCTCGACGCGGAGGATCGCGGCCCGCGGAACGCCGACCGGTCGCCGCACGCCGCCGGCGCGAAGCACGAGACTGTCGGTGCCGATCCGCGACACGATGCCCGTGACGGGTACCGCGAGGTCCGTCGCCACGCGCTCCCACGCGCGCGCGCGCGCCCCGATCCGCAGGGTGGGCGCGCTATCCACGGCCGTCTGGGCACGCGCAGAGCACGGGACCAGCACCGATGCCGCGAGGATGACGACGAGCGGCCTCCGGCTTCCCCTTTGCACCACGAGCGACTCCCCCGGGCGACGCCCGGCCGGTGTGTGATCTCCCTGTACGACGACGTGCGGCCGCGAACGTCCCGCCGCGGGCGTCCCCGGGCGCGACGGCGCCGGACGTGCGCCATCGCCGCCCTCGGTGTCGCCCTGTCGGGCGGCCGGCTGGCGGCGCAGGACAACTACGAGATCCAGGTCTACGGCGCGGAGACGGTGGCGCCCGCCGTCACCATGTTCGAGCTGCACAGCAACTACACGATCGACGGCCGCCGCGCCGAGGACGGCGCGCTCTGGCCGACCGAGGGCGCGGTGCACGAGACGCTGGAGATCACGCACGGCTTCACGCCCTGGTTCGAGACCGGCTTCTACGTCTTCTCCAGCGCGCGCACCGGCCAGGGATGGCAGTGGGTCGGCGACCACATCCGCCCACGGCTCCGCGCGCCGGCGTCCTGGGGGTGGCCGGTCGGTGTCAGTCTCTCGATGGAGGTCGGCTATCAACGTCCCCGTGTCTCGGCCGATACGTGGACCTGGGAGATCCGGCCGATCATCGACAGGCAGGTCGGTCGCTGGTATCTCAGCGTGAACCCCGCGCTCGAGCGGTCGCTCCGGGGCCCCGGCGTGACGCGGGGTTTCGAGTTCGCCCCGGCCGGAACGGTCGGGTACGATGTCACCCCGTTCGTCAATGTCGCCGCCGAGTACTACGGATCGGTCGGGCCGCTCCGCGGCTTCGACCCGGTGCAGGCGCAACAGCACCAGCTCTTCGGCGCCGTGAACCTGAACTTCGGCCCACACTGGGAGTTCAACGCCGGGCTCGGCGAAGGGTTCACGCGCGGGACCGATCACCTCATCGCGAAGATGATCCTCGGCCGCCGCGTGCCCTGACGGCCGTTACCCGGGCGGACCGAGCGGTGGTCCGTGTGGCGGCCTCTGAGGTGGCCGGTGCGGTGGCCGGTGCGGCGGTCTGTGCGGCGTCCGGAGGCGTTCCACCAGGAGCGAGTGCGCGAGCGACGGCCCCACGACCTGCTGGGTCGCCCGACGGCCACTGCCGATGCGGAGCGTGATGGGGCCATCGAAGGGCGCCCGCGCCGCGACCATGACCGTGACTCCCGGGGTGAGCCCGAGCGACCCCAGATACCGGAGGCGCGCCGGATCCTCGTCGCTCACGCGCACGACACGCGCCCGCTCGCCCGGCGCCAACTCCTCGACCGAGGCATAGTGTGCCTCGTCGACGGTGCCTTCGCGCGTCGGGATCGGCGCGCCATGCGGGTCGACCGTCGGCTCATCGAGCGCCGCCGCCATCCGGTCGACCAGGGCGTCGCTCACCGCGTGCTCGAGCCGCTCCGCTTCGGCGTGGACTTCATCCCACGAGTACCCGAGCACCCGGACGAGAAAGGTCTCGATCACGCGATGGCGCCGGATCGTCCGCAGCGCCACCCGGAGTCCCGTCTCGGTCAGCCGGACGCCGCGGTACGGCTCGTAGTCGAGGAGCCGTTGATCGGCGAGCCGACGGATCATCCCGGTCACCGACGCCGGGGCGATCTCGAGCCGGTGCGCGATGTCGGTCGTCGCCGCACTGCCGGTCGACCGCTCCAGCTCGTAGATGGCCTTGAGGTAGTCCTCGACCGGCCCCGTGTACGTGGTCGCGCCGCCCGTCGGCATCAGACGGCCCCCCGGGCAATGAGCACGAGCAGCCAGCCGTTGAGCGCCGCGATCAGCCCCGCCACGCCCCAGCTCAGCCACCGCAGCCAGCCCGGGTTGACGAAGGCGCCCATCTTCGCGCGGTCGGACGTGAACTGTACGAGCGGCACCACGGCGAACGACAGTTGGAGGCTCAGCACCACCTGACTCAGGATGATCAGCTTGGCCGTCCCGCTGGCGCCGTACAGGATCGCCACCGTCGCCGCGGGCACGATCGCGATGCCGCGCGTGATGAGTCGCCGGATCCACGGCCGGAGCCGGATGTCGAGGAACCCTTCCATGACGATCTGGCCGGCGAGCGTTCCCGTCAACGTCGAGTTCTGTCCCGATGCCAGGAGGGCGAGGGCGAAGATGGCGCTGGCCCCGGTCACGCCGAGGAGCGGCGTCAGCAGCTTGTACGCATCCTGAATCTCGGCGACCTCGACGTGTCCCGACCGGTGGAAGGTCGCCGCGGCCACGACGAGGATGGCGGCGTTGATGAAGAGCGCAAAGGTCAGCGCCACGGTCGAGTCGAGCACCGCATACCGCATCGCCTCGCGCCGTCCGCCCGCCGTCTCCTCGTACCGCCGCGTCTGCACGACCGACGAATGCAGGTAGAGGTTGTGAGGCATGACGGTCGCGCCGAGGATCGAGATCGCGATGTAGAGCATCGCGGGATTGGTGACGACCTGCGGCGTCGGCACGAACCCGCCGAGCACGCCGTGCAGGTCTGGCCGCGAGACGAGGAGCTCGAAGAGGAAGGCGAGGGCGATCGTGGCAATCAGCGTGATCACCAGGATCTCGAGCCGCCGGAAGCCGTGGTGCTGGAGGTACAGGACGAGGAGGACATCCGCGGCGGTGATCAGGACCCCGATCGGCAGCGGGATGTGAAAGAGCAGGTTGAGCGCGATCGCCGATCCGATCACCTCGGCGAGGTCGCACGCCGCGATCGCCAGCTCGGCGAAGATCCACAGGATGAACCCGGTCGCCGGCGCGTACTGGTCGCGACAGGCCTGCGCGAGGTCGCGGCCGGTGGCGATCCCGAGCCGGGCCGCCAGCGCCTGAAGCAGCACGGCGAGCAGGTTCGAGATCAGGATCACGCTCAGGAGCGTGTACCCGAACTGCGAGCCCCCGGCGAGGTCCGTCGCCCAGTTGCCCGGGTCCATGTACCCGACCGCGACGAGGTAACCGGGGCCGGCGAAGGCGATCGCCTTGCGCCACCAGCCACCCTCGACGACGATCGTCCGGTACGACTCCGCGAGCGAGGGTGCGAACCGGGTGCGGCGCCACGGCCGCCCGACGGTCGGTGGCCCGACGTCCGCCTCGGGCGGCGGCACCGTTAGCTTCGCTCGACTTTTCGCTGGCTCCACGCGTAAAATATAATTAGCCAAGCCTAAAATTCTACCAGGGGCCGCGCCCGGCGTCGGTCGGCGGGCTCGGGGCCATGTACTTGAGCCCCCGCGCGCGGAACGCCGCCAGCACGCCCTCGAGCAGGGAGGAGCGGGTGGTCCGCGCCTGCCCGAGGTCCCGCGTCGCGACGACGAGCTCGAGGGTCGCCACGCTGTCGCTCGCCGCCACGACGTTCACGACCGGCGGAGTCGCCCGATCGACCCGCTCGTCCGCCCGGGCGACGTCGAGCACGACCCGCCGCGCCTGTTCGATGTCGGCGTCCGCGGCCACGCCCACGAACAGGCGGAGCCGGCCCTGCGCGAGCAACGAGTAGTTGAAGACGCGCGACCCGGTGATGTCCTTGTTCGGGATGATCAGGACACCCAGATCGATCGTCTCGAGGCGGGTCGTCCGGAGGGTGAGGTGCCGGACTCGGCCCGGCACGCTGCCCTCGCCGACCTGAATCCAGTCGTCCACGTGGAACGGTCGGTCCCAGAGGATGGTGAACCCCGCGATCAGGTTCGCGAGGGTGTCCTGCGCGGCGAAGCCGACAGCCAGGCCGGCGATGCCGAGGCTGGCGATCACGCCGGTCAGGTTCAGTCCGATCGTCGACAGCGCCTCGACCGCGCCGATGGTGACGAGTGCCGTTCGGAGGACGGAGAGCAGCAGCTCGACGGCGCCCGGCCCCACCGACGAGCGCCGGAACAGCCGGTCCCCGATGAGCTGCGCGGCCAGGGCGGCGACGTAGAAGACGAAGAAGGTGAGCAGCGCCGCCGCCAACGTCGCCGCCCCCAGGATCGCCGCGGCCATGGCTCCGGCGGCCAGCACTCCCATGAGCCCGAGCCCGTCGCCCCGCCGCGGCGCACCGGTTGCGTCCTGATAGCGGCGGACCGCGCGGCGTCCGAGCCGCGCCAGGAGCAGCACGACGATCGCCACCACGAGCGCGAGCGCGATCCGGGGCAGCATGCGGACGGCGGCGCCGGCCGCGTGCGTCACCCAGTCCTCGGCGCGATCCGGCAGCGACGAGAGCGAGTCGTGCAGCACGGCGGCCGCGTGCTGGCCGAGCGGCGGCCGCGCGTGATGGGTCGTGTCGACACGGGGCGGGGGCCCGGCCGCCGATCGGGCTGCGGCCTGAAGCGTCGACTGGCCGGACCCGTGCAGCAGGGCAGCGAAGCGTCGGATCCCGGTGGTCATGGCCGCTCACATCGCAGGCGGCGTGCGCGAGGCCCGCGCGGCACGCTTCTTACGACGCCCCGACAGCCCACGACTTCGCGGAGTGTGACATGGAACGCGAGCATCCCCGGGACGAGGTCGAGCGCGAGCAGGAGGCGCTCGAGCGGAGCAACCCCGAAGGCCTGATCGGCGACACGGCGGACAACCGCAATCTCAGTGGATCCACCACCTGGGAGACGCTCCCAGACCAGCAGGACCAACCCGACGAGGAGTCCGACGGCGGGTCGGACGACGAGGAGGGGTCGGAAGCGGATCGGTAAGCGTCGTCACCGCGCGACGCCGGACGTACCCGGGGGCTGGCCGCACGTCGCGACCGGCCCCTCGGGCCGACGCGCGCGCCTGCGCGACCGCTCGGGCCGGCGGGCGTGCTCCGTTCGTGGCCTACCGCAGACTCACCCGGATGCCCCACGACAGCCGGAGCCCGGTCCCGTCCTGCGCCAGCGCCGGGAGCTCGGCATCGAAGGGGCCGGCGTGCGGCAGGAACGCCGAGCGCGCGACGCTCGTCGTGTCGGCGCTCGATAGCCCGGCGCTGCGCCCATGGGCCACGATCGCCGCCTCGATCGCGCCCAGCACGATGGCGCCGGCGGCGATCCCGACGCCCGCGGCGACGTCGGGGTGTTGCCGCTGGGTGTACGTGCCCGGGTACGTGCCGCCGAAGGGGCCCGGGAACATCGTATCCCGCGTCACCGTCCGCGAGTGCGCCGCGAGCACCGCGCCACCTGCCACGGCGGCGACGACGGCCGCGCCGAGCAGCGGCTGGTGGGTGTAGAACTGCCCGCCACCCGGGAGGATGCCGAGCAGGGCGGCCGTGGTGGCGCTCGGGATCTCGCGGCGGAGTGCGTCGACCCGGTTGCGCACGGCGGGGGCGTCCGGCGCCTGCGCCGCCAGCTGGAGATAGCGGTCGAAGTCGCGGATCGCCGCCGCCCGGTCGCCGTTGGCGTCGTACGCGAGGGCGCGGTCGTACACCGCGGCGGCGAGCGGCGGGCCGGCCGTCACGACCTGGCCGAAGGCCGCGATCGCGCCGGGCCAGTCGCGGGCATCGTAGTGCGTGATGCCAGCCCGGAACTGCCGCACGATCACCGCGGCATGCGCCATCGTGGCCGCCGGCAGAAGTCGCGTGAGCCGGTCGCTGATGTCGGCCGCGTCGCTCGCCGACGGGGCGAGGGAGAGGTATCGGCAGTACTCGCGGATGGCATCAGACTGGAGATGGAGCTCCTCGTCCTCGCGTCCCAACCGGTACGCGAAGCGCGGGTCGCGCGGGTCGAGTTGCGCCGCCTGACCGAAGAGGTTCCGCGCCGAGGCGTGGTCGCCCTCGAGGGCCGCTTCCTGGCCGAGCGTCGCCAGTCGGTTCGCCTCATCCACCTGCTGTTGCACGGGCGCGGGCACGACCGGCAGCGTCGGACACGACACCGTCACCGCCGTGAGCGGCGGTCGCTTGAGCGCCAGCTCCTGCGCGCCCGCCGCGCCGGTCAGGGCGCCACTCACGCTACCGCTCGCGATCGCGAGGCTCCACGCCGCGACCAGCCGGCGCCGAGCGGGGCGGTGAGCGGTCATGGAATGACGACGATCTGGTGCGTCACGGGTACCGTATGCGACGAGTGGGGATCGGAGACTGTCGCCGTGAGCGTCACGGTCTCTGGCAGCGAGCCGTTGTTCAGCGCTGTCACCGTCGCGCTACTCGCCGACTGGTTGCTGAGGCCGAGGGCCGAGGGGTCGCTGCTCGACCAGGTCACCGGACGGGTTCCGGTGATCGTGTTGCCGTAGGTGTCGGTCACCGTGAGCACCGCGTTATCGCCCGACGCGTAGGGCGGCGTGCCCATGCCCGGCGCCCCGCTCGCCGAGAGCGTGTCGGGGTGCTGGGGGTTGTCGACCGGCGCGATGCTGCCACTGTTGCTGTGACCCAGGACCGTGATCGACGCGCTCCCTTGCGGGCCGTCGGCGCTCGTCGCGGTGACCGTCACGCTCCCGGCGCCGGCGTCGGTCGCCGTCACGAGCCCTGTCCCACCGACGCCGGCGAGGCCGCCGCCGCTCGAGACCGACCAGGTGACCGGCCGCTGCGGCAGGTTGTTGCCCGATGCGTCCTTGGTCGAATCGTTGAGTTGCACGGTGTTGGCGTCGGCGCTCCCGTAGATCGTGTCAGGCGTCGGAAAGACGATCACCCGGGCCACGGGTGCGAGCACGACCGTCGTGTTGGTGTCCGCCTTGCCCCCACTGCTCGCGATGATCGATGCCTGGCCGGGTGTGACGCCGGTCACCAGGCCCGAGTTGTCGACGGCGGCAATGTGCGAGTTGGAGGAGGACCAGGTCACCGGCTGGCTGATGACGCCGCCGCTCTGGTCTCGCACCGTCGCCGTGAGCTGCTGCTGGTCTCCCTTCTCGATCGTATCGGCGTGGGGCGTGATCGACACCGAGCCGACGGTCGTCGATGCCGTGACCGTGGCCGTGACGCTCGCCGAGATGCCTTCACTCGTCGCCGTGATCCTGGACGTCCCGGTGTGGCCGCCGGTGAGGACGCCGGAGGTCGAGTCGATCGTCGCCACGGCCGGCGTCTCCGAGTGCCACCGGACCACCCGGCCGGAGAGGATGTCCCCGGCCGAGTCCTTGGTGGTCGCGCTGAGCAGCAGCGTCTGCCCGGCCGGGACCGACGGAGCGGACGGTGCGATGCTGATCGACGCGACCGGCACCTTCGAGACCGTGATCGTCGCCGTCCCGCTCTTGCCGCCGGCGCTGGCGCTGATCTGCGCCACCCCCAGCTTCCGCGACGTGACCAGCCCCGTCTGGTCGACCGCGACCGTCGTGCTGTCGCTGCTGCTCCACGCCACCGGCACGCCGGAGAGCACGGTCCCCGAGGCGTCCTTGACGGTGTCGGTGAGCTGGAGTGTGGTCGCGACGCGGAGGGTGGCGCTCGACGGGGCGACGATCACCGAGCCGACCGGCTTCTGCGTGACGGTAACGGTCGCGAATCCCGAGACGCCCTGAACGCTGGCGGCGATGCGGACCTGCCCGGTGTCGACTCCCGACACCTGCCCGCCCTGGGTCACGGTGGCGATGCTGGCGCTGCTGCTCGACCAGAAGAACGTCAGTCCGGTCACCGCCCGGCCGGCGGCATCGTGCCCGGTGGCCGTGAGCGTCTGCGTGCCGCCGATCGGGATCGCGGCCGAGTCGGGGGTGAGCGTGATGTCGTGGAGCGGCCCGGCGGGCCCGGTCGACGTGGAGCCGCTGCACGCGAGGCCGAGCCCGATCGCGACCGCGCCGACCGCGAGGCCCGCGCGGGTGCGCGCGGTGATCCGTACGGGCATCCGCGCGGGCATCCGCGGGGGGGTCCGGGCGGACCTCCGTGCGGCGCCGCGCGGCGCGTCGTGCACGCATCGGTTACCGGCCGCCATTCACCGCCACCGGCACCGATCGGTCGGCCGTCGTCCCGTCGCCGAGCTGCCCGTCGCTGTTGTTGCCCCAGCAGTAGATGCCGCCGCTCGCGGCGGTCGCGCAGGTGTGGGCGCCGCTCGCATGGATGCTCACGAACGAGAGCCCGCCGCTCACCTTCACCGGCGCGCCGTGGTCGGTCGTGCTTCCGTCGCCGAGCTGCCCATAGGAGTTTCGCCCCCAGCAGTACGCGTCGCCGTTGCGGGTCAGCGCGCAGGTATGCACACCCCCCGCCGTGATGGTCGTGAATGCCTGTCCCGTCGCCGCGCGCACCGGCACATTGTGGTCGCGGCCATCGTCCGTTCCGAGCTGCCCCGCGCCGTTCTTGCCCCAGCAGTACGCCTGGCCCTCGACCGTCAGCGCGCAGGTGTGCGAGCCGCCCGCGGCGATCGCGCGGAACAGGAGCCCACCGGCGACGGGCGTCGGCACCGCCCGGACGATGTTCGTGCCGTCGCCCAGCTGTCCGGCCGCGTTCTGCCCCCAACAGGAGGCGTGGCCGACCTCGTCGAGGGCGCACGAGTGGTTCCACCCGGCCGCGAGGGCCACGAATCGCACCGAGCTTTCCACCGGCACGGGCGCGCTCTGGTCCTGCGTGCTGCCATTCCCGAGTTGACCGTACAGGTTGCGCCCCCAGCACCAGATCTCGCCCGATCGGGTCAGGCCGCAGCTGTGCGCCGTCCCGGTCGCTACCACGCGAAAGCTGTGCCCGCCGGCGACCCGCGCCGGCGAGGTCTGCGACGCCGTGGCCGAGTCCCCGAGTTGCCCGAAGTCGTTGGCGCCCCAGCAGTATGTGGCGCCGGTGCGACTCACGGCGCAGGAGTGGGAGATGCCCACCGAGACCTGCTCGAAGGCGAGATCGCCGCTCACACGGGTCGGTGAGGGCCGCCGGGCGGTGCTGCCGATTCCCAACTGCCCGCGGTCGTCGCCACCCCAGCAGGACAGCGCCCCGTCCGGTGCGAGCGCGCACGTGTGCGTGCCGCCCGCGACGACGCTCGGTGGGCTCGGCACGTGGATGGGCGGCAGGCTCGACCCGGCGGCGCTCTCGCGGGCTGGCCGGGCCGCGGATTCCGGTGCGGCCGGCGGCGGGCGCACGGGAGGGCGGGACGGCGTCCCTGGCGCGGCCGACGCCGAGGTGGCACCGGGGGGACGCGCCTCGACGGCGGCGGCGCGCCCTGGCGGCGCGGGCGGTCCGAGCGGGACGGACGTCGGTTGCCGGGCGTCGCCCGACATCCGTGACAGCGAGTCCGCCGCACCGGTGCCGCGGCGGCCCGCGCTCGACTCGGGGCGCGCCCGGCCGGCCGCGAGCACGCTGTCGGCCGCACGTTTCGCCGCGTCCGCCGCCGATTCGGCGGTGGCGACGACGAGCGCGTTCGAGTCACGCAGCGCCGAGATCATCGCCGCCTGGGCCCGCGCCAGGCTGTCGGCCGTCGCGCGCCGCTGCGCAATCCCGATGAGCGGGTTGAGCCGGCGCCAGTCGCGGCCGCGAATCAGGCGCGGATAGGTGGCCACCACGGCCACGGCCGCGCCGGCGGCGAGCAGCAGCGGCAGCCAGAGGGCGACGAACCGTCTGCGCACCGCCGGCGGCGCCAGCGCGCGCGGTGCACGCCGCGGGGTCTGGCGCGGGACATCGTGCGGTGTCCGGCCGGCCCGTGCCCCCGGTGCGCCGGCCTCCCGACGGTACTCCATCGTCTGGAGTGGCGCCGCCGCGCCAGGTGTCCGGCCCGCATGCGGCGTGAGATGGGCCGCGACGCGATTGGGGCCGACCGCCTCGGCTCCGCCGGGCGGCTCGGTCGGCACCCACTCGTCATCGGTGAGCGCCTCGAGGAACGCGGCCGCCGTGGGCCACCGATCCTCCCGCTTCTTGACCACCGCACGATCGATCGCGGCCGCGAGGCGCCGCGGGATGTCCGGCCGCAGCTCGCCGAGTGGCGGGAGCGCCTCGAATTTCTGGCGGAACATCACGTCGGAGACACTCTCCTCGGCGCCGGGTCTGGGGCCGGTGAGCATCTCGTACCCGATGAGCCCCAGGCTGAAGACATCGCTCCGACCATCCAGATCGAGTCCGTCGATCTGCTCGGGCGACATGTAGGCGGGTGTCCCGACGATCAGGTCCGCCTGATCCTGGGTCTGCTCGGCGGACAGCGCGATGCCGAAATCCGAGAGGAGCGCGCGCCCGGTCTCGTCGTTGAGGAAGACGTTGTCCGGCTTGATGTCGCGGTGGATCACGCCCCGGGCGTGCGCGTAGGCGAGCGCCGCGGCGATGTCGATCAGCACCGCTTCGGCACGCTCGGGCGTGAAGAGTCCGTCCTCCTGCATCGCGCGCTCGAGCGTCCGGCCGGGGATGTACTGCATCACCAGCGCGAGGCCGAGGGTCGAGAGCCGCTTCACGGCATAGATCGCGACCACGCTGGGGTGCTGGAGCTGGGCGACCGTCCGCGCCTCGATCAGTTGGCGGCCGGCCGCCTCCTCGTCGGCGCCGGCGGCGGCGTGAATCACCTTGATCGCCACCTGCCGCCCCAGCTCCCGGTCGCGGGCGAGATACACGATCGCCATCCCGCCGCGCCCCAACTCACCGAGAATCTCGTACTCGGTCTCGAGCTCCCGGATCTCGAGCAGGGTCGCGTCCTGCGACACGAGCTATCGCTCCCGGAACCGGAAGATCACCTCTCCCATCTCGATGTGATCGCCGTCACGCAGCACGCGGTTGCCGTGCCCCGAGTCGAGCGCCTGTCCGTTGATGACGACCGGGTTGGTCTGCGACAGGTTCGTGAGCTTCCAGCGTCCGTCGACGTACTGCATGCGCGCGTGCTGGCGGCTCACCGTCTGGGAGCGCAGTTGCACGTGGCGATAGGGAGGACCGCTCACGCGGCCGAAGCTGATCTCGGGGACCTCCCCCCAGGTCCGCACGAAGCGGATGTCCCGGCCAGGTGTCTCGCCGTCGAGGATCTCGAGCCGCCCCGGGAGAAACTGGAGGGTGCCGTCCATGGGCGGCATGGTGTGCACGACTTTCTCGGTGCTGTCGGTGTTGCTGCGGGTGACGGTGCCGCCCCCGCCGCCCCCGCCGCCCCCGCCCCCCCCGCCCGCTGTGGGCGCCGGCGGCGTGCCGAGTGCCGCGGCCCCAACCCCGTTGCTCCCGCCGCCGGTCGCCGCGCGCGATGCGCTCGGCGCCGCTGCGCTGTGCGCGGCCGTGCCCTGCGCGGCCGCAGCGCGCGGGCCCGCCTGTCCGACCGGTGGTCCCATGGGCGGGTGCGGGGTGGCGCCGTTGGCGAACGCGCCACCGGCCCCGTTGGCGAGGGTGCCGCCGGCGCCGTTCGTCATCCCGGCCGCCACGCTCGCTGCCGCCGTGCCGGCCAGCGCGTCGGCGCCGATCCCCGGCAAACCGCTCGGCGCGTCGAGCCCCGGTCGCGCCGGGTATGGGGCCGACGGTCCTATCCCGCGCCGTTGTACCGGGATCAGGAGGGGCGGCGGGAGCGCCGCCGCCGAGCGCGCCTCATGCCAGCGCCGGCCGACACGCACGAGCACGACCGCACCCAGCACCGCGATCACGGCGGCGCCGCCGAGCCAGAGCTGAGTCGTGGGGATCGTCAGGAGTGGGGTGGGTGACATAGCGGGCCGGGGGCCGGCGGCCGAGCTCGCCGGAGCTGCAGCTTTGGACCACTCCAACCGGGTAGAAGATCCGACTTACGAGAAAGAAACGTTCCGGGCCGCCGCGCGGCAATGCAGCGCCCACGTCGGTGTCGCAAACACCAGGTCTCATCTGTGGCGTGGATCACAATGCGTCACAATGGAGCACAACGGCTGTCGGTCCATCGTGACCGGAGGTCGCGGCGGCCGCTCTGAGTGACGCTCAACCGCATAGACTCTGCCACCCCGCGCCTCGCGTTGATCGCCTCACAGCGCACGGCGCCGGCGGCCCGCCGCGGGCGCGACGCGCGTCGGCTAGGGGCGCTTCTGCTTCACCGCCTGGTCGACCGATCGCGTGGCCGCGTCCAGGTTGATCGAGGGGACGCGGAACGCCGCGCCGGGCGCGGCGTCCCTGGCATGCTGCGCGGGGGGAGCCTTCGCGGCGGCGCGCGCGTGCGCGGCCGCGCCGCTCGCGGACGGGCCGCCGGGCTGCGTCTGCGTCGCCGACGCGAGCGACGCACCCGGCGTCGACTCGGCCGCCGGGCTGCCCGCACGGTCCGGCGCGGACGCTCCGCTCACCCCGCCCGCCCCGCCCGCCCCCTCGGCACGCGTGGCGCCGCGCGCCACCCGCGCTCCCGCGGGCGCATCTGGCACCCCCGCCTCCGGACTTCCAGGCGTGCCGGGAGCTGCCTCGGGAGGCGTCGCGGCCGCCGCGCTATCACTGTCCTGCGCGGCGCTACCCGCGGCCGCGGCGGGCTCGCGGTGCCACCGCCCGCGGAAGACGGCGAGGCCGGCAGCCATGCAGACGACCGTCGCCGCGATCGCGAGTCCGATCCCCTTACCGCGCCCGCCTTCGGACGCTCCGGCGTGACCGCCCAGTCGTAGCTTCCGCTTCACGCGGACGTCGCTCGGCGCGCGGTCCGGCGTCCCGGGCGCCGATGCCGCCGGCGCCGCCGCTGCTCCCGATGGCGAGCCGGCGCCGAGGGCCCCACCAGGCGCCGCGCGGACGGGAGCGGTGGACGCAGCGCTGGTCGCGGGAATCGCGGTCGCCGGCTCGCCCCGACGGTCCGCGTCCGTGATCCCGGCGGTGACCGCGTCGGTGCCCGCGGCGGGGGCCGCCTCCGTTGCCGACTCTCGCGGATCACGCGTGGCCCACGGATCGCGCGGATCGGTGGGGCGCACGTCGGCGGGCCTCACGTCGGGGACGCGCACGTCGTCGGCACGATGTGCATCGTGTCCGTGCGGTGCGTTCGGTGGGTTCGGTGCGTTCCCGTGCTGTGCGCCTGCGTGCTGTGCGCCTGCGTGCTGTGCGCCTGCGTGCTGTGCGGCGGCGTGCTCCGCGTCGGCCCAGGACTCGCGCGATGGCGTGGTCGCGATGGAGGGTACCGGGCCGGCCGGGGTGGGGAGGAGGACCGGACGGTCACCGCTGGCCATCCGGCCAACCGCGACCTCGGCCGCCGCAGGCTCGGGGATCACGGTCGGAATGATGCCGGTGATCCCCCCGACGCCCCCGACGGCACTGGCGCTCGGCGGCGGCCGCCGATTCGCCCGGGTACCATTGGTCGGAGGCTCCGGGGTCGCCGCACGCGCCGCCGCGGGTGCCGTGGCAGGTGCCGCAATGGGTGCCGCGGTGGGTGCCGCGGTGGGTGCCGCGGTGAGTACAGGCTCCGGCGCTGATGCGGGACCGCCATCGATGATGCGGACCAGTTCCGCGATCCGCGCCCGCAGTGGCTGCAAGGTGGGGTGGTCCTCGCCCACGACCGCCGACCGGAGGGTCAGTGAGCGTTCCCGGAGCGCCAGTTCCTGCGCCGTCTTCGCCTGCGCTCCGCAGGCTTCGGCGAGCCCTTCGATTGTCGACACGAGGATCGGGTCGTTGGGCGCGAGTGTGCGCTCGCGCACCGCGAGCACGCGGCGCCAGAGCCGCTCCGCCGACTCGGCCTGCCCCATCGAGAGCCGAAGCTTGGCCAATGTCACGAGCACGGCGGCGACGTCCGGGTGCTCCGGACCGAGCGGCCGCTTGAGGGCGAGGAGCTGGAGCAGGAGCGGCTCGGCGCGCGGATAGTCGCCGCGCTTCACGTAGAGCCGCACCAGGTTGTTCAGGTTGACCGCGAGCTCGGCCTGCGTCGCCTCGACGCGCCGAAGCGTCACGCCCATCGCCCGCTGGAGCAACGGCTCGGCATCATCCAGCGCGCCTCGGGCCACGTACAACGCGGCCAGGTTGTTGATGCCGCTGATCACCGTCGGGTGGTCTCCGCCGAGCGCACCCTCCCGAAGCTCCAGCGAGCGGCGGAAGCACCCCTCCGCCTCCGCGTACTCTTTCTGCTGGTACTTGAGCTGACCCAGGCTGCTGAGACTCGACGCGAGCTGGAGCGGGTCGCCGCCCGGACTCTCGGCCAAGGCGATCGCGCTGCGAAACGCCTGCTCCGCGCCGGAGGCGTCACCCTCGGCGAACCGCCGGCGCCCGGCTTCGTGGCACTGCTCCCAGGTGGTCATCGGTGACGCCAGGCTCTCGCTCGCGGACATGCAGCCTCCTCGCGGTGAAGACGCCCTGCGGAGGGGGCTGTAACGCCCGGCGGACGCTCAGCGGATGCTCAGCGGATGCTCAGGGGACGCTCGCCGGAGGCCCGGGACCGGCCACCGGCGCGTCCTGGCGACCCGCCGGCGTGGCCCCGCGCGACCACGCGCCGGCGGTGCCATCATCCAGCCCGGTGGGTGCTTTTCCCGGTGGCTGGGGCAATCGCAAAGCGATTGCCCCAGCCACGATCGAAAAAAGACCGTTCCTTTGGTGGCCGGGGGGTGTTTCGAGGCGCGGGGCTCGGGCGTCAGAGAGCGGGAGTGTGCGCCGAGGGGGCGCTTCCTTTCCCCCCACCTCCCGCCTCCCCACCCCCACCCCCACCCCCACCCCTCACACCGCCCACCGCGCCCGGGAGCCCGTCATGCCGACACTCGAGCTGACAGTCGGTGCCTACCGCCGCTTCCTCGTCGCCTTCGCGATCGGGTTCGCCCTGGCGGTGTCGGCGCGCGCGTCGGCCCGGGCCTCTACACGAGCGTCGGCGCGGGTCTCGGGGTCGGCGACTCCCGTAGGCGCGCATCCTCGGCTGTCGGCGCTCCGCTGAGCCGCGGCTCGCTGCGGGCCGGCGGATGAGGCCGGGGCGCCTCGCGCTGCGGATCACCCTCATTCGGCGCGCAGCATCACGAGCGGGGTCTCGGCAAAGACATCGCGGCTGCCGGCGGCGCCGATCGCGATCGTCAGCCCGGCGCTGACCGCGGCGATCCCCACCGTGGGCAGCAGCGCCGGCGCGAAGGGCGCCGCGAAGACGAAGTGCACGAGCGCCCACGCGCCGCCAAAGGAGAGCACGATCCCGGCGAGGCTTCCCAGCAGCCCGAGCGCGGCGTACTCGAAGACCATGATCCGGCCAACCTGTGCGCGCGTCGCACCGAGTGTCTTGAGCAGCACGCCCTCGCGTACCCGCTCGCGGCGCGAGGCCGCTACCGCGCTCACCAGCACCGGGATGCCCATCACGAGCCCGAACAGCGCCAGGAACCGGATGGCGACGATCACCCGGTGCAGGATGCCGTTCACCGTCTCGCGGATCAGAGAGAGATCGATCGTGGAGACATTGGGGTAGCGACCGACGACCTCGCGCTGGAGCGCGGCGGTGGCCGTCGCGGTCGGCACGATCGTGAGGAAGACGTACTGCTTGGGCGCGCTCTCCAGCGCACCGGCCGGGAAGACGGCGAAAAAGTTCGGCTCGAAACGGGCCCAATCGACATCGCGGAGGCTGGTGATGCGCGTCTCGATCGGCACTCCCTGCACGTCCCACGTGATCCGATCACCGACGCCCACGCCCAGCTCGCTCGCGACGCCGTCCTCGAGTGAGATCCCGGGCATCTCGGCGCCGGCCCGCCGGCCCGTCCAGTGCCCGGCGACCACGCGCTCCGAGCCCACGAGCGTGTCCCGAAAGGTCGACCGGTACTCCCGCCGCAGTGCCCACTGCGCGCGATGCGGCTGCTGGCCGGGTCCGGCCGCGGGGCGCCGCCGGCGGTCATCCGCCGACCGATCCCCATCCTCCGACTCCGTCGTGTCGCCGGCCACGGCGGCATGGGCCACCGGCGCTCCGTTGATCGCCGCGATGCGCATCGTGACGATCGGCGTACGCTCGACGATGCGGTAGCCGGCGGCGCGGATCGTCGAGTCGAGTCCCGGCGCCTGATCGTCCTGCACGTCGAAGAAGAGGACGTTTCCGGGCGACGCCCGGGCGGTGGCGCCCAGCTCGTGAAGGAGCGCCGACTGGACGAGGTACAAGGTCGAGATCAGAAACGCCCCGAACCCGAGCGCCAGGATCACTGCGCGGGTCTGATTCGCCGGCCGGTAGAGATTGGCGATGCCCTGCCGCACGACATACGGCCACCGAGGCCGCACGGCCCGGCGCGCCGCCGCCGAGAGCCCGATGGCCACGAGCCAGAGGGCGAGCACGGCGACGGCGATGCCGGCCGCGGTCGCGAGGCCGATCCGCACGGAGGGCGCGCGGGCCACGGTGATCCCGGCGATCGTGGCTGCGATCGTGACCACGGCGGCGGTGACCACCGGGTCGGCGAACAGCGCCCGACGCCGGTCCGCGGATCGCAGCGCCGGGTCGACATCGCGGCGGAGCGCCTGGAGCGGCGAGATCCGTCGGAGCCCGAGGAGCGGCCGAAGCGCGAAGAGGAGGGCGACCCAGAGGCCGAGCACGACGCCGAGCACGATCGCCCGCGGCACGAGCAGCAGCCTGACGTCGATCGGGAGGAATTCGCGGACGGCGAGCGGGAGCGCGAACTGGATCCCGACACCGATCGCGGCGCCGATCGCCGCCCCGATGAGCCCCATGAGCGTCGCCTGGGTCACGTAGATGCCGAGGATCTGCGGGCCCGTGGCGCCGAGGCAGCGCAGGATCGCCGCGGCGTCGATCTTCCGTGCCACGAACGCCGTCACGCCGCTCGCGACCCCGATGCCGCCGAGCAGGAGGGCGACGGTGCCGACGACGCCGAGGAAGTCGGTCAGTCGCCCGATCGCGTTGGTGAGATTCGTCTCCGCGTCGGCCGCCGTCTGAATGCGGACCCGCTCGGCCGCCAGATCGGCGCGCGCGCGGCGCAGCCACGGGCTCCCGATCGCCCGGCGCGAGGGCGGCAGGGCGACCAGCGTGCGGTAGTCGGCCCGACTGCCGAAGACCAGCAGCCTGGTCGCCGGAAGCGTCCGTGCCGGGATGAAGATGCGCGGACCGATGGCCGCCGAGATGCCGGCGTCGCCGGGGACCGATTCGATCGTGCCGATGATCTCGACACGGGTGTAGCCCAGCGTGAGCGAGTCACCGAGCCGGGCGTCGAGCGTCGCGAGCAGCGCCGGGTCGACGACCGCGCGGTCCCCGCCGGCGAGAGAGTCCCAGGCGGCCGCGGGACTGGTCGCGATGCGTCCCACGAGCGGATACGTGGCCGGGACGGCGCGGATCTGCGCGAGGCGCGTGCGCCCCGTGCGCGCCAGCGTGGCCATCGACGCGAACGTCGTCGTGCGGACCACGCGGGCGCCGCCGCGGACCAGCGAGTCGATGAGCCTCGATGCTGCCGGGCCGGGAGCGGCGCGGCCCGACAGCGCGAGATCCCCGCCGAGGAGGCTGCGGGAGCTGTCGTGGACGGACGCGCTGACGTTGCGCGACAGCGAATCGATCGCCACCAGGGCGCCGACCCCGAGCGCGACCGACGACATGTACAGCAGGAGCCGTCGTCTCGACGAGCGTCCCTCGCGCCAGGCGAGCCCCGCGAGCGCCCGCCAGCGGCCCATCAGCCGGCGCTCAGCGGCGCCGGCCACCAGCTGACCCGCACGAGGGTGGCCTCACCCGGAGATCCCGGCGAGCCGGTCCGCCGCCCGCTCCGTGTGGGTGTCGGCGATCACTCGCCCGTCGGCCAGGCGAAGGACGCGGCTCGCCCGTTCGGCCAGCGCGGCGTCGTGCGTCACGAGGACGATCGTCGAGCCCGACTCCCGGTTGAGCGCCTCCAGCAGATCGACCACGCGGCCCCCCGTTCCGGCATCGAGGTTGCCGGTCGGCTCGTCGGCGAAGAGGACGCGCGGGTGGTTCGCGAACGCTCGCGCGATGGCGACCCGCTGCTGCTCGCCCCCCGAGAGCTGGGCCGGGAAGTGGGCCGCGCGTCCGGCGAGTCCCACCCGTGCCAGGACATCGCGCGCCCGGGGGAGCGCCTCGCTCTCGCCGCGCAGCTCCAGCGGGACGGCCACGTTCTCGAGCGCCGTGAGGGTGGGGATGAGTTGAAAGCTCTGGAACACGAATCCTACCTTTTCCCCACGGACCCGGGCGCGCGCGTCCTCCGTCAGCGAGGCGAGGTCGACTCCGTCGAGCAGGACCGATCCACGGGTCGGCGTGTCGAGACCGGCGAGCAGACCGAGCAACGTGGTCTTCCCGCTTCCCGACGCGCCGACGATCGCGACGTACGCGCCTTGCGGGATCACGAACGATACCGAATCGAGGGCGCGGAGGATCGCATCGCCGCTCCGGTACTCCTTGGTCAACTCACGGGCAACGAGCATGAGCGCGGACGGGCGAAGGGCGGCGAGCAGACGGTCGAGGGGACCGGCGGGGGGGCGACGCAGGCGATCCGCCGGCACCGCCGTGCTCCTCGCCGCCGGGGCGGTGATCGCGTGCAGCGGCGGATCGCCATCCGGCCGATCGGCATCCGGCGGATCGCCATCCGGCGGCTCTCCGGAAAGTACGTCGCGTGCGGCCACAGCGCTGGCGGCCGGCGCGGCGGCCGGCGCGGCAGCCGTGGCGCGCGATACGCTGCACACGGTGCTCATCGAAGGGACGAGTCTCACCGCCGGATATGGCCTCGATCCCGACCAGTCGTACCCGGCGCTCCTCCAGCGGAAGATCGACTCGGCGGGGTTGCCGTTCACGGTCGTCAACGCCGGGCTGAGTGGAGAGACCTCGGCCGGCGCGCTCCGGCGCGTCGACTGGCTGCTGCGCCGGCCGATCGACGTCTTCGTGCTGGAGACCGGCGCGAACGACGCCCTCCGCGCGCTGGACGTCGACTCGACGCGGGCCCACATCCTGGCGATTGTGCGGGCGGTGCGGCGCGCCGACCCCGCGGCGCGCATCGCATTGGTGCAGATGGAGGCGCCGCCCAACCTCGGGCCCCGCTACACCCAGGCGTTCCACGCCATGTACGGCGACATCGCCCGCCGCGAGGGGCTGACGCTGATCCCCTTTCTGCTGGACGGCGTGGCGGGACACCCGGCGCTCGAGCAGGCGGACGGCCTCCACCCCAACGTGGTCGGCGAGCGGGCCGTCGCGGCGACCGTCTGGCGGGGACTCGAGCCGCTGCTCCGGCGGGTGGCCGGGCCGACGGCCCCGGCGTCGGCCGCCGCCGGGCCGGGTCGGCCGTCCGGTTGACCGTCTCCCAGCGTCGGCGTAAATTGAGAGGCTGTACTCAGTTACCGATCGTTCCCCAACTGAACAACAGGAAAAGAACATGGCCATGCCGGCGACGCAGATCCGGCGCGGGATGGTGCTGGTCTTCGAGGGCGACCCGTGCCGCGTGATCGAGTTTCGGCATCACACGCCGGGCAACCTGCGGGCGATGGTGCAGGCGAAGCTCAAGAACCTTCGGACCGGGTCCAACTTCGAGCATCGCTTTCGCGCCGCCGACTCGGTCGAGCGCGCGTCGATGGAGACGCACGAGCTCGAGTTCCTGTACCAGGGTGGCGACCGTTACCACTTCATGAACACCGAGAACTACGATCAGACGGAGATGGACGAGGAAGTGCTGGGCGACACGGCGCAGTGGATGCAGCCCGGGATGCGGATCCAGGCCGAGTACTACAACGGCAACCCGATCGGCATCCAGCTGCCCAACTCCCTGACGCTCGCGGTGGTCGACACGGCGCCGGTCATGAAGAGCGCCACCAAGACCGCCTCGACGAAGCCCGCGCGTCTCGAGAACGGCGTGACGGTCAACGTGCCCGAGTTCGTCAGCACCGGGGAGAAGGTGCGCGTCAACCCGCAGACCGGCGAGTACGTGGACCGCGCGAAGTAACATCGGGCCGCACGAGACTCTTCCTTTGCGGCTTCGCTCGCGATTGATTCGCCGCACGGGCCGAATTAAGATGTCTAGGTTACACCGCCGTGGTGACTGTAGCTCAATTGGTTAGAGCACCGGACTGTGGCTCCGGGGGTTGTGGGTTCAATTCCCATCAGTCACCCTGCTCGGGTCTGAGTGACCCCTGTAGTGGACCCCGTAGGTCCGTAGCTCAATTGGTAGAGCACCGGTCTCCAAAACCGGCGGTTGGGGGTTCAAGTCCCTCCGGGCCTGTTCTACTTTCCACCGGTCAGCAGGTCGACTCTTCTCGGGCGCGCAGCGTCCATGCGGCGGTATCGTCTAGGGGACTAGGACGGAGCCCTCTCAAGGCTCAAACACGGGTTCGAATCCCGTTACCGCTACTCGGCAGCACGAGGTCGGCAGCGCGTTCGCCCGCGGGGGTGCGGCCCCATCGTCTATCGGTCAGGACGTCACCCTTTCAAGGTGGAGAGACGGGTTCGACTCCCGTTGGGGCTATCGCGCTGGCGACGGATCGCAGACGGATCGCAGACGGATCGCAGACGGACCGCGCACAGCGCACAGCGCGCGGATTCGCGGAACACGCAGGCGCGGGCTGCACGACCTGGAGGGGCCGCCGCGCGGCCAATGGGACTGTAGCTCAGCTGGTTAGAGTGCCGGTCTGTCACACCGGAGGTCGCGGGTTCGAGCCCCGTCAGTCCCGCTCGCACGGATCGAGAGTTCGCCCTGGTGGTGAAATTGGTAGACACGCCATCTTGAGGGGGTGGTGCCGAAAGGCGTCGCGGTTCGAGTCCGCGCCAGGGCATGGACCAGGGGGCCGCGAAGTGCGCGGCCCTTCTGGTTGGCAGGGGATGGTGCAGGGTGGAAGGTCGCCACAGTAGCTCAGTGGTAGAGCACCCGATTCGTAATCGGGCGGTCGTCGGTTCAATCCCGACCTGTGGCTCTCTCGGGCGCTATCGCGTCGGCGTCGGGCGGCGGCGCTGACGCCGCTCGAGGAGCGCGACGGCCGCCCACGCGAGCGCGATCGCGAGGACGACGAGCGGCAGGTGCGCCTGGATCGTCGGCCAGACGGCGAGCGCGAGCGTCCGGACACCGAAAGCCAGCGCCGCTACCGCGGGGAGGCCCAGCGCGACCCAGAGCCGGCGTTGCATCCGCCGATGCCGGTCCGCGCGGAGCGCCGCGCGGCAGATCGCCAGGGCATAGGTCGGGGCGGATGTCCGGATCGGACGGCCGCGTCCCGCCGCGGGGGTCAGCGTGACGCACACGCCGTCGGGCGTGCGCTCCTGGCCCACGACCCAGTCGCGTTCGAGCGTCGCGGCCACGTTTTCGGCCTCCGCGTCCGACGTCGAGTAGCCGGGGAGGCTCGACGGGCGAGGGTAGGCCGGCGGGACGCCGACGCCGGGTGATGTGCTGAACCATCCCATGACGCTGACGGCGACCGCCCGATCGGTCTCCTCTCCCGCCGCTGCCTCGACCCGCGTCATCTCGGCGCTCTCCCCCCGGCTCGCTCGGTCCTGCGGAGCGGGCAAGATGCGCGGGCGTGAACAGATGGACAAGGGCCGTCCAGGCCCCCACGCCTCGCGCGGGGGCCCGGAGGCCGCGACCGGCTTACTCGCCGGCGCGAAGCTGATCGGCGCCGGCGACGACCTCGAACTGGTCGTTCCGGTTCTTCGCCCACGACGCCTCGGTGTCTCCCTGCGCGACCGGGTGCTCGCGGCCGTAGCTGATGATGTCGATCCGCGATGGGTCGATCCCGTGGTCGGTGAGATACCGCTTGGCGGCGGCGGCGCGGCGCTGACCGAGCGCCAGGTTGTACTCGTCCGAGCCCCGGTCGTCGCAGTTGCCATCGATGCGGATGCGTAGCGCGGCGTACTTCTGGAGGATCGGGATCTTCGCGTCGAGCGTCGCGCGGTCCTCGGCGCTCAGGTCCGCCCGGTCGAAGTCGAAGAAGGTCATCTGGGTCAGCGTGTTCCGGAGCGCATCGAGCGCACGCTGGGCGTCGCCGTTATCGGCCGGTGCGGCCGGTGCCGGGGCGGGCGCGGCCGGAGCCGGCGCGGCCGCCACCGGCGTCGGGGCCGGCGCCGGGGCCGGCTTGTGGTGCGAGCAGCCGGCGGCCAGCGCGGCGATGGCCAGCACCGCGGCGGGGCCGTGGGCGCGCAGACGATGGGTTGGGGTCGGCGTGGGGGTCGGGGTCGGGGTCGGGCGCAACATGAGGAGTAGCTCCTTCGAGATGAAAGGGACGAGGGCCAGAGGGGTGGACGAGCCAGGACACTCAGCGACACCGCCGCGCCAGGTTCTCCTCTCACCCGTGCGGCGGCTACGGATGGGGCTGGTAAACTATATTGGGACCAATGGATTACGTCAACGGTCGCGTACGGATGCGGTGACGACGCACGCGCCCCGGCGTCACACCGCCGGCCCATACTGCGGCGGCCGGCGCCGACCCTGGCGCACCTTCGCTACCGCGAGGCCGCCTCTGATACGCCAGGCCGGGCGAGCCCAACTATACTGCCCCCGGCCTTGTCGCCCTCCCCCCGCTCGATATGTTTGACCCAGGGGCGTCGTTGCGGGCGTAATTCAGTTGGTAGAATGCCAGCTTCCCAAGCTGGACGTCGCCGGTTCGAGTCCGGTCGCCCGCTCTCTGGAGGTCATGTCGTCTTGGCGAATTGCGAGCGCCTGGTCACCATTGGTGACCAGGCGCTCTTTCGTCGGACCGTTGTGGGGACCGTTGGGGCGCGTCGGAAGCTGGGATCAGCTTCGTGGTCAGTCGGCGAGGCGCGGGCAAGCGGTCATGGACGAGATCCGCCGGGAAGCTGCGGACCGCGTGACCTCGGGCTGAATGCCCTCACGCGCCGGCGCGAGACCGCCGGCATCACAGTGCACCGTAAATCGGCTTGAGCAAATAGGCCATCGATCGGTTACGTATCAAGGCGTCGGCTCCGCCGCGACGGTGCAGGCTGGATTGTCGACGGCACTGTAACGATCCGCGGCGTGAGCAAGGCCGTTCCGTCGCGAAGCAGTCCGGAGCGACCGAACAGGAGCGCGCGGGCGACGCCGAGCTCGAGCGTGTTCGCGCGACCTCCTGGGTCGGCCGTTTCGCCTGTTCACGCCGCCGGACGCGCCCGAGCGGCGAGGGCTGCTTGGGCTGGTCGAGGAGCGGAATCACCGGCGGCGTAGCGTTTCAACGCCATGAGGATCGAGAACGGGCAGCACAACGGCGAAGAACGCGACGCCAGGCACGCCATGGGAAGCGGCCACGCTCGCCTCGGCTGGACATGCTTCCTCACCTTCGTCCCGGGGATCACAGGATGCGCGTACTCATCATCGGGGCCGGCAGCATGGGCCGCGGTATCGCCAGACGCCTCGCATCTGGAAACAACACGATCACGCTGTTTGACGTCGATCCCGCGAAATCTGAAGCCGTCGCATCCGATCTCGGCGGTAGCCGGCCCGGTGGGGCACGCGTGGCGATCGCGGAAACTCCGTCGGAGGCGGTGCCCGAAAACGACATTACGATTCTCGCAAGCTGGTACGCGGCGAACCTGGACGTCGCGCGCAAGCTCGGCCAGGAGCTCGATGGAAGGATCGTTGTCGACATTTCGAATCCACTGAACGAGACCTACGATGGCCTGGTGACGCCGCCCGGCACGTCGGCGGCCGAAACGATCCGGTCAGTGCTTCCGCAGGGAGCGAAGCTCGTCAAGGCCTTCAACACGACGTTTGCGGCAACGCTCCTCACGGGACACGTTGGTGGCCAGCCGCTCGACGTCTTCATCGCCGGCGACGACGAGCACGCCAGGCAATCCGTCATCGAGCTCGTGCGCTCCGGTGGTTTGAATCCGGTGGATGTGGGTGAACTGAAACGCGCGCGGGAGCTCGAGGCGCTCGGGTTTCTGGGCATCACCTTGCAGGGCCGACTCGGGACCAACTTCATGAGCGGTTGGAAGCTCATGATCCCGGCGCACGCGTAGTGCGACACGGTTCGGCGAACAAGAGTCCTGCGAAGGAGGCTATCGTGGGCGTGAGCACGAGCGAGATGTTCGGGGGCGCGTCACGCGGCGAGGCCGCGACCCCGGGCAGTTACGGTCAATCCCCGCGCGGTTTCCGTCTGCCCGCGGAGACGCGCCTGGGCCCGGTGCGGCTCGTGATCTCGAATCTTCAGCGCTCAGTGGATTTCTACGAGGGCGTGCTCGGATTGGATGTAACGCACCGAGACGACTCGCGTGCGGTCCTCAGCGCGCAGGGCACGACGCATGCGCTCGTCGAGTTGATCGAGAAGAAAGGCGCTCAGCCGGCGCCGCATCGGGGACGACTGGGACTGTTCCACTTCGCCATCCTGCTGCCGGATCGCGCGTCGCTCGGGCGGTTTGTGCTTCACCTGGCGGCCATGGACGCGCAGGCCGGCGCGGGAGATCACCTCGTTAGCGAGGCGTTCTACCTTCAGGATCCGGACAACCTCGGCATCGAGGTATACGCGGACCGGCCGCGCACGGAGTGGCGGCGGATGGGGCGCGAGCTGATGATGGCCACCGATCCAGTCGACGTAGACGGCCTGGCGGCCGCCGCCGGCGGCGAACGCTGGGCCGGGATGCCGGCCGGTACCGTCATGGGCCACGTCCATCTCCACGTCGGCGACATCGAGCGCGCGAGGGCGTTCTATTCCGAGGCGCTCGGCTTCGATCGAACCGTCTGGCATTATCCCGGGGCACTCTTCCTCGGTGCCGGTGGCTATCACCACCATCTTGGCACGAACACGTGGGCCGGGGCGGGTGCGAGGTCTCCGAGCGACACCGATGCGCGCCTCTTGGAGTGGACTATTGACCTGCCCGATGCTGCCAGCATCGTCGCGGCGGCCGCGAGCCTCGAGGCCGCGGGATATGCGATCGAGCGGGACGCCGCCGATCTGATTGCGCGCGATCCATGGTCGACCCAAGCGCGCATACGCGCGCCGAACACGGAGACGAGGTGATGACATCCGAGCCTGCGTGCTCTTTGCGGCCGATCGCGAGCGCACGGTGGTCTCGGTGCCCGCATAGTCGTAGCCGCCGCCGGCACGGTGGCCCCGCCGAAGTACCCGCGGCTACTGTTCGACGAGAATGTGCCGCACGGTCTACCGTCCGCGCGCCGGGCCGAGGATGCTATCCAGCCGCGCGATCTGGGCGTCGTATCGGCCGATCATCTCGGTTTCGTTCGCGACCGCGTCCCCCAGGTAGAGCCAGGTACTCTTCAGCGCGCCGATGTCGCCGGTGGAAAACGCCGGCCCGTACGAGACGGCGTAGAATGCGCGAGTGAGATCGACGAGTCGCTGCTGATAGGCGTACGTCGTCGAGAGCCCGACCGCGACGTCGTACGAGATCAGCTCGAGCGCTTGCGTCGATCGCGCCGTTTGCCACGCATTGTCCAGGACCTGCGTCGGATGAAGGCCGCTGTAGTTGGCGATCGCGCCCAGTCCGCCGGGCACGGCGGCCCCCCGCGTTCGCGTGATGAGGGCCTCGGCGGAGTCCGCCATCGCGCGATGATACTCGGCGTGCTGGCGCACGAGATCCCGATTGGCCACGAGCTCGGCCCGGATGCTGGCCAGCACCTGTCGGGCCTGCTGCTGGTGTACCCGCTGCGTGTGCCAGTCGTTGACCGCGAACGCCAACGCGATCCCCAGCACGACGGAAAACGTCTCGATCGCGAGCTTCTCCGCGTTCGAGCGAACCCAGGCCACGAACGACACGTTCTCTCTCCTCGCATGCGACGGCCGGCTCGCCGCCGGCGGCAACGGTCACCGATATCTGCCCTCGCGACGCGCCCTGCGCGGATCCGCTCGGTCGCCGGTCGTGCGCGTCACGCCACCGGACCCGCACGGGCAGCGCCGTGTCGATGATGGCGCCCCTCCGCAACGGTTCGCAACCGGGAGAGCACCCCGTCCTCAGGTGGCATTGCCCGGGAATCCGTGTCAGCGACGATCTGGAACGATGCCGAGAGGTCGCCGGCGCTACCGCCCGTCTCGCGGCCAAGGCGATTCGGTGGGCGTCCGCGACCGGGGCGGGGCAGGGCGTTGCCGTGTTCATCGATCAGCTTCGTCCGGGTTCGCATGCCGATGTCGGCCGGAGCTTCGATCTGACGCACGAACCGCTCGAGGCGATCGCAGCTGGGGTCTCGGTAAGTGCGCTGATTCCTGCCCTCGAAGACGTGTCCCGAATCGATTGGATGCGCCTTCTCGGCCATGAATACGGAGTCCCGCCGAGGTGACCTAGAGGCCGATGCCGGTCAGGAACCGGTCGAGTTGCCGCTCCAGCTGGGACCTGTCGTGGGTGAGCAATGCCGTGCGAATGAGCCCCTGGAGATAGGTCGCGATGACCTGAGCCACGACGTCGGGGTCGAATCCGGGCGGCAGCTCACCGGTCTCGTTGGCCGATCGTAGGCGGTCCGATAGCAGGCCGACGAAGGCCGCAACGTCCGCCTCGACGACGCGCCGGAGATCTCGCTCGGCCAGGACGTCCGAGGACACGCTCCTCGCCAGCAGGCAATCACGCGGGTTCCGCTGGTCGTCGAGGTCGTCGAGCACCCTCCGAAAGAGTCCGCGGACACCCTCCTGCACCGACGACGGCGCCAACAGCGCCTCTGCACGGCGGCGGCTGATCGTATCCCGGTAGTGCGTGAGGCACTCCAGGTAAAGGTGCTTCTTGCTCTTGAGCGTGTTGTAGAACGAGCCCTCGCCGATCCCCATCGCCTTCAGCAGGTCGCGCAGCGACGCACCGGAATAACCCTTCTTCCAGAAGACCCGGGTGGCCCTCGCGATTGCCCTGTCGTAATCGAACTCCCGTGCTCTCGCCATCTTGCCGTCCCGTCAGACCGTTTCCGAACGTGATGGTGTAGCGGACAATACAGAAAGCCCTTGCCCGCCGCGGGTCAAGGCCATAGTATCTGTAGCGATCACTACAGACACCCGTTACTCTCTTCTTTCCTTCCGAACCCATGACAACCAGTCAGATCACCAGCACGCAGCGGATCAAGGCCGTCGACCCGAGAACGGCCGGGAACAAGGCGAAAGGCCTGCTCGCGGCCGTGGAGCAGAAGTACGGTGGCGTGCCGAACTCGTTCAAGACGATGGCCCACTCGCCGGCCTCACTACAGGGCTTTCTCGATCTGTCCAGTGCGCTCGAAGGCGGCGCATTGCCGTTCGAGACTCGATACCAGATCGCGCTTGCCGTCTCCGAGATCAACGGCTGCCCGTATTGCCTGTCCGCGTTCACGGCGATCGGCCGGAGCAGAGGAATGCAGGACGCCACACTCGCCATGTGCCGGACGGCCGGATCGACCGATCCGACAGTCGACGCGATCCTGAAGTTTGCCGCGGCCATCGTGCGGGCGCGTGGCGCGGTGACGTCCGAGGACATCCAGCGAGTGAGAGCGGCAGGGTGCTCGGATGAGGAGATACAGGAGATCGTCGCAAACGTGGCGTTGTTCACCTTTGCCAACTACGCGAACTTGGTGATCGGAACGGACATTGATTTTCCGCTCGTCATGCCGCTGCAGCAGCGCGCCCCGGCGAGGAGAATGTAACCGCATCGCCGAGCACCGCCGTCTGGCCGGGGGGACCTCAGCGACAGCTCTGGTCCTCGCCGGTCGTGGTGCCTCCACGAGCAGGCGGCGGCGCGCGTCGATGCGGCTCGACCGGCGCCCCGCCCGGGCGCCATCGCGGTCGGGCTCTCGTGTCGTATCGCGTGCCGATGCCGGTCATGCACGGGGCGCCGCTGATCGGCGCGGCGGCGAGAGGTCGGCCAGGTCGGCGTCGGTGAGGGCGATCGACCCCGCCGCCATGTTCTCTTCGAGGTGCGCCAGGGAGCCGGTGCCGGGGATCGCCAGGGTCACCGGCGAGATGGCCAGGAGCCAGGCGAGGGCAATCTGCCGGGGCGTGGCTCCATGTCGCGCCGCCACCGTGCGGAGCGCGCTGTCGGCGATGGGGGCCCCGCCCCCACCCAGCGGATAGAACGGGGCGAAGGCAATCCCCCGGGTCGTACACGCGTCGAGGAGGGCGGCGGCATCGCGCGGGGCCACGTGGAAGTTGTTCTGCACCGCCACGACCGGGGCGATGGCGGACGCGTCGTCGAGATGCGCGAGGTCGACGTTACTGAGGCCGAGGTGACGGATCAGACCCTCGTCCCGCAACGCCGCCAGGGCCTCGAAGCGCTCGGCGACCGACTCGCCGTGCGGGACCTCCATCCGGCCGATGCGCAGGTAGACGAGATCGAGACAGTCCACGCCCAGCGTCTGGAGGTTCTCCTCGACAGCGCCGCGCAGGCCGGCGGCCGGCAGCTGGCGGGGACCGTCGGGGCCGAAGACCGGCCCCACCTTGGTGGCGATCACCAGCTCGCGCGGATAGGGGTGGAGCGCCTCGCGGATCAGCGCGTTCGAGCGAACCGCGGCGTCGTCGCTCTGGTAGAAGGCGGCCGTGTCGATATGATTGACGCCGAGCTGGACCGCGCGGCGCAGGACCGCGCGACCGACCGCCGGGTCGCGGGCCGGGCCCCGGAACCCGCCGGTGGGCAGCCGCATGGCGCCGAAGCCGAGCCGATTGATGGGGCGATCGCCGGCGAGGCGGAACGGTGTGTCGACTCCGACCCCCTGGGGCACGAGCGAACTCCTTCTGGATGCCCTATACTCAGAACAGGAGGACCCTCCGGTTCAGGGAAGTAAACGGAGGCGCCTCCGATTAGCAAGTCCCACTGACCGGGGGCAGTCGTGCGACCGAGGGATCCGACGCCGAGCGCCGAGAGGCCGCGACGGAGCGACGCGCGCAGGAACAGGGACCAGCTCCTCACGGCGGCCGTGCGCGCGCTCACGAAGGACCCGCAGGCCTCGCTCGAAAGCATCGCGAGGGCCGCGGGCGTCGGTATCGGGACGCTCTACCGCCACTTTCCCACCCGCGAGGCGCTCGTGGAAGCCGCGTGGCGAACCGAGGTCCGGCGACTCTGCGAGACGGCCCCGGGACTCCTCGCGACCCACCGTCCCGACCTGGCGCTGGCGCGGTTCCTCGATCGCTTGATCGACGACCTCCTCACCAAGCACGGGATGCTCGAGGCAATGCGCGCCGTCGTCGTGGCGGGACCCACGCGGTTGAACCCGAGCCTGGCGATGTTCGCCGCCGCCGTCGCGCCCATCATCGAGGCCGGCAAGGCCGACGGCGTGCTGCGCAGCGATGTCACCGTCGACGACTTCATGACCATCAAGGCCGCGGTCACGCTCGCCCGGCCAGAGAACGCCAGACGGCTGGCGGCGCTCCTCGTCGACGGGCTCCGTCATGGTGCTCGCGCACCGAGCCCACGGGGCGAGTCGCCGCGCGGGCCCGGGCGCGGCCCGCGCCCACGGGGGACGCGCGGGCGAACGAGATGAGCGAGCTCGATGTTCAGGGATCTCGGAGGCAGCTCTCGGGCTGGTCGAACCCGTCCGGCCGATGCGCGCTCACGTCGCCGCCAGGCACGCGGCGCGGGCTCGCCCGCAGGCGGACGCGACGCCGGCGCCCCGCGCGCCCGGACTACCATCGCGCCAGTTGCACGAGTTGCACGAGGTTGCCGCAGGTGTCCTTCAGCATGGCGATCGTCGACCCGGTCACCGCGGTCGGCGGCATCGTGAACTCGGCGCCACGGGCCCTGATCCGCTCGTAGTCGGCCTCGACGTCATCACTGTAGAACATGGCGGCGGGCTGGCCCCTCTGAAACATCGCCTGCTGATAGGTTCTGGCCGCCGGGTCGTCGTTGAGCGCCAACTGGAGCTGCGTACCCTCCGGCTCCTCGGGTGCGGCCACCGTCAGCCAGCGGAACGGCCCCTGGCTGAAATCGGCGTGCTTGGCGAAGCCCAGCACGTCCGTATAGAAGCGGAGCGCCTTCTCCTGGTCGTCCACGTACACGCTCGTCAGCTTGATTTTCACTGGTCTGCTCTCGGTGGGGGAGTGGTCGAGTGAGTGGTCGGGGCAGTGTCGATGGCCGACGCGAGGTAACGGTCGAGACGCGCGTGGTTGGTCCCGGTGCCGAACTTCGCGTACTTGAGCGCCTGGTCGCGCGAGGCCGCGCTGGCGAGTTGCATCACGACGGTCACCGTGGTGCGTCCGTTCGCATCGGCGAACGTCGTCGTGCTCGTCTGCTCTTCGCCGTCGTGCCGCGTGACGGACACGATCCGCCTGGGTGGATCGACCTCGCGATAGATCCCCGTCGCGGTCAGTTCGCGTCCCTGGGCGTTGCGCCAGACGAAGCGCCAGACACCGCCGGGCCGCAGGTCGATCTCGCAGACCGGCATCGTCGTCCCCCCCGGGCCGGTATGCCACTTCGGAAGGTGCACGGGATCGGTGAACGCCGCCCAGACGAGAGCCCGCGGCGCATCGAAGGTGCGGACGATCACGAGCTCGCGATCGCTCGGTGTAGAGTAGATCGTCTCGTGCCGCGGTGCGGCGGGCGGGGCGGGCG
>Ga0070738_10001969_pt1 | contig 35375 bp, 38 predicted proteins | sample Coa_R2_2_FD_66446 | JGI IMG/M metagenome (GOLD analysis project Ga0070738, IMG submission 66446) | Surface soil microbial communities from Centralia Pennsylvania, which are recovering from an underground coalmine fire - Coalmine... | ecosystem: Environmental > Terrestrial > Soil > Unclassified ...
AGCACGTGCTCGCGGAGAAGCCGTTTGCGTTGAACCTCGCCGATGCGCGGGCGATGGCCGAGGCCGCGCGGGTCGCCGGCGTCGCGGCCGGCGTCTGTCACGAGTTCCGCTTCGTTCCGCAAGCCGTCGCGCTCAAGGAGCTGGCGCTCCACGGTCATCTCGGCGAGCTGCGCAACATCGAGGTCACGCTCTTACGGACCTCGTTGCGGCGCGAGGAACGTTCGCGACCGCGCGGATGGTGGTTCGAGCGCGAGCGCGGCGGCGGTGTCGCCGGCGCGGTACTCTCGCATTTGATCGACCACGCAGACTGGCTCGCCGGCATTCCGCCGGCCCGGGCGATGGGATTTCGCCGCACGGCAAATCCCGCGCGAAACGACGAGAACGGCGGGTTTACCTCGACCGTCGACGACGGCGCGTTCGCCTTGGTCGAATACGGCGGCGGACTGGCGGCGCGGCTTGCGGTCGATGCAACGACCGCGGTCGAATCGTACACCTGCGCCGTCCATGGCGAGAAGCGCACGGCCGTCGCCAGCGGTCCGAACATCTTGGAGCTGACGCTCTATACCGTCGACGCGCAGACCACCGACGAGCTCGAATGTAAACCCTCTCCGTACGCGCGCTTCGCGAGCATCAACGCCAACGTTCCGCCGCTCATGGAGCTCTACGACGAGTTCGCCAAAGCGCTCGACGGTGCGTCCAACGCGCTGCCCTCGTTCGAAGAATCCTTGCGTACGCAAGAGGTCCTTGCGGCGATCGGTTACGAGCACTGAGCGGCGAGGTGCCGCCAGAGCAAGCCCAAGGCGGCAGTCGTTGCGCGCTGCAGGATCGCGTCGCGCTCGCCGCTGAGCGCGATCCGAGTCGCCTTCGCCGTGGCCCCCGACTCGGCGATCGCGACCCAAACCAGACCCACCGGTTTGTTTGCTGAGCCGCCGGACGGTCCCGCGATGCCGGTCGTGGCCAGCGCCACGTCTGCCCCAAGCCGCCCGCGCGCTCCGCAGGCCATCTCCACGGCGGTCTCCTCGCTGACGGCGCCATACCGCTCGAGCGTTTGCGCCGCCACTCCGAGTTGCTCGATCTTGACGTCGTTGGCATACGCGACGATGCCGCCGGCGAAGCTGCGGGAGGCGCCGGCAACGCTCGTCATGGCCGCCGCGATGCGCCCGCCCGTTACCGACTCCGCGACCGCCATCGTTCGGCCGCGGGATTGAAGCAGTGCGTGGATCGCGCTCGCCGGCGTCTGGGCGTCGCTCCCGAAGACGTATCCGTGGAGCCGTCGCTCGATCTCGCTCTCCAGCGGCGCGGTCATCGCCCGCGCGCTCTCCGGCGAGCCGGCCTTGGCCATGATTTTGACGTCGGCGCGGTAATCGTGGGCGAGCACGGCGATCTTGGGATTCTCACAGCTGCGGAAGAGATCGCCGATGCGATGGTCGATCTCCGACTCGCCGATGCCGATGGTGTGCAGCACGCGCGTATAGATCGCCTCGTGCGCGTCCAAGCGTTCGCGTAAGAACGGAACTACGTGCTCGGCGAGCATCGGCTTCATCTCGCGGGGAACGCCGGGCATCGAGGCGACGAACTTTCCATCCGGCGTAAACGCGATGAATCCCGGCGCCGTGCCGTTTGGATTGGGTAACGGACGGCTTCCCTTGGGAAGCTCGGCCTGCTTACGATTGTTCTCGCGCATCTCGCGTCCGATCGACGCAAACATCCGCTCCATTTGAGCGAGCGCCGGTTCGTACCGCTCGGTCTCGAGCCCGAGGGCGGCGCAGACCGCCTCCTTGGTGAGATCGTCCACGGTCGGCCCGAGACCGCCGGTCGTCAAGACGCCGCTCGCGCGCGCCAGCGATGCGCGGATCGCCGCCGCGATACGATCTCGGTTGTCGCCGACGCAATGCGTTGCGTGAACGTCGATTCCGTTTTCGGCGAGTCGAGCGGCGATGAACGGCGTGTTCGTATCGACGAGCTGCCCGAGGAGCAGCTCCGTCCCGACTGCAATCAGCTCAACGCTGTTCGCCACCGCTGTCTTCTTCTTCGAACCAGTCGGGGTACTCAAACGTCACCCGAGCACGAAAACCCCGGGCCGCCGCGATCATGGCGTCGCGCCGAAGATTCGAACTTTCGGGCTGCGGGTACGCGGCTTGCGTTCGCCGGCGCATCTCCGCCAACCGTGCGATGAAGCGCTCGAACTTCGCGTCCATCGCCAGCTGCAAAGCCCGGCGAAGCGCCTTACCGACGCGCGGCGCGAGACCAGCGGTCGAGATCGCTACCCGCACCGGGCCCGCCTTGGCGATCGCCGCCATTGCGACGAAACCGAACTTCGGCTGATCGATACAGCAGAGCAGGAAGCGGAACCGGTCGGCTAACTCGCGCAATCGTGCGGAAAGCAGGGGATCCTGCGGCGTCGAGATGACGAGGAAAGCGTCGCGCACGTCCTCTTCGGCGACGCTTTCGCCGTCGTAGATGCGCCGAACGTCGGCGCCCGATTCCGCGAGCGCGGCGCTCTTCTCGATCGCCTCGCGATCGTCGATGCCGCCCACGACCACGCACGTCCGGCCGTCGAGATTGAGGCTTATCGGGAAGAAGGCTTTGCGCATTAATAGTCCACGGGCCGCAGATAGAATTCATTGATCGCCGTGTTCGAGAGCACCGCCGTCGTCGGCAGATGGCGCTTCCAATGGGTCGCGTCGACTCGGCCGCGCACGAGCCGCACTTCGTCGGGAGCGAATCCGCGCTCGATAAGCTGCGCGTCCGAATAGCCGAGCAGCAGCCGCGCCAAAATTGCGTCGGCTCGCGCGTAGCTGATCCCGAGATCGGCTTCGTCGGTCTGGTCCGCCACAAGGTCCGCGGTAGGCGCTTTCTCGACGAGGCGGCGCGGCACGCCTAAATACCGTGCGAGTTCCCAGACCTGCGTCTTGAACAGATCGCCCAGCGGATTGACCGGCGGCGTGTCGTCGGCGTGCCACGTAAAATACCCCAGCATTCGCTCCGTTTTGTTGCCCGTGCCGATCGGCAGCGCGACGAGCTTCGCGGACTGATCGAAGAGCACGACCATCCGGACGCGTGCCATGACGTTGCCGCGCCGCCGCGCATCCGCGTCGGGCTCGTAGCGCAAGTAACCGTCCACGGCCTGCGTGATCTCGATCGTTCGGCATGGGATCCTCAGCGCTCGTACGACCTGCTCGGCGTCGGCGAGGCTCGACGGATGCGAGGTCGCGTACGGCATGCGCACGGCATGGACGTTGTCCGCCCCCAGCGCCCGCGCGCATAAAAATGCGGTGACGGCCGAATCGACGCCGCCCGAGAGGCCGATGACGGCTTTGGCGATCCCTCGCCGCTCGATCAGTTCGTCCCGCAGAAACGCGATCAGCCAGCGCGCCGCTACGGCGGCGTCGATGCCAGGCGGGGCAGTCTCCTGCAGGCGGTTCTCAAAGACCGGCAGCGTCACGCGCGTCGCCTCTCATAGGCAGCGGCAGTTCGTCGTCGAGGAGGAGGTCGGGCAACGCGGTCGCGAGGTCGCCGAGCAGCGGAAGATTCGCACGTGCCAAGTCGATCTCGCGAAGATCGAGCTCGGCGCGCACGATGCAGGCTTCGGATGCCGGCGCCTGCACGAGGACCCGTCCGCGCGGGTCCACGACGCACGACGAACCCGTCATTCCTTTACCACCTTCGAATCCGGTCAGCCCGGCATAGACGACGTAGACGCCGTGCTCCAGTGCCGCGAGTCGCAGCATGTGACGCCAGAGCACCACGCTCTCCAACTCGCCGTCTTCGTTACCCTCGATGCCTCGTCCGGGCGAGGCGCTGGGTACGATGAGGATTCGCGCGCCCTTGACCGCCGCCAGGGTCGGAACGATTGCGTGGCAAGCGTCTTCGCAGATCAACAGCGCCGCGCGGCCAAACCGTGTCGCAAAGACGCCGAGCTTGTGCCCCCGCGAAAGAAAACGTTCTTCGTCGAAAACGCCGTACGTCGGCAAGAACAGCTTGCGATGTAAATGAACGATTCGTTCGCCGTGCGGTTCCACGCTCAGATAAAGCGCGGAGTTGTAATACGTGCCGTCGTCGTTCTCGAAGAATCCGGCCGCGATGTCCACGGGACGGCCGCAAGCCTCGCGCCACGTCCGGCCCAAGTCGCCCGCGAACTCTGCCGCCGCGAGCGCCAAGTCGTAGACGGCGCCCTCCAGAAAGTAGCCGGTGAGCGCTGCCTCGGGCAACACGATCAGATCGGGCGCGTCGGAGGCTAGTTGGCTAAATGCCTCGCCTGCCTCGGCCAAGTTGCGCCGGTATGCGCCCTTTGCGGGCTTGGTCTGGACGATGGCGACGCGCATCCGCGCCGGCGTCTCGGTCACCGCTCGATGCTCGTCGCCATCTCCATTTGTTCGTCGCCGGGGATCTTGCGTCCCAACTCGGCGGCGCACTCCTCGGCCGGATAGGTCCAGATCTCGGCAAGCGTCGGATGGAGATGCGGGATGCGCATGAACTGGTCGACCGTCGCCTCGAATCGCATCGCAACGATCACTTCGTGGATGAGCTCCGACGCCTGGGGCCCCAGCACGGCGGCGCCCACGATGCGCCCGTCCCGGGGGTCGGCCATCATTTTAACGAAGCCCTTGGTCTTGCCCAGGCATTGCGCTTTGCCGTGCTCGGCGAAGTCGTAACGGCCGCGTACGTAACGGATGCCTTTGCGTTTGAGCTCCTTCTCGCTCATCCCGACCGCTGCGAACTGCGGATCGGTGAAAACCGTGTGCGCCGTGATCAGCGAGTAATCGGCACGCTCGTCTGCATCCAAACAGGCGTTGCGCGCCGCGATTTCCCCTTGGTAGATCGCAACGTGGACGAGCATGTAGTCCCCGGTCACGTCGCCCGCTGCATAAATGTTTGGATTGCTGGTTCGCAGTTGGCGGTCCACGGAGATCTCTCCGCGCGCGCCGCGCTGGACGCCGGCCCGGTCGAGCGCGAGCCCCTCCACGTTGGGGACCCGCCCGAGCGCGTTGAAGATCTCGGCGGCCACCGTCTCACGTTCGATTCCGCATTGCAGATATCGAACCGCCTTCCCCGTCGCTCGCCGCTGCGCCCCGAGAAGCGTCGCATGCGTCGCGACGTCGATGCCTTCCTCGCGAAAATATTCCGTCAGCGCCGTACCAACGTCGTCGTCGGTCGGCGTCAGCAGATGATTGCTGCGAACGATCATCGTCGTGTGTGCGCCCATCCGCGCGAGAAACTGTCCGAGTTCGCAGGCAGTATAGCCGCCGCCGAGGACGACGACCGATGGCGGAATCGATTCCAATTCCAGAACCGCATCGCTGTCGAGGTAGCCCGTCTCGGCCAGGCCCGGCACCATCGCATCGGAAACGACGCTTCCCGTAGCGATGACGAACTTCGCAGCCTCGAGCGTTACGTCGCCGACCGCCAACTGCGTCGGCGACAGAAAGCGCGCCGCTCCCAAATAGAGCGGAAACTCTTCGATTCCGTCGATTCGGTACTCTGCGAAACCGCGAACGAGTTCCCGTTTGCGCGCCGCCACGTACGGCATGTCCGCCGAGAGGCCCTCGGCGCGCACGCCGAGCGCGCCGGCTTCGCGGGCATCTTGAAGCGCATCGCTCGATGCCAGCAACGCCTTGCTCGGCATGCAGCCGCGCAAAATGCAGAGTCCGCCCAGCGGGCCCTGGTCGACGAGCGCGACGTCGCAGCCGAGGTCGCGCGCCGTCCGCGCGGCAGCGTAGCCGGCCGAGCCGGCGCCGACGACGACGAGGTCGTGCCGGTGGGTCCTCAACGTCCGTGCGGACGCGCGCCGAGCCGGTGGGTGGAGTCGATGAACCGGGTCGTTCCGTTGGAATGAACGAGGATCGAGTGCGTGCGCGCCTGATTGCCGAAGAAACGCACGCCCCGCACCAAGTCGCCGTCGGTGATTCCGGTGGCACAAAAGATCACGTCGCTTCCCAGCACGAGATCGTCCATCTCCAGAACTCGGCCGAGATCGCCGAAACCCATCGCGATGGCCCGGTCGGCCTCTTCTTGATTGCGCGGTTGCAGCCGCCCCATGAAGTTGCCGCCCAAGCATTTAATGGCCGCCGCCGCAAGGACGCCTTCAGGGGCGCCGCCGGTTCCCATCGCCACGTGGATGCCGGTCGACTCGATTGCCGTTGCGATGCACGCGTCCACGTCGCCGTCGGAAATGAGACGAATGCGCGCTCCCGCGGCGCGCACGTCGCGAATCAGCTCGGCGTGGCGCGGGCGATCGAGGATGATCACGCAGACGTCGTTGATCGGCTTCTCGAGCGCGTTTGCGACAGCTTCCAAATTGTCGCGTACGGGCGCGTCGATGTGCACGTACGGCGCGGCCTTCGGACCGACCGCGAGCTTTTTCATATAGGTATCCGGGGCGTGCAGCAGGCCGCCGCGCTCCGCAATCGCCATCACGGCGATCGCGTTGGGCAGCCCGTTGGCGACGAGATTCGTACCTTCGACGGGATCGACGGCGATGTCCACGGCCTTGCCGCCCGAGCCGACTTCTTCGCCGATGTACAGCATTGGGGCTTCGTCGCGTTCGCCCTCGCCGATCACGATTCGGCCGGAGATCTCCATGTCGCCCAGCGATTCGCGCATCTTCTCGACTGCGGCACCGTCGGCGGCGTCGCGCTCGCCGCGTCCCATCCAGCGCGACGCCGCGAGCGCCGCGCTCTCCGTTACTTTGACGAAATCGAGCGAGTGAACCGGATGGTCCAAGACCGCACGCGTGATCGACCGTGCCATGTGCCCGGATAAGCGTACAAAGGGAAGGAGGTCATTTCCTGTTTAAAACGTTACGCGTGTTCGCCGGCACCCGACTCTCCCGCGCTCCCGACGCTCCTCGGCTCGACGCCACCGGCTTGCTCGCCGCAGGCTGGCCGGCTTTGGTTGCCGTTTGTTGCGCCGGCGTTTCGCTCGGATTCTACGCGTGGTATGCAATCGTGGTTCCGATGCACCGCGCCGCGATTGCGGAGCTCGGGCTGCTTGGAGGAATTGCGGCCGGCGTTCTCGTCGCCCTCGCGCTCTGGCAGGGTTACGCGCGATACTTCTCGGCGCGGGCCGGCATTACGCTCGTGCGATCGTTGCAATACGACGCCGTCACTTGGTTGCCGTTCCTCTTGCTCTGGCTTACGTTCGTACTTGCGCCGCAGCTTACGCACGGCGCCGGCCTGTTCTTACTTGCGTTCGCGCTGGCGTGCCTTGGAAAAGTGCTCATCGCGGCGCGATTCAACCAAACTGTCCGCGAAGTTCTCGTCGACTTCGCTGCGACGCGCCTCGCGATCATCGTCATCGCCGAGCTGGCGTCGGTCATCATCGGGCAGCGCGCGGGCACGCACGTGCAGGAATCGTCGCACGCGCTGCTGGCCGTCTGGGGACGGTGGGACGCCGTTCATTACCTCGATATAGCGACGCACGGATATCAGGGAACGGATATGGCGTTCTTCCCGCTCTACCCGCTGCTCATCCGGCTCGTCGGCGGCCTGGCCGGAAGTCACTTGATCGCCGGGCTGCTGATCTCCAGCGCATCCTTCTTCTTCGGACTGCTCTACCTTTACAAGCTCCTCGAGCGCGAATACGATCGGGCCGTCGCGCGCCGCGCCATCTTCTACGTATCGATCTTTCCGACGGCGGTCTACTTCACCGCGGTCTACACCGAGTCGCTGTTTTTCATGCTGACCGTCGCGTCGTTTTACTACATGCGCGCGCGCTCGTGGTGGCTTGCCGGAGCGCTCGGATTCTTCGCGGCGCTCACCCGCGTCGAGGGGGTGCTGCTGCTGGTGCCGTTCGTCATGGAATGGGCGGCCCAAGATCGCCCGTTGCGACCTAAGGCCTTCGCGGACTTGGCGGCCGGGCTGCTCATCCCGCTGGGATTGGGCCTCTACATGGCCTATCTCTGGGTGCTGCGCGCCGACCCGCTATACTTCTCCCACGTGCAGATCCATTGGAACCGGCACCTCGCGATGCCGTGGGTGAGCTTGCAGAACGCCTTCACGAAAGTGCTGCACCCGTCGGGCCAGCAAATGGTTGCGAACCAATCGCTCGAAATCGCCTTTACGCTGCTGATGATCGGCGTCTTGCTCGGCGGCTGGCGCCTGATGCGCCCGTCGTACGTCGCTTATATGGCTCTATCGATACTCGTTCCGATGTCCACGTCGAATTTGATGTCGATGCCCCGCTTCGCGCTCGTGCTCTTTCCGATGTTCGCCATCTTGGCACGCTGGGGCGAGCGGCCGTGGGTGAACAACGTCATCCTGGCCTTCTCGCTCCCCTTACTCGGCCTTTTCACGGTGCTCTTTGCTGACTGGTATTGGGTTGCATAGGCGACGCGGCGTCCGGCAATTCGTAAAGTTCGGAATCGTCGGCGCCTCGGGAATGATCGTCAATTTCGTCGTGGCGCACGCATTGCTCGAGACGACGCGGCTTTCGTGGTTCGCCGACTTTTCGATCGGCTTCATGGTCGGCGGCATCTCTAACTACGTGCTCAACCGCGTGTGGACGTTCGGTTCCCAGCGCAATCCCTGGATCGAGGGAGCGCAATTCCTGGCGGTCTCGGCGGTCGCGCTGGCGGCGGGCAACGTGGTAATCTTCGCGGCACAGCGCGCAGGATTCCATCACTTCACCGCCACTTGGCTCGCGGCGACGCTTGCCGGCATCTTCATCAACTTCTTCCTGAACAAATATTGGACGTTCCGGCACCTCAACTAAGATCCGCGCTCTGGGGAGCGGGCCTGGCCGGCATTCTGTCGATCGCGCTCGTTCTGCGCCTCCACGGAATTCACGACCCGATCCTCGATCATCCCGGCTGGCGCCAGGGCGATACGGCGGCGATCGCGCGGAATTTCGCGCGCCTGCGCTTCGACATCATGTATCCGCAGACGCTCTACAACGGGCCTCCGCCCAACTACGTGGAGCTGGAGCTGCAGATCGTGCCGTTTCTCGCGGCGTCGCTTTATAAGATCTTCGGCATACACGAGATCTTCGGCCGCATCGTCAGCCTGGCGTTCGGTCTCGGGACGGTCGCGCTCGTCGCGTACTTCGGCCGCTGGCTTTTCGCCGCGGAGCTCGCCGGTCTGGCCGCCGGTTTTCTCTATGGGGTCTTTCCGGGCAGCGTCTACTACGGGCGTACCTTCATGCCGGACACGGCGATGGTCTTTTTCCTCACGGCGGCCCTTTACGCCGCGGCGCGGACGCTCTGTGCGCGCGACGCACCGACGTGGCGCGGCGTTGGCGGCACCACGGCGCTGCTGACCCTCGCCTACCTCGCAAAACCGGTCGCGGCCGTCGCAGTCGTCCCGATCGCCGGCCTGATCGCGGAGCGCTTGCGGTTGCGGCGCCCGGTACCGTTCGTTCCGATTGCGATCCTGATCGCCGTTCCGTTCCTTACGCTTTTTCTCTACGACCGCCGCGTGGATTCGTACGCGGAATGGCATTGGGCCAGCGGAATCACGCGCTTGCACGTCTTGCCGGCGCTGCGCGGCGCCTTCGCGAGCGGCGCCGGTTTTTATCTCAAGCTGGTCGCGTTCAAAAATGCGATTGGGATGCTGCGCCAGACCATGCTCGGTACGATCGGATTCGCGCTCGCCTTGGCCGGCTTCGTCGCATTGCCCTGGACGCGAGCGCGAAGTACCTGGCTCGTTTGGGGCTGGCTCGCCGGCGGACTGCTCTATATGTTCGTCGTCGTTACGGTCGAACGAGTGGATTATTACACGTATCCGCTGCTGCCGCTCTGCGCGTTGGCGGGCGGCGGCGCGACCGGCGCGTTCCTAGCGGCGGTCGCGGCCGCCGGAATATCCCGCGCCGCCCGCGTCGCGCTCTTTGCGCTGGTTCCGATCGTGGGCCTTACCGCTTTGGCCGGCGCTCGCGCGCCCGTCGCGGGATATTATCGCTACAGCAAGGCCACGTATCGCAATGCCGTGGCGCTCGACCGGCGGCTGCCCAAAGACGCCCTGGTCGTGATCGGGCACTACGGGCCCGACCTTCAGTACTACCTGGACCGATTCGGTTGGGAGGAAGATCCCCTGCTCTGGACGCCGTTCGACGAAGAGAGCGCGATCCGAAAAGGGGCGCGATACTTCATCTCCGTCGAAGACGGCCGGCTCAGGCACAACGTCGAGCTGTGCGCGTGGCTGCAGCGCTTTCCGGTTCTCGACCCGCACGCGCAATGGCCCGTTTACCAGACCGATCCCGCCAAAGTGTCTCCGGCCGCCGACCGGTTTTGGCAAGCGTTTCGCCGGGCCGAGCGCGCGCACGCGGCGCGGCCCTTTCTCGACGCGCACGGGCTCTGCCTCACCGCGCGATCCCGTTGAAGCTCTCGAGCACCGCGCGAAACGCGTCCGGTTCGACCGCGATGCTTCCGCGGAACGGATAGTCGAGCGACCCTACCAGAAAGAGCACCAGGCCGATCAAAAAGCTCAGGCATCCCACCATTAACAATTGCATGAGGGTGCGGTCGAATCCGAAGAGGTAGGTGAAAGCGACCGTGACCACCGCGCCGACCAACAGCACGGTCCACATGATTCCGTTAATTCCGCCCGAATCGATCGTCAGCCGCGCCTCCCGATCGGCGATCGCCGTGTCGGCCGCCGCCAGCATCTGCGCCTGAACGTTGGCCAGCCCCAACGTGCTTGCGGTCAACGCGCGCACCCGAGCGTCGATCCGCTCCAGGAGCGCGTTGGAGACCTGCGATCGCTCGCCGCGTCGCATCTGCGGCCATTCGCGGACGATGACGGATTGGACGTAGGAGCGAAGCATCGCGCGAAGCGGTTGCGTCTTGGGGAAGGATTGCGAGTCCCGGTAGATCGTCGCAACCGAGGCCGCCTCTTCGTACGTGCGCGCTTCGGCCTGTTCGAAACGCTCCCAAACGCCGACCGCGACGAAGGCCAAAAGTACCGCATAGATGACGCCGATGACCGCGATGATGAACCCGGCGCGGTCGTTATGCGCCGTGCGGACCTCGCGGGAGGTGAACTTTGAGACGAGATAGCCCACCACCAGCGCGACGAGGACGAACCCGCCGACCATGACGACGCCCGCTTCGGCGGTCGGAAGCGACTGAAACCAGTCTCTCACGGCATCACGGCAGCGGCAACAGCGATCCGGCACCGAAGGTCGCCGGCTCGCCGGATTCCGGCGCTCCCGACGTGACGAGCTGCCGGTAGAGAATCAGCCGGTTGGTGTTGCGGGCGATTTCCAGTTCCATCTCGTAGCTGCGTTTGATCGCCGCGGTCAGCTCGTTGGAGTCGAACGTGTAGCCGAAGCGCTTCAAATCGCGCAGCAAGAGCGCGTTGGTAACGTTGAGCCGTTGGTACGCATGCTGGATTTCAGCCCCGGCGGCGCGATAGGTCGGATAGTTTGAGAGCACGATCTCACGCTGGAGCTTCGCCTGATCGATCGTGGCTTTCAGCGCGGCGAGCCGGACGCTCTGCGGATCGACCGCCAGACCCTGATCGACTACGGCGAGCGCGTCGTCGAAGCTTCCCTTGGTGTACTCGATGCGCGCGAGCGCCGCCGAAGCCTCGACGTATCCGGTTCGCGCCTTTGGATCGCGCGGATTGACCCGCAAGGCAAGCCGGTAGGCCAGGTCGGCATTGCGGGCGTCGCCCTGCGCCAGCGCCACGTCGCCCTGGTGAACGCGCGTGTTAACGATCCAGCGCTCGACCGAACTGGCGCAGCCGCTCAGAAGCGCGACGCCGAAAGCGGCGGCAGCTACCTTACAGATGAACGTGCGCGGCAAATCGTGCAACCACCTCGATAACGACTGCGGCCGGATAGAGGATCGCCTGCGAGAGCAGGGACCCGACGATGGCCGTCAGCGATAAGTAGAACACCATCGAGCGAACCTCCTCGACGCTGCGCTTACCGTGAATCGCCTGATCCGTGATGATGGCCGAGGTCGGGTCGACGAACAAGGTAAAGGCGATGGTCCCGATCCCGTTGACCACCCCGGAGAGGCCGATCGAGGTTCGAGCGACGTCGATATCGATCACGGAGGCCAGATACGAGGCCTGCACGCCGATCGCATAAACGCACATCACCACGGTATTGAAGATCAGCAGGCGTCTCGGCAACACGCGCCAATCGAACCGCCCGAGCTCCGCCAACGAAGGCAGCCTCTGCGCCCGAACGACGTCCGCCATGACTCTGGGCGAGAGCAGGCGCACGAGCGAATGCGGGACCGATCCGCGCGCTTCGAACGAATGAACGCCGCGCCGAAACAGATACGTGAACATCGGCAGAAAGAGCGCAAAGACGAACATGCCGAGCGTGCCTGCGAGAACGATCAGCCGCAGTTGCGTCTCGAACGCGTGTTGCCAAGCCGCTACCAACGACGGATACGCCCGCAAGTCGCGGACCGCATTACCCGCCTGATCCGATAGCGGCCCCATGAAAAAAATGACGAACAAGTTGGCGAGCCGCCCGGTCGTCACGAACAGGTTGAAGAGCGAGATCGAGGTGGCGATCCGCTTCGTCTGCACGCCGGCCAGCCGGGCGGCATAGGCTCCGATCGTGACGCCCTGCACGATGAACGAAATGACCATCGCGCCGATCAGCTTTCCCGACCAAACGTGCGGCGCAAGCGCCGCAAGCATTACTACGTGCATCGGGCAGCGATCACGCCGCGTGCGAGCGCCACACGATCCTCTCCTCTTTCACCGGACCGATGATGCAAAGGCCGAGATTACGATCGGCGAGCAGTTCGCGAGCTAGTTCTTGGACCTCTTGCGGGGTCACCGCGTCGATTCGCTCTTCGATCTCTTCGGTCGTGACGTATCGGCCCAGCGCGAACTCGTTGCGTCCCAAGCGAATCATGCGTCCGGACGTGGACTCGAGCGAAAGCGTGAGATTGCCCTTGATGTGCTCCTTGGCGAGCGCAAGCTCGGGTTCCGCGATCGGCTCGCTTCGAGCGCGGGCAAACTGCTCGACGGTCAGGTCGATGCAGTCCTGGACGTTCTCCGGCGACGTGCCCGCATAGACGCCGAAGAGTCCCGCGGCCCTGTACGCTGCCTGGAATGAGTAAACGCTGTAGACCAACCCGCGCTTTTCCCGGATTTCCTGAAAGAGCCGGCTGGACATGCCGCCGCCCAGCACGGTGTCGAGCAGCGAGAGCGCGTATCGCCGCTCGTCGCGGACGTCGATGCCGCGCGTTCCGACGATGACGTATGCCTGTTCGCTGTCCTTTTGACGCACGTGCGTTCCGGGCGTCGCCGAGGGCGATTCGAGCTGCGGCGTCGCGCACGCGCCATCGTACTCCTCAAACTGTTCGCAGACGAGCTCCACGAACCGATCGTGCTCGACGTTACCCGCGGCCGAAACGACGACGCAGTTCGGCGCGTAGTGCGCCTGCATGTGGGCGCGCAGGTCGTCGGGCGTGAGGCGCACGATCGTGTCCGCGAAGCCGATCGTCGGTTCCCCGAGGCTCGATCCGCTCCACATGGTCTGGAGGAAGATGTCGTGGATCAGCTCGTCGGGCGAGTCGTCGTACATCTTGATCTCTTCCAAAACCACTTTCTGCTCTTTGGCGAGCTCTTGAGGATCGAAGCTCGAGTGCAAGAACATATCGGCGAGAACGTCGAGCGCCAGCGGAACGTGGCGATCGATTACCTTCGCGTAATAGCAGGTGGATTCTTTATCGGTAAAGGCGTTGAGATTTCCACCGACGCCGTCCATCGTTTCGGCGATCTGGCGCGCGGTGCGGCGGTTCGTACCTTTGAAGAGCATGTGCTCGACCAGGTGCGAGATTCCGCGGCGGTCGCGCCGTTCGACCGAAGAGCCGACGTCCGCCCAGATTCCGACCGTAGCCGACCGTACGCCGGGCATCGTTTCAGTCAGCACGCGGATGCCGTTGGCGAGCGTCGTCTTCTTATACACGATGCCGCACCGTCACGTCGCCGGCCCGGCAAACGCCGTCTGCGCCCAAGAGGAGTCCCAGAAGACGCCGTCGTCGCCGGCCTCGATTCGCGCGCGCAGCGCTTGCGCGCTTTCGTCGCGCCGCACGCTTACGCTGAAAACGGTGCGCGACGTCGGCTTCGCCAAGTCTCCGCTCACGATCACGCCTTTCCCCACGCCGATCGGCACGCTGGCCCATAGATCTACTTCTTCCGCATCGGGAGCCGCCGTAAAGGCACGCTGGACGAGGTCGACGACTTCGGCAACGAATTCTTCGCGGCTCAGCGGCCGGTGAAACTTTACGCCCTGAACGCGAACGCCGACAATGAGGTGGCCGCCCAACGCGTTCGCCGAGATCTGCGTCACCTCGGCCGGCCACTGCGTTTGAAAGAGGACCTCGCCGATGCGCGAAGCGACGTCGCGACGGTTTCCCGCCGAGCGCGACGCTGCGTCGAGTTGCGCGACGCTCGGCGCGTGCGCAACCGCGCCGGCCGCCGCGAGCGCTGCGAGAAGCAGCGTCGCGGCCAGCCTAGTAAGATTGCGCAAAATAGGCTCGCGCTTTTGCCGGTTCGCCGCAAGCGGCGCACCGCAGGTCGGATTGCTCCAGCGGCCGGACGATCCGGGTGGTCGCCGTCGTGTCGGCTTTGACGCGCGCCTCGCACTCCGGTCGCTCGCACCAGGCGATGTCGATCATGCCGGCACGATTTCTGCAAAGCTCGAAAAACTCGTCGCGGTTCTCGGTCGCGATCGTGTGCTCGTCGAGGAACGCTTTGGCTCGCGCGTAGAGCGAGCGTTGGACGTCCTCGAGCAGCTCGCGCAGCGCGTCGGGGACGCGGGCACGCTCGACGGTCTGCCGCTGGTCCGGGTCGCCCTTGCTGCGGTCGCGACGCGCTAGAACGACCGTCTGGGTCTCGACGTCGCGAGGCCCGATTTCGATACGGACGGGCACTCCTCGCAAATCCCATTCGCTGTACTTCCATCCCGGCTGCTGGTCGCGCTCGTCCACGCGCACGCGAAAGCCGGCCTCGGTCAGGACGGCGGCCAGCGTTTTGCACGCTTCGACGGCGCGGTCGTCGTTAGAACGGACGATGGGAATGAGGACCGCCTCGATCGGCGCCATTTTGGGCGGGATGCGTAGGCCGCGATCGTCACCGTGCACCATGATCAGAGCGCCGAGGATTCGCCACGAGACGCCCCACGACGTCGTGAAAGCGTGCTTGATCGCGCGGTCTGCGTCGACGAACTTGATCCCGTACGCTTTTGCGAAGTTCTCGCCTAAATCGTGCGAGGTTCCGGACTGCAGCGCCTTGCCGTCGGGCATGAGCGCCTCGATCGCAAACGTCTCGACCGCCCCCGGAAAGCGTTCGCTGACGCTTTTGCGGCCGCAGTAGACCGGAATCGCCGCAACGTTCTCGGCGAAATCGCGATAGAGCTCGAGAATTTTTAGCGTCTCCTCGCGGGCCTCGGCCGCGGTCGCGTGCGCGGTGTGACCTTCCTGCCAAAGGAACTCCATCGTGCGCAGGAAGGGGCGCGTCGCCTTCTCCCACCGGACGACGTTCGCCCACTGATTGATCAGAATCGGAAGGTCGCGATAGGACTCCACCCATTGCGCGTACATCATTCCGATAATCGCTTCGGACGTGGGACGGATGGCGAGCCGCTCTGCGAGCACCTCGCTTCCGCCTTGCGTCACCCAGGCTACTTCCGGCGCGAAGCCTTCGACGTGCTCCGCCTCGCGCACCAGCAAGTTTTCGGGAATGAGCAGGGGGAAGTAGGCGTTTTCGTGACCGGTCGCCTTGAAGCGCGCGTCGAGATGCTTTTGCACGTTCTCCCAGAGGGCGAAACCGTACGGCCGCAAGACGACGCAGCCTCGGACCGGCGAATACGAAACGAGCTGCGCCTTCAGGCACGCCGCGGTGTACCAGGCGGAGAGGTCGGCGGACTTCGGAGGGATCTCCTTGACGACGCCGGCAGCTTCGGACATGACCGGCCCGGTTTCGCGCGCGGCGCCGCGACCGCCTCCGCCGGGAACACGCGCCGCGTCGAGCAAAAGCACGATCATGACGAAAGCGCCGCGCATCTACACGCGCACGGGAGACAAAGGCATGACCGGCCTGGTGGGCGGCGGGCGCACGAAAAAGAGCGCGCTGCGTATCGAAACCTACGGCACGCTCGACGAGCTCTCCAGCGCAATCGGGGTCGCACGCGCCGAACTGCGCGGCGCCCAGCAACCGGCGGCGGCCGTCGACGCCTGGCTCGCATGGACGCAAGATCGCCTGTTCGACCTCGGCAGCGAGCTGGCAACGCTGCCTAAGGACCGGCGTGAGGGCCGGCCCTCGGTCGGCGACGCGGAGGTCAAGGCGCTCGAGCACGCGATCGACGCCGCCGTAATGGAGCTGCCGCCGTTGACGCAGTTCATCCATCCCGGCGGAACGCCCGCCGGCGCGCAGCTGCACGTGGCTCGCACCGTCTGCCGGCGCGCCGAGCGCCTTCTCGTCGCGTTGCTCGACTCCGAGGAGATCGGTTTGCCGCACGCACTGCCGTACCTCAACCGACTCTCCGACGCACTGTTCGTATGGGCGCGCCGAATCAATCACGCCGCCGGGATACCGGAACATATTTGGAATCCGGCCGGCAAACCGCCGGAGAACCTTTGATTTTCTAGGTCATATTCGGCTACGCTGCGAACCGTGCCCCGAATGTCTTTCTTCTCCGAGCTTTTTGCGACGACCGATGCCGAAAAGTTACGCGAGCTTGGTACGCGCAAGATCCTACGGCGGGCGCTGACGGCCAAGGACCTCGTGGCGATCGGGCTCGGCACGATGATCGGCGGCGGAATCTTCACGACGATCGGAACCGGCGTCAAAGGCGCGGGGCCGGCCGTCATCATCTCGTATCTGCTCGCCGGGCTAACTTCGTTTTTCGCGGCGCTTTGTTACGCCGAGCTCGGCGCAATGGTCCCGGTTGCGGGCAGCGCCTATACCTATGCCTACGCGACGATGGGCAAGCTCTTCGCTTGGATCATCGGCTTCGCGCTCATCTTCGAGTACGGCATCAGCGCCGCCCCCGTTGCCCAGCAGTTTTCGGCGGCGATCCAAGACGTCGTCAAGGGAGCCGGACTGGCGCTGCCGGTGTGGGCGCAGCAATCGAATCTGACCATCCACGGCGCTTGGTGGCTGCCGTCGAGTTGGGACCTCGCGCACTCGCAGTACGACGTGCTGGCGGCGCTCTTCGTCATCGGTCTCAGCGTGTTGCTTTCCGTCGGGATTCGCGAGACGGCCACCGTCAACAACATCTTCGTCGTCCTCAAGATTTCCGCGCTGATCGTTTTCATCGCCGCCGGCATCTTTTTGATCCACGCGGCGAACCTCCACGACTTCATGCCGCTCGGATGGGGAAAACTACGGCCGTTCGGCGGCGCGGTCGAGTCGGCGCAACCCTTCGGCGTCATTCCCATCGCCGCTTTCGTCTTCTTCAGCTACATCGGCTTCGACACCGCGACAACGACGGCCGAAGAATGTAAGCGGCCGCAGTACGACGTTCCGGTCGGCGTTATCGGCGCGCTGGCAATCGGCACGCTGCTCTATTGCGCCACTGCAATCGTGCTGGTCGGTGCGGTGCCGTGGAGCCAAGTTCCAATCAAGAATCCGCTGGTCTACGCTTTGGCTCCGCTGCACGCGCCGGTGCTGACCTGGGTGATTACGATGGGCGTCCTGGCCGGCACGACGAGCGTGGCCCTTGCCTCGCTGCTCGGGCAGTCCCGGATCTTCTACGTGATGGCTCGCGACGGCATGTTGCCGCCGGCGGTTGCGGCGGTGCATCCGCGCTTCAAGACGCCGCTCGTTACGACGATGATCACCGGCGTTGCCGTCGCCGCGCTGGCACTGATCGTGCCGCTCAACAACCTGCTCAACCTGGTCAACATCGGCACGCTCATTGCCTTCTCGGTGGTTTGCGGCGGCGTGCTTTATCTGCGCAAGAGGCGCCCCGAGCTCCCGCGCAGCTTCCGCGTGCCCTTCGTGCCGCTCTTTCCGATTTTAGGGATCGTCTTTTCGCTCTTCTTAGCCGTCTTCGGGCTCTCGCGCGCCACCTGGATCTGGTTCGCGATCGCGCTCGTCTGCGGACTGATCTTCTTCTTCGCCTACGGGTTTCGTAAGTCTAACCCGGCCGACGTCGTGCCCGTCGAAGAGCCCGCCGGCCTGGCAGAGTACGCTTAGTCCCTTAGAGCGATCCGCTCCCCGGGCTTGGAGCCTGTCCGATGCCGGGCGTTATGACTTCGATGCGCGCGTCGCGGGCGTCGTACCTTGCGCGAACGTGCAGGGCCCGCGCGAGCGCATCGAGCGAGATCATGACGCGGCCGCGAACGCGAAACGGTGCGTGCTTGAGCGTGAACGGCATCCCGTTGACCGTTGCGCGGGTCTCGCCGACCCGCACCCGCAGCGATTGGTTTCCCAGCACGACGTGCACCGCGCCGGCCTTCGGATCGATCGACGTCTCGGCGCCCAACGCGTCGGCCGTCGAACGCAGCGGCACGAATGCGCGCTCGCTCGCGGTGGTCACGGGCGGGACGTCGCTGTCGACGCGCTCGCCGTCGACTAACATGACGATCGGTCGCGAAAGCACCAGCAGTACGGAAGCGACGAGCGCGCAGGCGCCGACGAGCGCGAGGCGCTGCCAGCTCAACCCGCCGTAAAGCTCGGCCGTACGACGCATCATACGACCGGCTGGGCTCCAATTTCTTGAGCGTACGCGGGGTACTTTTCGGCGATGACCTTTTCGATCTCGAGGCGCAGCATGCCGAGCAACTCGCTCTCCGGATAGGTTCCCACCAGCTCGCCGGCGCGGTAGATCGCGCCCTTGCCCTTTCCGCCGGCAACGCCGACGTCGGCCATTTTCGATTCGCCGGGACCGTTGACGACGCAGCCCATTACCGCCACCTTCACGGGCGCGCTGTACGAACGCGCGATCGCCTCGACGGCGCGGCCGAGTTCGAGCACCGAAATCTCGGCGCGCCCGCACGACGGACAGGCGGTAATTTCGAAGCCTTTCTCGCGCAGACCCAGCGACTTTAGAATACCCCAGCAGACCGGAACTTCTTCGATCGGATCGGCCGCCAGCGAAACGCGGATCGTGTCGCCGATCCCTTCCCAGAGTAAGATGCCCAATCCGATGGAGGACTTGATCGTGCCGTCGCGCAGCATCCCCGCTTCCGTGATACCGAGATGAAGCGCGTACGGCGTACCGCGGTCGCGCAGCCGTACGTCCATCAGCCGGTAGGCCGCAACGGTCGTCGCAACGTCGTGCGCCTTGAGCGAGATCGCGATGTCGGTGTGCCCGTGCTCTTCGAGAATCTCGACGTGGCGCAACGCGGAGAGCACCATTGCCTCGGCCGTATGGCCGAGCGATTTCTCTAAATCGGGCGCCAGCGAGCCCATGTTGACGCCGACGCGAATCGGCACGGCACGCGCCTTCGCCGCCTCGACGACCTCGGCGACCTTCTTCGGGTCGCGAATGTTTCCCGGATTCAAGCGAAGCTTCGCCACGCCGGCTTCGATCGACGCGAGCGCCATCTTGTGATCGAAGTGGATGTCCGCAACGATCGGAACGGGCGAGCGGTGAACGATCGCCGGAAGTCCGGCGGCGTCGGGCGGATCCTTCACCGTTACCCGCACGACCTCGCAGCCTTCCATCGCCAGACCGTAAATTTGCTCCAGCGTCGCATCGGCGTCGGCGGTGTCCGTCGTCGTCATGGACTGAACGACGACCGGATGGTCGCCCCCAATCCACACTCCTTTGGCGTCCGCTTTCCCCGTCTTGTTTTGCAAAAAGATCGGCTTGCTCTTACGGCGCAGGCGCAGCAACGCTACATGACTCCTTGCCCGCTGACGATGCGGGCGATGTCGTGGAAAGCGACGAGCATGATCAGCGCCATCAGCGCCGCAAAGCCGGCGATGTGGACGATCGCTTCTTTTTCGGGATCGACCGGCCGGCCTCGAATCAGCTCCGCGATGATGAAGGCCGCTCGTCCGCCGTCGAGCGCGGGTATCGGCAAGAGGTTGAAAAGTCCCAAGGCAAACGAGATCGTCGCGGCGAGGGAAAAGTACGGTCCCCAACCCCAGTCTTGAACCGTTGCGGCGACTTGCCCCATCCCGATGGGTCCCGCGATCTGGGGCGCGTACTTCGAAAATTGCGTCACGAGCAGCACGAGCCCGCCCAGCGTCTGGCCGGCAATCGCAGCGAATTCGTCGCCGCTTTGGCGCACCGCTGCGGCAAAGCCGACGTGCACGTAGGCCGGAACCGGCGAGAAGCCGATGCAGCCCAGGTTGCGCCCGACCTGCGCCGGACAGGGACGCGGACGCACGTAGACTTCCGTGCGAACGCCGTTACGCTCGTAGACGAGATCCAGCCGCTTACCGAGTGCTGAGTGAATCGTGTCGACCAGCTTCTTGCCCGAGGTCACGGGCACGTTATCGATGGCGACGATCCGGTCGCCCGGCTGAATTCCCGCAATTGCCGCGGGCGAACCCGTCAGAACCTCGCCGACGACCGGCTGATTCGTGCGGTCGCTGGCTACGCCGAACGCCAGCGCGCCGACGAGCAGAATCGCGTAGCACAGCAAAAAGTTTGCAAACGGACCCGCCAGAATGATTGCCAGCCGCCGCCAAGGCGACTTAGCTTGAAAGTTGTTCTCGGCGGGGCGCGCTTCGATCCGAAACTCGCGCTGCGCTGCGGCCTCGGAAACGCGGCTATCCTCTCCTTCCATCGCGCAGAAGCCGCCGATCGGCAGCGCGCGCAAGGAATAGTTCGTCCCCGTCCGCGGGCTCGTCCAGCTCAGCAGCTTCGGCCCGAATCCGACCGCGAACTCGTTGACGCGCACGCCGTTGGCTCGGGCCAGGATGAAGTGGCCCAGCTCGTGGAGCACGATCAGAACCGAGAGCATCACCAGAAAAGTGACGACCTTCTCGAATCCGACCATCGTAACCACGGCTAACACGTTCAACGGACGACTCTTTCGATAGCTTGTACGATCTCTCCGGCGGCCTCGCGCGCCAGCCTGTCGGCTATTCTTACCCCAGGCAACGTCGGCTCTTCGGCAGGAACGCGCTGCATCGCGCCCTCGACGACCTCGCAAATTCGTCCAAAGCGAATCCTACCATCTACGAACGCCTGCACCGCGATTTCGTTTGCGGCCGAGAGAACGGCGGGCTGCGTTCCTCCTCGAGCCAAGGCCTCGTAGGCGAGGCGCACGCAGGGAAAGCGGACGACGTCGGCCGGCTCGAAGTCGTAGCGCAGCGCTCGCTCGCCGTCCTTTGCTCCTAAGGCTTGAAGTACGCCGGGATCGGCGGGTTGTGGGGCTCCAACGGTTCGCAGTCGCTTCGGGTAGGCGAGCGCGTAGCCGATCGGCACCCGCATGTCCGGAGCCGCAAGTTGTGACTTCACGCTGCCGTCGCTGAACCTCACGAAGCCGTGTGCGATCGATTGGGGATGGACGACGATGCGTATGCGTTCCCCTTCGACCTCGAAGAGCCGGCTGGCCTCGATGACTTCGAGTCCTTTGTTCATCATCGTCGCCGAGTCGATGGTGTTCTTCGTGCCCATCCGCCACGTCGGATGAGCTAACGCCGCCTCGACCGTGGCGCCTTCCATCGCTTCTCGATCGCTGCGCCAGAACGGACCGCCCGATGCGGTCAGGACGATCTCGACGACGCTCGCAGGGTCTTCGCCGACGAGGCATTGGAAGATTGCGCTGTGTTCGCTGTCGACCGGCAGCAGCCGCGAGCCGCTGCGGCGTGCCGACCGGACGAGCAGCTCGCCCGCGGCGACGACGAGCTCCTTGTTGGCGACGGCCACGTCGATCCCGCGCTCGACCGCCTCGAAGACCGCGTCGAAGGCCACCGATCCGTCGGTCGCGGCAAGAACGATCTCGGCACCGCTCTCCACCGCGACGCGGCGAAGACCCGCGCTTCCATCGTGCGCCGTGCTGACGCTTTTTGCGCCGAAGCGGCCCACCTGCTCGCGCAACAGCTCGACGTTGCGCCCCGCGGCGAGCCCCACGACCTCGAACTCTTGCGGATGGCGCTCGATGACGTCCAGCGCCTGCCGTCCGATCGAGCCGGTCGACCCTAAGATTGCGACGCGTTTACGCATGAGACTGCCCGGCGGCGCTCATTGAATCCGAAGAATGCCCAGTAGATGCAGCACGGCGTAGAACGTGACGCCCCCGAGCAAATACGAGTCGAAACGATCCAAAACGCCCCCGTGGCCTTGAATCATCGCACCGGCGTCCTTGACGCCGGCATCCCGTTTGAACGCCGATTCCACCAGATCGCCGACTTGCGCCGCAATGCTCGTCGCGAAGCCGAGTGCGGCGCCTTGCCACCATTGCAGGTGCAGCTGCGGTATCCACGCCGCGGCGGTCGCCAGCACCGTGACGAGCCCCAACGATCCGACGGATCCCTCCACGGTCTTTTTCGGCGAGATCTTGGTAAGGCTGTGCCGCCCGACGCTGGTACCTACGAGCATGCCGAAGGTGTCCGTCAGTGCGATGATGGCGATTGCGAACAGCGTCAGCTGCATCCCGTCGCCGGCGATCTGACGAATGAAGACAAAATACGTCAGCAGCTTGCCGATGTAGATAACGGCGAGCAGCGTGTAGGCGGTGCGTCCGAAATAGCCCTTCTGCTCGCCCGACATGCCGATCGCGAACGCCACTATGACGATCCCGGCCAAGAGTACGCCCTCCCACTTGTGGAGGACGTTGAAGACGGCCATTGCGATATAGGCGCAAACGCCGAGCACCGCGACCGGATATTCCAGCGGCTGCCCCTTGATCGCACAAAGATAGTTGAACTCGTAGATGCTCGCCAGGCCGATCGCGAGGATCAGCGCGTAAAAAGCCCAGGGAAAGATAACGCAAAGCAGCCCGATCGCCGCAAGGATCAGGCCGACGACGACCCGGCGTTCCGTCAAGTCCCGCCGAAGCGCCGTTCCCGCTGTTGAAAAACGATCAACGCTCGTACGAAATCATCCTTCGAGAAGTCGGGCCAATAAACGTCGGTCATCACCAGCTCGGCGTACGCCGCTTGATACAGCATGAAGTTCGAAAGCCGCTGCTCGCCGCCCGGACGGATCAAAAGATCGAGTTCGGGAAGATCGGCCGTATACAAGTAGCGTCCGATCAAGGCTTCGTCGATCTGGTCGGGCCGCAACGTTCCCGCCGCGACCTCGCCCGCGATGGCACGAACGGCGCGCTCGAGCTCGGCGTGCGAGCTGTAGTTGACCGCGAGGGTCAGCACCAGCCCGGTATTCGACGCGGTCTGCGCCTGAAGTTCCGCCAGAGCGCTGCGCGGCGCCGCCGGAAGGGATTCCCAGTCGCCGATCACGCGAACCCGCACGTTGTTTCGGCGAAGTTCCATGAGCTCGTTTCGAGCGAAATAGACGCAAAGCTCGAAGAGCAGCGAGATCTCCCTGGCGTCGCGATTCCAATTCTCGGTCGAGAAACCATAGACGGTGAGGGCGTCGATTCCCAAGTCGCTGGCGACGCGCGTGACGTGACGCAGCGCGATCATGCCCCGCCGGTGGCCTTCGATCGCCGGCAGACATCGGTCCCGCGCCCAACGCCGATTTCCGTCCATGATAATGGCGACGTGCCGGGGCAGGCTGCCGACGCCGAGTGCCGGTCGCGAGCCGGCGGCCAGCGAGATGCTCACGGTCCGTACGACTCGTAACCGACGACGAGCTCGACCTCGTCGCCGTTGGTCCGCAGGCGCAGCACGCGCAAGGCGCCGCGGCCGGTCCAGCTGCCGTAGGGCGCCAGCACGTGCATTCGAATCCGACGGTCGCCGAGCAGCCGGCGGGCTTGGACTTCCGGCACCAACACTAGGTCGTCGCTCACACTTCCATGATTTCTTTTTCTTTGGCGGCCACCAGTCCGTCGATCTCCTTGACGAATTTATCCGTCAGCCGCTGGAGCGACTCTTGCATGCGCTTGTTGTCGTCTTCCGTGATTTCGTGCGATTTGAGTTGCGTCTTGAGTTCGTCGTGCGCCCGATGACGAACGTTGCGAACGGCGACCCGACCGTCCTCGGCCTTTTTCTTCACGAGCTTGACGAGCTCTTTACGGCGTTCCTCGTTGAGCGGCGGGACGGCGAGTCGAATTGCGGAGCCGTCAACGTTGGGCGTCAATCCGAGATCGCTCTTTTCGATCGCTTTTCGAATCGCGGGAACGACGCCCTTGTCCCAGGCGCTGATCAAGAGCGTCCGCGAGTCGGGCGTCGAGACGCCGGCGACTTGCTTGAGGGGAACGGGCTGACCGTAGGCCTCCACCACGATTCGATCGAGCAACGCCGGGACCGCGCGGCCGGTGCGAATTGCCGTAAACTCGCTTCGCGTCGCCTCCACGCACTTTTGCATCCGCGATTCTATCTCTTTGAAATATGCGTCATTCATCGCTCAAGAGCTCCCGACGGGCGCGGCTTGCCGACGCCCGACGTAGGTGCCGATCGCCTCGCCCCAGACCACGCGGCGAATGTTTCCGGGAACCGACATGTCGAAGACGATGACCGGCAGCGCGTTGTCCATGCAGAGCGCCATCGACGTCGAGTCCATTACCTCCAACCCGCGCTGCAGCACTTCCATGTAATCGAGCCGTTCGAAGCGCGTGGCGTCCGGATCTTTCTTTGGGTCGGCAGTGTAGATGCCGTCCACCTTCGTCGCCTTGAGAATCGCTTCGGCGTTGACCTCGACGGCGCGCAGCGCGGCGGTCGTATCGGTCGTGAAATACGGATTGCCGGTACCGGCTGCGAAGATCACGACGCGCCCCTTCTCCAGATGGCGGATCGCGCGGCGTCGAATGTAGGGCTCGGCGATTTGGTGCATGGCGATGGCAGTTTGAACGCGCGACGGTACGCCCATCCGTTCGAGCGCATCCTGCAGCGCCAACGCGTTGATGACCGTCGCCAGCATTCCCATATAGTCGGCGGTTGCGCGCTCCATGCCGGCCTCTTCGTGGACCTTTCCGCGCCAAATGTTTCCGCCGCCGACGACGATGGCGATCGAAACCCCGCCGCGCCGCACCTCGGCAATCTCTTCGGCCATCGCACGCGTCGTATTGACGTCGACGCCGCTGCCGTTGCCGGCAAAAGCCTCGCCCGAGATCTTCAGCAGAACGCGAGAAAAGCGCGGTATTGCGGCCTCACTCGCCAAGCGCGTACCTCGCGTAACGCCGGACGCGAATCTTCTCGCCCAGAGCGCCCACCGAACGGAAGATCAGCTCGCCGACGCTGACCGAATCGTCTTTGATGAAGGTCTGGTCGAGCAGGCAATGCTCCTCGTACCATTTCGCAAGCTTACCTTCGACGATACGATCGGCGATCTCCGGCGGTTTGCCGCCCGGAACGCCGGCGCGGAACTCCGCGCGCATGGCCTCGACCACGGCGGCCGGCACGCTCTCACGATCGAGGTAATGCGGCGACATTGCCGCCACGTGCATCGCGATGTCGCGCGCGAGTTCGGCGAACTTGGGGTTGCGCGCCACGAAGTCGGTCTCGCAGTTGACCTCGACGAGCACGCCGATCTTACCGCCGGCATGGATGTAGCTCGCCACGAGCCCTTCTTCGGCGGCCCGCTCGGCTTTCTTCGCGGCTTGCGCCGCACCGCGCTCGAGCAGCAGCGCCTTGGCGCGTTCGACGTCGCCGGCGGCATCGAGCAGCGCGCGGCGGCAATCGAGCATCGGCGCGCTGGTCTCTTCGCGCAGCGCCTTGATCTCTTCGGGTTTCGGCTGGTAAGAAATCAAAGTCCCGCCTCCGCCATCGTCGCCGGCGCCTCTTCGGCGTACTCCTGCGCACCTGAGCCGTAAACGCCCTCATCGTAAGCGCTCTCGGTCTCCGTCCTGCCCTCGATGATCGCGTCGGCGATCTTTCCGACCATGAGCTTCACGGCGCGGATCGCGTCGTCGTTACCGGGGATGGGGTAGTCGATCTCGTCGGGATCGCAGTTCGTGTCGATGACCGCGATGATGGGAATCTTCAGTTTGCGCGCTTCCAAGACGGCGATCCGTTCCTTTTTCGGATCCACGATGAAGATTGCGTCGGGCAGCCGATGCATGTCCTTGATGCCCCCGAGGAAGCGCTCGAGGCGATTCATCTCGTCTTGGAGCTTGGCGACCTCTTTCTTGGGGAGCCGGTCGAAGTCGCCCTGGAGCTTCATGTTCTCCAGTTCCCGCAAGCGCGCGATCCGTTTTTGAATCGTTGCGAAGTTCGTCAGCGTGCCGCCGAGCCAGCGTTGGTTGACGTAGTACGTTCCGGCGCGTTCCGCTTCTTCGCGGACGACGTCTTGCGCTTGTTTTTTCGTGCCGACGAAGAGGATGACGCGACCTTCGCGCGCGAGCTGCTTGACGACTTCGTACGTCTCGCGCAGCCGCTGCACGGTCAAGGCCAGGTCGATGATGTAGATGCCGTTGCGCTCTTGGAAGATGAACGGCTTCATCTTGGGATTCCACCGCCGCGTCTGATGTCCGAAGTGGACGCCGGCCTCCAGGAGCTCCCGCATGGTGATGACGCTCATAAGGATTACCTTTCTGGCCCCCGGCCGCCGCCCATCCTGGGAATGCGGTCGCGTCGCGGAGCCATCGCCGCCCCTGCATCCATGCGGGGCGAAGTGATAGACAGCCGCGCGATTATAACATGGCAGCGCGGAGCCTCCAAGGGCTGCGACGAAAGCGCGCGCCATGCGGTGGCTCGTTACCGGCGGCCTCGGCTTCATCGGGTCGCACTTCGTGCGTCTGGCCTTACGGCAGATTCCCCAGGTGGAGATCGTCAATCTGGACGCCGTGACCTATGCCGGCAACCCGGCCAACCTCCGCGACGTCGAGTCCGACCCCCGCTATCGCTTCGTACGGGGCGACGTCTGTGACCCGGCGGCGGTGCGCGCCGCGGTCGAGCGGCCCGTCGACGCGGTCGTCAACTTTGCCGCCGAAACGCACGTGGACCGCTCCATCGCCGATCCGTCGGCATTTTTGCGGACCGATACGCTGGGCGTCCACGTTCTGCTCGAGGCCGTTCGCGAGCGGGCGATCCCCCGGTACCTCCAAGTTTCCACGGACGAGGTGTACGGAAACGTCGAGCGCGGCGAATCGTTCGAGGACGATCCTCTACGACCGCGCAGTCCGTACGCCGCAAGTAAAGCCGCCGGCGATCTGCTGGCCTTGGCCTACCACGCCACCTACGGAATACCCGTGCTCGTCACGCGCGGCAGCAACACGTACGGGCCGTACCAATATCCCGAAAAGATCGTTCCGCTTTTCATCACCAACCTGCTCGACGACCGGCCCGTGCCGGTATACGGCGACGGGCTGCAGATCCGCGATTGGATTCACGCCGAGGATCACGCGCGCGCCATCCTTCACGTTCTGGAACGCGGAACGCCGCCCAACGTCTACAACGTCTCGGCGGGGACGCCGCGGACCAACCTCGAGCTGACGCGCGGCTTGATCGAACGCTGCGGCCGGTCGGTCGAGACTCACGTGCGCCACGTTACGGACCGCCCCGGTCACGATCGCCGTTACGCCGTCAACGCGGGCAAGCTACGCGCGCTCGGATGGCGACCCGAGATCCCGTTCGACGAAGGGCTCGCGGCGACCGTGCAATGGTACCGCGAAAACGAAGGCTGGTGGCGCGCGCTCAAAGGTCGGCCCGTATGAAGGGCGTCGTGCTTGCGGGCGGCTTGGGCTCGCGTCTGCGTCCGCTGACGACGGTAACCAACAAGCATCTTCTTCCGGTCTACGACCGGCCGATGATCTACTATCCGATCGAAACGCTGCGCCGCGCCGGCATCCGCGAAGTTATGATCGTCACCGGCGGCAACTCCGCGGGCGATTTCTTGCGCTTGATCGGCAACGGCGCCGAGCTTGGACTCGAGAGCGTTTACTATTCCTACCAGGAAGGCGAACGCGGCATCGCCGACGCGCTGCGTCTTTGCGAGGCGTTCGCCGCCGGTGAACGGATCGTCGTCGTGCTCGGCGACAACATCCTAGAGGACGACATCGCTCCGTACGTCCGCAAGTTCGAAGCGCAGAACGGGGGCGCGCGCATTTTGCTCAAGGAAGTCGACGATCCCCAGCGGTTCGGCGTTCCGGTATTCGACGGCGAACGCATCGTCGCCATCGAGGAGAAGCCGCAACGCCCGAAGAGCCGTTACGCCGTCACCGGCGTTTATATGCTGGACTCCAGCGTCTTCGACTTCGCGCGGACGCTGGTGCCTTCAGGCCGTGGTGAACTGGAGATCGCCGACGTCCATAACCGCTACATTGCGCAGGGACTGCTGGAGTACGACGTGCTCGAAGGCGCCTGGACCGATGCCGGCACCTTCGAGAGCCTCTTTAGAGCTTCGGAGCTCGTTCGAAAGAGCCGCTAGCCCTTCGCGTGCAAGATGGGCAGCAACGCCAGCGCCACGACGACGAGCACTCCCGCCAGCGCGCCGCGGAACCAGCGTTCCGGCAAGCGCGTCACGAAGTGCGTTCCAACGAAGACGCCGGGGATCGAGCCGATGAGCAGCGAGACCGAGATCCCCGGATTGACGTCGCCGATCTTCCAATGGCCGATGAGCGCCGGCACCAGGATGACGACTGCAAACGCGAGATCGGTTCCCACGAGACGCCGAAGCGCGATGCCCGGGGCGATCATCAACAGAAGCGGCAGCGTGAGCGACCCGGCTCCGATCGACGTTATGCTGACGCAGAGGCCGACGAAGAGCCCGAGCGCGGCGAGGCGCCAGGTCGGCGGCTCGGCGTCCGGAGCGCTCGCGGCATCGCGGGCCAGCTTGCGGTTGAAGATAATGGCGGCCGCCGAGACGAGTAACGCGACTGCGACCGCGATGCGCAGGATTAGCTCGAGTTGCTTGATGTCGAGGTGCTGCTTGAGATAGGCGCTGACGAGAACGCCGATCACCGCTCCCGGCAAGCCGCCTATCCCTAAACGCCAGAGCACGGACCATTGGACGGTACGGGCACGGACGTGCGTGAGCATGGCGACGATCTTGGTGCCGAGGGCAAAGAGCAGATCCGATCCGATCGCCGTATTCGTGCGCACGCCCAAGAAGATCAGCAGCGGCGTCGTAATGGCCCCTGCCCCCACCCCGCTGTACGACATGCAGGTGCCGACGATAAAACCGACCAGCACGTAGCTCCAAGTAAGGCTCATAACCGCGCCGCCACTCCCTTTAGAAACCTAGGTCAATGTCTCAGGTCACTTTCTGCGCCCACGCGAGCATTCCCGCGCTGTCGCACGGGTTTGCGGAGCGTTTGGAGTACTCGCCGGGAAAAAGGAGCTTCTTTTACCCCTTGGCGTGGGGTAGGATCGGCAGCAGGGCCAGCGCCACGACGACCAGCAGGCCGGCCAGGGCGCTGCGGAACCACCGCTCGGGAAGCTTCGTCACGAAGTACGAGCCGGCGAAGACGCCGGGAATCGATCCCATCAGGAGCGAGGCCGCGATTCCGGGATTGACGTCTCCGAGCTTCCAGTGCCCGAGCAGCGACGGTATCAGCACGACCACGGCAAACGCCAGATCGGTGCCGACCAACCGTCGAAGGGCGACCACCGGAGCGGCGAGGAGCAGCAGCGGAAGCGTCAGCGAGCCCGCGCCGATCGACGTGATGCTGACGGTGAGGCCGACGAAGAAGCCGATGGCAGCGAGCCGGGCAGTCGGGACCTCGCCCGGCCGATCCGTCGAATCGCTCGCGAGCCGGCGATTGAAGATGATGCCGGCGGCCGACACGATCAGCGCCGCCGCGACGGCAATCCGAAGAACGCTTTCAAGCTGCTTGACGTCGAGGTGTGCGTGGAGGTAGGCGCTCACGATGACGCCGATGACGGCGCCGGGGAGACCGCCGGCGGAGAGCCGCCAAAGCACCGACCATTGAATCGTGCCGCGTTGAAAATGCGCGATCATCGCTACCAGGCGCGTCCCTAGTGCAAAGAGCAGATCGGAGCCGATTGCCGTGTTCGTCGGAACCGCGAGAAAGATCAGCAAAGGGGTCGTTATCGCGCCGGCGCCGACGCCGCTATAAGCGGTGCACGTGCCGACGATAAATCCGACTAGGACGTATTCCCAACTCATTGCTTGGCGATGGCCTCGCCCCTAATATCGGTTTCTGCGGCCGCTTTTCCTACCCGTGCTGCGGCGGGGGTTCGTTCGCCGTCTGCACGGTGAATCTCGGTAAAGACCTCGAAGCGATGCACCGGTACGTGGCGCGGCGCTTCGATGCCGAGCTTCACCTGGTCGCGGTCGACCCCGACGACCACAATACGAATGTCGTCGCCGATCATAATGGACTGATTCGCCTTGCGGCTAAGCACGAGCATGGGCGCCCTCCTTGGCCTGGGGGCACTCCCCTTCGTTCGCTAGGGTTCTGCGGCCTGCGCATGCAAAGCGGGCGGCCTAGGAGGGTTGCCGGTGGTCAATGGGATTGCCTTTTTCGCCTATTCGGTCCGCGACGTCCCGCGAGCGCGGGCGTTCTATACCGAGACGCTCGGACTCGTGCCGGGCGACTCGTTCGGCGATCACTGGATCGAGTTCGACGTCGGAAACGCGACCTTTGGGATCGGCAACGGAGAATCGCTGGGCTTCGAGCCGGGGGCTTCGACCGGAGCCGCCTTCGAAGTGGACGACGTGGAGCGGGTGCGCGAACGCCTGAAAGACGCCGGCGTCGAGGTCGGCGAGGTTCTCCAGTTCCCCGCGTGCGTCACGTGCTTTGCACGCGATCCCGAGGGGAACCGGTTCGCGCTCCACCAACGCCGGACGCCGGCGGCGGGAGACGTCGCTTAAAGCGAGCGCCTAGGCCGAGGCGGTCTCGCGCGAAGCTTCGATCAGAATCTGCGCGACCTCGGGCCGAGAGAACTCGGGCGGAGGCAGCTCGCCGGCACGCAGCATCTCGCGCACCTTCGTTCCGCTCAGCGAGACGTGGTACTCGGCATCGTGACTGCAGGTCTTCTTTGAGCCCATTTGCTGGCAGCGCCGGCAGTAGAAGCTGTTTTCGAATTTGAGCGGCGTAATGCCCAACTCCGCCGGCTGGAACTCCTCGAAGATCTTCTGCGCGTCGTAGGTGCCGTAATAACTGCCCACGCCCGCGTGATCCCGCCCTACGATGAAGTGCGTGCATCCGTGGTTCTTGCGCATCATCGCGTGAAAGATCGCTTCGCGCGGGCCGGCGTAGCGCATCGCGGCCGGCAACGTGCTGAGAAGCACGCGATCGGCAGGATAGTAGTTGTCGATAAGAGCGCGATAGCAGCGCATCCGCACCTCGGCGGGAATGTCGTCGCTCTTGGTTTCGCCGACGAGCGGATGCAGCAGCAATCCGTCCACGATCTCCATCGCGCATTTTTGGATATACTCGTGCGCGCGGTGGACCGGATTGCGGGTTTGGAACCCGACGATGGTCTTCCAGCCTCGGCGTTCGAACTCGGCGCGAGTTTCGGCGGGCGAAAGGCTCTGAGGGTCCCGTTCTTGAGGGAGAACCCAGACGGGACCGCCGATGAGAACCTCTTTACGCGCGTAAACGGCCGCGACGCCCGGATGGCCCTCTTCTTCGGTGCGGTAGACGTGCTGCGCCTCGCGCTTCTTGTCGAACTCAAAGACGTCTTCGACGTCGATGACGCCGCGCAGCTTGCCGTCGGGATCGTAAAGTGCCTCGCGCGAACCTACCGTGGGCGCCTCTTCGCGGTTCACCGCAAAGACTACCGGAATGCTCCACGGCAAGCCGCTGCCAAGGCGCATGGACGTTACGACCGGGTCGTAGTCGGCCCGCGTCATGAAGCCGCTCAGCGGGCTGAGCGCACCGTTGGCAATCAACGCCAGATCGTTGAGCTCGCGGGCGGTCAACGTCAGACCGCGCAGCGATTTTGCCTCCTCGCGCAGCTCGGCCTCGGCTTCGGACGATCCGATCGTGCGGTTGATGAGAGTACCGCCGTGCGGCGCGATCATACGCGCGCCTTTTCCGGCAGATGCCCGCGCTGGGAAAGTTCGGACAGGATTTTTGCGACGCTCTCTTCCACGGTCTCCAACTCGCTATCGACGACGATGTCGGGATTCTCGGGAATCTCGTATGGATCCGAAACGCCGGTAAAGTGCGCGAGCTCGCCGGCGATCGCTTTTGCGTAGAGACCTTTGACGTCGCGTCGCACGAGTTCGTCGAGCGAGCAGCGCACGAAGACCTCGACGAAGCGCGACTCGCCGATGCGACGGCGCGCTTCGGCCCGCGCCTGTGCGTACGGCGAGATGGCGGCGGTGATCACCGCGGCGCCGTGCCGGACCAACAGCGAGGCGACGAACGAGATGCGGCCGATGTTGATGTCGCGGTCTTCGCGGCTAAATCCGAGCCCCTTCGAAAGATGGGTCCGGACTTCGTCGCCGTCGAGCACTTCAACGCTGCAGCCGCGAGCGCTCAGCTCGGGGGCAAGACGCTCGGCAATCGTACTCTTGCCCGCACCGGACAAGCCGGTGAGCCACACGGTGAATCCCTGGTTCAAGTGGAGTTCCTTTCTGGCACGTGATTGTTTCGGGCCACCCATCACTGTAGAAGTAGGAACTTCACAGGAGGATGTCCCCAGAGGACCGACTTCTTTCGCCCAGATTGTCGGTACGCCGCCTCGGGACCTTTCACGGCGCTCGAAACGAAAACTGCGCGGCATGGAGCCGCGCGTACGCCCCGCCTTGGGCGAGCAGCTCTTCGTGCGTGCCGACTTCGACGACGCGCCCCGCTTCGATATAGAAAACTTTGTGAGCGCGGCGCACCGTCGAGAGCCGATGGGCGATGATCAGCGTCGTCCGCCCCGGCAACAGGCGGTCGAGGGCCTCCTCGATCAGCGCTTCCGAGTGGCTGTCGAGCGCGCTCGTCGCTTCGTCCAGAATCAAGATACGGGGGTCGCGGAGCACGGCGCGCGCGATCGCGATTCGCTGCCGCTCGCCGCCGGAAAGCCGCAGGCCGCGCTCGCCGACTTGCGTCGCATAGCCGTCGGGGAAGTTACGGACATACTCCTCGACGTTCGCCTCGCGCGCGGCCGCTCGTACCTCGTCGTCGCTCGCGCCTAGGCGGCCGTAGCGGATGTTTTCCAGAACGGAGGCTCGGAAGAGCTGCACGTCTTGCGGCACGATGGCGATCGCCGCGCGGAGATCGGCGAGCCGAACGTTTGCGATATCGAAGCCGTCGATCAGAATCCGTCCTTCTTGAGGACGATAGAAGCGCGGGACGAGGTTCACGAAGGTGGTCTTGCCGGCGCCCGACGGTCCGACGAGCGCCACGACCTCGCCGGCTTCGACCGTAGCGCTGACGCCGCGCAGCGCAGCCGGCTCGCCCGGCTTATAGGAAAACGTGACGTCCTGGTATTCGATTCGGCCGCGTATCGCCGGGAGCGCCATCGCCGCGGCTTCGTCGCGATCCTCGACCGGCAGGTCGAGCACTTCGAAAACTCGACCCGCGCCGACGATCGCTTTGCTGATGTCGCCGAAGAATGCGGCGACGCGATTCATCGGATTCATCAAGTTGACCAGCAATCCCCAATACATGAAGACGCGGCCGGTGTCCAGCCGGCCGACCAGCACCTCGCGCACGGACAGCCACATGATCGCGACGACCGCCGCAACCATGATCGTAGAGATCACCAGCGGCTGGGTTTGAATGAACTGCGTGAGCTTCATGTAGGCGCCGAAGAAATCGTCGTTACGGCCGCGGAAGCGCGCCACTTCGAAATCTTCGCGTCCGAACGATTTCACCACGCGTTGCGCGCCGAGAATCTCCGAAAGGTTCGCCGTCAGATCGGCAATGCGCTGCTGGGCGCGCTGCGTCGCCGCCGAAATCAACCGTTGGAAGTTCGAAACCGCGTACGAGACGATCGGCGCGACCAGTACGAGCGAGAGCGTCAGCAACCAGTCGAGGTAGATCATGGTCGCAAACGACGAGGCGAAGGTCGCGAGCGCCACGACCAGCTGCGGAACGGAAACGCTGACCGCGTCGATCATGATCTGCAGGTCGGTCGAAAAACGCGCGATTAATTCGCCCGGACGCCATTTGTCGAACTCGCCGAGCGGCAGATGCAAGAGCCGCTCGAAGAGCCGCACGCGCAGCCGTGCGACAAGATGCTGGCCGCTCCACGCCGTAAGGTACGTCTGTCCGTAGATGGCACAATTCGCCAGAACCAGCGCCACGGACGTGATGCCCAGCGAGATATACAACGCTCGCAAGTCCGGCAAGCGGCCGGGCGGCGGGACGAGCACTTGATTGATGATGATCTTGAAGGCGAGCGGCGGGACGATCGAGAGCACGCCGGCGAGCACTCCCATCGCCATAGCGACCGAAAGACGCGGATAGTACGGTCGCGCCTCGCGCGCCAATCGCAGGAGAATCGAGCGGCGGCTCATCGGCGGCACGGTCTTGCCGCCGCCTTGCGATGAAACCTCCCGCAACGCGTTCCGGTACGTGCTTGTGGCCAATGCGCCGGGAGGAATCGGAAACGCAAATGGACTGCTATTTTCACTCGAACGTACCGTCGGTCGCGCCGTGCGTCGGATGCGGAAAACCGATCTGCGCGACGTGCCGCGACGAACGCGGCGGCTGCCCGAGCTGCCGGCTCGCCGCCAAAGTCGAGGCGGCAACCGCCACACGCCAACAGATTTCAGGGTCCGTTCCGCCGCGCCCGGCTCCGGCCAGCGTGCGCGCGACCGCGACGATCGCGCCGGTCTCCGATCCGGTCGAGTCGCGCGCGCTCGTGGCGCTGGGCTATCCTCTGTGGCCGCTGGCCCTGCTCTCGCTGCTGGATCGCAAGCAATCGCGCAACCTGCGGCGCCAAGCCTATCAGGCGCTGGGCTTCAATCTCGGCTTCTTCGGGTTCTGGGGCCTGCTGTCGCTGTTGGCGCAGGTGCCCTTCCTGGGGTTTTCGGCGTGGGTCCTCGTGCCGTTGCTCGCGCCGCTCTTCCTGGTCGCAAGCGTCTACTACGGAATCAAGACCTGGAACGGCGACGACGTACGGATTCCGGTCGTGACCAGTTGGATCGACGAGCGCATGCCGAAGGAGTCGCTCTAGAGCGGCTGCCTACGCCTTGGAGGCGTGTTGGCGATAGCGGCGCAAGAAGTTACGTGCCGCGAGCCCATGGTCGACGACCGGCTTCGCGTACGCCGGGGCCGGCTCGAGCGCCAAGGCGAGCTGCCGCGATTGGCTCGGCCGCCCATACCACCGGTCGAGCGGCACGTGGGCCAGCTCGCCGATCCAGCGGCGCACGTACGCCCCGGCCGGGTCGTAGCGGCGGCGCTGCCGTTCGGGGTTGTAAATCCGCGGATACTGCGCCATGTCGGCACCGACCCCGGCGATCCATTGCCAGTTCCCGCAGGCAAGCGCCTCGTCGTCTTCGATGAGCCAGCGGTCCCACTCGTCGACGCCGATACGCCAGTCCACGCCTAAATCGAAGCACAGAAACGACGCCGCGACCGCACGCAC
>Ga0070738_10001970_pt1 | contig 35334 bp, 30 predicted proteins | sample Coa_R2_2_FD_66446 | JGI IMG/M metagenome (GOLD analysis project Ga0070738, IMG submission 66446) | Surface soil microbial communities from Centralia Pennsylvania, which are recovering from an underground coalmine fire - Coalmine... | ecosystem: Environmental > Terrestrial > Soil > Unclassified ...
GTAGCTTTCAGTCCTGATGGTCAAATACTAGCATCAGGTAGTCGAGACAAAACAGTGAAACTATGGCGACGAGAACGTAATGCCAGTAAAGAAGGCTTTGTCTTTCGACTGTACAAGACTCTGCAGCAACATACTGGCACAGTTTGGAGCCTAAGCTTCAGTTCTGATGGTCAACAGTTAGCCACAGCAGGTGAAGACAACATTATCAATATTTGGAGTGTTAAAGGAATAGGTAAGTTAGATGCCCATCCCTATAAAACCTTCAAGGGTCACAATGATGCTGTTGCTAGCGTGGCTTTTAGCCCAAATAACAAAGTACTAGCATCTGGAAGTTACGACAAAAGTATTAAACTGTGGCGTTTAGACGCCCCAACACTTCCCATTCTTCAGGGTCATCGAGATCGAGTTTTAAGTGTTGCTTGGAGTCCCAATGGTAAGATGTTAGTCTCTGGCAGTCGTGACCACACAATAAAACTTTGGCAACGATACATGAGTCGCAATGGAGTGGAAACGCGGCTCTACAAAACTTTGAGGGGACACACAGATAGGGTCGAAAGCGTCAGTTTTGATCCCAAGGGTCAAATGTTTGCCTCAGCAAGTTATGACAAAACTATAAAACTTTGGCGACGCGACGGTTTGTTACTTAAAACCCTCCAAGGTCATAGCGATAGTGTCATGAGCGTCAGCTTTAGCCCAGATGGACAGTTGTTGGCATCAGCTAGTAAAGATAAAACTGTGAAATTGTGGAGTCGTGAGGGTATGTTGCTCAAAACTCTGGTAGGACATAGTGGTTGGGTCAATAACGTGAGTTTCAGTCCCAATGGTCAGGTTCTGGCTTCTGCCAGCGATGATCAGACAGTTAAATTGTGGCAACGAGATGGTACTTTATTGAAAACTTTCTCGCCTCATGACAGTTGGGTGTTAGGCGTAAGCTTCAGTCCTACTGACAAGCTACTAGCTTCTGCTAGCTGGGATAATACTGTGAAGCTATGGCGCTGGGACGGTACTTTGTTGAAAAGCCTGTTAAAGGGTTATAGCGATAGTGTCAATGCTGTCAACTTCAGTCCCAATGGCGAAGTTCTTGCCGCTGCCAGTTGGGATAGCACTGTTAAACTCTGGAGTAGTGACGGCAAATTGATCAAATCCCTCAATGGCCATCATGCTCCAGTACTCAGCGTCAGCTTTAGCCCAGATGGACAAACTCTGGCATCAGCCAGTGTTGACAACACAATTATTCTATGGAACTTGGATCTTAATGACCTGCTTCGTCGCGGTTGTAACTGGGTGAGAGATTACCTCAAGTCCAACCGTAACGTAGATCAACGCGATCGCACTCTTTGTGATGGTGTGGGGGATAGGAGTTAGCAGTTAGGAGTTAGGAATGGGGAGTATGCTTCCCTCTTCCCTTGTCCTCCTTGTCCTCCTTGTCCCCCTGATGCTTCCCTACCTTCACTCCCTCATTCCTTCACACTCTCCTTCTCTTTCCAAGATCTGTAGCTTCTCTAAAAAACTTTTCAGCCTCATACGTTCAATATAAGGCCAGCCTCCATGAGACTCTATATCCTTAAGCAGGGAGTAAAGTGCCTGACGGTTATCAGGTAAACTATGTAGGAAAACTCCATCTCGGATCTCTCTATGCAGCTGCTCTAGCTGACGCAGCAAAGCCAAAAGAGCCATGGCATTCCCTTGACAGTTGAGGGCTGCATCATTAACTACAGATGCGATCTCCTGTAGTTCATATGACAATTTCTCTGAATTCAAATTTTGACCTTTATTCATGCCTCCTATCCGTTTAAGCTCATCCAATCTCTTCAAGGGATGTGTTATTCGCCATCTTTATCCTTTACCCTTTGTAACTAATGACTAACAACGACGACTGTGCAGCTATCATCCTATATTATGCATAGAATATGCTACAAGCTTGCCCTCATGTAAGCTTACATGAGCTATCTAACCAGGTGTATAAATTTTTAGTCTATCTTGGATTTCTCAAGCATAAATGCTTGATTAAGTGGGGCTTGGTTCCTCAATGGGATATGGACTTCCTTAGTAAATATTATGGATGCTTTGATCTTGAGTTAAAAAAAATCGTATGATCTGGCTGAATCACCCATAAAGCAATGGGTTGTGTGTAGTAGTAACACATACATAATACAAAAAGACAATAGTGACGCTACTTTTGCACCAGGCAAAGGTAGTCCGCGAGGAAAAACCCACAAAGGAATGTTCCTCAGGTTATTCGTCCCTATTTGTCAAGGCTGATTAATTTCTGTCTCCAGAAAGTAACTGCCGCCGACAGTCCAACTGCTGGTTTTTGTCTCGTTTAACTACACATCCCAAACGCTAGGGCTTAAAAGCTAGGCTTCAACAAAGGGATACATTGAAGTACATTTAGCACAGAGAGAAGTTTGAACGGCTGATTTTGCCGTAGGCGTTCATGAGGCGACTTGTCATGAGACATCAAAGCTTCGGAGTTTTACAACTGAGATATTAATTTTTGACATTGAGGTTGACCATGAGGTATCGCGCTTTAATTGTTGCATTCTTGGCTTTGTGTTTAGGGTTTTTAACTGCTTGTAGTGAGGCTTCAACAAATGCTAGTACAACTGCTCTCACCTACGAACAGATTAGAGGCACTGGCTTAGCGAACAAATGTCCCCAACTGGCAGAAACAAGCCGTGGTTCCATTCCTATTGATGCTAGCCAGTCCTACACCATAAAAGAACTGTGCTTAGAACCAACCAATTTCTTTGTAAAAGAAGAACCTACAAATAAACGGCAAGCACCAGAATTTATTGCTGGAAAATTGTTGACTCGCCGCACCTACTCCCTTGACCAAATTTCAGGTGACGTGAAAATCAATGCAGATGGTAGCCTCACCTTTCAGGAAAAAGATGGTTTCGATTTCCAAGCCATCACTGTGCAGCTTCCTGGTGGAGAGCGAGTCCCTTTCCTGTTCACTGTTAAAAGTTTGGTTGCCACTACAAAACCTGGCTTGACCAGCATTAATACTTCAACTGATTTTGAAGGAAGTTTCAAAGTTCCCTCCTATCGTGGTTCTGCCTTCCTCGATCCTAAAGGTCGTGGTGTTACTGCAGGCTATGATAATGCGGTAGCTCTTCCAGCTCAAGCAGATAATGAAGAACTAATTCGTGCTAACGTCAAGCGTACAGATGTTTTAAATGGCAAAATTTCTCTGCAGGTTGCGAAAATAGATAACACTACTGGTGAAGTTGCAGGTACTTTTGAAAGTGTACAGCCTTCTGATACCGATTTAGGTGACAAAGACCCTCTAGAGGTCAAAATTCGCGGTCTGTTCTACGCTCAGGTTGAACCTGCTCGTGCTTAAGTCCTCCTAAGCACCACACATTGTTGGTGTTTGGCACTGAATTACACTACAGAGCAGAACTAATTCACCTAGCCGTCAATAAAATCCTCCCTCCTTTCATAATCACGAGGAGGGAGGATTTTTCTTTTTCCCAAAATTCTTAACACCTATTCTCTCCCTTCCCTTGTCCTCCTTCCCTCCCCTTGTCCTCCTTGTCCTCCTTGTCCCCCTTGTCCCCCTTGTCCCCCTTGTCCTCCTTGTCCTCCTTGTCCCCCTTGTCCTCCTTGTCCCCCTTGTCCCCCTTGTCCTCCTTCCCTTCCCAAATTGCTAAACCTATCAAACAAATTTATCGGAAAAGTCTATAACGCGCCCTTTTTCAACTGTTTTTATTTTTAGATTTTATATAAAGATTAACTTTATTATAAATAACTCGAATTCCGTACAATTTCGGTTTTGATTTAGGTAAAAAATTTCCTATTTTAATCTTATGTAGTTCCTCAAAGCTACAGTTCATATAACTTCTTGTATTCATTCAAAAAAGTATCCCATATTATCTCCATGAAAATGAATTTGAGAAAGAAAAGACTTCTTCTATTTGCATAGATAGTGAGTACTAGAGTAGGTTATCTAGGCTTACAAAAGAAGTTTATATTAAAACTAATGAACAAAAATAGATAGATAGGATTTTTAAATTATCTATAGCAAAATTTGTTGATAAAAAATATTTTTGCTACAAAAAATCACTTAATTAGAGCTATCAACAGAAGTCAATTACCTATATCAATACTGTATTAATCAACAGATATACAGTAAAAGCCGGGTATTGATGAACAATTACAGCTTGGTTTTAAATCACACATTTGACTGTTTTATTTATTTGATAAATTCACGCGGTGCTATGACTACCACAGTCAATAACGAACTGAAACATGAAATTTTGCAGTTATTGCGAAAATATCAGCAATATCGCTCAGCAGACATTCGCAATCAACTTGTACAACTTAATTTTGGACTTGTCAGAAAAGAAACTTATTACTGGATAAATCAATGCAATGAAAGCTATGATGACTTACTTCAAGTAGGCTGTTTGGGTTTAATTCGAGCTATTGAAAGATTTGACATTTCCAAAGGTCATGCCTTTAGTTCTTTTGCCATTCCATACATTCGAGGGGAAATTCAACACTACCTTAGAGATAAAGGAGTGACAATGCGAATTCCTCGACGCTGGTTAGCATTACAACAACAAGCAATAGGGATTTCGCGTTCTTTGCGGGAAAAATACAATCGCCAACCTACTGATTCAGAATTAGCTGCAGCACTGGACGTTTCTCTAGATGAATGGCAAGAAATTAAATTTGCATGGGTTAATCGCTCTCCTTTAAGCTTAGATGTGCCAGTACAAGATGGAGAGGATGGCTCTGTGTTGTTGGGAGATCTCGTGGTGGATCAACGTTATCGTAGCTTTCAGTTAGCGCAGGAAGATCAAATTCGTCTACAGCAAGCGTTAGTGCAGCTAGAAAAACGAACTCGTGAAGTCTTAGAGTTTGTATTTTTACACGATTTAACCCAAAAACAAGTAGCAGAACATTTGGGTATCAGTGTGGTCACTGTTTCTCGTAGAGTCAAGAAAGGACTGGACTTATTGAAACACCTCATGGTGTGAAGAAATTATTGAAATCAAAAAAGTTAGGTTATAAAGGTATCAGATTTCACCTTTGATACAAAGTTCAGAAGGTAGATCTCGGTAAGCAAATGTTTCTATGGCTTTTAAGAAGGCTGATGGGTACAAATTCAAAAATTGCAGTTGCAGCGCTATTAACTGTAGCAATTGCCGCATGTTCCTCGGAAGAAGTACAACAATCTAGTACACCTGTACCGACTAATATGCCAGCAATAACTAAAAAAGTGGCAACTCAAGCCTTTAATAATCCAGTGGTGTCTGACAGAAAGGCTCAACTAGGTACTTTTACGACTCCTAGCTTGATTCAACCAACTAATGTTACAGAGCGAGTAAGTGTTGTGTCAAAAGGTCGAACTGACCCGTTTGCACAAATTATCGGTCAGTATCCTGTAAGCTTACCAAGTGTTCCTGTAACCCCAAAAACTGTGCCTGTATTACCTCATTTGCGAATTTCGATGGTTAGAAAACCTCAAATACAGAGTTCGACAGGAACCACCACAAGAGGCACAATTGGCTCAAAACAGAAAAATGCTAATCCTAGCCTGAGTTTGACTCGACCTGTTCTGCCTAAGGTACTACCCCAAGTTATTCCCAATCAGACTCTTTTATCTGTATTACCACCACCACCGCAACCTGAGTTAGCAAAAGCGGTTCTGGTGACAGGTGTTGTTCAAGTTGGTCAGGAACCCCAAGCAATTATTAAAGTACCAAATGAACCCACAAGTCGCTACGTACAGGCAGGTCAGCAACTAGCTAGTGGACTGCTTGTTAAACGTATCGAAATGAATGAGGGTTCTGAACCAGTCGTGATTCTGGAACAATATGGTATTGAAGTTGCTAAAACGGTAGGGGAAGCACCTGCGAACTCAAAATCATCCTCCACAAGTTCCACAGCTGCCAATCCCGTCTAGGCAATATCATTTCTCTGAACCCCATGTTAGCCGGAGCGATATTAACGATGGAGACAAGACAAAAAATTGAATTTGCTGGGTTGCCATTAGCAGTCTATCGAGAAATAGCAGCCCACTTGCGTCAAGTAGATGGGGTGGAAGTGACTTTAATTCCTCAATCGAGCAAACAGTTTGATTACAATCAAAGCCAAGTTGAAGGCTTATGGATTGAGTACGCAGGTAACTCTAGTTCCGAAAGTAGGAAAAGGGTAGAACAAATTTTGGCTTACTATCAAAGCCGCTATGGTGTTTAACTGGCTCCAGTTCAACAGATCCCGCCATAATCAAAGATGTGGCGGCGAGACAAATTGGGATTTAAAGGCAGTGGGAGGATTTAAATATAAAGGTACTAGTTTGTTAGAGACCATTTCAATTTTTCAGCTACCTGCTCCGTTAGTTTTAACGGGTCAAAAGGTTTGTGAATTACCCCTGCAATCCCTAACTGTGCAAATTGGTTTAAGTCTTGCTTTTGAACTTTAGCTGTTAGTAAAATAACCGGAATCCCTCGAGTAGCGGGATGACTTTGCAACGCATGCAATACAGTCAAACCGTCAAGTTCAGGCATGATTACATCTAATAAAATCGCATTAGGATGCTCTGTTTTGGCAAGCACTAGTCCTTCTCTACCAGATTGAGAGGTCACTACTCGCCAATGCCCAATATTTTCCAAGCAAGCCTTGATGATGGCACATAAATTTTTTTCATCATCAATGACTAAGATACACTTTTGTTGCATGGCTCTACCATAATTGAAACTAATATCTATAAAGATTTGTAAAAAAGCGGTAGAGGTCTACTTACCTCTTTTAAGTTAGTTGAGGTGTCTGCAAGTAGAGGACATCAGTTCATTAATGAGAAAAGTATTCTAGCCCTGATAAAAACCTGAACGTCGTAAACTTTTGTATTCGTATCGAAGTGTTAACTTGTCTTGAATACTTCCTTCATAGTAGCGCTTGTCATTTTTAGATGTCAATCTAATATGGTTATGAATTCATACAAGCTTGACTAAAAATCATGTTTGATAATTTGGATGTGATCAGACAAAATAAAGACAAGCATAATATTTATAGTCTATTAGATGACCGACAGAAGGCGTTCTGACAATTATAAGCAAGTCAGTGGCTATGTGCCGGTGGAATTGGCGCGGGAATTCAAAAGCATCTGTGCTCGTGAGGAGTTATCCCAAAGCGATGCACTAGAAGAGATGATCCGTGAATGGCTGTCTAAAAGAACAGTTTCCAATTCCTCACAACCTGAACAGGCAAGTCCTCAGACAACAATTGCCGATTTGATTCGCTCCCACATGACAAAACTGAAGCGCTTTGGCGTTAAAAACCTGCAGGCGCTTGCTCGAGAGGAAGTGCTACCTACACCAGGAGACTTCGCTATCATTACCTCTATTTTGGACATTCCTGAGGAAGAAAGAAAAATGATTTGGCAACGAACTTTCAATTGCTTAAATAACACTCTTGAAGAACTAAAAGAAGATGAATGTGAGTATTCTTAAAGTTTTGAAACAATTAAGCTAGAAGAACCATCAACTGTCCCAAGACAGATTTTCTATCATTGCTCTTATTAAGCCCGAGCAAGTCTCCTTGTTCAAAATTACCGATATACTCTAGGTAAAACCGCATCTCTCATTCGCGAAACTCGTAAACTCGGTGGGGTCTGCCATCTAAATCTCATACACAATAGGCAATACCCACCCTATTTTATTGAATTAAGAAAAAATTGTGAGAACATCTCTAGTGCGTTTGTTTAGGGTACGTCTTAACATAAAAAAATAATTAGCTGATTGTTAAATTCCATAAGCAAATTCTTAGCTACACTCTATTTACTTCAAAATTCTTAACTCCTTTATTTTTTTTGAATAAAAATAAATATTAACTCTATAAATTACAGTTATGAACTTTATGAAAATTTACAAAAATACAACACACAAACTTTTGAAATTATTGTAATTATCAAATATAACTTGAAAAATAGAGAATCTTAGTAAGAATAACGCTAGGCTTCTCTCATAACTTCTTTAAATATCGCGGTGCTTAATACTCATCGCAATAGCGTAAAGAATTTTCAAGCATAATTTCCAGACAATGCAAAAAAAATTTAAAAAACTTTTAATGACTCATTTAACAATTCTAAAGGTGTAGAAAAAGATGAGTGCAAGCATGTTTAAAATTCTGAACCAACCAGGCTGGAACTATAAACTTTCTTACGATGGGGTTTCTATCTTGGCTCCTACAAAGCAAGATGCTACCTACCTTGCCCAGGGCTACGGATATGCTTTGAGCGAAACCGCAGCAAAAATTAAAGGTAAGGTACGGATAGGGTGGAAACGCTGCAAGCACCCAATTGAGTTTTACGGTTGGATGGCATCTAGGCAAGCATTGGCACCAGCTATAACTGCTGAACGCCTTTTGCCTTTCAAGGGTACGGTTTTTTCTAGTCAGTTGGAATTACCAATAGCATTATTACGCCGAATGGTTGGAGCCGAAGAAAATGAGCTTCCAGTTAGTATTGTTAGGCAAGATAACCACAAGCAAATCATTGTGAACCAACCCATGTCTGATATGTTACAGACTCCCCCAGAGATTGCTACTCAAAGGGTCATGACTCGATTTTGGCTAGCTGAAGATCTAGAAGAGTTGGAAAGACGATTACGCAGTTCCAGTCGATTCACTTGGACTTATTCTGGTGGGCTAAACGAGCAAACATGGGCAATTCTAACAACTGAATTTGAGGCTTTCGAGGTTGAGGGTGTTTGGTACAGACAGGGAATCTGTTTGACAAGCCCTCAGTTTGTACCAATACCGCCAGGAGCATTTGCTCCTGCTTGAACAAACCTAATCTTATGTTGCTTTTCGTTGTTGTATAACAGCAGTATGTTATGTTATGCAATTACACACTACTGCGGTAAACTGGCAAGCAAAATAGTGCAAATATTACCAAAGTAGTTTTTGGGTATTGGGCATCAGGCACAATGGAAAACTGGCAATTTCTAATACAGAAACAGGGCGATCGCTCTTGGCATCCCCTAGAATCGCCAATTGTGGAAATGATTGAAGGTAAGTATAGAGTTGTAGCTCGCTTTGACCACCCCAATGTAGATGTGGAAGTGCGGGTCACTTACTCCTCAACTTTAGAAGTTCCACCCAAGAGGCGAATTCAGAAGCGATCGCGTCGTACTAACAAAGATGGTTTAATAGCAGTCATTCCTTTTACTGACCTTAAGCCAGGAATTTGGGAATTGCAATGTTCCGCCAGCGACTTAATGTCCGATCTGCTTGGGACATCTTGGCAACATAGTGTGTATTTGCAAGTCTTGCCTGACCTATCTTTAAGGGAATTGCCTAGATTAGAAGATGGGGGAGAAGAGGGAAATAGGGAAGATAGGGACGCAATTGGTCATCAGAGGGAAAAACAAGAAGACGACATCATTATTGATGAACCTATCAGCCCAACGTGGCTCAAAGCCCAGACAGCTGAACAGATTTTAAAAAACTTAATTGAGCTAGCTATCCCATCTTCTGGAGGATTGCTAGAGGATGAAACAACAGTTGAAGATTTTCCCGCAGCTATTCTAGACCTACCATTACTGCTAATCCTAGACCAAGAAACTTACTTTGGTCATTGGGGTGAAACTCTCACCATTCATGGGCAGATAGAGTCAAAACAAACAACAAATCAGGATTTAAATCAAACAGCAGCCTTTAAAAGTATCGGTGGAGGAGAACTAAAAATTGAACTACGTTCACCCCTAAAGTCAGAAATCTTGTCCGAAGTACGACAATCTCTACCAGAACAGTTATTACCATTTTCTATCACATGCTCAGTAGAGATCCCGAACGATTGTGTATCTAAGCTGATTTTGGCAGACATCAGTTTATATAGTGCTCTTGCAGGTGGAAGTGTTACAAGACTTGTTGCCCACCAGTCCTTCACAATTGCAGCAGATGTGACAGAATTGTTGGCAATCAGCAAGGCAGCTAACACCAGTGAGCTAGACATTCTAGATTATCCCCAAGAACAAGAAGAGCCAACACCACCCATACATCTCAAATTAGAGCTTTTTAATCTTGTAAAAACTGGAAAAACAACTCAGCCTCTTTCCCTTAAGCCATCTACAAAAAAATCTCTACCGCCGCAAATTGCCACACGCGAACTTAATGCAACACCTGCATCTCCTCAACTACCAAAGCTTCCTCAGATCCGACCCAAGGCGATGAGTGTGTACAGTGTGGTTTCAACTCCCATACAATTACATCATTTACAGCATGATGCTTCTACAGTGGCTTTTCCGTATTTGAAACGGATCAAAGCTTTGCCCAATCAAAAGAAAGAAGTTTTCAGTCAAAAGCCGTCTGTTGTCCTCCAAGATAGAAATGTGACTCAAGTTGATGATGAACATGCACAGGAATTAGTGGGAAATAATTTACAATTTCACGAAAATTCACATACAGAGGCGGTCATTGCGCCTAACTCTGAATCGATAACGGCTCGTAATCCCTACTTATCGCCTCTAATCAGAAAATGGATGCAAGCTCAGGGGTACTCTTTGCCAGAACCTTTGCATGTGCAGATCCAAGATGTAGAGGAGCAGAGGGGACAAGGGGGACAAGGGGGACAAGGGGGACAAGGGGGACAAGGAGAAAGCAGGGGGGTAGAAGAGGAGCAACAGGGGACAAGGGAAGGGGGACAAGGGGGAGAACAATACACTTACTCATTCCAATCTCAAATACTATCTTGGTTGGCACAAGAAGTTGTGGTGGATGATGTTGTACAGAGTGAAAATAGTGGTATTTTTGATAACCCATCTTTTAGGCTGGAACAACAATCAGCCGTGGATTTACCATTAATTGCAGAACCGTTGACAATTCCACAAGTGTTTTTACCCGAGGGTGAATTGGTTTCAGGGAAGTCTGTCAGGTTAATTGTGCAGCTACCTCAAGAGCGCCCTCAAGTTGCTGTGAAGTTATGGGTTGAAGATTGCCAAACTCGCTGCTTGCTGGATGGTCCTCGTTTATTAACAAATTTGTTACCCAACTCTTTAGGTAAGTTAGAAGTTATGACTTACATTAATATCCCCTTTGGCTGTTTAGAAATCCGCCTAGAGGTCATTGCACTAGATCTGGAAACTCAACAGGAAAGCTACAAAGTCTCTATCAACAGAACTGTAATTCCTCCCGATTTACCTACTCTGCAGCCTGATGAACTATTAGGTATTTAAACAGCTTTCTAGAAAAGCTTTGTGTTAAAAATCTTTAGAATTTGAAAAATGAGGTAGAAATTGCAGTAAGCTCATTTTGAATTGTGCTGTAATTTAATAGGAATCTTTACTATGGCAGCTTCCTTTTTACCCGGTATCTTTGTTCCGATCATTGGTTGGGTTTTACCAATTGTGACCTTCTCGTTTCTGTTGTTATACATTGAACGCGATGATATCGCCTAAATTTGTTAGTTGATAGTAGTTAGTTGATAGTAGTTAGTTGTTGTGATTTTAACTCCTAACTCCTAAATGCCAGTTGCTACAAGTCGGCAGAGCCGGACGCCAGCGCGCTGGCTCCTCCTAACCAAACCCAAACCGCCAATCTCAATAGAGACGGGCGGTTTTTGCTGGGTATTGTCTTCAGAGCAAGCTAGCTTTATATGGAAGAGCCAAGTCCAGCGTAAGCTCCATAAAAGAAAATGCCTACAACAGTAATCACACCTAATCCTGCGATCGTAGCGACGATCCACAAGGGAATTCTTCCACTTCCTGACACAGCTTTTTATCCTCCCCTAACGAAAAATTAAAACGCTTAGGCTAAATAGATATCGATTTATAGCGATTGTTCCAGTTAGTTAAAGAAGTAACTGGAGAACAAAATTCCTAGAACAAAAATGAGTAGTAGTCCCAGGTACAACGAAGTCCGGTTAAGTTCAACTGGTTGTCTATTGGGATTGGGGGTTCTTTCCATGATTTGCTCCTAGCGTTGAATAAATTGCATGGCAGCGATCGCGCCCAAAAAGAAGACGGTTGGTACAGCTAGGGTGTGAACTGCAAGCCATCTAACTGTAAAAATTGGATAAGAAACTGGTTGACTTAAGTTATTGGTCATGATTTCAAATTACTTTTCGTTAACAAATTTTTCTACTTGTTGTTTTGCTTCAAAACGGTTATTCACAATTGGCAATTCCTGCCGTGTTTGTGTGTAATATTCGTTGGGGCGTGGTGTGCCAAAAACATCATATGCTAAGCCAGTGCTGACAAATAACCAGCCCGCAATGAACAATGCTGGAATGGTGATGCTATGAATCACCCAATAACGAACACTAGTGATAATGTCCGAAAAAGGACGCTCTCCGGTAGAACCTGACATTTAAATTCCTTCCTCCAAAATGATTACTAATGAGTTTATTATCCTACAAAGTTTAGAAAGAGTTACAAGTTGCAACCTCTTTCTCAGAAACAGGAGTTAATACTTAGGCGGCTTCAGACTCGGAAGTTGCTGCTACTGTCGGTTGATACTTCAGCAGCACGCCGTGATCACCGATAATAAACCCTTTTTCTGAAGATAAGAAGACTATCTTGTAAAGATTTGCGGGAACACTTTCAACATCACGGTCCTTTTCCCAAGTTTTGCCACCATCGACACTTCGTAGCAGATTGCCACTACCACCACTGACCCACAGTTCCTCAGGTGTACGGTAAGCTAAATCAAGCAAACCCCAACTTGTTGATAATTCTGGATAATCAGCTTTTTGCCACTCCTCAGGGTTGGCTGGATCAGTAAACTGTAGTTGACCTCCCCGCGCGATCATCCATCTCTGACCATTTTCTGCGAATCCCATATTTTCAACTCGCCTGGAACTATTACGATTATGGGGTGTCCACGCGTTGTCTCCTGGTTGCCAAGTCGAGTAGAAGTTGCCTTTGGCAGAAACAGCAACATATTTGCCATCGGTAGAACGTTCTATATTGCGAACCACACCCACAGCTTCTGCTACCTGTGCTTTCCAGTTTTGACCACCATCTGTTGTCTTATATATGGCACCCACATCAGTAGCCATCTCGGCTGTTTTTTCTCCTAGTGCCACAACGCTAATTGGATTACCAGGTAGCTTCTCATTCAAAGGAATATTTGACCAAGAGTGACCCTCATCAGTAGTGTGCAATAACAGAGAAGGTTCTCCAACTATCCACCCTTCTTTACCTGAAAAACTGACCGAGGTGAAGCGGTACTTTTGGTCTTCTAATTTCAATTCTATAGGCTGCCAAGTGTCTCCACCGTCTTTTGTCTCCAAAAGAGTGGCGCTGCTACCGACTAAGTAGCCATGCTCAGGGTTGTCGGTAAATGCAATGTCAAACAGTTTTGCATCTGTTGGCAGAGAAATCACTGCCCAAGGATTAACCTTTACTGAGGGAACTTTACTACAGCCTACGCACAGTAGGACAGCCATTAACAAGGCAAATACTCGTTGCCAAATTCTCACGCTTGAAAGCATCTGTATTTATTAGTTTTTTGTGAACTTGTGTTAAGGGTTTTGTAAAAGGTTTACCTTACAGGGAAATACCTACTCTACGAACTGGAGAAGTATAGTGCGATTTATTGTAAACCGTAGAGACTCATAAAAAACAAGAAGCCTAGAATCAAGGCTCCAAAAATCAGGATATTCTTTTGTGCTGGTGTCAACTGATTGACCCCAAGACCATAATTTAGATTCTCCTGGAACCCAGAAGCCTTACCCGCAGGACCAATGTTGGTGAAAGCGTTTGGCTTGGCACTGCAAACTGGACAGCGCCAAGCGATTGGTAGTTCGGTAAAAGGTGTCCCTGGTGGAATGTTTTGTTTGTCATCTCCTTTTTCAGGTTCATAAGCATAACCGCAGACACGGCACTCATAGCGGTCTAATGCGGTTGTATCAACAGCTTGTTCGCTCATAGCTCGTGACCTAGGTGAGAGTTAAATCTTAAATATACGTTAAAAATTATGACATAATCGTTAGTTATTTTTATCCCTGACAAAAATGAATCAAATAAACTCTGGCTCTGTTTTCCAGGAAGCAAAAAAGCCAAATAGATATAATGTAAAAAGAAGGTAACAAAGTTATTTCCACCAAAAGCGGTAGATATTTATTGTGTTTGTCCTTAGCGGTTATGAGTACCTTCTAGGCTTCCTGCTCGTATGTAGCCTAGTACCTGCCTTAGCTCTGGCAGCATCTAAACTTCTGCGTCCTAGTAGTCGCAGTCCAGAACGGCGCACAACGTATGAATCCGGCATGGAACCCATCGGTGGTGCCTGGATACAATTCAACATTCGCTACTACATGTTTGCGCTGATCTTCGTAGTGTTTGATGTAGAGACTGTGTTCTTGTATCCTTGGGCTGTTGCTTTCCATCTTCTTGGGCTGTTGGCATTTATTGAAGCGCTCATTTTTATTGCAATTCTTGTAGTTGCCCTAGTCTACGCATGGCGTAAAGGAGCTTTGGAATGGTCTTGAATACTAACATAGAGGAGAACAAAGAGCGCATCCTCAATCCGATACAGCGTCCCGCAGTCACCCAAGATTTGTCAGAAAACGTCATTCTAACGACAGTTGATGACCTCTACGACTGGGTACGGCTCTCTAGCTTGTGGCCTTTACTGTTTGGCACAGCTTGCTGCTTTATTGAATTTGCAGCGCTGATTGGCTCCCGATTTGACTTTGACCGCTTTGGTTTGATTCCTCGTTCTAGTCCTCGCCAAGCTGACTTAATTATTACGGCAGGCACAATCACCATGAAGATGGCACCCCAACTCGTGCGTCTTTATGAACAAATGCCAGAACCAAAGTACGTGATTGCTATGGGCGCATGTACAATTACTGGAGGGATGTTTAGCGTTGATTCCCCAACAGCGGTGCGTGGAGTTGATAAGCTAATTCCTGTGGATGTGTACTTGCCGGGTTGTCCACCACGTCCAGAAGCAATTATCGACGCTATTATCAAACTGCGGAAAAAAATAGCAAATGAGTCGATGCAGGAACGAGGTTTGCTCAAGCAAACCCACCGCTACTACAGCACGGCTCATAACATGAAGCCAGTAGATCCCATCCTGACTGGTAAGTATTTGCAGTCAGATACTCGCGTTACACCACCGAAGGAATTAACAGAGGCGATCGGCTTGCCAGTGCCTCCAGCTCTTCTGACACAGGCGAAAAAGGAGGAAATCCCTCGTGGCTGATGAAGAATCAAAACCAGTTCCCGCGGCGGAACAATCGCCAGTAAAAGCGGGTAAAATCTCCCAGTGGCTCACAGAGAATGACTTTGCCCATGAGTCTTTAGACGCTGACCATAATGGGGTAGAGATCATTAAAGTAGAGGCAGATTTCTTGCTTCCCATTGCCACCGCACTGTATGCCTATGGGTTTAATTATCTCCAGTTTCAATGTGGTGTTGACTTAGGTCCAGGAGAACCACTGGTTAGTGTGTATCACTTGATCAAAGTCAGTGATAATGCTGATCGTCCAGAGGAAGTGCGCTTGAAAGTGTTCTTACCTCGGGACAACCCGAGAGTGCCTTCTGTTTATTGGATCTGGAAAACAGCAGACTGGCAAGAGCGTGAGTCTTACGATATGTTCGGCATTATTTACGAAGGACACCCGAATCTAAAACGGCTGTTGATGCCAGAAGATTGGGTAGGTTGGCCCTTACGTAAGGATTATATTTCGCCTGACTTCTACGAGTTACAGGACGCTTATTAACCTTATTAACGCTCACAACCTCAATTCTCATCTAACCCCTCTGTGCACTGCAAAGAGGGGTCGTTTTTTATAGGAGTGGATCGATATTTTGAGAACCTCCCCTCTCTGCTGCAAGTTTTTGGCAAGGAGGGGAACTATTGGATCACAATTGAAGAATTAATTGGAGATGAAACAGCCATCGATGCAGAATCACTGGCTGATTGGATGCTGTTGCTATTAACGCGCTTTCTACATGACTTGCAAAAACGACCAATTACCCAAGAGATTATGCGCTGGGAGTTACACGAAGGTAATGAGTTAACCCATGAGTTGGCAAAGGTACGCGATCTCGTTGCGACGGAGAGCCTGGAATTTCTCAATTCAAAGTTTTCCTTTCCGCTAGATAAAGACATTTCTGCTATCAGTGCAGTGTTGATTGCAGGAATTGTGTATCTAGTTCTACGAACTAAAGTTAGCAATACATTCTTGGGAATTGATTTTAGTTCTCCAACTGGATGGCAACGGATTGAAGGGGCACTTGCATCGCTGACTCAGGCAATTGTTGAAAGTGATATAAAAAACCTCGTACAGAAATCTCAGGATAGTTAGAGGTATGCACATTATGTTGTAGTGGAATTGTCTATTTTTCAAACTTTATTTGTTGCTGCTAGACAACTTATAGACAACGAAACACCGAGATCAGAAGAAATTTCACGCTCTTATTTAGAGATTGTTATATAGCCATTCTCTTAGAGTTATGAAAGATTGAAGCCTTAGAAACCCAATATCTACTTATAATCATAAAATCATTTAGAAGCGCATAGCAATTGAAAATAATACTTAAGAAAGTTCAGTAATAGCCGTGGACTGCAGTATGAATATCGCTTTTAAGAGCTAGACAAAAGCTATCTTCTAAAGAGTGTTACACCAAATTGTCCTTGATTTAGAGGTATAAAATAATAGTTTTAACAGCATAAAAACAGCATACATTATACTATGTATAGAGATTTTTTTTGTTAAAAAACATTACATTTTAAATGAAATTTACAACTTAGATGATACTTTTATCATAACAATCTTGTATTTCAATTTGTTAAAAAAATAGTCTTAACTAAGAAATTACCATTGGCAAGTTTAGTGGAGAAAATAAAGAATTTGAGAAAATTGGGAAGAGGAATTTATACCATACTTCTGAGAGCGAATTAAAATAATTCTCCTCTCTAATGAGCAGTGATTTATATCACACCGCTATTTTAACACTAAAAAATATCAGGTTACAGAATTTAGGAGAATTCTGCATAGTTTATTGAGAATGATAAATGAAGTGAATTATAGGTAGTGAACTTTAGCTTTCACTTTCTCTTAATCCCTTCTTGTTTAGATCGAGATTCTTAACCTATTAATTCTATTATTTCTATAAGTTCATGTCTAAGACTCTTCCTATCAAGCTGCTAGGTGAGGTTTTGCAAGAGGCTGGTCTGATCTCAGCTGCACAGATAGAGATAGCACTGCAAGATCAGGCTCAATCTAAGAATCTGAAAATAGGAGAAATTCTAGCTTTCCGAGGATGGATCAAACAAGAAACGGCTGATTTTTTCGCTGAGCAATGGCCCATGTTGCTGAGGCAGAAATCGAAACAATCATTAGGATATTATCTCAAAGAAGCTGGGCTATTGGATGAGCTTCAAATCAAAACAATCTTCTACGAGCAAAAGTGGAGAAAGCTTCGGTTTGGTGAATTAGTTGTTCTCAAAGGTTGGCTCAACCCAACCACAATTAGCTTTTTTTTAGCGCATCTCGCTCCTGAAAGTGAAACATATCAACCAATCCTACAACAAGAAGAAGTCTCAGTAGATGACAGTCAAGTACAAACAAAACTACTAAACCTAGGGTCGGTTGCTCAACAGCAAGACAAATTACAAATGTCTAACGGCACTAGCCAATCTGACTTTCATCAAAGCAAGGTTGAGCAGGAATTGGCAAGAGTAAGGCTTTTTAACCGCAGTACAATCAAGTTATTCAAACTGGAAAAAAAAGCAACACGTCCAGACATTTTATTGGAAGCAGTATTGTCTTGGACAGGTGCGCATCAACCTATACTCACGCAAAAAGTTTGTCAATTGCTATCTGAATCAGAAGCTTTTATACCTGCAGGTGAAGAAGCACGCAGAGTTGAGTATCTAGTGCGAACTCGTGTGATTAATCATTGGGAAACTCAGGTAGCATCAGAACATTTGAAGGCAATTCGAGATGGTCTTCTGAAAAATCAGCACTGTGACCCTTTATTGCTGCTAATGCTGTATCAACAAATCTTGCAGCAAGGAGAAGTTCCAGTCGATAACACTCCAGCACAAACAGAACTGCTCCACTTAGGATTGGTTGTCCAACAATACAACAAGCTAAAAGTGGCTAACCATATTTACCAATCCGTGTTTCATCATAGTTGGGTTGAACAAGAATTGGCGAGAGTACGGCTTTTTAATCAAAGCACAATCAAGTTATTCAAACTGGAAAAAAAAGCAACACGTCCAGACATTTTGCTGGAAGAAGTATTGTCTTGGACAGGTGTGTATCAACCTATACTTACTCAAAAAATTTGTCAATTGCTATCTGAGTCAGAAACTTTTATCCCTGCAGGTGAAGAAGCACGCAGAGTGGAGTATCTAGTGCGAACTCGCGTGGTTGAACATTGGGAAACTCAAATAGCATCGGAACATTTGAAGGCAATTCGAGATGGTCTTCTAAACAATCAGCACTGTGACCCTTTACTGCTGCTGATGCTGTATCAACAGATCCTACAGCAAGGAGAAGTTCCAGTCGATAACACTCTAGCACAAGCAGAACTGCTCAACTTAGGATTGGTCGTTCAACAACACGACAAGCTAAAAGTGGCTAACCGTATTTACCAATCTGTCTTTCATCTCAGTTGGGTTGAGCAGGAATTATCACAAACACGATTTTTTCGACACAACACAATCAAGTTATTCAAACTGGAAAAAAAAGCAACACGTCCAGACATTTTGCTGGAAGAGGTATTGTCTTGGACAGGTGCGCATCAACCTATACTCACGCAAAAAGTTTGTCAATTGCTATCTGAATCAGAAACTTTTATCCCTGCAGGTGAAGAAGCACGAAGAGTTGAGTATCTGGTGCAAACTCGCGTGATTGAACATTGGGAAACTCAGATAGCATCGGAACATTTGAAGGCAATTCGAGATGGTCTTCTAAACAATCAGCATTGTGACCCTTTACTGCTGCTAATGCTATATCAACAGATCCTGCAGCAAGGGGAAGTTCCAGTTGATGACACTTTAGCACAAACAGAACTGCTCAACTTAGGATTGGTCGTCCAGCAATACGACAAGCTAAAAGTAGCTAACTGTATTTACCAATCTGTCTTTCATCTCAGTTGGGTTGAGTACGAACTAGAGCAAAGCCTTCAATCGTCACCTTCAATCACTACGGGCCTTCAAGATAAGCTAGATCTAGAAAATACTCTCACAAAAACAAAAAAGACTATTTTTAACCTTAATAACCTAGCTTTTAGATACATTTGGATTGTTCTAGGAATTATTAGCTGCTTCACTGTTGCCTTGCTTATTGGCTTTAATATGTTTAAGCGTATGGAAGTAAAAATCCTTTTTGAACAAAGTAATGATCTACTTCATAAAGGAAAATATCAACAAGCGCTTGCAATATATAACAAGATTTTAAATATTGATAGTAACTACTACGAAGCTTGGACTAACCGAGGCTATGCATTTGCTGGTATACAGCAATATAACCAGATGCTTGAATCCTGTTCTGCTGCAAATATCATTGAGCCAAGAGCAGTGTATTCCTGGAATTGTCAAGGAGAAGCATTACATAACCTTAAACAATACGACAAGGCAATTGCTGCTTTTGATAAGGCTATTACTCTCAACTCCAAAGATCACGTTTTTTGGATCAACAAAACTGAATCTCTTTTGGCGCTTAAACAACCTGACAAAGCACTTGCTGCCATTGATAGAGCTATTGAGCTTCTTGGAAAAATTAAAGAAGTTGATCAACAAGAAACTATTAATAGAAGTTTATCTGTTGCTTTGAGCCATAAAGGTCAGGCATTCTCACAGCAACAAAAGTATGAAGAAGCCCTTGAAGCATATAACCAAGCACTAACATATGATCCACACTACTTTGCTGCTCAACGGGGTCGAGGTCTTATGCTTCAAAACTTGCAGCGATACAATCAAGCAATTGCCCAATTTAACAAAACGCTCAATGAATCCAATTTGACCAATGCACAAAAAACAGAAACTTTGTATAACCTGGGATTAGCGCTTTGTCATACATCTAATATCAACCAAGGACGGAGCACCTTAGAGGAAGCGTTCAAGCTTAAGCCAGATGAGGAAGCACTGCAGGAAGCAAGAAAGAATTGCAGATGATTTCTGCAATTCTTGTCTTCCTTGTTAGAAGAACCACCAATGAAACCTATGAGGGTTTATATCAGAATAAATGCGACCAACAGTTCTCACATTAGGAGGTTGTGGTTGCTTGAAATCTTGACCCAACATTTCATATAAAGCTTGAGTTGGGTTAGCTGTGGGTTCGAGAGTAAATAAAACTTGAGCACTATTATGATTGCAACCAATGCCTCTGCGTTCTACAGCACAAATGACAGGTTGAGCATTCAGCTTGTCAGAAGTCAAGTAGTTAGCGTCATCCCTGCTATAAAGAGCCTGTAATCTTTTAGCAGCATTCTGACAGCTTTGTATAGCACTTTGGGAAGAGAAATACTGAGGGAGAAAGCTGAGGAGGGTCACGTCTTTTTTAGAATCAGGCTCTGAAGAGGTAGCAATAACTGTTGGCGTGCTAGCATTTGTCTTGCACACAATGTTGATTGTAGTGGCTGTGCTGGGTTGAATAAGTGAGGTGACAATACCGATACAAAATAAGGAAGTTGTTCCAATAGTGTTCCACAATAGTCTTTTGTTCATACTGCTGATATCTCTTGACTTAAATTCAGGATTGAATGTAAACTCAATCATATTATTTTTAGTTGAATTTACCTAGTGTTTAACATAAAGATTAAACTAAGGTGGATTTTTAAGAATTGTATCATTCTTCAAAATTAAACTGGGTGATCGCCGATTTAATTACAGGTAAATTTACTATATCTTCATCTTCAAAATGAAACTGGTTGCATGCAGAACTTTGATTGCTAGCATCTTGAATTTGTCTTGTTTTTTTGTGATTAATAGCGTTGCTCAAGCACAAATTTCTGCTGACAGAACTCTTCCCACGAATGTCAATAAAGTTGGCAATGTCTTGGAAATAACAGGAGGAGCAAAAGCAGGTGGCAATCTCTTCCATAGCTTTTTGGAGTTTTCAGTTCCTACAGGCAATACTGCTTTTTTTAATAACACTTTAGATATTAATAATATTATTAGCCGGGTAACAGGTGGTTCCATCTCTAACATTGATGGATTGATAAGAGCAAACGGCAGCGCTAATGTCATCCTCATTAATCCGAATGGGATTAACTTTGGTCGCAATGCACAACTAAATATTGGTGGTTCCTTTTTAGGAAGTACAGCAAATAGCCTTAAGTTCGCTGATGGGGTAGAATTTAGCGCTACAAATCCTCAAAATTCTCCCTTACTAACAGTTAGTGTTCCTATAGGCTTACAATTTGGACAAAATCCAAGTGCAATTAATGTACAAGGTACAGGTCATAATTTAACGACAGCTAATAATATCCTCTCACCTCTAACAAGAGGTAGTAGCTCAACAGGTTTACAGGTTCAGCCAGGCAAAACATTGGCATTAGTTGGAGGCAATATCAGCTTAGACGGAGGAGTTCTGACAGCAGAAGGAGGGCGAATAGAATTAGGCAGTGTTGGGGGAGGTCTCGTAAGTATTAATCCTACATTAAGTGGGTGGTCTTTAAGCTATGAGGGAGTGCCTTCTTTCAAAGATATTGCAATGCGATCGCAGGCATTAGCAGATGCGAGTGGCACTAGTGGCGGCTCTATTCAGGTGCAGGGACGAAACCTTTCAGTGAGTGATGGCTCAGTCATTTTGATTCAAAATCAAGGCTCCCAAGCTGCAGGAACGATTAAAGTGAACACATCCGAGTCTGTCAAAGTGAGCGGAACCAATGCCAATGGAACGATTCGCAGCAGCCTCACAAATGATGCACTAGGAGTGGGTAGAGGAGGAGATATTGATATTTCAACTCCCCAGTTAGTCTTAGAGGGAGGAGCAACTATTGCCGCGAGTACATATAGCCAGGCAACAGGCGGCAATGTCAATGTGAACGCACCTCAGTCAATACAAGTTATAGGTGCAAGCGCTGTTAACTCCAGTACTACGAGTTCGATTGCCACCTCTACCTTTGGTCTAGGAGATTCAGGTAATAACACCGTATCAACCGGACGACTAACAGCAATTGGAGGAGGAACAGTTGTCTCTACAACTTTTGGCACAGGTAGAGGTGGAAATCTCAACGTTACTGCCTCTGATTCTATAGATATCAACGGTATAGAGCCAAGTTTGCTAGTACCTAGCAGTGTGTTTGCTTCGACATTCAGTGCTGGAAATGCTGGTATCCTGACAATTAACACGCCAAGATTGACAGTTGAGAATGGGGGAAGAGTCGGTGCTTTTTCATTCGCAAGTGGTGTCGCGGGCAATGTCACTATCAACGCGCCTGAATTGGTAGAAGTCAAAGGCACAGTACCAGGGTCTGTAAACCCTAGTCTCATTGGCTCCGCTGCTAATGTAGTAGACAAAAGCTTACAACAGCTTTTTCGCTTGCCTTCCATGCCCAGTGGAAAATCTGGAGATGTGACAATTAATACAGGTCAGTTGAGGGTCACAGATGGTGCTTTAATTACAGCTAGTAATCAAGGTGCAGGAGCCTCAGGAAACGTGAAGGTGACGGCTAACTCTGTTTTTCTAGATACTGGAGGTGCCATTACATCAGAATTGGGAGGGACATTTAAAGGTGGGCAGTTTTCTTTCTTTTCTCCTTTCACTCTCGGAGCAACTAAAGGAGGAGACATTACAATTTCAACCCAGCAATTAGTGGTACAGGGTGGCGCAGGTATATCAACGGCCACTTTCACAAATGCAAATGGCGGTAATGTGACAGTGAATGCCTCCGAATCGGTGCAACTGATTGGATCTTTAGCTACCAATCCAAATGCGCTTAGCTTTATTGGTTCTTCAGCCATTGGTTCCGGAAAGTCAGGGAATGTGAGCATTTTCACCGGAAGACTCACGGTGGCGAATGGAGGACGGGTGGGTGCAGGCACCTTTGGAACAGGTGATGGAGGAGATGTGACAGTCAATGCAACCGACTCTGTAGAAGTCATCGGTGCAGAACCAACCCAATTAACCTCAAGCCTTGTGGGTGTGTCAACACTCAGTCGTGGAAATGGAGGCAACTTGACAATCAACACTCCAAGATTGCTAGTGAAAGATGGGGGAAGAGTAGACTCCTCCACGGCAGCAACTGGTTCAGCAGGAAGCATTACAATCAATGCACCGCAATCTGTGGAGGTCACAGGTACAGTCCCTGGAACTTCCATTCCCAGTCAGGTCAGTTCTGGAGCAAATATCGAGAATGAAATCACCCGGCAGCTATTTGGATTGCCTGCTGTGCCAACTGGAGCATCAAATGACGTTACCATTAACACTGGTCAATTGCTAGTGAGTGTGGGTGCTCAAGTCTCAGCCAGAAATGAAGGTTCAGGAAATGCGGGCAACGTGAGGGTGAATGCTCGCTCTATTGTGCTAGACCAGGCTGGTAGTATTACAGCAGCGACTCAATCCGGTGAAGGTGGCAACATTTTCCTCAGAACGAAGACTTTACAAATACGCCACGCCAGCCAGATATCAGCACAAGCAGGTGGAAATGGCAATGGAGGTAACATTACGATCACTGGCTTTAGCCCTGCTGAGTATGTGGTCTTGCTAGAAGGTAGCAAAATCAATGCCAATGCTTTTAAGGGAATTGGAGGTAACATTCAAATCAATACTTCTGGATTATTCACTTGCCCAGAATGTCAGATCACTGCAAGCTCCCAACTCGGATTAAACGGTGTGGTTAATGTCAACACACCAGAAACAGAAAACAAGCAACCTTCAGTCAATTTGCCGCAAGAAATTATCAAACCAGAAGAAATTGTGGCACAGATTTGTCCAGCAGACAGGGCACAACATAAGAGCGAGTTTACCATCACTGGGCGTGGTGGATTGCCACCGCGACCAAATGAGCCACTGAGCAATGAAGCGTTGCTCAGTTTTGAGTCTTCCCCTACCCAAGCTCAACACCTGCCTAATTCTGCGATCGCCACCAGGGAAACGAATACATCCCAACTCCCACTTCCAGCCCAAGGTTGGTATGTGAACTCTAAAGGTGCTGTCATCCTAACATCTCAAGTTCCGACAGCCACTCCCTATACTTCTCGATTAACTTCAGCGTCCTGCCATGCTAATTAGACACAAACCACATAGTGTCAAAATTCTAGTCTTTAACCAAGATAAGGATATTGTGAAGGTTTGATTCTCAATAATTCTGTCCAGTATCGTACAGCATTACGTTTGGTAGTTTCGATGTCACGCGATTTGTGAACTCGGCTTATTTCCATCAAAAAATATGTAATCTTAATAGCAGTGAATAAGTTGAGGAGTCCGACTGCCTTAAAATTTTGTAAAAATAAATGTCGTAAAAGTTGTAGTTTCTGTCTGTGGCGAAAATGCATCCACCATTTCATTTGATGTATAGCGATACTGTTTTGATAACCTAATGTGGTTTCTACGTCAGTTAATTTATCTTTAATTTGATAATAAAACTGCATTTCTTTGTCAAAATCACCTGCTTTTTGAGCTAAAGCAGCATTATCAGCTAATTGGTAAGCCTGACTAATTAAATTACCTGCTATTTCTGCCTGCTGTTGAGTATAACCAAGTTTCATATATATAGTAGCTGCTGCTGAAGTTAATTCTGCAAACTCAAGAGCATCATGTAACCAATATATTTGTGCTTGTAGTTCTCCTAATGTAACTGCTAAAGTCTCATTCATAAAAGTGTTGACATACAATCAAAAGGTATCTAGTAGTGATTTTACAACCTTGATAGGCTGATTTCATTACATCTTGAACAAGAATATTGTTCTCCATCTCCAAGCAAACTCGATTTTTTAAGAGTATCAGCTAGAACAGAGAAAGAAATAGAAAATTTTTATATTACAAAGGCAATTTCGTGAAAATTTGTTGATATTAGCCAGATTCAATTCAAAAGTATAAAAATCTACTTTGGTGTTAATTATAATGGAAAAGTTTTAAAAATTAACAATAGCTAATTTTTATTAGCAATTTTGGAATATTTTGCATTGAGTGTTCGTTAAAGGATAGGAAAACCTAGTACTTCCATGTTGGATTTACTCTCATAATTGCTTGTTCTGGTAATTCAAAGGTAATTTCTCTGATATCAGAATTTATTGTTCTTCATGACACACATAATCAACAAGATTGTAAAAAATATAGCCGCAAAAATTATGTTATATTAAACAACACTTACAAATTCTAAATTTCAAAAATAAGGAACTATTATAGTTGTTGCTATCATGTTGAAAAATCTGAATTGTTATTTCACTAAATTTGTTGAGTACATTATCGGAAAATAGTAAAAAAGACATGATTTCTTTAGAATTGATAACTAATATATGACATTAAGTAAGCTTTCATAGCAATCAAAATCATGCATCAAATTGCAAAAACAATGTTTAGAATCCTATCAAGAATCAATGTAAAGAGTAGTGACTTCCAATAAATAAAATACTCTGTACGGAGAATGATAATCATTTAGGAAAACAGTCATTTTTACTGTTGCTTACCTCATTTTAAAAGCCGTTTTTTATATTTTCCCGCAATGCCCAAACTATAAGAGCAACAACTCGTGAGCAAGGGTTTAAGACTCCGACTAAGCACGAAGATAGAGTTGCTCCTGCTCAGCTTTGGGTATGAGTCCCCTTGTAAACGGAAGCTTCTATCTTGAAAGGGGGAGTAGAGCTATGGGGGAAAAGACCTCTTTCTTCTTTGGCAGTGGAACTTGTTTTATTGGGAGCACCTCTGTTGTCTTCTTCAATTACCTTCACCTGCTTATGCTAGCCCAACAGGAATTATTGTTTGATTACCAAGATATTCTAATCGGTTTAGACTATCACCAAAGATTAGAAAAGATTGCTCGTAAATATACTAAGAATACAGGTTTATCCTGGGAAGATGCTGTTCAGACTGGCTATTTAAAGGTCTTTCAGGCTTTTCAAAGTGGAAAGTTTCGTCAAGGAGGAGTAAAACATTTTTATCCCTGGGCTGTTACTGTAGCTCGATGTGCAATTATTGATTTTGTTCGTAAAGAAAGTCTAAGGAAGTGCCAGAGTTTAAATACCAATCTATCTGGAACAGAAGTAACCCTATTAGATACAATTCCTGATGAATTTAGCATGTTAGAAGCAGCAGAGCGTGCAGATTTAATTTTCAAATCACTAGAGGTTATTTATCAACTCGATCAATGCTATCCAAATCGGAAGTATCTTGAATTATGGCAAGGAAAAGTTGATGGTAAAACACAAACTCAACTGTCTACTGAATTAAGGATTAGCCAGGGAGAAATATCCAAGCGATGGCAAGAACTTTTAGAGCGCATTGCTGAGTCATTAGGATTATTTGAAATTAAAGATATGAAGTGTAAAATTCAAGAAAATAGCCAGCATAATTAAACTTTCAATACATTTAATAAGAGAATGAGGATCACAAAGTATTGAATTTACAAATTCTCTATTAAATGAAGTATTGAAATAAAACAAGATATAGAATTTAATGATGAATGTTTAAAATTAAATTTAAAATAGCATAATAGGTGATGAACTCTTGTTATCTTGTGTTTCACACTAGTTATTACATTGGAGAGCTACATCATGATTTATAAAATTCAACACTCAATCTTATTACTAGACGATGCCGATAGACCTCTAATTAAGTTTATTAGAAATCGCTACATTACGAGTGTTGATGCTACTATTACAGTTTGGGAAATAATCGATTTACAGATAGAAAATATTATTAATCAAGCTATAGAAGATACGGAATGTAATACTTAGATAAGTACTTACAAGTTAATAAATTATTAGATTTATTAAAACTCGTCAAGAGTAACCCTTACCTAATTTTCTATTTATACTTCAGAGTTTACACCTAAGTACATAGTAAATTCATTATGTTTGCTTCGCTCTTTATGTAAGAAGCTGAAGATAAGGTATTAGAATAGCTCATGACAATAATATCTGAATTTTTTTGGAAATTTTGGAATATTTTTCCTTAAGTGTTCGTTAAAGAAGATAGGAACGGTTCACTATTAAGTTCAAAAATAGATGAGCAATTCTAACAAGCAAAACATATTGAGGTTGAATATTTAAGTTCATCAATTATATCTATGGTCTTCTGTTGCATACATTATGAATGTCTTATTTTACGTTGCTGACTGGCTTTGGCAAAAATTACATAATAAAGTATTGACAAAACTTTTGCATTTGAGAAATAGGCATTTCTTCATTTTTGATGTCATTATTTTATCTCTGACTCCATTATTAGCTCTGATTTTGCATTCTGATAGCAATCTTGTATTAGAAAAATACAAATTTGAGTTAATTATCATCACAATACTATTCTTAGTTGTCAAACTAACAATATTTTGGAGTTTTGGTTTTTATCGTCACTACTGGCGTTATGCCGGTATTGAGGAACTCACATTTATCGCAATGCTGATAATAGTTGAGGTAATAGTACAAAGTTTATTATTCGAAACGTTTTACTACAACATATCTCTCTTCCATGTCAAGCAACTACCAAAGTCACTACCATTTCTTGACGGCTTGATTTCTTGCATTTTTATTGGGGGGCTACGTTTTAGTGTTCGAGCTATAGAAAGAGTCAGCCAAAAAACAGAATTCCTTCATCCACGAGAGCGGGTATTGATAGTTGGTGCTGGCAATGCAGGGGTTTCATTAGTTCAAGAAATACAAAGAAATCCTCACATTGGTCTTGCTCCCATTGCCTTTATTGATGATGATCCGAATAAATTAAATCTACATATTCGTGGGATTCCTGTTGTTGGCGATCGCTCAAAAATCCCTGATATTATCAACTCCCTTCATATCCATCAAGTCATTATTGCAATGCCGACAGTTTCTGGAAAAGTGATTCGAGAAATTGTTGATATCTGCCAAGCTACTGGAACTCAAACTAGAACCTTACCAGGAATTCACGAAATTCTCAATGGTCGTGTGCGGGTCGATAGCATTCGGGATGTCCGGATTGAAGATTTGCTCAGGCGCGAACCCATACACACAGATATTGAGCAAGTCTCCCAATTTCTTAAAAACAAAAAAGTATTCATTACAGGTGCTGGTGGGTCAATTGGTAGCGAACTTTGCCGTCAAATTTTTAAGTGCTCTCCTGCTGAAATGATACTAATCGGACATGGAGAAAACTCTGTATTTAATATCCAACAAGAACTAGAACAACTTGTTCAATTGCTAAAAGATGATAGCACAGTACAAAGACAGACTCCGCATATTTCTACCTTTATTGCTGATATTCGCGTTCGCTACCGATTACAATACGCTTTTGAGAGATTCCAGCCTGATGTGATTTTCCATGCTGCGGCTCATAAACATGTCCCCTTAATGGAATTAAATGCACCAGAAGCAATTACCAACAATGTGATTGGAACTAAAAATTTGTTGGAATTGGCTCAGCAGTACAATGTTCAAAATTTCGTGATGATCTCTACCGACAAAGCAGTGAATCCTACCAATGTCATGGGAGCTAGTAAGAGAGTCGCCGAAATGCTAGTACTGCAAGCTGCAAAAGTAAGTGGCAAGTCGTATGTGGCTGTGCGTTTTGGTAATGTTTTAGGCAGTCGAGGAAGTGTGGTTCCCACCTTTAAAAAACAAATTGCCGCCGGAGGTCCAATCACCGTGACCCATCCTGATATCTGTCGTTATTTCATGACCATCCCAGAAGCAGTTCAACTTGTTTTACAAGCTACAGTACTAGGTCATGGCGGTGAAGTGTTAATGCTGAATATGGGTGAACCTGTCAAAATTGTTGACTTAGCAAGAGAACTTATTCGACTTTCAGGCTACGAAGTCAACAAAGATATTGAAATTGTCTTTACAGGCTTACGACCAGGGGAAAAGTTATTTGAGGAACTTTTTATTGCTGGAGAAGAATATGAACTAACTGAACACGAAAAACTATTGTTGGTGAAAAATGCCAGTCGGATTGTTCCTGAAAACTTAGAGATGGCTGTAGAGGCATTATGTTATGCAGCTACTAAAAATGATGCCAACACTATTATGTTTCTCTTAGAGCAAATCGTGCCAGGATACAAGCCCAAATACTTACAAAATCATCTGCCAGAAAAGACTTATAAAAATGTTACAGCCATAGAAAAAGCAAATATACCAAACATGAATGTGTTGGCAAAAGTAGAACCAACAGGTGCTTGACATGTCCCCAATAAAGCCACTAACACTACGTCACAATTTTTCCTGGACGTTCATCGGTAATGTTGTCTATGCAGCTTGTCAATGGGGGATGTTAGTAGTGCTCGCGAAACTAGGTAGTCCGGAAATGGTAGGTCAATTTACCTTAGGTCTAGCTGTCACAGCACCCGTAGTCATGCTCACCAGTTTGCATCTGCGAGTTGTCCAAGCAACAGATGCTAAACATCAATACCTTTTTGCAGATTACCTAGGTCTAAGATTAATTTCTACAGCACTCGCACTTCTGATAATTGTAGGAGTCACTTTCCTCGTCGGGTATCGTTGGGAGACATCACTAATTATCTTGATAATTGGTTTAGCTAAGTCATTTGAGTCTATTAGCGATGTATTTTATGGGCTAATTCAGCAGCACGAAAGAATGGATCGTATTGCTGTTTCGATGATGATTAAAGGTTTTTTATCGCTGTTATTTCTGAGTTTTGGGGTCTACCTCACACATAATATTTTATGGGGAACAGTCGGGTTAGCTATAGCATGGGCAGTAGTCCTAGTTAGTTACGATATTCAAAGTGGAGCTTTAATACTGAACAAGTTTCCACAAAAATCACAGCGAGGGGTATTTGGATCTCGTGATTTCGCAGTGATATTAAAACCGCGCTGGCATTTAGAAACGCAGAGAAAGCTGGTATGGCTAACCCTACCGTTGGGTTTGGTGATGATGTTGACGTCTTTGAACAGCAACATCCCTCGCTACTTTATTGAGCGGTATTTAGGTGAAAGAGAACTGGGCTTTTTTGCTGCCATAGCCTACTTGATGGTAGCAGGGGGGATGATAGTGAATGCGCTGGGAGAATCTGCCAATGCACGGTTGGCAAAATACTATGCAGCCGGAAATAGCCTAGCTTTCCGTACACTTTTATGGAAGCTAGTAGGAGTTGGTACTTTGCTGGGTGGATTGGGTGTCCTTGTTGCTCTTGTTGCTGGGACGCAAATCATCACACTTCTCTATCGACCTGAGTATGCCAAGCATGGGAATTTATTGGTATGGCTAATGTTAGCTACAGGTATCAATTACGTGTCTTCGTTCCTAGGTTATGGGATGACGGCAGCTAGGTACTTCCGTATACAAATACCCTTATTTGTCTCAGTGATAACTATCTTAGCTATAGCTTGCCTGTGGTTAATTCCAACTATGGGATTGCAAGGAGCTGCGAGCGCTCTCTTAATAGCAGCAATTGTACAAGCGATTTTTAGTTTAGGAGTCGTCTTTCATGCACTACACAAAATTCAAAGATCAATCAAAAGCAACTCAAACTCCTCATTTAGCGAATAAACATCCCATACGAATTCTCCATGTAGTAGGCGGGATGAATCGAGGTGGTATTGAAACATGGCTGATGCACATCTTACGCCATATCGACCGAGATCTCTTTCAAATGGATTTCCTAGTCCATACAAAGGAAGTTTGTGCTTACGATGAAGAAATTCGAGCCATAGGAAGCAAAATTATTCCTTGCCTTGAGCCATCACAACCTTGGCTGTATGCTCTCAATTTTTTGCGGATTTTACGCGAGTATGGTGCTTACGACATTGTACACAGCCATGTCCATCACTTTAGCGGTTTTGTTCTTCGACTGGCACAGCAGGCTGGTGTACCCAATCGCATTGCCCATAGCCATCTTGATTCTTCCTTGCTAGAAGCTAAGGCAAGATGGCATCGACAATTATATTTAGCATTAACGCAACAGTGGATTACTCACTATGCCACGGTTGGTGTAGCAGCCAGCCATCAGGCAGGGGTGAATCTGTTTGGAACAACCTGGAACACCAAAGAACTTTATCAGATTCTCTACTGTGCTATTGATTTGCAAGCATTCCATGAGCAGGTTGATCGGCTTGCTGTCCGCACTGAGTTAGGCATTCCTGCAAACGCGTTTGTCATTGGTCATGTCGGCAGATTTAATCCACAAAAAAATCATCAATTTCTGATAGAAATTGCTTTAGAGATGAGCAAACAAGAACCAAATATGCGCTTTTTACTGGTTGGTGACGGCTTGTTGCGTGCAAATCTAATGCAAAAAGTTAGTGATTTGAATTTGAGTGATTACGTGATTTTTGCAGGAACACGACCTGATATCCCTCAATTAATGCTTGGTGCAATGGACGCATTCATATTGCCCTCACTGTACGAAGGCTTACCTTTAGTATTGATGGAGGCACAAGCAGCTGGACTCCCTTGTATTTTTGCTGATGTTATTCCCCAGGAAGTAGAAGTTATTAAACCTTTACTACATCCAATGTCTTTGTCACAGCCACCTGTGCAGTGGGCTGAAAAAATTCTTGCAGTTAAGCAGGTTAAATCAAAAATTACGCAATCTGAAGCTTTAAGTCTAGTTGAGCAGAGCCCCTTTAATATTCATACAAGTGTTCAACAATTGGAGCGTATGTATTTATCAGGCTGCAAAAGCATCCCATTTTGGAATGAGTAGTGCGAGTATTTTGCTCGATAGATACACCACGCGAGCAAGACGCTCGCACTACAAAATAAATTTACTGGATCGGGATACTCCCGTAAAAAATTGATAATAGCAATTCAATAATTACTAACCTGAATTCTTAATAATAACCTGCATTTTATAATTAAAATTGCTTTTTTAAGTTTCTTCTTAGGCACTTGCCAGTAATAAAATGAAAGCGCCTTATTACCACGAATAACCTACTGCGCCGACAAATCAACCAACAAAGGCTGGACATTTTATTTTTTGGATCTCCCTTAAACAAAAAGCTATGATAAATACAAAAGAATTTTTAACTACAAAACTTAGAAAGTATCAGCAACAACAAAATCATACTTTTATTTCTTCATTGGATATAAAACGTACAAAGTGGTTATTTTTTGCTTTATGCTTTTACTTAATTTCCCAGGGTTTTACAATTCCTGTCTTACCCATTGGCACTTGGGCAACCTGGCCTAACCTTTCTGACTTAGCTACATGTCTACTTTTATTGGCATTTGTCATCAACTTAAATTCTCAAAAATCATTAGTATCTAGTGGAAATAAGCAGATATTTTATTTATTAATCTTTATTTTACTAGCAAGTACTTTATCACATCTTGGATACCTCAATAATTTGACAGACAAAGATGCTGTGGGAACCAGATTAGGTATTTATCAACTTTATCGTTTAGTTCAATTTATTGTTATATTTTGGGTAACTGCACAAGTTCCTTTAACACCAGAAAGATTGAACCTTTTGAAGAAGATTATTACTTCTGTTTTAATATTTGTTTGTTTGTCAATTATACTGACATTTGCTGGTATTGTCCCATTAGGAGTGATGATAGCGCATTTGCCTCAAGACCCTAGCATCGCTGGTCCTTGGGCTAGCTTCGCTTCTGAAGTTCATGCAGGAGAAGGCTGGGGTACCATAGGGTACAACCACGCGTATGTATCAGTTCAAGTCATCATGCTGGTGAGTTTAAGAATACATTTGGGATTAGGTAAACAAGAAGTTTTCAACTTTTGCTTGCTATTCCTCTCTATATTCGCCTGTCTCCTCAGTGGTTCACGAGCAGGTCTATTTTCAATGATATTTTTTGCAGCTATATATTTGCTAAAAAAACCAGCTTATATGGGAGTCGTTATTACAATAGCCATATTACTTTTAAGTATTGGAGCTATTGCAAGCTTACCAAATTTAGCTTCAGGAAATACAGAGACTTCAATCATCGAACGTCAATCAACTTTACTTGATGCAGGAAATACAGAAAATTTGAGTGGTAGAGACGATATTTGGGTAGAACGGCTAGCATTTTTAGATGAAGAACCTATAAGGTGGCTTGTAGGCATAGGTTTTGGAGCAGCATGGGATCATTGGAGTTCTGGAGAAAGCGCTCATATGTTACCTCTACATATCATTGTAGAAAATGGCATTATTGGCTTATTAATATTTTGTGTTTGGATATATCAAATACTATATTACTTATATCGATATGAGCCAATGGAAAAATCAATATATTGGGTAACAATTACATTATTACTTGGCTCACTAACTCAGGAAACATTTTATCCAGTAACAGCTTTTGGAAATTTTACAGGGTTTTATTTGTGTTCTGTAGCTCTTGCCTTGAGAAGCCGAATTACGGTTCAAGAGTCATCAGCAAATCAAAGATTATGATATTTTATGAAACATATGCATAACAAAAATAGAAATCAAATAGCAACATTTTTTTTGTTAAATATTTTTTCTCTTTTAATTCTTGGATATTTTATCTTGATTCAATTTAAAAATATGCATTTAACAGCTTCTGAAATATCACATCTCACAAGTCAATCTAATAAAAAAGTTTTAATCAATAACAAAAGTTTTTTTCCTTTTGGATTTTATTATGTTGATTTAGGAATGACACAAGATAATATGTATGTTAAAAAGAAAGAAATGCTAAAAAATATAAAAAATACAGGTTTTAATACTGTTCACTTCTCTATTACGCATAATCTAAATGGCTTTAAAAATCTTATGAACGAAGCTCAAAAATTAGGTATTTATGTGCTATTAGAGCATCAAGCTAATTTTGAAAAAAAAGAATCGATAATGGCGTTTAAAAGGCATCCTGCTCTTTTGGCTTGGAATATTGGTGATGATGTGAATCTGCATTTCAGACCAGCGCAGATATTAAGTTATAGGAAGCAGATAAAAGATTTTGGCTCTAATAAATTGACTTATATAAGTATGTTTGATCCTAGAATAGAAGTCATTAAACGTTATATTCACACTTCTGATCTAGTTGGTATGCAAAGCTATCCTATTTCTAATAGACCATTGCAATCCACTTTTTCTGAAATCAAAGCAGCTGTCACAGTTTCAAAAGAAGAAAATGGCAGTCCAGTAATAGCAAATTTACAAGCTTTTAAATCTAGTCTACCAGATGATCTGGGTAGACTTCAGCGTCAGCCTACGTTTCCTGAAGTACGTAATATGACTTATCAAGCGTTACTAGCTGGTGCTAAAGGCATTATTTACTACACTTATCGTGACCAAAGTTGGTATTTACCAGAACATCGAAAATTATGGGAAGGACTGAAGTCTATCGCATCTGAAATCAAAATACTTAGTCCAATATTACTGGATGGAAACTTACAGGAAGTTAATACTAGAATAAACAATATATTAGCTGGAATATGGATATATAAAAACCAAACAATAGCTATTGTCATTAACACTTCTGATATTCACAAAAATCAGGTAGAAATTGCTATGCCTGATGGTGTAAAAAAAGCACAGACAATGTTTAATAATAATTCATCTAGTATGCTTATTAATAATAATAAACTTTCCGGAATCATTCAACCATTGGAAGTTCATATATACCGACTGCAAAGCTAATTAAATCTATTTTCTAGTCAATTCAAATAACTCTAAAGTCATGCCAAAAGTACTTCATCTCATACACAGCTTTAACCAAGGTGGTATCGAAAACTGGTTAATTTCTATGCTACGCCAAATTCCTAGATATAAATGGGAAATGGATTTTTGCTGCAAGGGAAAAGATATCGGACCACTAGCTGCGATCGCTCAAGCTTTAGGTGCCAGACTATTTCACTGTCCCCTAAATTTCACTCACTTTGGCTTTGCTCAAAGCCTAAAAAATATATTAGTAGATGGACAATATCAGGTCTTGCATAATCATTCAGAAACTTACAGTGGATTTCCTGTATGGCTAGCACAGCAGTTAGGTATCCCAGTTATCACTTCCTTTCATAACACCCATTTTGCTCCCCAGACTAGTTTAACTCGTCTTCCAATGCTACGAGGATTGCGTTCAATTTACGGCAATATAAGTATTGGTTATGCACTCCGTCATTCTGATCTAGTCACAGGTTGCTCTCAAGGCGTCATCAAAAGCCTTGATCCTCACGGAACAAAAATTAAGCATTCTTGGCATGTTGTTTACTACGGTGTGAACTTACCACAACTTGTAACATCTGAAGAACGTACAACTTTTCGTCATGCTTTTGGATGGTCAAGTGAAACTCCGATTGTTTTGCATGTAGGACGTCTGATCGAGCAGAAAAATCATCTAGGTATACTGTCTGTGTTTGA
>Ga0070738_10001974_pt1 | contig 35305 bp, 34 predicted proteins | sample Coa_R2_2_FD_66446 | JGI IMG/M metagenome (GOLD analysis project Ga0070738, IMG submission 66446) | Surface soil microbial communities from Centralia Pennsylvania, which are recovering from an underground coalmine fire - Coalmine... | ecosystem: Environmental > Terrestrial > Soil > Unclassified ...
TCAATTCGCCGGACCCGACGCTGCAGTTGATGCCGGGAGACCGCGGTCGGCATTGCCGTGCGCCATTGGCCCGGAGCGGCTGCACTCATCGTTGCCCCAGAAGCAGAGTTTAAGTGAGAAGCAGATGTCTACCTTTTCGTCGGTGCGTTCCAATAAGTGCGGTAGCATCGGGCTACATATCTCGGCAATGGGTCTTGTATCTGTTTGCCCACTGGGCTTTGTGCCGCCCTTCGACATTTCGCTTCGCAACAACCGTCAGTTTTCATGGCGCGGTCGTCAGCTTGGTCGGTCTGTTCTGGAAGCCCGTCGTCACGCTCTGCTGGGACTGTTACTTGGGAGCCTTGTTGCACTGTTTTTGACTCGGGAGTAACGCCTGCACTGGACTGCCCGATGACGATTAGATTACATTCCTCAAACCACTGGGTCGCAGCCAGTGAGACCGAGCGTTCGGCCAATTCACGTCATGAGCAACACAATCACCGTAGAGAATGGTCTCACTGGGCATTTTAAGCAGGCCACCGGTCGCTCGCGTTTCGGCATTGATTGGGTTGTTCGGATTACAGGCGCACCAGATGGTGTGGTGGTTGTTCGGACTTATTTTTAACGACATGCCAAAGGAGGCCGAAAAGAAAGCGTTGGCCGATAAGGCGGTCCTTTTCGTTCAGAGGAAGCTGGAGCAAGGTTGGGTTCCCTGGGCGGGAGTTTTGGAGTATGAAGAGGAACTGACCCAACGACAGCATCCAGCAGATGGGAGCCAGCTGCTCAGCGGCGTATACTTCTAACGAAATTGAACATCTTACAGTTTGCGCCAATGGCACGGGGCCGCTGGTTACAGGACCATAGCACTGAGATGCGACTGATCCACGCTATGACTTTACGAGACGGTGGAACGACGAGCATCACCTTGTCACAAGGCTTATTCGAGAGCGTGTCCTACACCGTCGACTACGCTCTCCCGTGGGATGGCCGGAAGAGATATGTGTTCCGTGGACCTGCTTTCGTTACGGACGATGCTCACTGGCTTGAGATTGGGTGCGAAGCAGAGCGGGAAATCCAGCAGTGGTTGACGGAGGCTGCAAACGGCAGATTTGGCCAGGAAACGGTGCGGTTTCTTAGCGATCACGCGGACAACCCGGGGAAAGGGAAGTGGTTTTATGCCATGAATTTCTTGAAGATAATGGCGAAAGCGCGGTGCCAATAAAGCGCTGCACCGAATAGCGGCTCGCCAGAGACTTTTGGCAATTCGGTGAGCTAAGCGTTCGGTATCCTACGACCATGTATGAAGCGCCCCGATATTTGGATTGACGTGATTGCATGAAGGGTGTCCTCGGAGAACGGAACGTAAACCATGCCAAAAACCCAACCTGCTTGACAAATCGCCTGCCCGGTCAGAGCCTTTCCGACATCTCAAAGCAGTAAAATCAGAATTTGCGCCATCATGCCTGATTCCGTCTATGCATCAGAATTTGGGGCTTCCTCCGCCACCCAGGCGGCAAAGGTTCCGGGCGCAGCGGTCCGGCATACCGTGTCGGTACGCGTGACCCATTGGGTCGTGGCCTTGTCCTTTCTGGCATTGCTCGTCACCGGAATCGAGATCGTCATCTCGCATCCGCGCTTTTACTGGGGCGAAGAAGGTAACGTCAATATCCCTCCTTTGTTCTCCATTCCCATCCCTGCCTCCCGGGCTTCAGTGCCCACCGGGTTTAACTACACCTTGCCGGACCAGAACGGCTGGAGCCGATCGCTTCACTTTCAAACGGCATGGGTGGTGGTCGCGGCCGGTTTGTGGTACGTCCTGGCCGGCCTGCTCTCCGGCCACTTTCGACGGAACCTGCTTCCCTCCTGCGCCGATCTGTCGCCTGCGAAGTTGGCGAAGGTCTTCGTTAACCATCTGCGGTTTAGGTTTGAGGGAGACCCTCACACCTACAATCCTCTGCAGCGGCTCGCCTATCTCCTCGTGGTCATCGTGGCGTTTCCGCTCATCATCTGGACCGGACTCGCAATGTCACCGGCTGTCACTTCGACGTTTCCCTTCCTGGTTAATGTCCTGGGTGGGCATCAATCCGCGCGCACCTTGCATTTCATCGACACCCTGTTCCTTGCCCTTTTTCTGGTGGTGCACGTTTTGATGGTTTGCGTGACCGGGTTCCGCAACCGCATGAGTGGGATGATCACCGGCAAATCCGTCGAAAAGTCATGAACCAAAAAATCTCACGCCGTAAATGGATCATTAATGGGATCGTCACCGCCGCGGGGTTGTCGGGCCTGGCTGTTGCCGCGCGACTTGCTGCAAGGTATGGCCTTGTTCCACCCGATGGTGTGGGGGTCTACGGTGCGGGCACGACACTTACCTATGCGGCGCAACGGCTGTTGACGCGCCATTCTCTTGCGCGTGAGTTTCCTCGAAGTCAGATCTCCAGGGCTCCCTTCGCCAACGGCAAGCCGCCCGAACTCGAAGCCTTCAAACGCGCGCAGGCAGGCGGGTTTGCGGATTGGCGGCTGGAGATCGACGGCATGGTCGCACACCCGGGGTCGTTTTCGCTTTCCGATCTGCGGAATCTTCCTGTTCGCAGCCAAATCACTCAAGTGACATGTGAAGAGGGCTGGTCGTATATCGCTGAGTGGATTGGGACGCCTTTAGCCAGTGTCCTGGAAGTGGCCGGAACCCTCCCTCAGGCAAAGTTCGTTGTCTATTATTCCATCGATAAAACGGAATGGTGGGACAGCCTGGACATGGCCGATGCCCTGCACCCGCAGACCCTGCTGAGCTATGGATTTAACGGGGGTGATTTGCCAGTCGGGTTTGGAGGTCCGCTTCGGCTGCGGGTGCCGCGACAGTTGGGCTACAAGAGTGTCAAGTACATCAACCGCCTGACCGTGACCGACAACTTGCGGGCATTTGGCAAAGGGCTTGGTTCCGCTGCACCGGAAGGAGGCTACTGTTGGTACGCTGGGATATGAGCTGTCATCCTGAGCAACTGGGTTAAAACGTGTGGACAAAGAGCTGGCCCGCTTTGAGCCTGCCACTGGTCACAAATACTCTTCCGGTAGCAAAGACAGCAAAAGCCTGAATCATGAAATACCAAAACTCCGCGGCCTGTGCTATCAACTTTCTCGTTTGAGAGGCGGCCCTTGCCTCATTTGCCACAGCATTTCTTATACTTCTTGCCGCTGCCGCACGGGCAGGGGGCATTGCGGCCTATCTTGGGCGGAGCGATGTATGGCTGGAGCGGGGTATATGGTGTGGGCTCATACACCGGTGGGGCTGAGGGGACATCATATGGAGCTTCCCAATCAATGTTTTCCTCATCGGGCGGCTCTGAATCTTCATTCTCATCCTCGAAACAAATCCACGCCGAACAAGCGTCGATCGCGTCGATCGGCGCATTCCTCTCCTCGAACCAGCGGAGGCGTTCCTCGGGCGAGGGTTTGGCATAGCTCCGTGGCTGGCGCCGCTCCGAGGGGCCTATGTCACCCAAACCGATGATGGCTTCATCCACCAGGCCCTCAGCAAAGGCCTGGCGCACCTCGGGAAGGAGTTCCAGCGCGTTGAAAGTGTTGACCGCACCGACCAGGGCAGCCCAGAGGTAGCCATTTCCAGGTTTGGGCAGGGAGGAAAAGAGCCCGCGCAGGTCGGCGATGACCGCTTCGCGCGGGCGTTCGCCCCAAGTGTGCTGCACCAGCAACCCGTCGATGGCTTGCCCGCGCACGAACTCGTTTACGGTTTCGTCGTGCGCGAGCCGGAGCAGGGGCGCTGGATTTCCCCCAGACACGGAAGCAAAGACTGCCGCCCCATGTTCGGTCACCAGGTCGCCAGTCAGGTCGAGCGCCTCTTCATCGGGAAGCGAGAAGAAACGGATAAAACATTCCAGGGCGCTGGTTTCGCGAAACTGGGCCAGCAGGTAGATCGCAAATATGTGCAGCGATCGCTCCGGGTGTTCGAGGTAAGGAACGGAATCAGCGGAAACGCGGTCGATAGCGGCGATGAGCTCGGGTGTAATCGCTTCCTGTTGCACGATTGCCGCTCGCAGCGCCGCTTCATAAGGGGCGAATTGACTCTGGTCCGGAATGGTCTCGAACTGCTTGAGGATTTCGGGGACGCTCATTGGCGGCTGGGCCAGGATCTCGGTTGTGGAGGGCTGAGCATCTGTGGACGATGGTGTACCCGGCCGCTGCGTGGACTTGAACAACTCGTAATGCCGGGCCAGGCGCGCGACGTAATCGGGGTCCGTGTCCACATTGTCCCTGAATAGTTCGAGCAGGTAATCCGCGTAGCCGGACTGCGGGTGAAGCGGGTCAAGGCTGGCGTTCACGATCTCGCTGCCGGCCTTTGCGTCCCCATGCATCCATTGAGTGTAGAATTCGGCGCTTTCCCAGCCGTAGTTGATGACGGCCAAAACCTCGTCCAGTCGGGACAACCTGCACCAGGACGCGGCGGCAATCACACTCCGGCTCCTCGCAATAATATTCGAGCAAGGTGTACTCACCGACAGGCAATTCGCCGCCGCCGGCGAGCACGTGGAGCGAGCGCGTTTCATGCGCGGCCAAATCGAGGAATCGGGAATGGAAAGGAGTCATGTGCTGGCCCGTAAATTCTTAAGTATTAGGACCGCGGATCAAAGTCGATTCCGGTTTTAAATTCACAATTCTGCGACCCGGCCCATTATCCCTGTTTTTGCGGCGCTTGGCCATCACAACCCAAAGTCTGGTTCGTTTTTCTATCGAATCAGGAGCGGGGGCAGAAAAAAGAAACAGCAACGTCACTCCACTTCGCTTCGTTCCGGGCAAGGCTCGCGCCATGCTGGCGCTCGCTCCCATTGAAAGTTCACAATCCAGCCCTTGGACGTTCTCTCAGCACATGCCATTATACAGACGACGAATCATGCAACCTCCGCCCCTTCCCGAGACAGCCATCATCAGCTACCAGGTGCCTCGCGACGTCATCCTTCGGACTTGGTGGAGGCGGTATTTGCTTCGGCCCAGAACGCTCGGCTCCATTTCGACCATGTTTGGCGGCGCCCTTTTCTGTTTTCTAATTCGTGAGGGCATGCAATCCGCCGGCTTCGTCCTCCTTCTGTTCATCGTCCTCGCGCCAATCAACGCCTACCTCGCCCTCGCCAGGGCGATCGACGGCAGCCCCCAATACACCGATCCTAAAACCGTCGAGTTCAGTCCGACGCGAATCGTTACCACCGGCCCAAATTGGAAAACGGAGTTGCCTTGGGCGCTCTTCAAAGGCTTTTCGGAAGACTCAACCTATTTCTACCTTCACCTCACCGACACTGGCTTCGCCTCCATTATCCCGAAGAGCGCCTTCACTCCGGAGTCGCTCCAAAGGTTCCGCCAATACGCCACGGCGCGCAGACCCTAACACGCCCCAGTCACTCGGGCGCAACTCAATGGAGCAGCGGCAGGAAACAAAACGACAATCTAATAACGTGACGATGGCGGTCTCAGCGTCTCGCCGGCGAAGCAGCAGCCTGGCCATACAGCGTCACAATACTTTGTGCCGGGACTGAGAGCGATGTGATGCCATCGCTCACTTTGGCTGCAGATTGCGCAACGAAACTGGCGTCGGGCGTGGTGACGAAGACCTTGAAACTCTTGACGCCAGGTGTGGCAGGAATGTGGAGATTCACATCGACTGAATCGGTGGCAATATTAACAAACACCAGCGTCAGCGTCTGCTGCTGGTCATGGAGAAATGCCGAGACATTTAAATTATCGGTGTCCGGAGTCGCTCGGACCCGCACGGCCCCAGGGCGGATGTAGCGGAAAAAATGCTTGGCGGCGTTATATTTCTTGGAGTTTTTGTCGCCGCGGGCGGTGAGATTATACTCATTAACGCTGTCGCCGTCCTGGAACGACCAATACGTCCACGCGTTAATGTTGCCCGCGACCAGCGCATCATGCAGAGCCACTCCCATCGCCAGAGCGCCGTCAGGGGTCCCCTCTTTGTTGGTATGAATCCAACTGGGTGAATTGCCAGACGTTTCGGTCATCCACAATTCCTTGCCGGTGCTCTTGAACGCTTGGAAATAGGCGGCCCAGTTGTTCTTGCTCGAGGCCACGGTCTTTCCGTCGGACTGATAACCGTGGAAAGCCCAAGCCTGCACAAATGCCATCGTGTCGTGGTTCGTGATCACCTGGGCGGCGAATTTGCGGTTGTTTTCCAAGAACCAACCCGGCAAGCCCATGTTTTCGGGCCCGAACAATTTTGTTTTGATCCCGTACCGCCGAAAGGCCTTGGCCACGGCCGCCATGGCGTCGGCCCACTCCGTGGTGTCGGGATTGTAGAGGCATGAGTTGTAAGATTCTTTGAACATCAGCTCGTTTTGAATGCTTAAGGCAAAGATCGGAACTCCATAGGTTTTCTCGAAGCCCTGGCAATAGGCTGCGAGATATTTGGCGAAGTGTTCACGGCGGTCCGGCCGAAGGGAGCCCCCATTGCGCGTGTCATGATTTGTCTTCATCCATTTCGGCGGGCTCCAGACGGTGGCGATGAGTTTGAGGTCATCCAGCCGAGCCTCATAAATGGGCTTGATCACCTTCCCGGCCTTGTTGTTGTCGGTTCCTTTGAAATCCATCGCAGCTATGATGGCGTCGAGCGGGTCAGTCAAATACGTGGCAATATTGGCCGGTTCTTCGGCTTGCACGGTCGGGACAATTTCCATGCGCGCCATGGAAGCTCCGAAATCACGCGCAAATAAATCAGGAAACCCAGGGTCGGTATAACGATCAGCAAATGGATAGAGCATGGCGCCCAGGCCACTGATGGTTTGAAATTTCTCGCTGTAGTCCACGGTAACGTTGATGGCATGAGCGGGCGAAGTGAAGAAAAGGGCGGCTGTCTGCAGCAGTGTGACGCCCAGGACTCTGCGCCGGTAAAGAATTTGAAAGACGCGCGCTGCCTTGCTTACTTGGTTCACGCATTTATCTACCATATAAAATTTTGACCGGTTTACCGAAAGGTTATCGAGGTCCGAGCGTCGTTGTGCACGCGTGAGAAGGGAATTGTTACGATTTCCAGTCCTGTGCTCTACCAACTGAGCTGCCGAACCAGCCACAAGCTGCGATGTTCTGCAGGTTGGGCTTGCGCAAACCGCAACTTGGATGCATCAAAGGGAGTCCTGCCGATAACCCGCAGTGCGGCGGAACGATACTCAAAAGGCGAGAGGCCGCGCAAGATTGGAAGCGCGTTTTAGAAGCCTTTTTGCATTGAATGGCAGCGACGCGAGTCGCCGGGCAACCGACGGAAAACGTAAACGCACCTTTTCCCGAACGGGCTCTTGCAGAGCCGTGTTCGTGGGGTTTTTTGAAAACGCTTTAGGAAAATCATGAAACAACTTACAGAGACAAAGGCGTGGAAAGCTCTCGTGGCCCACCACGGCGAGTTGAGCCGGTTGCACCTGAGAGACTTGTTTTCCAGGGATCCGAATCGCGGAAAGACAATGACCTTGGAAGCCGCGGGATTATTCCTGGATTATTCCAAAAATCGCGTCACGGCCGAGACGCTGAAGTTGCTGGTGGCCTTGGCAAAAGAGACCGAGGTTGAAGAGCGGCGCAATGCCATGTTCAGCGGGCAAAAGATCAATGTGACGGAAAACCGCGCCGTTTTGCATATTGCGCTACGGGCTCCGGCGAACGCCTCAATTATGGTCGACGGCGCCAACGTCGTTCCCGAAGTGCACCAGGTGCTGAACAAAATGGCTGATTTTTGCCACCGCGTGCGGAGCGGGCAGTGGAAAGGATCTACAGGCAAACGCATTCGGAATGTCGTAAATATCGGGATCGGCGGTTCGGATTTGGGACCCGTGATGGCTTACGAGGCATTGAGGCACTACAGCGATCGAACCATGACTTTCCGGTTCGTTTCGAATGTGGACGGCATCGATTTCGTCGAGGCCACCCGCGACCTGGACCCGGCTGAAACGTTGTTCATTGTCTCCTCCAAAACCTTCACGACCCTTGAAACCATGACCAATGCCGAGACAGCGCGCGATTGGCTCGTTGGCGGTCTCGGCGGGAACCGTTCAGCGGTGGCGCGGCATTTTGTGGCGGTCTCCACCAATGCTGAAAAGGTGGCCAGGTTCGGAATCGACACGGCCAACATGTTCGGCTTCTGGGATTGGGTAGGTGGGCGTTATTCGATGGATTCGGCCATCGGCCTCTCAACGATGCTCGCGATTGGCCCCGAGCGGTTCGCCGAACTGTTAGGCGGATTTCATCAAATGGACGAACACTTCCGAACGGCGCCGCTCGAGTCAAACCTTCCCGCCCTGATGGGTTTGTTGACCGTGTGGTACACTGATTTCTTCGGTGCCGAAACCATGGCGGTTTTGCCCTACGAGCAATACCTCAAGCGGTTCCCCGCGTACCTTCAGCAGTTGACGATGGAGAGCAACGGCAAGCGCGTCACTCTCGAGGGCCAGGTTGTTAATTACAACACGGGCCCAATTTACTGGGGCGAGCCCGGCACCAACGGCCAGCATTCTTTTTATCAATTGATTCACCAGGGCACGCGATTGATTCCCTGCGACTTTATCGCGTTTGGCCACGCGCTGGCTCCGGTTGGACGCCACCACGACATGTTGATAGCCAATGTCTTTGCCCAGTCGGAAGCCCTGGCGTTCGGCAAAACGGCGCAGGAAGTCAAAGCCGAAGGAACGCCGGATTGGCTGGTTCCGCACAGGGTGTTTGAAGGAAACCGGCCCTCGAACGTGCTCTTGGCGGAACGCCTGACGCCTGAAGTCCTGGGCAAACTGGTAGCTCTTTATGAACACAGCGTCTTTGTGCAAGGTGTTATTTGGGACGTTAACTCCTTTGATCAATGGGGCGTCGAACTAGGCAAAGCCCTGGCCCAACGAATTATTCCCGAATTGGAAAGTGCTGCTGAACCGAAACTGAACCACGATAGCTCGACCAATAACCTTATTGAGCGATACCGCAAGATGAGGAGGAAGGCATGAGCCCAGCGCTTCAGGGGCGCGTCAGAACATTTTTCCAGGCCTTACAGCTAAAACCCCGGGCGTGATCCAAAGTCCATTTGAATTCGGCGCAAAAACGGGGACAGTCAAGCATGGATGACATTAACAAAATGCAGCTTGGGATGATTGGGCTGGGGCGCATGGGCTCAAACATGGTTCGGCGGCTCATGAGGGGCGGGCACGACTGTGTCGTGTTTGACCGCGCCCCCGACGCCCTCGCGGCTATGGCAAAGGATGGGGCGACCGGCGCCGCTTCCTTGGCTGAATTTGTAAGGAAGCTCAGGAAGCCTCGCGCCGTTTGGCTTATGGTGCCGGCAGGCGTTGTGGATAGCTCCATTTCGGAGCTTTTACCGCTGCTCGAGCCGGAGGATATCGTCATCGATGGCGGCAATTCGTATTACATAGACGATATTCGGCGCGCGAAGGACCTGGCCGCCAAACAGGTTCATTATGTGGATATCGGCACGAGTGGCGGCGTGTGGGGGCTTGAGCGCGGTTACTGCATGATGATTGGAGGCGAACCCGAGATCGTGCGCCATCTTGATCCGATCTTCGCGACATTAGCTCCCGGTGCCGGCAATCTCCCGCGCACGCCGGGCCGGGAAAAGCTCGGGGGTACAGCCGAGCAGGGGTATCTGCATTGCGGGCCCAACGGCGCCGGGCATTTCGTTAAAATGGTTCACAATGGCATCGAATACGGAATTATGGCCGCTTACGCCGAAGGCTTCGGTGTTTTGAAATCCGCGAATGTCGGCAAGAAGCCGCGTGACGCCGACGCCGAAACCACTCCGTTGCGGAGTCCCGAAAATTACATGTTCGACTTCAATCTCGCTGACATCTCCGAGGTGTGGCGTCGGGGCAGTGTGGTCGCTTCCTGGTTGCTCGACCTGACGGCCGGCGCCCTGGCAGCCGACCCAAATCTCTCGAAGTTTTCCGGCCGTGTTTCGGATTCCGGCGAAGGGCGTTGGACGATCAAAGCCGCTATCGATGAGGGCGTGCCTGTTCCGGTCTTGACGACCGCGCTTTATGAGCGCTTTGCGTCACGAGGGGAAGCCGATTACCAGGACAAGCTCCTGTCGGCAATGCGCTTTGGATTTGGCGGCCACCTGGAAAAGCCCGGAACAAAGGGCAGTTGAACGACTTCTGCGCGATTTTTCGACGCCGCGGGGCGTTGGCCGTTTACCATAAAGAGTGGCGAAGCCACTGCCATCGTGATACATAAGCTCAGTGTTTGGAAAATTACGAGGTTCGAACTCGTCTGAAGCGCCCACAGCCGGGCCTTTCGGCCGTTTTTATCTCCAGGAACTGATTAACAGCGGCGGGATGGCGGATATTTGGCTCGCCACCGATCCGAACCAAAAGGCCTATGCATTGCGCCTGATGCACCAGCGCCTTCGGTTCGACTTTGGCGCGCGCCGGCGTTTTGTGCGAGGATGCGAGTTGCTTTCCAAGATAAGCGATCACGAAAACATCATCGGGTATCACGAGCACGGAAAAATCAACGGCCAGCTTTACCTTTTGATGGAATACGTAGAGGCCGAGAACCTGAAAGACCTTTACACCCGGCACGACCCGGTGCTTTTGGAAAATGTGTCCCAGATCCTCATCGACATGGGACAAGCGCTCGAACACATGCACGAAAACGGCTTCATGCACCTGGATTTCAAGCCGGAAAATGTGCTCGTGACTCGCAACGGAAAAGTGCGCCTGGTTGATTTTGACCTCGCTCAACCTATTCCCGAGCAGCCGACAAAGTTCTCAAAAAAGAATCCCGGCACACCCGCGTACATGGCTCCCGAGCAACTCCAGGGACAACCGGTGTCCCACCGGGCCGACATTTTTTCCTATGGCGTTTCCGCTTTCGAGTTGCTCACCAATCAAAAACCATTCCCGGGCGAAACTCCTGGAGATATTCTGAAAAAGCAACTCGACCGAAGCTCCTTTGTGGCACCCCGCGAGCTGAACCCGGACATTCCTCTCGCCATGGAAAAAGTGATTTTGCGCTGCCTCCAACTGGAGCCGGAGCGCAGGTATCCTTTCATCGGCGTCATGGTCAGGGAAGTCCAGGCGGCTCTTTACGTCTAACTCTATTTCGGTCTTGAACAAACGGGCTGCCGGTTTTTGACTTCACCTGTGATCGGCACAATCCTGAACGTGGCCGGGATTCTTATCGGGGGCATCATCGGCCTGAGCCGGCGCAAGCCGTTGCCCGCTGCCAGCGAGGCTTATTTCAAAGTCGTGCTTGGGGCGTTCACCGTGTTCTACGGGTTGCGCCTGACCTGGCAAAGCATTTCTGGTTCATTCGGCGAAATCCTCAAACAATTACTCATTGTTGTGATCGCATTGGCGTTGGGAAAGCTGGTTGGTCACCTGTTGCGTTTGCAGCGGATGTCCAACCGCGTCGGCCGCTGGGCCCGGGACAACCTTAGCTCAATCAACGGGTCGGACCCTGAGCGCAACAGCAAAGGTTTCAAGACCTGCGCTGCTCTCTTCTGCGCCGCCCCACTCGGCATTCTGGGGGCGGTCCAGGACGGGTTGACGATGTCCGACTATTTTTATCCGCTGGCAATCAAAGGCGTGATGGACGGGTTGGCGACGCTGAGCTTTGTTTCGCTGTTTGGGCCCGGCGTGTTGCTGGCCGCGGTCCCCGTTTTCGCTCTCGAGGGATCCGTTACCCTGATTTGCTCCCGTGCGCTTGAACCAATGTTGACCCTCCACAACCTGGTCGGTTCGGTCAACGCCGTCGGCGGCTTGCTTGTGTTCTGCGTGGCGCTAGTTGTGTTGGGATTAAAGAGAATTGAGCTGGCCGATTACCTTCCAAGCCTGTTTGTCGCCCCGTTACTGACATTTTTCCTGCGGTAAAAGGGATACAGTAGCAATTCCTTGCGATGCGGGTGAATCGGCGCCAGCACAGCTGCGAACGAAAACGCCTGAAGTGTGATGGGCTCGCTTTCGAAGTGAATAGAACCGCTCGGGGTCAGTTTCCTTTTTTTCCACAGAAAATCCGTGTGTTTCAGAGTACCGGCTGTTTTAGCGGTGCACTTTCGTGGCTTAGGGTTACGACCCCATTGGAGAATTTCTTTGTTTAGTTCATTCTCCTCGCCATGCAACACACGCTTTCTTTCCCCCCTTCGGAGTCGCCCGAGGCCGAATCCAACCCGACGTTTAACGTCCTCATCGCCTACGAGGATTTTGAATCGGGAAAACACGCCAAACAGACCTACGATTTCCTGGTTGAGAATCTCGGGCGCGATTGCCATCTGACCAATCAGATGTGGAAGTTCGACGTGCTCGGCATCCCGAAGTTGCGCGAGATCGCCGTGCGCGACGCTACCAGCGCCGATATCATCATTGTATCCTGCCAGGGAAACGAGTTGCCGGATTACGTCGCGAAGTGGGTTGAGTCATGGTTGATGGAAGGAACGAACGCATTGGCGTTGGTCGCCCTCTTTGAACAACACGAACCTTCCGCAACCGTCAATCCCGCCGTGAAAGATTATCTGGCGGATGTTGCGAAGCGGGGAAAGATGGAATTTTTTGCCCAGCCGGGTGATTTGCCCGGACACAATCGATGTGGGACCGCGTTGCACGTTCCCCTTCGTTCATCTATCGTTGACCGTTCAGCCTCTGACATCTCAGGTGTTTTTAATCGCGACGCTTCAACGCCCCGCTGGGGCTTGAACGAATAGCCTTTCCGCCAGTTAGACTTGCCAAACCGGCCCTGACGGCCGGTTTTTGGGTTTTTACCCCAATCGCGTGAGGGGGTGGGCTGCGGTACGCTCAGCTATGCGTGCAATTTGGAAAGGGTCAATCAGCTTTGGCCTGGTGAACGTTCCCATTTCTCTCTATCCGGCAACGTCCCAGAAAGAACTGAGTTTCCGAATGTTGCGCAAATCCGACCTCAGTCCCATCAATTACAAACGCTTTGCCGAAGCGGATGGAAAGGAAGTGCCGTGGGAACAGATTGTCAAAGGATACGAGTACGAAAAGGGCAAGTTCGTCGTCCTTTCTGAAGAGGATTTCGAACGCGCGGACATCAAAGCGACGCAAACCATTGATGTTGTCGAATTCGTTCATTTGAACGAAATCGATCCGATTTTTTTTGACCGGCCGTATTACCTCGAACCGCAGAAGCAAGGGGCAAAGGCGTATGCCCTCCTTCGTGAGGCGCTGAAGAAAACGGAAATGGTGGGCATCGCGAAAGTTGTCCTGAAGACTCGGCAACACCTGGCGGCGATCAAACCTGAGCAAAGCGCGCTTGTTCTCGAGATCATGCACTTCGCCGAGGAATTGGTCAGCCCGAAGTCATTGCAGATCCCCGGGGACGCGGATTTGGGGAGTCGTGAATTGCAGATGGCCTCTGAATTGGTCAGTCGCCTGAGCGGTCCATGGAAACCTGAGAAATACACGGACGATTACCGGCAAGCCCTGATGGATTTGATACAAAAGAAGATCGAATCCGGAGGAAAGATCCCCGCTCAAACCAAAGGCGTAAAACGGTCAGCAACCAAGGTCATCGATCTTGTTTCGGTCCTGCAACAAAGCCTGGAGCAAACGGGCAAACGGGCGGGGGCAGGGAAGCCCGCCCGGCATCCTCGAACGCGCCATGCCTTAAAGAAAGCGGCGTAGCATGTGGTTTAGTTTTCTTCCCGTATGAGCCTGAAGGAGTACAAAGCCAAGCGGAACTTCGGCCGTACCGCGGAACCGATTGGGGAGACACAGCGGCCTCTCAAGACAAAGGACCATGCCTTCGTCGTGCAAAAGCATGAAGCCTCCCATTTGCATTACGACTTTCGTCTCGAGATGGATGGCGTGTTGAGGTCCTGGGCTGTCCCAAAGGGATTTCCGTTCAAGCGTGGAGATCGTCGATTAGCCGTCGAAGTGGAGGATCACCCAATCGAATACGGCGGTTTCGAGGGAACTATTCCCGAGGGAAACTACGGGGCAGGGACGGTGATGCTGTGGGACCGTGGCACATACGCGGTCTCCGGGACCGATGCCGTCCAAGCCTGGCGGTCCGGCAAAATTCATATGCGGCTTCACGGTAAGAAGCTGAAGGGGGAATGGACCCTGGTTAGGATGCGGGATTCCGAGACGAGGAAACCGCAATGGCTGCTGCTGAAAAGTGGCGAGGATTTGCCGCCGGTATCCGCCCGCAACGACGATCGGTCCGTGCTCACCGGGCGCTCAATGGAGGGCATCGGCTCGGCGAAACGTGGAAAACAGTGGGAAAGTAACCGCTCATCTGGCAGTTCGAGCACCAAAAGCACGCCACGTTCGAAACGGCGTCACACCGCTTCGGCCGAGCAACCCGACGGCCCTGGCGGAAAGTCTGCGAACAAAAACAGCTCCCGTTCTCTTGCTCCTACGCCCGTTTTGAAAAAGCTCCCGGCTCGCCGCCCGGAGTTCGTCGAACCCATGAAAGCCCAACTGGCCGCCACTCTGCCGAAAGGGCCGAACTGGGTTTATGAGATCAAATTCGACGGTGTGCGCGCGCTCGCGATCAAAGATGGAGCGTCTTTAAGCCTGGTGTCGCGCTCCGGAAAAGACCTCGGAACAAAATATGCCCCTGTGTTACAAAGGCTGGAACGGTTGCCCGCAGGCCAGGCTGTGTTGGACGGTGAGATTGTTGCCGTCGATGCCGAGGGACGCTCAGCTTTTCAGTTGTTGCAGTCCTATCAATCCGCAATCGGCAGCAAGCCTCCTCTGTTCTATTATGTATTCGACGCAATCCAGTTGGAAGGCAAAGACCTGGCCTCCCTGCCATTGCTCCAACGGAAAACCATTGCCCAGCGCCTCGTTGATGGGCTGGATTCCGTTCGCTTTTCTGCGGATATCCAGGCTGATTCTCAACGAGTCTTGCGCGAAATGCAGGCCCGAGGGCTCGAAGGCCTGATCGCCAAGCAGAAGGATTCGGCCTACGAACCCGGCCGCCGGTCGGGGGCCTGGGTCAAATTCAAATGGACCAATGAACAGGAATTTGTCATCGGCGGTTACACGCAGCCCAAAGGCAGCCGAAGCCGTTTCGGGGCAATCCTCGTCGGCTATTACGATGGCGCCGACCTCAGGTTTGCCGCGAAAGTGGGCACTGGCTTTGACGAGAACACGCTTGAGGATCTCTACAGCAAATTTCAGAAACTCACTCAGCCGGCATGTCCTTTTGCCAACCTGCCAGAGCGATCAACCGGTTCCACTGCGCGCCTCGGACCTGCCGAAATGAGGCGCTGCACCTGGCTCCGGCCGGAGTTGGTTTCCCAGGTTCGTTTTGCCGAGTGGACCCGCGACGCGCACTTGCGCCAGCCTGCTTTCCTCGGGCTCCGCGAGGATAAAAAGCCCGGCGAAGTTGTTCGCGAAACCCCGAGGTAAGAGCGGCATCAGCGCTGCGCGTGACAGATTTCTCTGGGCAGGAATTGCTGCTGGGCTAAACTCCTGTGGATGACCAGTGTTCGTTTGGGGCTCATTGGCCTTGGCAATATCGGGCAGCATCATGCGGCATACCTTTCCGCAGGGAAGGTTCATCGCGCGGAACTTGTCGCGGTATCGGATGCGGTTGCGGGCAAATTGGAAAAGTATAAGCCGCTCAAAACATTTACATCGGGCGAGGAGCTGATTGGCTCGGGCCTGGTGAATGCCGTCATCATCGCCACTCCGCATTTCCAGCATACCAGCCTCGGGATCGCCGCACTCCGGCAGGGTTTGCATGTCATGGTTGAGAAGCCAATCTCAGCCCACAAAGCCGACGCGGAAAGGCTCATCCATGCACACCGGGCGCGGCCTGACCTTGTCTTCGCCGGCATGTTCCAGCTCCGGGCCGAACCGCGGTATCTCAAGCTTCGACATCTCATCACTTCGGGAGAACTCGGACAGGTCCTTCGAATGAGTTGGATCATGACGGACTGGTTCCGCACTGAGGCCTACTACGCCAGCGGCGGCTGGCGCGCAACCTGGAAGGGCGAAGGCGGCGGCGTCCTTCTCAATCAGTGCCTGCACAATCTCGACGTGCTGCAATGGCTCCTTGGAATGCCCGCTCGTTTGCGCGGTTTTTGCCAACTCGGCCGGTTCCATCAGATCGAGGTCGAGGACAACGTCACCGCCTACTTTGAATTTCCAAATGGGGCGACCGGCTCGTTCGTTTCTTCGACGGGAGAAGCGCCCGGCACAAACCGGTTTGAAATCGCTGGTTCCAAGGGCAAAGTCGTCCTGGAAAACAATCGGCTGCTGTTTACTCGGAACGAAACCGACGCGCTGCAATTCAGCCGGCACGCCACCCTCGGCTTTGCCAAACCTGACGTGTGGAATGCGGAAATTCCGTTTGAAAATGCCCCCAACCCCCATGCGCTCCTGATGCAGAACTTCGTCAACGCAGTTCTGGACCGCGAAGCTCTCATCGCGCCGGGGACCGAAGGCATTCATTCGGTTGAACTGGCCAACGCGATTTTGTATTCGTCACTCCTGGGACGCGACCTCGAGTTGCCGATGGACAGCGCCGCCTACGAGCAAAAACTCAATGAGCTCATCGCAAATTCAAAGTTGCAGAAGAAGGTAATGGAAGTCTCCAACGAAGATTTTACAAAGTCTTTCAACCGGTAAACATGGAACGTAATAGCTTTCGCTGGGTATGATTTTTACAGGCATCGGCGACGAGGCGGCCAACAGTCTCGATGGCCAGATCCATGCCGCGCGCGACCTGGGCTGGACTCAACTGGAGCTGCGGGGCGTCCAGGTGCCCGGTTTCAACAAAGCCAATTTCCACGATATTCCCGAAGCCGCCTTTGATTTTGCCCTGCGCAGGCTCGAGGAGGCGCAAGTCGGAGTTTATTGCTTCGGCTCGACGATCATGAATTGGTCGAAAACAATCCATGATCCGTTCGAACCGACGCTGGATGAAGTAAAACGCGCCATTCCCCGAATGCACTCCGCCCGGACTAAATACGTCCGGATCATGAGCTTCAAACCCGGTGATGACGAGTTTCGGATCCCGTCCGAAGTTTTCCGGCGTGTGAGGGACGTGACGAACCGGTTCCTGGACGCCGGGCTTCAACCTGTCCACGAGAACTGCATGAACTATGGCGGCATGAGCTGGCAGCACGCCCTCGAGTTGCTCGATAAATGCCCCGGCCTCAAATGGGTGTTCGACACCGCCAATCCCATCCTCAACCCCGATCGGTCCAAGTCCAAACCATGGCCGCGCCAGGATCCATTGGAATTCTGGGAGCATATTCGTGATCACGTCGTTCACATCCACATAAAGGACGCCACGTGGAACGAGGCCAAGAAAGACGCGGATTACAATTGGCCAGGCGAAGGGCAGGGCAAGGTTCGGGAGATTCTCGCCGAGGCTTTCAACCGCGGCTACGACGGTGCGCTCTCCATTGAACCCCACATGGTGGTAGTCTTTCACGACGCCCAGTCCAACGTGGTCGGCGAAGATGCCATGCGAAATAATTTCGTAGAATATGGCCGCCGACTCGAACAGGTCGTCTGCTCGCTTAAAAAGCCAGCCACGTAAGATTCGTAAGCGGCCGAGGGACCGGGGCTGAAGGCGACAAAACAGCCCGTGGCTCGTCGCCTTATCCCGAACCCGCAGGGTTCGCAGCGAGTAGCCGTGGATCGGCCGACCGAGTTGGCCGACCCACGGAAAAACGCCAAAAAAGAGGCAAAATTCACATTCCGGGTGCGACCTGATTTTTTTGGCGGCGTTGCCGGGGGTCTCCGCTGCGCTACGGCGGCCCGGCTGCTGGCTGTGAACCCCGCGGGTTCACTTCGGTTCACGTCGGATGCCTCCCTCTCCACTTATTTCAAAAAAGCTGATCACTTGGACAGTATTTGTCCAAGTGCCTCCCGTAGCATCTCCCGAAAAAGAAAGGATTACATATGTTCGATGGACAGATGGAAATGAGTTTCGGGCGGATCAACAGCGTCAATCGGAGACAACAGGCGCACGCGAACCGCGCTCAATGGTGGTTTCGGCGGATGCGCCAAATCGTTGATTTAGCCATCGATTGGCAACCCACGCCGGCGCCGCGCCCCGTTCAAATCTGGTTCCCTGCTAATGAGAACCGGCCGAAGGCATCGATTTTGCGCCGCAAGCGTCGGGCGGGCGTGCAGGAGCATCAAATTTGTGAATGAGTCGGCGCAGATGTCTCCGCGTCAAAGCCGCTTGGATGAGACCGCGGTCTCATCCAAGCCCTGTCCGAAAGGGCAGACCCCATGAGCCTGTGCCGGGGGTCGCAAAAGGAGTTGTCGCTCCCACGGGATTGCCTAAATTGAACGGCAATGGCGTTCAGCGATCTCTCCAGGACTCAACAAAGCTTGCAGTTGCTGCAGCGCTCGCTTGAACGCGGGCGCCTGGCGCATGCTTATCTGTTTAGCGGCCACGACCTGGAAAGCCTCCAAACCATTGCGCGCACGCTCGCCAAGACGCTGAACTGCGAGAAGCCGGTTCAGAAAAACGGACATGCGATCGATTGTTGCGACCTGTGCGCCACCTGCAAAAAGATTGAGCACACGAACCATCCCGATATGTATTGGATTCGGCCCGAATCCAAGTCCCGCGTGATCACTGTCGCGCAAATGCGCGAGCTCATGCGGGAAGTCCAGCTCAAGCCCAAGGAATCCCGGCTTAAAGTGGCTGTCGTCGTTGCCGCGGATCGGCTTGGGGTTGAAGGCGCCAACGCGTTCCTAAAGACCCTCGAAGAGCCACCTGCCGATTCGGTTTTAGTTCTTTTAACCACCGAACCTCAAAGAATGCTCGAAACCATCCTGTCGCGTTGCTTGCGCCTGAGTTTTGGAAATGCCGCGCCGCCAACATTGAACCCTGCCCAGCATGAGTGGCTCGCCGCTTTTGGCGACCTGGCCGGTTCCCAACAGAAGAGCCTAATGAGCCGGTACCGGCTTATGGACGTTCTGTTGCGCAAACTGGGGGAAGTTCGCAAGTCCATCGAGCAGGACCTGACCGCAAGATCTCCCCTGAACCGGCATCCCGATGCGGAGAAAGGCATGCTGGAACGCTGGGAAGACGAGCTCACCGCGGCCATTGAGGCCGAGTACCGTCGCCAACGCTCGGATTTATTGTCGGTGCTCCACTGGTGGCTGCGCGATGTTTGGCTGCGCTCGTTGCCCCCGGTTGCCATGGCGAGCCGTCCAACCGAATCCGATCGAGGCAAGTTATCCCCCGAAGGCCTGCTCAGTTTCCCTGAGGCTCCGGCCACGGAGCGCGTCGCCCAACGGATCACTCCGGCTGATGCGCTCCAGAACCTGGATGTGATCGATCACTTGCAGCGGTGGTTGTCCGGTAACGTTCAGGAGGCTCTTGCCCTTGAAGTGGGCCTGTTAAAGCTCCACCTGTGAGCCAGGCGTGAAATCCAGCCAAAGGTTAGCGCCCGACTCCTCTGCGGCTGACAACCGTTTCGGCGCGTTGTTCGCCGGATTGTTCGGGGCTTTTCTAGGCTTGTCCCTGGCCAAGTTTGGTAACCCGCCCATCTTCGAAAAATGGGTTACAGCTCCGACCAATGGCTTTGAACTGGTCCTGGACTGTCCCTGGCCAATCACCTGGGCTTACTGGCTGCTCGGCGCAACGGTGATCTTGGGCTTTGCGGTGGCTAAACGGCCCGCTGTGCCCTGGTGGTTACTTTTGTTGCCCGCTTGCTGGCTCACCTGGCAGGCCATTTCGGGTTCGTTCAGCGTGGACCCGCAACTTTCCTGGCCCACGGTGGCCCATTTCGGCGCTTGTACGGCTTGTTTTTACCTTGGGGTTTTTTGTCTGCCACCGGCCGGCCGAATTCGCTGGATTTGGCCTGGCCTCTTCTGCGGATTGTTGGTGGTTATTGCTGTGGGGTGGGAACAACATTTCGGCGGCCTCGAACAGACTCGCCGATATTTCTTCACCTATCTTTACCCCCGCCTCAAACAGGTCCCGCCGGAATATATAAAGAAATTGTCCAGCCCGCGTATTTTCTCAACGTTATTCTATCCCAACGCGCTGGCGGGAGGACTTTTGTTGCTGCTTCCTCCTTGCCTGCAAGTGATTTGGCAGCAACACCGCCGTTTTACCCCGGGCGCTCGGTTCCTGCTGATTGCTCTGATCGGCGGGAGCGGCCTGGCCTGCCTTTTGTGGTCAGGCTCAAAGGGTGGATGGCTCCTCATGCTTTTGCTCGGTTTGCTTTGGATGCTCCGCCTCCCTTTCAGTCCTGTCCTTAAACGGTGCCTTGTCATTGCCATCCTCCTGGTTGGACTTGCCGGGTTTTTCCTACGCTACGCGGGTTTCTTCGAAAAAGGCGCGACGAGTGTCAGCGCCCGGTTTGATTACTGGCAGGCAGCAATTAAGACAACCCTCCAACATCCGTTCACAGGGTCCGGCCCAGGGACCTTCTCGATTGCTTACCAGCGGGTCAAGCGCCCTGAATCCGAGATGTCCCGCCTGGTCCATAATGATTACCTCGAACAGGCTTCCGATTCCGGGGTCCCCGGTTTCCTGCTCTACTCGGCTTTCATTATAGCCTCCGTGATTCTGACCTTTCCGCAGTCTGCAAGATCCTCCGGGACTATCCCCGGGCCCGGACCCAACCCGCGGGTTGCTGCCGATGAATCGAAAGCTTCCCCCGTGCCGCTTCCGCTCCGCTTTGCTATTTGGCTCGGCGTCCTCGGCTGGGCGCTTCAAAGTTTTGTTGAGTTCGGCTTGTATATTCCGGGCTTGGTTTGGCCCGCGCTCGCTTTCCTCGGATTTCTCGTAGGCGAGCAGTTTTCAAGGCCGACGGCCAAATAGCGGCATAGCCCAAGCCAGCCGTCGACCCTGAAAACCCATCGACAAGCAACTTCCTGCCCGGTATCTTCCTTTCCGGCATGAGAATCCTGTTCCTCAACGGGCCTAATCTCAATCTCCTTGGCCAGCGCGAACCTGGAATCTACGGCAATCGTTCCCTGAAGGACATTGAGTCCAGCGTCCGGGACTGCGCCGAAAAGCGGGGAGTCTCAATCGAGTTCCGCCAGTCAAATGACGAAGGACAGCTGGTCACCTGGATTCAACAAGCTGCTTCTGAATTCGGCGCCATTGTTCTAAATGCCGCTGCCTATACCCACACCAGCGTCGCCCTTCGCGATGCCATTGCCGCCGTGTCAGTGCCGACCATCGAGATTCACCTGTCCAACGTCCATGCGAGGGAACCTTTCCGTCGTGAATCCCTGATTGCCCCGGTTTGTGTAGGGCAAATAAGCGGTTTTGGGCCGTATTCGTATATTTTAGGGTTGGAAGCATCGGTTAACGTTATCGAAGCGCGAAAACAGCGGTAGCAACCCTTATTTTTCACTAATCTATCGCCATGTTAATGCTTGACCCGGCTCCCTACCGCGGCTTATCTTCATTGCAGAGTTTCTGCGGATCGGGCAGAGTCGAGTATTCGGCTGCTGCTTTTTTTGCTTATTTAAGGCCGAAATGGCCTCTTTTGGGAAACCTCTAACGATACAACTGTGGATATCAAAGACATTAAGGCCATTATTGATCTCATGAGGAAGAACTCCGTGTCGGAGTTCGAGCTGGAAAAGCAGGACTTCAAAATCCGGCTTAAAAGAGGAAGCAATGGAAGCACGACAAGCAGCACGTTCGAAGAAGCTCCTCTGGTCTACCCTCAAACCGTGACCTTGCCATCGGCTCCTGTCCCGCAATTAGGGATCAACGAGGTGGACATAAAGTCGCCCATGATCGGCACCTTTTATCGATCTCCTTCTCCTGAATCGGCCGCTTATGTCGAAGTTGGCACTGAAGTAAACCCCGACACTGTGGTGTGCATCATCGAGGCCATGAAGGTGATGAACGAAATCAAAGCCGAGGCTAAAGGAGTCATCACCCAGGTCATGGTGGAAAACGCCAAACCCGTCGAATTTGGGCAACCTTTGTTCAAGATTCGGCCCGGTTGAACGGATTCCTCATCAGGGTACTCATGGCATAACGACCGAACTTTCCCCCTCCAAAAACCCACATGTTCGAGAAAGTGCTGGTAGCAAACCGAGGCGAGATCGCTGTACGGATTATCCGAGCCTGCAAAGAGTTGAACATTCGCACAGTGGCCATCTATTCCGAGGCCGACGCGAATTCGATGCACGTTCAATTGGCGGACGAAGCGATTTGCATTGGCCGCGCTCCCGCTAGCGAAAGTTACCTGCGAATCGACCGCATCGTCAGCGCCGCCGAGATTGCTGATGTAGACGCTATCCATCCCGGTTACGGGTTCCTGGCTGAGAACGCCCATTTCGCCGATGTTTGCGAAAGCTGCAACATCCGGTTCATCGGCCCGAATTCGCGGGCGATGAATGCCTTGGAAGATAAAGCCGTCAGCCGCGCGTTGGCGCGAAAAGCGGGAGTTCCCACGCCGCCGGGATCGGACGGGGTGGTAGAGAACGAACAGGATGCGTTGGCGGTTGCCAAGCGGATCGGCTACCCGGTGATGATCAAAGCCATCGCTGGCGGCGGCGGCCGCGGCATGCGCGCCGCCCACAACGATATCTCCCTCATCAAAGGCTTCCATACCGCCCGAAGCGAGGCTGAAAAAGCCTTCGGCAACTCCGGGGTTTACATCGAAAAATTCATCGAAGACCCCCATCACGTCGAGTTCCAGATTCTGGGCGATAACCGCGGTCACATCATCCACCTGGGTGAACGGGATTGCTCAATTCAGCGCCGCAATCAAAAGGTGGTTGAAGAGTCGCCTTCGCCGCTGATTGAAAATAAGTTCAAGCGGTTGCGCGAAAAAATGGGCAAAGCCGCCATCCGCATTGCCGAGGAAGCCAACTATACCAACGCGGGAACCGTCGAGTTCATCGTGGACAATCACGGCAATTTTTATTTCCTGGAAATGAACAAGCGGATCCAGGTCGAGCATCCGGTTACCGAAGAGATTACCGGCATTGACCTGGTTCGCTACCAGATCATGCTCGCGATGGGTGAACCGCTCCGCCATTCCCAAAGCGACATCCAAATTAAAGGCCACGCCATCGAGTGCCGCATCAATGCCGAGGATCCTTTCGACGATTTCCGCCCCAGCCCAGGCAGTATAGTCATGTATTACCAACCCGGCGGCCGCGGTGTGCGCGTGGACAGCCACGCCTACGCCGGTTATACCATTCCTTCCGCTTACGATTCGATGATCGGAAAACTCATCACCTTCGGTAAAGACCGTCGCGAAGCAATGGACAAAATGAGCCGCGCCCTGGGCGAATACATGATCACCGGGGTTAAGACGACCATTTCCTTCCAGCAAGCGATTTTGCAGGACCCGAATTTCCGGCGCGGGGTTTATTCCACCAGCTTTATTGAACAGTTGCTGAGCGGCGCCCGCCGCGAACTCATTGAAGAAAAGGCCTGAGCGCCGTTTGGAATTGTGGGCGTCCCTGGCGAGAAATTGGCTCCGAACAGGGGTTAGGGGATTCACATTGGGCAAGCATTGCCTCATCTTCCCATTTGAATGAGCACGTCCTTCAAATCCAAGCCAACGGTGACGAGCTACGGGAATATCAAATTCCACAAGCTCAACACCAAGTCATGGGAATGGCGCGACGCGTACCATTGGTTGCTGACCTTGAACTGGCCCCAGTTCTCCGCGTTTGTGTTCGGGATGTACCTCGGCATCAACGTGCTCTTTTCCTTCTGCTACTTTCTCCGGCCCAATTGTATTGCCGGCGCCGAAAGGTGGTCCTGGGCAGGGTGCTTCTTCTTCAGCGTTGAGACGCTGGCGACCGTCGGTTACGGCCACATGTACCCGGAGACGACTTACGGCCATATCATCGCGACCATTGAAATCATGGTTGGGATGTTCGGACTGGCTATCATCACCGGTCTGATTTTCATTCGCTTTTCACGCCCGGTCGCCCGGATTGTTTTCAGCAACAGCCTTGTGCTGGCTCCGTTTGATGGTCAACCGGCTCTGATGTTTCGAGCCGCCAACCTCCGCGAACAGGCGATGGCCGAAGCCGAGTTTCGGCTGATGCTCATGCGCGATGAACCCACCAGGGAAGGGGAGCCGTTCCGTCGCTTTTATCCGCTCAAGCTCCAGTTTGACCGCCTGATCTCCTTTCCGGCGATCATCACGATCCGGCATATCATCGATGAGAGCAGTCCGTTGCACGGACTTTCCCTCGCGGATCTGGAGCGCAATGACTCGAGCTTCAGCGCCTCGATCGTGTGCATCGACACGGTGATCCCCGCTCCGGTCCAGACCCATCACGCCTATACCTGGCAGGACATCCGCCTGAATCATCGCTTTGTCGAAGTTTATAACCAGATTGACGACCACTCCCTGGCCGTTGACTACGGGCGAATCCACGTCACCGAACCGATTGGGCAGTCGAGAGTTGAGAATTGAGATTCCGGCAACGGAATCCTGCTGGAAATTGAGCCGAAAAGTGTAATAGCCCAACCCGGGGCCGCGGATTACTCTCTCTTGCGACGAGCCACACCACCCATGAACCATGAAACAGAGTAACCCAAATTGGAAAGAACCCGTCGATCCGAATCGTACCCGGGCCCTCAGAGCCCTGCAATGGGGGCCGGTCCTCTCAATAGCCCTGCTGATCGGGTTGGTTTTCCTGGTTGTCAGCGGCTTCTACACCGTGCCCGCCGATTCCGTGGGCGTTGTCCAGCGTTTCGGCAATTTCACCGAAACCACAGGCTCCGGCGGCCATTTCAAACTGCCGATGGGCATCGACACGGTCACGATTGTCCCAACCCTGCGGCAGTTGAAGCTCGAGTTTGGCTTTGGCACTGCCAACGCCACCAACCCTCACCAGAACAGCCCCGAACCGAACAAAGACAAGGATATGGTCACCGGCGACTTGAACTCCGTTCTAGTCGAATGGGTCGTCCAATATCGGATTGATGACCCCAAAACTTTCGTTTTTGAGACAGGTGATCCCGAGGACACGTTGCGCGCGGCAAGTGAGGCTGCCATGCGCGAAGTCATCGGGGACCGCACCGTGGATGAAGTTATCACCTTCGGCCGCGCCGAAATCGAGAGTGCGGTTACGCCTCTGATCCAGGAGTTGTCCAAGCGGTATAAACTCGGCATCTCCGTCAGCCTCGTGCAACTCAAGAACGTGGTGCCACCGGTGGAAGTCCAGGCCGCCTTCAATGACGTGAATAATGCGCAGCAGGAAAAAGAGCGGATGCTCAACCAGGCCACCGGCGAATACAACAAGGTGATTCCCAAAGCGGAGGGCGAAGCCAAAAAGACCATCTCGGAAGCCGAAGGCTACGCCAAGAAACGCATCAACGAGGCCCAAGGAAATGCCGAATATTTCACATCGCTTCTCAAGCAATACGTCAAAGCGCCGGAAGTCACGCGGCAGCGGCTGTACCTGGAGACCATGGCTGAAGTCCTGCCCCGAATGAGCCAAACCATCATTATCGACGAGAAGGCCAGCCAGCTCGTGCCGCTCCTTAACCTGGGCCGCGGCAATGCGGGCGCCGGCAGGAATTGAACTCAACCGCCACTCTTTCGCCCAAGCAATAATATGAATTCCACTCTTCAACGCCTGGTCACGATGGCAGTCGGTATCGTGGGAGCCATTGTGCTGCTGCTGGTCCTCAAGGCGGCGGTCAGCACCGCGTTCTACACCGTCGGACCCCAGGAAACAGTCCTGCTCACCCAATTCGGAAAAATTGTCGGCCGGCCCGTTACCAGGGCAGGCTTGCATATGAAAACGCCCTTTGTTGAAACGGTCCACCGGCTGGACCGGCGCATCCAGGAATGGGACGGCCAGGCTGTGCCCATGCCCACTGGCGATAAACTCTACACGCTGGTCGACAGCTTCGGCCGTTGGCGAATCAGTGATCCCATCCTCTACTTCACCCGAATGCGAGATACCCGCAGCGCGCTGTCCCGCATGGACGATATCATCGGCAGCGAAGTGCGCAATGCAGTCGCCAAACACGATCTGATCGAAATCGTGCGCACCGACAAAAACCGCAAGCCGGCCTTGGATCTAAACCTGGAGAGCGCCTCCCCGACCAATGACCTTGGTAAAAGCCAGGTCATAACGGGTAAGCTGCCGCCCATCCGGATCGGCCGCACCGCCATTGAACAGGAGGCTCTCACCAACGCCCAACCCAAGCTGGCGGAGGTCGGCATTGAACTCCTGGACGTCCGTATGATGCGCCTGAATTATAATAGCTCCGTTATCGACCAAATCAAAAGCCGCATGACGTCCGAACGCAAGCAGATCGCCGACCGTTACCGAGCCGAGGGAGAAGGCCGCGCCGCCGAAATCATGGGCAACAAAGAACGTGACCTGCAGGAGATCACCTCGGGCGCTTACAAAACCGCCGAAATCATCCGCGGCGAAGCAGATGCCCAGGCCGCCGAAATCTACGCCCAGGCATACAACCAGTCGCCCCAGGCAGTCGAGCTTTACGCCTTTCTAAAGACCCTCGAGACGTACCGCCGCAGCCTCACCAACAGCACTACCCTGATCCTTACAACCGAAAGCGAACTGTTCCGCGGCTTCAAATCGAGCGTAACCAAAAACGCCGCGCGCTAACGACCGTGCCAAACCAATGCGCAACGCTTAATAATACACGATCGCGTGTAAGTGGTATTGCGTCTAAATGATGAATGGCCTCGGACAAGCAAAGCGCGGCCTGGTGTTACGGGCGCAAAATGGTCTCCTCTTTCCTGCTGGTTTGGCGCGCCCCTCTGCCAATCGCTCCAACGTTTTACAGTTTTACGGCTCAAACCCTGTGACAAGATCTGATGGGGTCCAGTGGACTCGCTAAGGCAGCAGAACCACTCTATAAAAGCAGTCTTGGGTTGGATTAGCGAGGGTCGAAAAGCTCGGGGTGGAGTTTGTGGCCATAAACGGGCTTCCAACGTTCGTCCAGCTCTGGTGCAATAGGTCGCCACAAGCCTGCACCTGGTAATTGCCTCCAGGACTGGCGTTCCAGCTGAGCGCCAGTTGGTTGGTCCGGGCCGACAGTATCTGGAGCAAAGGTGGACCTGGGGCTACGTCCAAACGAAAGATAGTGCCTTGCGAATAGATTCCGCCGGTTCGTGTGGTGCCGTAAATCGACCCGCCGGGCATTTGAACCAGGGAGCCGGGCAGCCCGTGTGAGTCGAAAGAGTAGACGACTGTGGGCGCTCCGCTCGATCCAACTTGAAAAATGGTCCCCGCAGATGCGCCTGCGGCAGAGCCGTAGAGCGTGCCATCAGTCGCTTGCACGATCGATAGTGGAAACTGCGTTGTGCTGTCGCAATCGGCCAGTTTTGTAAAGACGCCATTCGTCGTAACCCGATAAACTGTTCCGTAGCCGCCAAACGGAGATGTTGCGGTGGCGCCCCCCGCTTGAACGGTACCGTACAGATCACCGTCTGCAGCCTGGATGATTTCCAAGGGGCCGGCTCCGTCGGTGTTGTTGAACGAGTGCAAAGTGACAAGGGGCCCACCCGGGACCAGTTTGAAAATCGTGCCGTACCCGTAGGAAAAGTTGGTAATGCTCGCACCGCCTAAATGTGTGGTGCCGTAGAAGACTCCGTCCCGGCCAAGGATCATTCGATTCGGACTCGAGCCGTTGGTTGCATTGAATGTGAGGATCGTCGAAAACAGGCCATTGGTGTCGATACGAAAGATTGTGCCGAGGCCTGGGGATTGACTGGAAGTGTATCCCGGACCTCCGCGCCTCGTTACGCCGTAAAAGGCACCGTCGGGTCCCATCAGCAATCCAGAAGGAGAATCACCGTTCGTTCCATTAAATGAAAACAGGATTTCAAATGTACCTGAAGGAAGAAGTCGAAAGATTCCCCCGGAAGTGGAAGGGCTGAAAGAGGCAGTGGCATAAATGGTTCCATCCCCTGTCAAAACGAAAGGTCCCCAAAGATCGAAACCGCCCAGGAAAGGCGACAGGGTTTTTAGGTTTCCCGATGCTGAAAGGTTGAAAACTGTTGCACCGTTAAGTCCCGCTTCCGCGGTTCCGTAGAAGGTTTTGTCCGGTGCCTGGACTAAGGGCGCGTTGGGGTCCCCGCCGTTGGTACCGTCAAACGTGAATACAGTTGTGACGGTAACGCCTGCCTGCAATTCAATAGGGACGAATACGGAAAGAATCGAAAGAAATACGACGCAACAGGCAGCGCGCGCGTGTAGCAGACTGCAATCGTAGCGGATGGCCTTAATCGGTTCCACACCTTTGAGAAAGCACTTCGCATGCCGAAAGCGTTGAGTCGAAGGACTTTCAACTGATTTGGGTCAGAGCCAATTTTAGATCACGCAGCAATGCTTCTGCATTCTGTCCTTGGCCGCAGTTCGGACGTGCCGTGGTCCTGGAGTGGATGCCGGATTGGCGCTCCTTTTGGAGTTCGAAAGCCACCGGCCCGGCACCACTCACTACGAGCGTCGGGCGAAAAATACGTGCAGTTGACGCACGAAGTTTTGAGCCACATCCTTGCAGCATGAAAGGCGAGTTTACTGCGATTATCGAAGAAGCGCCCGAAGGCGGTTACTGGGCGATTTGCCCCGAAGTGCCGGGTGCAAACGGCCAAGGTGAGACGATTGAGGAGACGAAGGCCAGTTTGCGTGAGGCCATCCGCCTCATTCTCGAAGACCGTCTGGAAGATGTCCGACGCGGAGTATCATCCCAAACGGCAAGATAAACAGATCTCTTTATAGCGAGAGCGGGACGCGGGGGCTTGAGTTGTGGTCCAAAGGCCAGTAAAGTAAAGAGCATGGCAATGACGATCGACCAGATTGAAAGGGAAGCGCTTGCTCTGCCCAGCGAGGCGCGTGCACGTTTGGCTGATCGGCTCGTAGAAAGTTTGACGGCGGCCGAGGTCAATCGCATTGACGAGCTCTGGGCTGCCGAGGCTAAGCGGCGCCGCGACGAAGTTCGCCAAGGACGCGTTCAAACGATTCCCGGCCCGGAGGGGCTGGCCCGTGTGCGCCGTTCCCTTGGCAGATGAGGTATGAGTTTCACCCGGAGGCGCTGGAGGAGTACAACGAGGCGGCCTTTCACTACGCACGCAAGGAACCAGGACTGGACCTACGGTTTATCCTTTCCGTTGAGAGCGCCATCGAAGCAATTGTGCAAGACCCGCTGCGCTGGCGTCAGATTGACGAGGACGTGCGCCGGTGTTTGACGCGGGTGTTTCCCTACGGGCTTTTGTACACCATCGAAGCTGATTACGTACTCATCGTTGCGGTTGCCCACTGCAGCCGTGAGCCGGGCTACTGGAAGCACCGTATCGCCTAAAACTTGGCGCATACACTGGACGCGGTGTGTGCGTCCTGGTTGCATTCTCAAGGTCAATTCAGCGGAAGGACTGGTCGTCTCCACGCACACCACTCGACGGGTTTTTAGTTTAGATTTCGCGAGAACTCTCATGCCCTGATTTCCCCTGTCCGCATCGCGGGTGACGAGCAACCTCACTCGCTTTAAATATCCGCCACCACTGGCCACTCCGCGACTCCGTGACTCATGGCCCGCCCTTTTCTCCTTGCTATAGCCGGTGGCGGGAGTAAAACGCGTGTCTGGGAGAAAGAGAGATGTTGGGCTTTCTTCTGAATGAGCCAGAAAAAACTCTGCCGAACTAGGGAACCGAATATGATAACACAAGATTCACCTCGCTTGCGTTGTGCTCGCCCAGTCAGCTCGTCCCCGTTTGTCGTCCCATCAGCCCACGTTCTATTTCTGTTGATCGCAGCGCTTTTATATGGGCCAAAATCCAGCGCTTGTGCGCAGGCGGCAAACTCAAGCAGCGCAACCGCAAACGTGATTGAAACCCAAGGAGCTCCCACCCAGGAGGAACATGACATCGACAAAAGCCACATGCTCGTGATCTTCAAAGCCCTGAAAGCCTATGAAAAGGATCATGGAAAACTCCCGGACTGGCTCTCGGACCTGCTCCCAAAATACATTGCAGACTCAAACATCCTGGTTTCGCCCTATTTCCTTCGAACAGGCAAACAGGAGCTTTATGGAAACGAGGATCCGCGAGCCACAAATTCCTACATCTACGAGTTCAGCGCCAAACCCGTTCCCAAGGTGATCCGAAGCGCCTTTCCGGACCTTCCGGCTGGAGTGACCATGCAACAATGGAAAATCAAGCAGGTCGCCGAGTTCGGGCCCGTGGTGCCCATCCTGCGTTGCTTCATTTATAACCCGGTACTCAATGTGACTTCAGACGGTGAATTCTTCGAATCCACCGCCTATTGGGAGACCGACCCCAAAACCTCTGAACTCAGAAAAAAGCGGCTGATGAATCCCGCTAAAGACCCGGGTAAATCCTAAACTCGCGTGGTGTCACCGAGGTGAGGCTTTCGGGAAAAAACCTGTGGTTGGTTGCGTCCGCAGTTTTGCTCGCCTCAGCGGCGGCGTTTTGGATTGCTTCCGCCGGCCCGTATTACAAAGGCAAGCCGGTTTCACAATGGGCTGTTCACTATTCCAAGCGGTTGTATCCAAGCGGAACGTCGCCGCTGAGCCCGTCCGACGAGGGATTGAAAGCATTACGAGAGATGGGCGCGAGAAAAGCCGCGACGGCCCTGGTTCAGGCTCTCGAGCAGCAAGAGTCCGCATTTTACGAGCGATACCGGACCCTGCATCCGAACCTGCCCGCCTGGTACCGGAAATGGTTCCCGTTGAGACTGACGAATCAACAACGAGTCGTTCTGATCCTGGGCTCGGTTGAGTTCTTTGATGCGCAATATCAAAAAGAAATTGTTCCGTTTCTGATCCCTTTTCTCAAAGCCCAGGATTCCCGAGCTCGGATTGCTGCGTGCCAGTTGCTGGGACAAATGCCCGAGGCGGCTGGAACCGCGCTGCCGGTCCTCAACACCCTAAGCGCCGCGGCCGAGCCTGTGCTGGCTGAGGCTTCTCAAGCCGCCGCACTGAAGATTACAACGGCAAACACGAGGACCAATTAACGAACAGTCTGTAGCTCGGGTCTACTTGTCGCTTGCCGTCGACTTAGCCACAAAGTTCTCCGCCTTATGGGTGTCCCCGCTGCCTTTGTATGAGGCGTATTCTGGGTAAGGAAATAGCGGGCGAGTGAAGACCACCTGGCCGCCTTCGCGTTTCGAGGCGATGAGCATGTCAGGGGCTTTCTCCTTCTCCACCCAATCGGTAATCACCGATAGCCAATCGACATCGGCCGCTCCCGGTCCGCCTCCGCAATGAAGGCAGCCTGGGATTAGGAAAAGCCGGCAGTACTCGCCCGCGTGCGGATCCCTGAGTTGCACCTGGTGGTAATAGTCGGCAGTCGCCTGCGCCGGCAGGGCAGGGTCCGCCCAGCCGTGCCACAGAATCAGCTTTCCTTTATGCGCTTTGAAGCCGTCCAGGTTGGGGTCGGTGGCATTCAAAAACGAAGCTGCCAGGCGCGAGTCCTTATCGAACGTTGAAAAATCGTAAGTCGAATAATCCCAATCGGGCTGGTTAAAAATCAGGTATTTGAACACCTGCGTTCCAAAAGCGAAGGTGAGGTCCGGGACCTGGTCTTTCTGGACCATCGACGGCACCGGCCCCACCAGCCATGCAATCCATTGGTCCGGATCGCATTCGGCGCCTTGCGGGTAACCGACCGAGATCTGCCCGCGCGAATTTCTGGCCCCGTTATAAATAGCCGCAATCGCCTCACGCTGTTGCGGCGTTATTCCTTGAACCTGCGACAAGTCGAAGTGCACGCTTGCTGGGTCCTGGATCACTCCATCCTTGAGTCCATCCTGCGCGTCGCATTGCTCGAGAATAGCGTCGTGAAGCGTCTGAAGCGCGGCCCGGTTCAGAACATTTGTCTCAAGTTGTTTTGGGTCCGGATAAAGCGCCTTTGCGATAGAAACCATCGTCGCAGCGAAACCAGTCCAATTGAACGCCGGCGCTCCCGCCACGATTCCGTCGAAATCCCTGGGATAGCGCTGAGCTTCCATCATCGCCTGTCCGCCGCCCCGGGAACACCCCAGGAAATAGGCATGTGCGGCGTCTTTCCTGTAATACGCCCGAATCAGCGCTTTGGAGACCTCCGCGGTTCGGTGCACCGCCAGGTAGCCAAAATTCAATTGCGCCTCCAGGTTATTCAGCGCCCAGCCGCCCATATACCCCGGTTCCCATTCGTGCCCCGTATCCGTTCCCGATGTGGCGTACCCTCGATTCACTGAATCTCGAGCGCTGTTTTGGACCGTCCCCACGAATCCCCCTCCGCCGCCCATCACGAACCCTTCGTTCCACGCGTCCGGAAGCAGAAGTTCAAACCGGATTGTTCCTCCGATGACTCCTCTGAGCTGCACGTGTGACGCCGCATGTGCATTTTTCGACCGGTCCGGTTCAACGTGCGTTGCAGACTCGATTGCCACGTCCGGCAGGCGCACCGCCTTGAGCGCTTCCAGGGTGAGGTGGCTCGGAATTTGTCCCAAACTGCACTGGGCGGCACAACCCAATATCCATGTCCCAATGATCAGAATTCCTGGTTTCATTCCGGGTAAACGTTCGATGGTTTCCTGCTTTGGATTTCGGTCGCTCCGTCCTACCGCCCATCCCAGCTGAGAGATTTGCCGCTCTTTAAAGAAATCTCCCGCACCGCGGTTCCATATCTTAACTTTCCTGGCTTCCCATTGAGCGACCTCACGACGGCTTTCGTAAGTTTTCCATCCTTCCATTCCTCGTCCACTTCAAATCCGCCGCGAGCTCGAAGGCCTTTCACACTTCCAGTCGCCCACGCCGACGGCAGGGCCGGAAGCAAAGCGATCTCGTCGCCGTCGCTTTGCAAAAGCATCTCTGCAATCGCGCTGGTCCCGCCGAAATTGCCGTCGATCTGGAACGGCGGATGCGCGTCGAACATGTTCGGGTAAGTCCTTTCCGGGCTGAGCAGGAACTGCAAAATTTGGTAGGCATGATCGCCCTCGGCCAAGTGTGTCCACAAACAAATGCGCCACGCTGTCGCCCACCCGGTCGCTTTGTCACCCCGGATCTCGAGTGATTTTTTCACTGCAGCCGCCAACTCCGGCGTGCCTCGCAAGGTGATGTCGTGTCCAGGATACAGCCCATACAGGTGCGACACGTGCCGATGATGAATGTCGCCTGCCTGCATGTCCCAATCCTCCATCCATTCCTGCAGTTGGCCCGCCTTTCCAACCTGGTTCGGAGCGAGCCGCGCTCGGGCCGTCGCGAGTTTTTGTCTGAAATCTCCGTCAATGCCCAGAATTTCTGACGCCTGGATCGTCTCGGCAAAGAGGTCGCGCAGGATTTGCATGTCCATCGTCGGTCCGGCGCAGACCGATGCCCCATAGGGATGCCCGTTCTCCGGAGAAATCGACGGGTTGGTCACCAGCCATTTATGCCGGGGTTCCTCGACCAGGGTATCGAGAAAGAATTGGGCAGCCCCTTTGAGCACGGGGTAAACGCCCGCAAGATAGTTGGTGTTGCCATCGAATTGATAGTGTTCCCACAGATGCAGACAAAGCCATGCCCCGCCGCTGGGCCACATGCCCCAGGCAGGACCATCAATGGGCGCCGTAGCCCGCCACAGGTCCGTGTTGTGATGCGCAACCCAGCCGCCGGCGCCATACATCGTTTTGGCCGTCCGCGCCCCGGTTTGCGACAGGTCTTTGACCAGGTCGATCAGCGGTTCGACGCACTCCGGCAGGTTGCACGTCTCGGCCGGCCAATAGTTCATCTCGGTATTGATGTTGATCGTATATTTGCCGCCCCAGGGCGGCGACATGCTGTCGTTCCAGATTCCCTGCAACCCCGCCGCCTGGGATCCCGGCCGCGAACAACTGATCAACAGGTACCGGCCATATTGGAAGTAAAGCGCCGCCAGTTGCGGATCTGCGCCCTCGCTGAAATGTTTGATTCGTTCGTCCGTGGGCAACTTCATCGCGTCGGTGCGGTCCAGCTCCAGGTGAACCCTGCGAAACAGCCGCTGGTGCTCCGCCGTGTGCGCTTTCAAAAGCTGCGCGTAGCTCTTCTTTTTCGCCGCCGTTAATTGTTCCTCAACACGTTTTGCGGGGTCACCGCTGGTACCGGCGAAATTCTTGTAGCTCGTGGCCGCCGCGATCAGGACCAGGGCCGAGTCGGCCTTGTCCACGGACACGCTGTCCGGGCCCGCAATGATTTTGCCGCCGGTGGGGATAATCTCGATTCGCGCTTCGAAATCGAGCGCCCCCTGGATGCCTTCGGCCTGCCCGTTCTTTCCGCGAATCACCAGGCCATTGCCGGAATCGGTTTGCACACTGGCTTTCTGTGGAGACCGGCATTTGGCGGAGAAGGAAACCGCGCCGCGACGATCCGCTGATATCCTTACCACAATCACCTGGTCGACTGGGCTGGAAAAAACCTCGCGCGTAAAATTGACGCCATCAGCGGTGTAACTGACCTTCGCCACCGCCGTGTCCAGGTTCAATTCGCGCACATATTCCGTTGCTGAAGTGACCTGCGGAAATTCGAGAAACAAATCGCCGATGGTTTCGTAGGGCATCTGCCGGAGCGGCTTGGCCATGACTTTGGCTCCAATCAACCGATCGGCTTCCTTGTATTTACCCTCAAAAATGAGCTGCCGCACCTCGGGCAATGCCGCCGCAGCGTCCGGATTTACCGGGTCGTACGGTCCGCCGGCCCAGAGGGTGTCCTCGTTCAGTTGCAGCCGTTCCTTTTCAACTCCGCCAAACACCATCGCTCCCAGCCTGCCGTTGCCCACTGGCAACGCCTCGACCCATTTTTGGGCCGGTTGACGATACCAGAGGCTCAGTGGCTCGGCGGGAGCCGCCTGTTTGCCGGTTGTTTGCGGTTCGGCTGAGGCTGAACCCAACCCCATCCAGGTCGATATGCTTAGGGTGAGAAGAAGTAGCGAGCGCTTCATGGCCGCAGCATAATTAGTTCAGACCTAATCGCAATCCTTTGCGCGTCGTCGCCAAAAGGGAAACCCGGGAAATTCTGAGTCGAATTCCCTTGAGCAACTCACCTCTTCATGGTGGCTTCGATCGAAAATGCTCGTATAATTGTTCTCATGAATGACCCCGTAACCGCTGGAAACGTCGCTGAGCAACCGGTTGCGAGTTCCGAAAGAGCGGCTCGCCCTCTCCGGACCTGGCCGGCTCTCCTAATCGTCTTGCTGATGCTAGCCACGAGGTACGGTCCCGAACTGTCCAGGGAACCGTCCGCCAACTCCTGGATGGTGTCCGTCTTTGGCCCGCTCTTAGGGTGCCTGCTCCTTCTGATCTGGTGGGTGGCCGCGAGCCGCGCCAACTGGAAAGAGCGAGTGTTCGGGTTGCTGGGCTTGCTCGCCGGCGCAACCCTCACCGTTTTATTGGTCGACCCCAGCATGCGCGGGCCCGCAATCATTTACTTCACTCTCCCGATC
>Ga0070738_10001976_pt1 | contig 35285 bp, 23 predicted proteins | sample Coa_R2_2_FD_66446 | JGI IMG/M metagenome (GOLD analysis project Ga0070738, IMG submission 66446) | Surface soil microbial communities from Centralia Pennsylvania, which are recovering from an underground coalmine fire - Coalmine... | ecosystem: Environmental > Terrestrial > Soil > Unclassified ...
CTGGACGCAGCCCTTCCAGTGTCTTGAGCCATACGCGCCTATCTCTAACAGTGAGATCCCCGCCTTCGACCAGCGTAAAGCCGAGATACCGCGCCAGGAAAACTTGCTCGGAATAGGTCTCGTTGTAGGGTCCAGGCGTCAAGAGCACCACATTGGGGTTGTCCCTGCCGGCCGGAGCTAAGGCCCGCAACGTGTCTCGAGCGCTCTGGAAAAAGCCGGCAAGCCGGTGAACCCTGCTCTCGCGAAATTCATCGGGCAGCACTCGCGAAAGCACCAGCCGGTTCTCCAGTGTATACCCGGTTCCTGAAGGTGCCTGCGTGCAATCGGCCAGAACCCTCCAACTTCCATCAATCCCGCGAGCAAGGTCTACCCCGTGAACGAACAAAAATCGTCCGCCCGGCGGTTGGATGCCATGGCAGGCTCGAAGGAACCCCGGGTTGCCAAATATCAGCGCCGGAGGCAGGAGCCCATCTTCGAGCAGCTTTTGTGGCCCGTAAACGTCCGCCAGAATTAGATTCAGAAGCCGCGCTCTTTGGATCAAACCCGACTCGATTTGACTCCACTCGGCGGTCGGAATGACGAACGGCATCAAATCCAGCGACCACGGACGGCCGACATTTTCAGGGTCCGAATAAACATTGTAGGTCGCCCCGTGTTCGCGGACGACTTTACGGGTATTGTCCTGGCGGGCGGCCAGTTCCTCCGGGTTCAACCGTTCGAGGGAAGAAAGAAGCGGAATCCAATGCGGACGAGGCGAACCGTCCGGGCCGACGATTTCATCATAATTGCCCGCGGACGCCTGGTAATTGCGCAAAAGAGCAGCCTGTTTTGAGGTGAACTCAGTCTGGCTCATTCGGCAGCGTCGGAGTCCTCAAAGCGCCGGGCGCCGCCGGGTGTCGTTCTGCGGTTAACCATGAATTTGGGCGAAACAGTGACACAGGGAGGCTAATGAAGCAACTGCAGCGAACACGGAATTAGACGGAAGCGCGATCTTTTTGCATCCGACTCGACGGATGGCCGACTGATAGTAAAATGTAGCCAGACAAAACAAACCTTCTCGGACCGGGTCCAGCGGAGTGGCCGGTTCGAGGAGACGCATCATGGATTGAAAGCAAATTGGGCGAACGCGATTTAAAAAAGGCCAGGCCAAAACCAGCGGCTCTGCCAGCCAATGCGGGCCCGCAGGAATATGGCGAGGAGTGCGGGGGCAAAGGGGGGGTGCCTTACTTGAGCGTAGCCCAGCCTGGCTCGCGGCTTACGCGGGTGACGGTATGGCACCGAACGTATGTCGACGGGATTCAACTGCAAACGGAAGCCGGTGCTTTGCCAAAAATTGGCGGCACGGGCCGGCATCGAGACGTGAAGACCGATACATTCGAATTGTCCGGCGAAGAATTCCTCACCGGCATCAGCGTGGAATTCTGGCAGTACATCGACCGGATCACGTTCCACACCAACAAGGGAACTTACGGTCCTTACGGCGGATTGGGCGGCCTGGTAAAAAAGACACTGATGGCTCCTGCTGATCGCAAAGTGGTCGGATTCAAAGGACGCCACTGGGCCCTGGTCGACAGCATCCAGTTGATGGTGCTTTGAAGGCTGCCGGCCTGGGCGAACAAGGCCTACTGCGGACTGCCCAGCCAATGTCGCCACACGTGCAGTAATTTCAACGCATAGCGTTCATAAGCGGTGAGCACGCGTCCATGGGCCAGCGTTTCGTGCACCGCCCGCAGAGTCATGCAGAAATTCAGCTCCGGCACCGGCCTGTCCCGCACCAAACGGGTTTCCCACCGGCTTTTGTCTTTGATCTCCTCCAGTTCCCTTGGTGTTCCTGAGTGAAAGAGCATTCGCCACCGGGCGCGAGGCGAAAAGCCGTCGGCTTCCGTTTTCGACTGAAACCAGGGGTCGCAGAGCAAAATGCAAACCGAACCGCCGCGATTGGAGCCCAACCGGTACCACACCATGGGAGCTTCGAATTCCGAGAAGTGCTCGTATGCCACTTGTTCGGAGCCTGGAGGCGGCGGGGTAAAAACGGTTTGGTACCCAAGACGAAAACCGGCGGGACTCGAAGCGTCCTTTTCAAAACAGAGGTTCTCGTCAAAGACCCAGATGATTTCCGAGGAGAACCCTTTGTCGGCGAGAAACTGTTTCCACGCGTTCAGGGCCTCGGAAAAAGGGGGACGGGTAAAATCAGGCTGCGTATCCATGTCGATCCTGGGAGTGCTTCCGGAACCATTCGGCGAATAAGGGTATTCCCGTTTCGATGGGAATTCGGGGGCAATAGCCGAGCTGAGCGCGGGCCTTGGAGATATCGGCGCAAGTCAAGGGAACGTCGCCCGGTTGCAGGGGCAGCGACTTTATAACGGCTTTAAGGCCCAAAGCAGTCTCGAGCAGCTCAATGAGCCGATTCAATTTCACGGTTTGCGATTCGCCAAGGTTATAGACTTGATAACCGAATTCTCTGCGGGTGCAAGCCAGAATGCCGTCCAGGGTGTCGTCAATGTACGTGTAATCGCGCGCGGTCGACCCATCGCCAAACACCGGTATGGGCTCGCCACGCAGGATCAAGCGGGCAAACTTGTAGATCGCAAGGTCCGGTCGCTGCCTGGGTCCATAAACCGTAAAAAACCTCAGCATGACGACATCGTACCCGTATACGTGATGATAAACGTGTCCAAGAGCTTCACACGCTAACTTGCTGGCCGCATAAGGGGAAATGGGAGAAGTAATGGGGTCGGCTTCCGAAAAAGGGACCTTGGAATTGACACCGTAAACGGATGAAGAAGACGCAATTATAAACTTTTTGACCCCGCGCCGGCGGGCTGCTTCCAACAGGTTTACGGTCCCTTCGACATTGACCTTCTGATAGAGCGCGGGCTGTTCCAGGCTCGGCCGCACACCTGCGCGCGCTGCCAGGTGAATCACCTGGTCGACCTTGGCCGAGGCGAACAGCTCGTCAAGCGCAGTAGTGTCGGCCAGGTCCCCTTGGATAAACTCAAACGGCTTTGCGAGCGCTTGCAGCGCGCGGATATTATTTCGTTTTAGATCGACCGAATAGAAAGCATTCAGCTCGTCGAATGCATATACGGAGTGGCCCAGGTTCAGAAGCCGCTCACAAACATGCGACCCGATAAAGCCCGCTCCACCGGTGACCAGGAAATTCATGAATCGGAGTGCATCACCCCAAAAAGCATCCTCGATGTCAAGCTAGACCCCGCGAAATCCTGCGGACGAACCGCTTGACGATGCGCTTGCTCCGTCGCAAGCCGCCGCCTGGCTTCTCGCTACGCCACCGGTTGCAAGAATTCGCGCCGCTTGAGCATTCTCAGCAGACGCGCGCCCAGAAAGGCGGCGACAGCGCATTGGACTAAAGCCTGAACAAACGTGACCTGGAGCAGCCCGATGTCCAACCCTTTAAACCCGATGACGGCGGCCGCCGGTAATATCAACTGGACCAGCAGCGTCCAAACCAAGGCCCCTATGAAAGTGGGTTTAGCGAGTGAAAAATAGAGACCGACAAGCGGTATTGTCGCAAAATTGACCAGGTTTTGCAGGACGTAAAGCAATTCGCCCTCCCCAGATAGAAAAGTTGCCGCGTAAACCCAAACGCCGCTGAGCAGGACTATAGCAGGCAGGAACTGAGTCCATAATCCTTTAATGCGTCCGGCAATAATTTGCGATTCGCGGATCGGCGCAACGAGCAGCAACTCGAGCACCCCCGTCTCCCGTTCGCGCCGAAAGCTTCCTGCCGCGCTGCTGGCTATGCTTCCCGCCAGGAGCGCGGCAAGAACCGTCTGGATGTGATGAAAGCCCCTTTGGTACAAGCCCATATTGCTGAAAAGGCTGGAGTAAACACACAAGACCACGGCAAACCAGCTCCAGACTACCAGGCGGCCGCTCCAGCTTCTTTGCTCGAGCCAGCCGATCGGATTACGGTTCAGCTGCCAGCGCAGCCACGTCCGAAGTTGCTTTTGAAAGAGCATCGGCCTGAACAGCTTTTCGCGCACCCAGATTGATTTCTTCGAAAGCGGCCGTTCCTGCCATGTCCTGCCAAGGTTCCATGCGGCTATCCTCGAAAGCAACCACAGTGTAATGGCGCACACCAAAGCGGTGAGTGCATAGGTGCAAAGCAGGACTCCCGGGCCGCGGCGAAACACGGGCGCCTGGCTGACTTGATCGATCTGGACCGCCATAGTAAATGCAGCATCAGGACTCGCAAAAACGTCATGCCACGGGGCAACAGGTCTGCCAAAAGCAATCCTCCAGCAACTCATCATGACCGCCGTGAGCAAGAAACCACAACCCAGCAGCAAACCAAAGGCAATCACGGCCGAACCCGCCAAAGCGCGAGTCCATATTCGCGTCACAGAGGAAGCTAAAACTCCTGCCCCAAGCCCCAGACAAACGGAGCTGAAATTCACCAAAACGGACATTGAGATTTGCCGCCAGTCGACTCCGCCTGCCAAGAAGCACACTGTGATAATCGGCAGCACGGCCAGCCATAACGTGAACGAACGAAGCCCATGGGCCAAACCCTTCGCATATACCACGTCGGCCGCGCTTAACGGGGTCAGGAACAGCAGCGGCAAGGTGCCCTCTCTGCGTTCACGGCTGATGCAATCAGCCGTCAACAAGGGCACCAGGATCCAAATCGAGAAAAACAGCGCCTGGTGGAACCGATTGAAAAGACGCGCGCCGGCGCCCGCTCCCCCACCGTCCTGAAGCCAGAACATGGCCAGCACCCCCAGCAATGCCAACGCTCCAAGCACCCGCAGATTGTAGGTAATCGGGTGCCGCGATGCAGAGCGCAGTTCCCTTTCAATAACAGGCAAGGCAAGCACGTCTTTTCACAATCAGACCAGCCAGCCTCACCCTTGTCACGGTTAACTCTTTCTCGTAATCGCTCTCAGGCGTGTCAACTCCATCTCAGGTTAAATTCCTACGACAGATCCAACCAACGACAGAATCACATCGCATGATATTTTCGGCACGAACCGAAGCGAGCGCATTGACGAACCACTGTTTCTGTTAGTAAATCCTTGAAAAGCGATGGCACCCGACCTCCACAAACCCCGGCACATCGTAAAAAGGGTACTCGCGCTGTCCGCACTGGTCGTCCTTTTTCTGCTAATCGCGGGTCTCGCCCGCGGGTACTTCGCATTTCGCGACCGGGTACCCGCGTACTCGCTCGACCTGCATGTTTCCTCCACCAATGCCGCGATTCTATCCAAGCCGCTGCGGGTTGGTTTTTCCAGGCTCAAAATCAACCCCGACCTGTCGAACAAAGACAGGCCCATTTACGTCGCTGGGTTCGGACAAAACCGCAGAGCCACGGGCATCCACGACGACCTTTGGGCAATCGCCTCCGTGCTGGATGACGGCGTTTCACGAGTTGCATTCGTGTCGCTGGATGCGATCGGTTTTTTCCATGACGATGTTGCACGCGTGCGGCGGCAGCTGGCTCGAGATTGGAACCTCACGTACGTGGTGATATGTTCGACTCACAACCACTCCACGCCTGACTTGATGGGCCTGTGGGGGCCCGATTATCTGCACACAGGCGTTAACCAGCGATACCTGGAATCGGTCCGCGCAGCGTGCGCGAATGTCGTCGGCATGGCCGTGAGCAACCTTCAACCGGCGCGCGTCGCTTTTCACGAGATTCCTACCGACCCTGCGGGATTGGAGGCCGACAGCCGCAAACCCATTGTTTTCGATCCCAACATTCGCCTGATACGGTTCGTCGCCACGGATTCCACAAATACACTGGGTTCGATTATTGCCTGGGCGGACCATCCGGAAACGCCGTGGTCGGCGAACACCGAACTGACGGCGGATTTCTGCGGCTATCTGCGGGACACGATCGAAAACGGCGTGACGGTCGAGGGAAAACGCATCGTGAGCGGCCACGGCGGCATTCACCTGTATGTCAACGGAGCCATTGGCGGGTTGATGACCACCTCTCCAAGCGTCACGGTGCGTGACCCGTTTCTCGAACGTGACTTCAAGGAACCTTCACATGACAAGGCACGCGCGCTGGGCCGCCAATTGGCTTCGAGGATCGAGCCGTTCTTTGAGGAACCCGTGGACGGTTTCACAAACCGGCTGCCGATTGGAATAGATGCGCGCACCATCGAACTGCCGCTTTATAACAAAGTGTTTCTCCTGGCGGGCTATTTGGGTCTCCTCGATCGCGGGTACGTGCGCTGGCGCACATTGCGCTCCGAGGTGGCCTTGCTCACGCTTGGTGAAACGAGCATCGCCTGCATTCCAGGTGAGATTTATCCCGAAATCGTTAATGGCGGAATAGAAAGAGCCCCAGGAGGCGATTTTCCGGTTGAGCCCATCGAAGTTCCGCCGATTCGCGACCTTATGCCCGGAAAGGTGAAGTTCGTCTTTGGCTTGGCCAACGATGAAGTCGGTTACCTGATTCCCAAATCGGAGTGGGACGAAAAGCCGCCGTACCTGTATGGCCAATCGCATGCTCCTTACGGTGAAATCAACTCCGTCGGCCCGGATGCAGCGGGCGTGATCCACGCTGCCATCAAGCAACTGTGTGCCGAACAGGGAAAAGAGGGTCGTTGATACAGGTGGTGGCTGGTTTTGAGCATCCGGCGCAAATAGGATCAACCTTGACGCGCTTTCCAGGAAGAGTGAAATGCAATCGAGGCCTGAACAGCAAGGGGGTGACCTGGCGTTCCCTGAACCGGTGGGCTACGTGGATTTGATGCCGGAACTCCCAGCGGGAAGGAATTTGGGCGCGGTGGCATCGATTTCCCGGCAACATGGCACCGGCATTGCTTGGTAGTGGGACGGCAAACGAATCAGATAGCGTTCATCATACAATTCCAAGACGGATACCGGTATGCGGTTCGAACAGTACGAAGTGGGGAACTTCTTCGACGAGATGTTCTCGTCGGAGGGGTGTCCACGCGCGGTCGCGCAGGCGTTGATTAAAACCATCGAATCGCTCCCCGATGGCGAGTTGCTTGCGCGCCAGCAGGCCTCGGAAAGGGCCCTGCTGCAAATGGGCATCACCTTCAACGTGTATGGCCAGGAGGCTGGCGTCGAAAAGATTTTCCCATTCGATATCCTGCCCCGAATCGTTTCGGCCACCGAATGGAACCGAATTGAATCGGGTCTCAAACAACGCATCCGGGCGTTAAACCTATTCATCGACGACATTTACCACCAGCAACGCATCCTCAAGGACGGGATCCTGCCGAAGGAAATTATCTTTTCCGCGAAATCCTACCGGCAACAGTGCGTCGGCTGGAATCCGCCCGCAGGGATCTGGTGTCATATCACCGGCACCGACCTTGTCCGGCACAGCGACGGACATATCTACGTCCTGGAAGATAATCTGCGTTGTCCCTCGGGCGTTTCATACGTCCTGGAAAATCGGCAGATTATGAAGACGCTTTTCCCACGGCTCTTCGCCTCATCGAAGATCAGGGGCGTCTCCAATTATCCGCTCAAATTGCGGGACATGCTCGAATCGATCGCGCCCGACAACGTCCAGCGGCCGCGGGTCGTTCTCCTGACGCCCGGAATTTATAACTCGGCTTACTTCGAACATTCGTTTCTTGCCCAGCAAATGGGGATAGAACTGGTCGAAGGCCGCGACCTGACCGTCGAGGACGAGCAGGTTCTGATGCGCACCACCAAAGGGTTCGAGAAGGTGGACGTGATTTACCGCCGACTGGATGACGACTTCATGGACCCGGAATGTTTCCGGCCCGACTCCGTGCTGGGAGTTCCGGGCCTGATGCAGGCGTATAAGGCCGGAAATGTGGCGCTGGCGAACGCCCCGGGCACAGGCATTGCCGATGACAAAGTGGTTTACGCCTATGTGCCGCGCATGATCAAATACTACCTTGGCGAAGACATCATTCTCCCAAATGTCCCGACGTACATCTGCGCGGATCAAAAAGACCTGCTGTACGTCCTGGAAAACCTGCCCAGCCTGGTGGTTAAGGCCGCGAATGAATCCGGCGGTTACGGCATGCTGGTCGGGCCGCACTCGACGAAAGATCAATGCAAGGAATTCGCCGAACGTATTAAAGCGGCACCGCGGAATTACATCGCGCAGCCAACCTTGGCGCTCTCGCGAGTGCCTACCATCGCGGGGGACCACCTCGAAGGACGGCACGTCGACCTGCGCCCTTACATTTTGTATGGCAAAGATATCTTCGTTCTGCCCGGGGGCCTGACGCGCGTGGCCCTCACCAAAGGCTCCCTGGTCGTCAATTCCTCACAGGGCGGAGGGAGCAAAGATACCTGGGTCCTGGCCGATGCGCCCGCCCAGGAACATTCTCTGCAATCGCAGTGACCTCAAAAACCCATGTTAAGCCGAGTCGCCGATTCCGTTTATTGGATGAGCCGCTATGTGGAGCGCGCCGAAAATGTCGCCCGTTTCATCGATGTGAATTTCCAGTTGATGCTCGATGAGGCTGGCAGCGATGGCCAGTGGCTGCCCCTGGTCAATACGTCAGGCGATCACGAGGACTTCAGCAAACGCTACGGCACTGCCACCCAGGAAAAGGTTATCCATTTTCTGACCTTCGACACCGCCAACTCCAATTCCATTCTTTCCTGCCTGCGCTGGGCCCGCGAGAACGCGCGGACTGTCCGTGAAATCATCTCCTCCGAGATGTGGCTTCAAATCAACCGGTTTTACCTCATGGTCAAATCCGCCGCCGACGAGTCCAACTGGCTCGATTCGGCAAATGAATTCTTCACGGAAGTCAAAGAGTCCAGCCATCTCTTCAGCGGAATTACCGACGCAACCATGGCCCACAACGAAGCGTGGCATTTCTGCAACATGGGCCGAATGCTCGAGCGGGCGGACAAGACTTCCCGCATGCTCGATGTGAAATACTACATTCTCCTTCGGTCCATGGACGATGTGGGGTCGGCGTTCGACGATATCCAATGGGCTGCAGTGCTCCGCTCCGCTTCGGCATTTGAAATGTACCGCAAGCGGCACGGCCGCATCTCTCCGCAGGGGGTCGTTGACTTCCTGATTCTCGACCGGGAATTTCCGCGGGCGATTCAGTTTTGCCTCGTGGCCGCCCGGGACTCGTTGCATTCCATATCGGCTACCCCGCTGGGAACCTTTCGTTACCAGCCCGAGAAACTCCTGGGGCAACTCTGTTCGGACCTTTCGTTCACGAGCCTCGATGAAATCATCGGCCACGGTCTGCACGAGTACCTCGATGAACTGCAGACGAAGGTCAACGCCGTTGGCGCCGGTATATTCGAAACCTTTTTCGCGTTTAAAGCGCCGCAACCGCAAAAAAAACCTGCCCGCGCGTTTGTTCAATGATATTGAAAGAGGCAATGCCGGTTCATCGTGATGCAGTGGAGCGGCAAAACCACGAACGCGGCATGACGACAATTTCAGTGAACCAGGATGAATCCACCCGCAGGCTCATTTCGTACATCAACGTAAAGCTGGCGCTGCTGGGCAATCCAGCACCCATGGACGGCGCGGATGGCGAGTTTGCTCAAATCGCTTCGGCACTGGTCGCCCGCTACCGAGAAGACGAACGGCTTCTTGCCAGCTATCTCTCCCCATCCGATCAGCGAATCCAGACGTTCCTTTACGATTACCTGCAGGACATCCCCGTGCCAAAGTTGCCGAACAAAACATTCGTTTTGGACCGTCCTGGCCTGGCCCGGCTTTTGTCGCTCCCGCTCGATCGGGACGAATTGTCGCTGAGCATCATCCATTCGTATCGCGTGAAGCAGGGCGTGTTGCACAATCCCAAGTCCGACCGGAGAACAACACAGGGGATTTTTCACGTGGCTGAAGGCGGCTTGCCTGTCCCCGACGACAAACTGTCGGTTCCCAAGGCTGTTTTTGCCAAACTCCTGAACCTCGCATTCAGCCCTCCATCGGATCTTATGGTCCTGCCGATCACGGCAGCCAACCCGCAGCCAATGGAATGTTTTGTCTCGCTCCTCCTGCGGCCCATGGTGTGCCCAGAAGTTCCCGGGTTCATCTCGCAGAAGAGCATGGAAATTCGCTTCTTCGCTCCGGGCAGCCTGGTGAGCAACCTGGATTTTGTGGAGAGCATTTTCGGGAACGCGGGCGACCCTTTTCTCCCCGACAACGATGCCGGGCTGGACGTGGAACACTGGACCGGCCATACCGGTTGCGTCATTGTTGCCCCGCACCTGGTTCGCGCGACGAAGCAATCCCTGGGGCTGCCCGCATGGGACCAGGCCTCCGAACGGCAGCGGCGTGACGGGATGGCATGGCGCGATCCAGCGGAACTCTATAATGACGGCAAGGCGTTCAAACTCACCTGTCGCGACGAGTCGGGGGTCATCGTCACCCTCATTGCGGACAACTACTTTGGGTACTGCAAAAAGGAGGTCAAAACTCAAATCAGCTTCTCGGCGAACCTCTATGGGTTGTGCGAAGAAGAGCACGCGGGCGGGGCGCTCGTTTTTCCGAGCTATGATTTGGGCGAGGATTTCTCAGGCAATCTCCACGTTCGGCCGATGGGCCATTCTTTTGCCGAAGCCATCGCTTTGTATGGCGACCGAATGGAGTTAAGGCCGGAAGGTTACGCGATCGACCGGTCCTATCCTGACATTATTTACGTCCCTGAAGACGCGCGCTTTGATCTGCAGCAACAGCGCATCATCTGGCGAGGGCCGGCCGGAGAAAATTCCATCAAACTGCTCCCGGGACGCACCTACATGCGCCCGTCCGGTTACCAGGTTCACATGGACAAACCACCGGGCAATCGTGCCTGGCGGCTCATCGGCACTGTGGCTGAGGGAACGTTTTGCCATAAACCCTGCACGGTGTCGGGCGGCGGAAAATCTGAAATCTCGAAATCGATCGAAGACGCTATTCTGCATGGGCCGGTTTTTGTCGCCGATTTCAAGCAGGACTTCGAAAAGGTCAGCGAATTGCTCAACCGGGATTACTCAGGGAGATTCAAGGACCGAACGCGAAAGGACAATCGACCGTTGCTCTCACCCGAGCGGTCGCTGGGCTCGGTGATCAAGCTGCTCACGCCCGATCCACGCGATTTTACGGATCAGTACAACGAGTGGTTGCAAGCGGTGCCCCAATATCTCAAGGAACTGGTCTTTGTCGTGAAACGCTTTTACAAGAGCGAGTGGGGCGAGAACTGGCGGGATCATTTCAGCGTGGACGTCATTAACGGAACACCCGGAAACGAACTGAAGTTCGACAACCGGAAACTGGTCACAACATTTCTGCGCGTCGGATACGATCACGACGGCGCGTGGCGCACCTTCGGACTGCGAAAAGATTTTCAGCCTGCAGTAAAACTGCAGCAAGAAGACGACATCACCGCGTCGGTGGTGGTCCCTGCCAACGTACCCGGGTTGCCGGCCGAAGAAGGAAAACCGGTCAGCCTGAAATTTGCCAGAAACTGCGAATCCCGCCTTTTTCAACGACCCGATGACGCTATCCATCCCGGCTACGATCGCGTGACCGAATCGGATTTCACGTTGCCGGGCAATTTCTTTTCCAACTACGAGCCATTGACTCAAAACGATGCTCGCGAAATGTTCGAGGATTCAATCCGGTTCGCCCGCTTTACTCCCCCGATTCAGAACCTCATCCGCGAGGTGGCTGAAACGACGGCTCCATCGTTCTTTGTTTGCTCAGCCAATCCGCGCCGGGTTGACGGCGCGCCCAGTAAAAATCCCCGGTATTTGCAATTGCGGCCGGATCTCAAAAACGGCCGCCCGTTCTACCTGGCGGAAATGGCGATGCGATTGCGCCGGCGGATTCGGCCCAGCGACCCGCTGCAAACTCCAGTGCAGGCAGTTCTGCCGGGACGCCGAAACAATCCGCCCGAATCCCAAATTCGATCGCTGGCGGTATTCAATCCTATTCACTATCTCGAACTGCCAGAACTCTTCATGGAGTTCATCAGCAGCATGACGGGCAAGTCGCCCTCGACAACGGGTGCGGGTTCCGAAGGCGCTTTAACCAAAGGACCCTTTAACGCACTGCCGCCCATTATTGACCTGAATAACGCGTTGGCGTCCTTCCTGCTGACCGGGCATCACGCGTTCGTCACCGCTGCGGGTTACGTCGGCCCTTTGTTCCGAGTCGATCACGATATCAGCTTGCTGGTCCCCGAAGTGTGGTGCCGCATGGGGCCCGAGGAACGCGATCCCGGGTTTCTCATCGAGAATGGCTACCTCGAAAAGTGCGTTGATTTCGTCCACAACGGCCGCCCCGTCCTCGCGCGCCGGCTTGGCCATCGCATCACCTCCCGGTTTGTATCCGCGTTCTTTGGCCGCGTTTTCAATCATCCCCATTCGGTCTTCACGGAAGCCATGCTCCGGCCTGAAAAGCAGGACCTCGAAACCTTTGTTGATGGGGTCGACAACATCGTCACCACCCACAAACGTGTCGCCGCGATGTATTTCAATGACGGCAGCGTCGAGCAAGCCTGTCCTCCTCTCAAAGCCCTGCTCCATATCATGGCCAACGACCAATTCGAGGGAAAAGATCTCGACGCTCCGGAAATCCGCCAGCTTTTCACGGCTAAATCTCTCCTCGCGAGCGATTGGTATCGCGCCCGGCTCCAGGAACGCCAGAAGGTCGAACGCGAACTTTGGGCCCGCCACATTCGGTACCTTGAAAAGTTTCTAAAACGAAAAACTCACGTTGATGAAGCCCAGCGGCTGGGCATCAATGAACGCCTTGAAAAAGCGATCCAAATGGCTCGGCAAGTCGAGTCCCCCGCCTACCTCGAAACCCTGGCAGGCACGATCGGGACCCAGCCAATCGAGCCGTTTCAGGCAACCCGCCGCTGAATATGGCCATCCAGGTCGCGCTCAACCACAAGACCCGTTACGACTACGATCGTGAAGTCAATCTTGGCCCGCAAATAGTGCGCTTGCGTCCCGCGCCGCATTGCCGGACGCGCATTCTGAGTTATTCGCTCCGTGTCACCCCCAAGAAACACTTCATCAACTGGCAACAGGATCCCCAGGCCAATTTCCTCGCGCGTTTGGTGTTTCCCGAGCCCTCTCGAGAAATGGTCATCGAAGTGGACCTGGTTGCGGAAATGGCCGTCTATAACCCGTTCGATTTCTTTCTCGAACCCGGCGTTGAGCGGTTTCCTTTCCAATACGATCCGGGCCTGGATCATGAACTCGAGTCTTTTCGCCGCAAGCAGCCGGCTTCACCCTTGTTCGACCGGTACGTCTCGGCCGTCAAGCAGCAGTGGCTGGCTCCAAAGGCCTCAACGGCCAAGGACGGCCTGCGAACCATTGATTTTCTTGTCGAACTGAACCAAAAAATTTGGAAGGACGTCGGGTATATCATCCGGCTCGAGCCTGGAGTTCAGACTCCGGAGGAGACCCTGACCAAATCCAAGGGGTCGTGCCGGGACTCAGCCTGGCTGCTATGCCAGGTCCTGCGCAGCCTGGGTTTGTCGGCGCGCTTTGTCAGCGGCTACCTCATCCAGTTGACGCCCGACGTAAAGTCCCTGGACGGTCCGAGCGGCACGGAAAAAGATTTCACGGATTTGCACGCCTGGTGCGAAGTGTACCTGCCGGGGGCGGGCTGGATCGGGTTGGATCCCACCAGCGGCCTCCTGGCCGGCGAGGGGCACATCCCGCTGGCCGCGACGCCCGACCCGCAAAGTGCCGCGCCCGTGACCGGATTGGTCGATGAGTCCGAATGCACCTTCGGTTTCGAGATGAAGGTCACCCGGATCCACGAATCGCCGCGGGTCACCAAGCCGTACACCGAGGAGCAGTGGCGCGCCATTCAAACTCTAGGCCACCGGGTGGACCAGGATCTCCAGGAGGGTGATTGCCGGCTGACGATGGGCGGGGAACCCACGTTCGTGAGCATCGATGACATGGAGGGGGCCGAATGGAACTCAGTGGCGCTCGGTCCAACCAAGCGGGGCATTGCCGATGAGTTAATCAAACGCCTCAAGCGCCGGTTCACGTCGGGCGCCCTGTTGCATTACGGGCAGGGCAAGTGGTATCCCGGAGAGTCCCTGCCCAGGTGGTCGTTTGCCTGTTACTGGCGCAAGGACGGCCAGCCGGTCTGGGAAAATGAGGATTTGTTCGCCGATGAAAAAAAGAACTATGGCTTCGAACAGGCCAGGGCCGAGGAATTCATTTACGCGCTGGCAACCCGGCTCGGGTGCGGCGGCAAATGGATTTTGCCTGCCTATGAGGATACGTGGTACCACCTCTGGCGCGAGCGACGTTTGCCAACGAATGTCGACCCCTTCAACTCGAAGCTATCCAACGAAGAAGAGCGCGCCAGGCTCGCCCGCATTTTTGAACAAGGACTCGAAAAAGTTATCGGCTACGTTCTACCGTTACAACGGGAGGGCGGCGTCCCCGAACCAGCCTGGCGCAGCGGCCCGTGGTTTCTGCGCCCTGAACGCTGCTACTTGATTCCAGGAGATTCTCCGATTGGCCTTCGGTTGCCACTCGATTCGCTGCCTCACGTCAGGGAAAGCGACTATCCCCACCTCCACGAGCTTGACCCGCTGCAGGAACGGGTCCCCCTGGCGCCGCGCCCGGAAAAGGATCTCCAACGTTACTTCCCAAAAGAATGGGTGAGCGCCTACGGCCGGCAGGCGCCGCGCGGGGGCGGACCCGCACAGCGACCCGGGCAAGGCTTGCGCCATCAACGATTGCCCTTGCAGGAACTCGCTCCCGAGCTGTTCCGCGCGCCAGCGCGAGGTGAATCGGCGGATTGGATTGTTCGCACCGCCTTGTGCGTCGAGCCGCGCAACGGCAAGCTGTACATCTTCATGCCGCCGGCCCGCTCGCTGGAAGATTACCTCGAAGTGACGGCTGCGGTCGAAGACACTGCCGAACTTCTCGATACTCCGATCATCATTGAAGGCTATACGCCGCCTTTTGACCCGCGTTTGAACGTGATTAAAGTCACACCCGATCCCGGCGTGATCGAAGTAAACATTCACCCGGCGGGTTCCTGGCCTGAAATGGTACGCCATACCGAGATTTTGTATGAAGAGGCGCGGCAGGCCCGTCTCGGAACGGAAAAATTCATGATCGACGGCCGGCACACCGGGACCGGCGGCGGCAACCATATCGTTATTGGTGGGGCCACCCCTGCGGACAGCCCGCTGCTGCGGCGCCCGGACCTGCTCCGAAGCCTGGTGGCCTACTGGCAAAATCACCCCTCCCTTTCGTTCCTTTTCAGTGGCATGTTCATCGGGCCCACCAGCCAGAGCCCGCGCGTGGACGAGGCCCGCAACGATTCGCTGTACGAGCTCGACCTCGCGTTCCGGCAGGTTCCCGCTCCTCCGAACTGCCCTCCCTGGGTGGTGGACCGGCTCTTCCGGAACCTGCTCATCGATGCCACGGGCAACACGCATCGGGCTGAATTCTGCATCGATAAGTTATACTCTCCCGAAACCAGTTCCGGCAGGCTTGGGTTGCTCGAAATGCGGGCTTTTGAAATGCCGCCTCACGCCCAAATGAGCCTGGCGCAGCAGCTGTTGCTCCGGACCTTGATTGCCCGCTTTTGGAAGGAACCTTACCACCGCAAGCTGGTTCAATGGGGAACTCAAATCCATGATCGCTGGATGCTCCCGCATTTTGTTTGGAACGATTTCAACGATGTCATTGAGGACCTCCAGAACAGCGGCTACCCAATGAAGCTCGAATGGTTCGCGCCGCATCTGGAATTTAGATTCCCGTATATCGGTGATATCGACTCCCAAAATGTGCACTTGGAACTTCGCCAGGCGCTGGAACCGTGGCATGTCCTTGGCGAAGAACCCGGCCCCGGCGGCACTGTCCGCTACGTTGATTCCTCATTGGAACGGATTGAAGTCAAAGCGCGCGGACTCATCGACACGCGCCACGCCATTACCGTGGCCGGCGTAGCTCTCCCGCTGCACCCGACCGGGACCCAGGGTGAGTATGTCGCGGGTGTGCGTTATCGCGCGTGGCAACCAGCCAGTTGCCTGCACCCCACCATTGGCGTGCATACGCCCCTTGTTTTCGACATTGTCGACACCTGGAATTCACGAAGCATCGGCGGCTGTGCATACCATTCCACCCATCCGGGAGGCCGCAACTACACCACGTTTCCCGTCAACGCGTATGAAGCCGAAAGCAGGCGCCTCGCCCGCTTCTTCCGACAGGATCACACCCCCGGACGCCTCAAACCGAAAATGCCCGAGTTGAACCCCAATTTCCCATACACGTTGGACCTTCGGCGGATCTGATGGAATACGCCCGCGCCTGCTCACCTCGGCGGCAACTATTTCGCAACATCCGGTTGATCGGCTATGGACACGATGTAGGTTTATTTAGGGGCGGCTGATAAAGACGCCCAGGACCTCACGGCGCTGAGCCAGGTTTTCGGAGAGGTATTTACTTCACGGAAGGGCCCGCGACCCCGGGTTCCTTGAGCTCACGCGATTGCTCCTGCGGGATGAGCCGCAGAGTTTTCTCGTGAAGGAGGTATTATGAGCATTTCGAAAACAGCGAAGCGAATCGCGGTCCTTGCTTCCCTGATTGGCGTGGCCGCGTTGGCTGGCTGCGCCGACCCTTACTATGGATACGCACCGGGCTACGCTGCCCCGGCTTATTACGGGTATTATGGGCCCGACTACTGGGGATATTATGGACCGTATTACGGTGGATACTATTATGGCGGGTGGCATCACGGTTTTTACGACCGCGATGGGCGATTCGGGCACGAGTTTCATCGTGGCGGCTTTGGACGTCGCGGGGGATTTGCCGGGCACAGGAGTTTTGGCGGCCGCGGGAGCTTTGCTAGGGGTGGAGGCGGCATGCCACACGGCGGTGGCATGGGGCATGGCGGCGGTCGAGGTAGCGGACACGGGCGGTAAGCCTATGCGGCTTTTCCCCGCCAAAACCACAGTCCGCAGTCGGCCGGGGTGGTGAAATTCGTCAAATCAATAAAACAAAGGAGCCGGGTGGCCCCGGCTCCTGTTTCCCACTTCCACTCCTTGTTCTCTTCACAAAGAAACTCTTCCACATACAAAGCTCGTGCGATGAGGTGCTTACCTTCTTCTTCAGTGAGGGTTCGCCCTCAGCGGCTATACGGGTGTTACCCCGGTGTCGTCAGTCCTCCTCGCGGAACAAGTCGGTGTCCTTCTTCAGTTCGGCGACCGTTTCTTTAAAAGCCGGCGCGGAGGATCGGAGCTCCTTTTGGAGTGCCACGAAGGCCCAAATCGCCGACGCTACGTATATCGCGCTTAGAGCCAGAAGCACTGCAAGCCGCGCCTTTTCTCCGACCGCATACACAATCGTTGCGGAAATAACCAGCAGCGCAGTATTGGCCAGGAAGATCGCCGCGCCGGCAAGGATCAGTATACGGATGAACCGTATCTTCTGTTCTTCGAGCTCTACCGCAAACAGCTCGATCCGGTTCTGCAGGACCGCTATCCCGGAGCGGCCGAGATAGCGTATCGATTGAAACAGGCCGGCCCGTGGTGGCGGGGTCTGGTCCATTTACTTCCGGCGGACCAGGAAGCCGACCAAAACGCCCAGCCCAAATGCCACGCCAAGGCTCTGATACGGATAATCGCGCACGACGCGATCCGCCGCTTTGGCGCTTTCAACGGCTTTCTCTTCCGCCCGTTGAATCATCGCTTTGAGTTCGTTTACAACTTTCTCCGTGGTTTTCTCCTGGACCTCATCGGCGACAGGGGAGTTTGCAATTCGGGATTCCATAACGTTCCTTTTGTAACAGCGGGCACATATGCCTCTGCGTTGATATTCTAACCGTCAAACGAAATATCGTTCCTCACATGAGCCTGTCAAGTGACAGCCGTTTCCATTTCCCCGCTCGCAAGCCAAACGCCTGGTTCGGCAACACGCGCAGCCACACCAACCCCGCTGCCGGAGTTTTCGCATTTTGAAATATACTGCGCAGTCTTTAAACCACGCGCCGAACCATGTCCTCGCTCCCAAACGGATTGGCCACGTGAACGGCGCATTCCGGGTCATCCTGCCATTCGCCATCCACTATAAACCGGTACGTGTGGGTTCCCGGTCCCAGTTCCACCGAAGCCGTCCAGATCCCGTCCGGCCCTTTCCTCATGGGGATAGGGCTGCTTTGCCAATGAGTGAAATCACCGACCAGCATGACGCTCCTCGCGCCTGCAGCAGTGAAACGAAAGGTTTCTTTTTTGGATGTGATTTCTTTCCGTGCCATAGAGTCAGACTTTCTCCTTTGGCCACGTCAAGCGGCGTGGCCTTTTGGTTCTCCGTCCTGGCAGCTTTCCAGTTCATTAAACGGAGGCTCGCGAACCTTTCCCGTGTCCGACGAGTCGCCACGATGATAATGCCCGTCCTTGGAACTTGCAAGGTTTGTGTTCGCGCAAGGTGAGTTATTTAAAAAATTTCGTTCGAAGATCTGAAACTTTTGAGCGCGGTCTCGTGTGTTGATGAGGTCCACATAAAATGAACTCAATAGTAAGTTTAGTTCGAATGATGAAAGTGGCCGCTGGCCTCGCCCTGGTTTCCACGTTCGCCGTCCAGTGTCGCGCCGACTGGGGTGCCTCTGATGAGACCTTGGCCGCCCGAGTGGATGCGCTGGTGCAGGGTTATAGTCGCTGCGGGTATTTAAATGGGGCGGTGCTGGTCGCGCGCCATGGCAAAGTCGTGTACGGAAAGGGAGTAGGGCTGGCCAACTTCGAATTGGCGCAGCCGAACACAACGCAAACCCGGTTTGGGGTGGCCTCGATCACCAAACAATTCACCGCCGTGCTGGTTCTGCAGCAGGTGGCAAAGGGAACCGTGCAACTCCAACGTACCGTGGCCGATTATCTCCCCTGGTATCGCAAGGACACGGGAAGCCGAATGACCATTGAGCAGCTGATTCACCATACGTCCGGCCTGCCCGCTGATTACGACTGGCCTGAGTTCTCCGACACCTACGAGGCAAGCCGGCGCTATGAACCCGGCGAATTCGCGCGAAAATTCTGCCAGCCGGACCTGGTGTCCCGGCCGGGAACCCAGTGGGCTTACAGCAATAGCGGTTACATTTTGCTCGGGCTGATTTTGGAGCAGGCAACGGGGACATCCTTCAAGCAATTGTTAAAAGACCAGATTCTCGATCCGGTCGGATTGCGAGACACAGGGCTGGTGAGTCATGACTATGGCGAAATCGACGCCGCCACCGGCTACACTCGCCATGCGGGCCCGCGTTACACACCTGGGCGCGACCTGGATCTGGGGCATGTCTGGTCTGCGGGCGCGATGTATTCCACGGCGGAAGATCTGCTGCGCTGGAACGAGGCCCTTTCGTCGGGAAAACTTCTGCCGGCGCCCCTGCAGGCGGAGCTCTTTAAGCCGGGCCTCGGCAATTGGGCGTGCGGCTGGTTTGTCACCAAAATAGGCCAAGGCGCGCCGGGTGCCGGATCCACAGTTCAAGAAATGCGTGGGGACATGCCCGGAAATTTTTTCACCTGGGTGTTGCGTTACCCGGACCAGGACACAGTCGTGATTGTACTGCGGAACGCCTATGGTTCAACGGAGCATTTCGAGGAAAAACTCCAGTCGGTTTTGTTCGGCCAAGAACCACAGCTGCCGCGGCGCAATCCGAAGGACGTTGTTGCCCGTGCATGGATGAGCAGTTGCGCAACACTCGAAGCGCACCAAAACGCGGCTTTTCTTGCGCCAATCGCCATCCTGGCCATCGGCTACCCCGTGTTCCGGCGCAAAGGCAAGGCGCAACACTCGAACTAACGCCACCCTGCGGTCGAACGTTCTAAGCCGAGTGCAACCGGGCTCCAGCCCGGTCTTCAAACAGAAATATCCGCGCTAAGGGGAGGCTGGATGGCTCCCAGCGGTCGGCTCGCCTGACAAACTGTAAATGCTGTTGTGAATCACGCGTGTGAATGGCACCCCATCCGGCCCCTGGAGTTCGCATCTGATTTCCATGCCCCACGTCGGTTCAAGTCCCGGAATATTTAAACGAACGCTCCGCAGGTTCTCGCCCAGGGTGGCGCTGCGGACATCCAGCGAGTGCTCATTGTAATGGTTGGACCCGTAATTCTCGGTTCGCTTCAGCGACCAGATTTTGACCCGGTAATTCCCGGGCTCGGACGCACTGGTCACATCGAGAGCATCACTGAACACCAATTCCATTTCCTGCGGCCTGGCATGCAGTTCGATCGGAAGATAGGCCGGCTTGCCGGTGTACCGAACGCGGAAGAAACCACCGTCCTGTTGCTGATTGGACGCCCAGCCGACCAGTCCGCAAACGTACAGCTGACCGTTGGCGGGATGAAATCGGCCGCGCATGACACCGGTTGAGAAATCGGGAATGGGCAGCTGAACGACCCCGCCCTGGCGCTGTCCGTCAACGACTTCATTTGGGACGAGGAAAATGCGGCCCATTCCGTAGGAGATGTTCAGCAGGGAACCTTTGAAGCAGCCCCATTTGTCGCTGGTCACCCGGACGATCTCAGCGGGTGACCGATCCATATCGTTGGTGATCCATACAATGGACGGCTCCATCGCTTCGTCAGAACTGCTTTGCGGATGGGAGTAGCCCCACATATAGCCGTAGAAGCGGCCTTGCCTGACCCAATCAATCCGGTTCTTGGGGGTCCAGTGGCCCTCCTGGTCGGTGATGAAGAAAGTGCCGTCATCGTTGACACAAACACCATTGGGCGCTCGAAATCCAGTGGCCACAATTTCGGTGGTTGATCCGTCGCGACTGACCTTTAACAAAGTCCCGTGTTGCGGCACGATTGCAGGCAGGGCGTGCCGGCCTCCTTTGGCATAATAGAAGTTCCCATCGCGGTCCGTTTGAAGATCCAGGGCGAACTCATGAAAATGTTCGGTAACCTGGTGGTCGTTGTTGAAATTCTCGTAAAAATCGATCTCCCCATCTCCATTCAGATCGTGCAGCCGGCAAATCTGGTCGCGGCAGGCCACGTAAATGGTGTCGTCCACAATTCTGAGACCGAGCGGTTGAAACAAACCTGACGCGATCCGGCGCCATTTGAGTTCGTGCAGATCGTTGTCAATGCCATCCACCACCCACACATCGCCATTCCAGGTGCAAATAGCAGCTCGCTTCCCGTCGCTGAAAAAATCAAACCCGCCCATTCGCATCCAGGATTGCCACGGATTTTGCGAATCCGGCGGGTAAGGCAGGGTGTCCACGGCGAACGCCGCATTCGTTTGACCCAGGGTTCCATGAGTGACGAGGTCCAGATTCCATCGAGGAGGGCCGCCAAACAAAAAAGGGGTCAAATCCTGCGGCGGTTTCGAAACCAAACCCAGCGCGGCAATTCCCGCGACATCCGGAGTTTGCGACTGATGGCCAACCAGGAGTTTGAACCGGATCGGAGTCGTGCCTGCCGGGATCCGAAGCACGTGGAAGCCGGATTCCTTCGCGATCCTAAGCGAGTTTGACCCCACAATCGCCGCAGGCGCCGTGTCAGGGCAAATGCGCAGCAGCAGATCCCGGGAAGACTTGCCCACGTTGAAGGTGCGCGAGAAAACCAGATTGGGCCCCGTCCCCTCGCAGCCGGGCAACTCCAGGATTTCGGCATCTCCGACCGTATATGCGATGATAACCCTGTTGCCACAAAGGTACGTGCCGCGAAAATGTGCCCACGTCCTCGGCAGCGGCCCATATGGCTTGTTGTCCCGCCCCAGCAGGCGCGGGTCCGTGAACGAGCCGGTTATAGGATCGGCCCAGCCGGGACCGACCGGGTTGACGAACAGTTTGTCGCCCACAATGCTGGTGTGGGTTTGATGAGTCGCATCGAACGCAATGCCTTTCCAATCGACGAACTGATCCCCCGTCCAACCGGCCGCCACGCGCAGTGTGTCATGGTCATACAGCATCCAGGCGCGGCCCTTGGAAATGCCTCCCGTGCCATCGTCGAGCCGCACGGCAATGCCCTTGTAAGCGATATTGTTCGATTCCACTTCGTAGGTCCAATTGAGGAATGGACCGAAATCAGTGCGCAAATATTTTGGGCCCTTCTCGAACTCGATAAGTTTTTCGCTCTTCGCGACTGACCTGCCGGAGCCTTTCGGGAGAGACTCCAGGTAAGCCGGGGTTACTACGAAATAATTGCTCGGGTTTGCATTCCGCACGAACAATTCGCGAATGTAATCGATAATGTCATAGCGCAACCCCCCGCTCAGCCACGGCCACGCAGGCATTTGACCCAGGCCGCGTCCGATCGTTTTGTAGATGCTGTAGGGATCGTTGCCGTTTTTGAACTGTTCCTTCCAGAACGCGCGCGAAGCGGGCAGGCTTCCCGGTTGCTGTGGGGTTCCATGGCACGGCATGCACAGCGTACGATAGAGTTTTTCGCCTCGAACCAGTGTTTCGGAATTCCACGACCGAATGATAGCGGCATGGTCCACCTCGTCTGGCTGATCAGCCATGGCAGCCTGGTTTGTTAGAACGGGTTGGTCAGCCGCCGAGGCGAGATTTGCCGGCAGCAGGGCCAAAGCGAGGGTCGCTGCCTGGAAACTAAACCCTAAACGGAGGGCCCAGTCGGCCATGCGATTGAAACCTGGAGTAGCGGACTGAATCATCGTTTCTTCACATGCTTATGGAACGGCAGCTGCCGGTCCAGAGGCGAACGTCGCGCACCGCAGCTTCCACGGCGCTCGCCTCTGCTCTCGATTACCAGTTGCCCAGCCGACGGGCCAGGCTCATTTGAGGTTCTCCTCCGTGTAGAGCGACAGCTCGATCAAACGTTCGAGCAATTCGCCGGGCGCAAGACCCGCGAAGTTTTTGGCGACCAGTTCCTTGGCAAAAAGACGGCAAATATACCGCAGTTTCAGGGGCTTGCTGCGCGAGGCAAAAACAAAGTCCCGGTGGCCGTTGTTAATGACGACTACATTCTGGCCGGGCTCGTAACGGGCGCGCCACAGTTCGCCCGGGGCTTTTTGGAACGTGTAACTGGGGATGCCCTGTTTGGCGGCATCTTGAACCTGGTTTTGGACAACGAGGGATTGGGTCACTGTGACGAGAGCCTCGGCCATGCATTCCACCTCAGCTTGGCGAGCTTTGAGCCGAATCGAGGCCAACCCGGGCTCCGCCGGGGCTATGAACGTGGCTATCTCTCCGTCCGCGTTTTCAATTGTTCCCTCGCCATCGGAGAGTTCCCATTTGAAGACCAGGTCGCGTTCGACTGCGCGATTGGAGCGATCGCGGGCAAGGGCGCGCAGCGTGCGGGAACTGCCAACAGGAACCACGCTGGAGGCCGGCGAGATGCGCACGCTGAATAATGGGCCCGGAAACTCGAAGAACACCTTCTGAGGCGACTCCTCGTTCAACTGCGAGACGCCGGGTTGGCCCGGCTCCGGAGGAAACTCGGAGGCATCTGAGTTTTGGTAGCTGGGTTTCTGGAGGGCTTTGGGGCGACCGGCGCCGGTTTGATGGAGGTCGAACCAGTCGTACTCCTCGGAGGGCAGGGCGAGCAACGCCTCCTTGAGAGCCCTTTGCACCGAGCGGAGCACCTCGCGGCTGGTTTGCTCCTCTTCGGCGCGTTGTTGCTCCTCGACGAGGCGCAAGAGTTCGTGCTGAATCGGTTTGAGTTCTTCGATGAAGCGCTGAAAAGCTTCATCCTGAATAACGCCGCTGCGGGTTCCCGGCGTAAGATTCAGGTAAGGGGCGTCGATGAACCCCTGCAAATAGCCGCTGGTCCACGGAGACGTGTTCAGCTCAGCCAGACTGGCGAGGCTTTCAATGACGCGAGTGCCTTGCCGATACAGTCCCACCATATTGCCTTGAGCGGGTCGGGTCAAATATAGTTCCAGGTACAGCTCTCCTTTTGACGACCGGCGGACTTGATGCAAAAGGCGGCCCTCGAATTGCCGCGGTTCGACCTTGAACTCCGCGCGCGCCGTGCGGTCAATCACGCGGATATCGACGCCGGAGGTACGAATACGATCACGCAATTCCGAAGCAAGGTACCATTGAATTTTTTCACCGCTAAACTGCTTTATCCCAGGCAGGATATTCTTGATGACCAACTCGGTGCCTGCTTCCGGGACCAGGACGTGCTTGCGGGTGATGCGGTAGCCGGGGTCCCTTTTCTTCATGTGCATCTGCCACGTGACCCCGTCTGTCCCGGCCGAAGTCAGAGTTAGTTCCTCGCCCACGGTCCAAAAACTGAGCAATCCTATCCCGAACTCGCCTTGGATCCCCACCGCGCCCTCAGCCTTAAGACGGCGCTTCACTGAATCACAAATGTGAGTTGCGACGTACTCGAAATCGGGCTTTCCCGCCTCATTGCGGCGAATCCCGGTTCCATCGTCTTTGATCCGCAAAAAGTGGGTGCCGCGCTCACGCCCGCGGACCAGGGTGACGTGCCTGGCCTGGGCGTCGATGCTGTTTTCAACGAATTCCGCCACGGCCTTGAGCGGGTTGCTTTGCGAAAGCGCGATGATTCGAATCGCATTCCAGTTGTCGCCAATGCGCAACTTTCCTGTATCGTGGGATTTCAAGATGATGCCGCTTTTACTTCGGCCCGGGTAATCAATAGGACTTCGGCCTTTGGGTCAAGGCCCGGGGCACTGTAGCGCCGGCTGTTCGAGGAAAAAGGTGAATAAAACCAGGACCAGTGCTGTCCTAGTCTAAGAGAAACTCACATGAAAACCAAACCCAACGATCCCAAGCCAGGATACAGCCGCCGCCAATTTCTCAAGGCCGGAGCCTTGACCGCCACTACCTTCATGGTTCTGCCCGGCAGAGTGCTGGGCCTGGGCGGCGCCACGTCACCCAATGAAAAGCTGAACGTTGCCGGGATCGGCATTGGAGGCCAGGGGGCTTCGGACCTCAGCAACATGGAAAGCGAAAACATCGTGGCGCTCTGCGACGTGGACCAAAATCACGCGGCACATGTTTTCAAGAAGTACCCCAGCGCAAAGCAATTTACGGATTACCGCAAAATGCTGGATGAGATGAAGGAAATTGACGGCGTAGTCATCGCTACGCCCGATCATCTGCACGCCTTTGTCGCCATGGAAGCCATTCGGCATGGAAAGAATGTATATTGCGAGAAGCCGTTAACGCACTCGGTTTGGGAAGCCCGGCAACTGGCAAAAGCCGCGCGCGATGCCAAGGTCGTGACGCAGATGGGTAACCAGGGCCAGGCATCCAAAGAAACACGCCGGATGTGCGAACTGGTTTGGTCCGGCATCATCGGCCCGGTTCACGAAGTCCATGTTTGGACGGACCGCCCGTCCAACGGCCTTTTCAACGAATACTGGCCTCAGGGGGTGGCTCGCCCGAAGGATACGCCGGCCGTTCCGGCCACGTTGAATTGGGACCTGTGGCTCGGCCCGGCCCGTGAAAGGCCTTATAACCCGGCGTACCTCCCCTTCAAATGGCGCGGTTGGTGGGATTTCGGCACCGGCGCGCTCGGGGATATCGGATGCCATTCCATGGACCCTATCTTTCGCGCGTTGAAACTCGGGGCGCCGGTCAGTGTTCAAGGCGCTTCGACTCGCGTAAATGAGGAAACGTTTCCGCTCGGGTCGATCGTCACCTATCAGTTCCCGGCGCGTTCGGCCGACGTTCAAGCCAACAACTGTCACGTGACCGGCCTCACCGGCCGCGCGGCTGGAGGAATCGCGATGCCTCCGTGCAAGCTGACCTGGTACGACGGGGGATTGCGCCCACCCCGTCCTGACGCCTTGCCTGAAGGACAAAAAATGGGAGATAACGGCAAGCTGCTTGTGGGCGAGAAAGGGTTCATCCTGAGCAACGTCAATAACCAAGTCTTTCCCGAATCCTGCGCGAAAGAAGCCGAAGCGCTTGAGCATACCATCCCGACTTCTCCGGGTCATTACAAGGAATGGATCGAAGCATGCAAAGGCGGCAAGAAACCCGGCTCCAATTTTGACTGGGCGGGGCCGTTGGCCGAATCCGTCCTTCTGGGCAATGTCGCCCTGCGCGTTCAACTCCGAGAGGACCTCACTTTGTGCCGGTTGCTCTGGGATCCCGCAGAACTCAGGTTCACCAATCTCGAGGACGCAAACAAATTCGTGCGAACGGAATATCGCGCCGGGTGGACTCTCGGGGGTTAACGGGAAAAGTACGAAAAAATATCCCTGGTAGTTGCCGGGTTCGCTTCGTGACCTTATGCGGAACTCCGCATAAGTTGCTGTCGTCAAACCACCCTCAGGCCAGGGGAAGGCCGAAAAATAGCCTCAGCCAGGGTTCCAGATCCGGAAACTCGACGGCTTTGCCGGTCGAGATTAGAAATAGTTTCATGTTTTCGGTAAACCCCGCTCCCGCGAAAACCACCAGCCCCGGAATTGGCCAGGCGGCGATGTCGGTGATGATCGAGGGGATTTTTTCCTCCGCCGTTCCCGGGACTGCCTGATATTTGCATTCAATGCCGAGCGTTTTGCGGGTTTGCGGATGCGTGAGTACCACGTCAATGTGGCGTATCGCGCCCCAAATGCGGCGGGCCACGCGCACCTGTTCACGGAATTCCAGGCCCAGGTCTGACGCGAGTTGGGCCACAGCCCGCACGAGCTCGTCGCCGTTCGAGACGGCTAATCCTCTGCCGGGCATGCGATGCCGCTCTGAGAAGGTTTAAATCGCATAGGTCAGGACAACCAATTCTGAAATACGGCCGCGCTTTGAACCGTCGCAATTGACAGCCCGGCGCGCCTGGACGGTTCGCAAATCAAACTCCCCATACAGCTTGCGCGTCGTGGGTGTGTCCGAATTGGAAATCATGAGCAAGGCCCCCCTGGCGGCGGCGTCCGAGACCAGGCGCGCCAACTCCTCCTGCTCGGATTGCCCGAACACTTCGCGAGTGTACGAGGTGAAATTGGCCGTCCTGGATAAAGGAAAATACGGAGGATCGACGTAAACAAACTCGTCCTTGTGAGCGCCGGCGAGAGTTTTGCGAAAGTCCTGGACTGCAATATCCACGTCTTCCAGTGCGGCACTGGCGGCCAGGAGATTACCGCGGTCATAAAGGGAAACGCGGTCCGGTCGATAAGATCCGATCGGCACATTGAATTGTCCGCTTCCGTTCACGCGCCACAGTCCGTTGTAGCAGGTCTTGTTGAGAAAAATCATGCGCGCGGCGCGGTCGACGGCATCGGTTTTGTTGAGGCTGCGCACCTGGTAATAGTAGCTCTCGCCGCTTTCACGAAATTCAGCGAGGTGGGCATCCAGGCGGCGCATGAGGTCCTGGACCTGGTCTCGAACGACCTGGTAACAATTGACCAGCTCGGCATTGTTATCGCGCAATTGGGCCCGCATTTTCGGAAAGCGGGCTTTCAGATGAAAAAACACGGCGCCCCCTCCCAGAAAAGGCTCGCAATAACCACGGATGGATTCCGGAAAAAAGGGCTCGAATTGTTCGAGAAGTTGTGACTTGCCCCCGGCCCATTTCAGGAACGGCTGGGCTTCGACTCGAGCATTGTTCCCGAGGGCCCGGCCCGGCCGCGGCGCGCGGGGAAGCGATTTGGAAACCGCTTCACGGCTGGGCAAGCTATGCGACATCGCACGATCGAGCCATGAGCGGCGACCAAAGATCAAGGGGATAATTCTGACGGGGCATTGAAAGCACAATCGGTAGAGGCGCTTTGCCGAACGCGGCTACGCCGTCTGAAAGGAGTCCACTCAGGCGGCCGCCTCGGCGGCCATGCCCAGGTTGCGCAACACGGCGCTGGTCGATTGCGCCTTGTTCAACGTGTAAAAGTGAATGCCTGGAGCCCCTTGTTTGAGGAGGTCTTCGCATTGCCGCGTTGCATATTCGACACCGAACTGTGTCACCGCCGCGTCGTCGTCGCCCAGTTTGTCCAGTTGGGCCGCCAGGGGAGCGGGAATGCGCGCGCCGCACAACGCGGTGAACCTCTTGATTTGCGAACCGCTGAGTATCGGGACAATCCCGGGCACCAGCGGAATGCGCACGTTATGCTTGCGAACCAAGTGGTCGCGGAACTCGTAATAATCCGCGTTATCAAAGAAAAGTTGGGTCACAACGAAGTCGGCTCCAGCCTGGATCTTTTCGCCCAAATACCGCCAGTCGGCCAGCTTTCCCGCTTTGCAAGCGATATGCCCCTCCGGAAACCCGGCAACCCCTACGCAGAAATCGCCCTGCTCACGAATGAACCGGACCAACTCGCTGGAATATTCGAAGCCGCCAGGTGTGGGAACAAACTCCCCGCCTCCCGGCGGGTCCCCCCGCAACGCCAGGACGTTTTTAACCCCGAGGGATCTAATCTGGCTCAGCAACTCGCGTATCTGTTCGCGCGTGGAACAGACGCAGGTCAGGTGCGCAACCGCGGTGAGCTTGTGCTCTCTTTGAATCCGATCCACGATCCGCAACGTTTTGTCTCGCGTGCTGCCGCCCGCGCCGTACGTTACCGAGCAGTAATCAGGCCTGCTCTTCATCAACATCGGTATTGTTTTCTCAAATAGCGTCCTGTCGCCGTCATCCGTTTTCGGCGGGAAAAATTCAAACGAAATCACAGGTTTGCCTGTGCCTTGTTTGGCGGCGTAGATGTCGCGGATTAACTGCATGAGTGAACAGCATGCTTGGGTTGCTCCCAAAAACCAAGCCTGGAAGTCCGGGGCCGGGCCATGAAATGGTGTAGCTTCCGACACCGACCTCTCAAGGAATTGCCGGGTTTCGATCGGGCTAGGTTAACAAAAGCTTCGACCGATTCGGGTGTTTATGAGATTAAAGCCGGCTATAAGCCGGCTCTCCCGAAAAGTTGAAACTTCGTGCAATGCGATTGGGTATTGGCATTACGACTCCAATGTTGCGTTGCGGGTGAACACGCGAATTGAGCGGGAACGTATGATGAAAACGTTAATAGCCTGGTTGCTCTGGTGCATCCTGTTTGTGCTTTGCTGGCCGGTCGCGGTCGCGGCCTTGGCGATCATTCCGCTGACTTGGCTGCTTCTGGTTCCGTTCAGGGTGGCGTCAACGGCGGTGAGAGCCGTGTTCGGGTTGCTAAAAGGTGTGGTCTTGTTGCCGGCCCGGCTGGCCGGCTGGCGGGCGCGCTAACCTGCAACCCGTGTTGCGGCGCGGCCGAGTTGGCGTATACTAAAGTCCAGTAAGCCACTTGGAGACTCGATCGTCTCGACGCATCTATGAATACGTCTGTCTGGAGAGCGCGCAACCGGAGAAGCAGCGGTTTTACTCTCATCGAACTGCTGGTGGTAATCGCGATCATCGCGATCCTCGCCGCAATGCTGTTGCCCGCCTTAACCAAAGCAAAATCGAAGGGCCAACGGACGGTGTGCCTGAACAACCTTCGGCAGATAGGCTTGTTCATGCAATTTTATACCGAGGAAAACAACGACACGTTCCCGGCACATCGTAATCAGGGGCTCACTACCGACGACCCGACGTTATCTCTTACCAACTGGTGGGGCACGGCCATCGTCACGTATGGCAACGGACGCAGTAATCTCTTCCACGACCCTGCTATCAACGGCAAACGGCTGGATGATGGGACCGTGTGGGAATGGTCCTTCGACTGCAATCGCGTCGGCTACGGCTACAACGGATTTTTCCTGGGACACCACCCCTACGGGAGTGACAGCATTGTTGTGGGCGGAATCGCGTTCGCAGTCCAGGATACATTCAAACGCTCGGGTGTGCGGCAACCTTCGGATAACCTGGTGATTGGAGACAAACAGCCTTACGGGAACCCGCCGCTCTGGGGCAGCAGTCTCTGGTGGGAGTCGGCCTGCATGGATCCCGCCGTGGTCGCCCACAGTTCGTTTCCAACATACGAGGGGGTTGAACCGAAACGCCACCTTGGAATGGCAGTCGTCTCGTTTAATGATGGCCATTCCGAAGCGCGCAAAAGCGAGAACATCAATCCTCCCGCCAATCCGGCCGATCGCTCAGCCCAAGCGCTCATCAACTCCAGGTATTGGGACCCGCTCCAGCGGGGCGGTCCCCGATGAGCCGCGGAACCGGCGAGGATTCAGTTCACTACATTGACGGGCCGGCCTTGAAGGAAGGCGCGGACGTTGTTCACCGTAGCATCCATCAGCCGCTGGCGCGCCGCCCGAGTAGCCCACGCAAAGTGCGGTGTTATAATGCAATTCCTGGCCTGTAGCAGCGGGTTAGCAGGCGGAGGCGGCTCAAGACTTAATACATCCAGGCCCGCCCCGGCGATCCTTCCCACATTGAGCGCTTCGGCCAAAGCGGCCTCGTCGATCAATTGCCCGCGGCTGGAGTTAATCAGAAAAGCCGAGGGCTTTATCCAGCCTAGTGTCCGCGCGTTTATTAGTCCCCGCGTTTCCGCAGTTAACGGGCAATGCAGGCTCACCACGTCGCTTTGGCGAAGTAACTCTTCCAAGCCCACGTATTTGACCCATGGAACGGCGGGATTGCGCGTTGAGGGGGTCGCCAGCACGGTCATTCCAAACGCAACCGATAGCTTCGCAACTGCAAGGCCGATGCTGCCCAAACCGATGATACCCATCGTCAGGCCGAATAATTCAATCAATGGCTGGTCCCAATAACAAAAATCCCTGCTCGCGGACCAGCGACCCACCCGAACGGTTTGTGCGTGATGACCCACCCCGTGTGTTAATTCCAGGAGCAGGGCGATTGTGGCCTGGGCTACGGACGCCGTGCCATAGCTGGGAACATTTGTGACGGGAATGTCCCTTTTTCGCGCGGCCTCGAGATCCACAATGTTCGTGCCGGTCGCGGTAACCCCGATGAACTTAAGGTTCGGCAGATTGGCAATCGTTGCGGCGCCGATTTCCACCTTGTTTGTAAGCAGAATACCGGCATCGAGAGCTCGGGAAATCAATTCGGTCGAAGCAGTGCGCTCGTGAACGTCGCACGGCCCGAGGGTTTTTAGAGGTTCCCAGCTTAAATCGCCAGGATTCAAGGTGTGGCCGTCGAGGACAACTATCCTCATTGGAGCAATTTCCAGACGCGCAACGCCTCGGTCACACCCCAGGCCTGCGCGTCACAACCGCGGGGCAGGTGAGGGGCGTCACCGTCCAAAATCTCCGGGATTTGTCCGAGGCAACCCTTCGACATGACTTGTCGAACGGAACCAAGGTACGCGCGCGCTGCCGCGACCGCTTCGGGTGAAAAGTCCCAGCCGCGGGCCATGGCTTCACAAAAGTTCGGAAGCCCCCAGGTCCAAGCAGTGCCGTTATGGTAGGCCGGTTTGCGGCGGGTGTCCTCGTCGCCTTCATAGCGGGCCCAATATGGAAAACGAGGATCATTGAGCAGACGGCCGTCATTGCCGATATTCGGCAGCGGCACCGAGACGGGCAACGGGGCCAGCGAACGCAATGCCCCCGGAACGACCAGGTGTTGCAAGGCGGCCAGAACACAGCGCCGGGCGCGCTCACCGGCGCAGAGCCCGAGGCTGACGACCAGCAAACAATTACTCCGGAGCGCGTCATCGGCGACCGCAGCTGACGCGGGTTGGCCGCGTCCAGCGATCAACACATCGGCGTAATAGCCCTTGTCCTCGTGCCAAAATCTCCCTTCGAGCGAGGCGCAAGCCTGGCTTGCCAGTCGTTTCCATTTCTCGCGTTGTGCGCCTTTTGAGCACGAGGCCAATTGCCGCAGCAGCCGAATCCAAAGAGCCTGGATTTCCACCGGGTAACCCTCGCGTGGGGTGCAGGCCGGGTAATTGGTGTCCATCCAGGTGAAATGACTCGGGCTCCAAATCAAGCCCGAGTCCGGATCCATGCGAATGCCATTGGGGGTTCCCCGAATATAATTCGAGGCGATGCTTTCAAGAACGTCGCGCAAGGTTCTTCCCGGAGCGGGCGACAGCGAATCGAGATCGGCACCGAGTTCTTCGCACACCAATCCAAACCAAAGGGGCGCATCCGAGGTGTCTCGGTTTGAAGCGTCCTCGCCAAAGATCGTGTTAGGCAAGGTGCCGTCGCGTTCGAACCTGGCGAATGTAAGCAGGATTTGCTGCACCTCGGCTTTCATGCCGGCGGCCAGCAAGCCGCGGGCGCAAATAAACGTGTCCCGGCCCCAATCCAGGAACCACGGGTAACCGGCGATCACTGTCTTGCCGGAGCCGCGGGTGACCACATAGGCACGGACGGCTTTCATCAACTGCTCACCGAATTGGATGGAGTCGACGTCTGAACCCGGTTCGGCGCGTCCATCCTTGAGCGCGCCGGGATCGCTTTGACTGCTAAAGCAGGTCCGCGCAAACGCCAGGGTTTCGCGCGCCGGATCCGAAGCATCTGCAGTCAGAATCAAGTCGTGCGTCGTGCCTTTTCCCAACGGCAACTCAAACCAGCCGGGACTGAACGCGTCTCCGCTTCCGGTCTGGCCGCGGCTCTGTTCCACCGGGTGCGGAATGTTTTCGCTCCACTCGGGCGCCGGGTGATACAAGCCGGCGGTGGAAAATACCCGCAGTTGCCGATCTGATGCCGGGTTAAACGCGAACCCGGAAAACTGTTCGCCCTGGAGTTCATGGGGGTCGGTTTCAGGACGCAAATTCGCGCCGATCCGGGCCGGAAGCGAAACGGTGTGGCTCGAAAAGTGAAAATCCGCGCCGCCATTTCGTTTGGTTTCCCAATGAAAATTGCGATCCTCGATATCAACACGGACTGTGAGGCGGACGTCCGAGGTTTCGGGCAATTGTTTCCCGCGCGCCTGCTTTGCGCTCGGGCGGGCGAAGGAGAAGACTGTCGTGTTGAGCCCGGGCAACATCTGCGCCGTGATTTGGATTTCGACGGTTCTGCCGTCACCGGCGTTCGCCACAAAATGCCAGAGCGCGGGGGGACCCGCTTTGAACCACCGAAGATTGCGAGCATCCAGGGATGAGAGAAACCCATCAGCATTCACCCAGACGCGGATTCGCTTCGCGAAAACGTGACGGTCGACCGGCAATGACGGGTGGAGGTTGGCGGCGAGCGCGCAATCGTACTTGGACGTGATCCTTCCCAGATCCACGCAAAGCCTGGCCATTCCCCCACGCTCGTTGGTGAGCAAAACCACAGCGGCGGGATCGAGGTTCTCGGCTGTGAACCGGTCTTCGAACGTTGAATTCGGCGGCGTAGGAGGCAGAAACCGAATGGTCGCCTCACATTGCGGGCGGCCCGGGTCGTAACGTTCAAGTTGAAGCAAAGCATCCCCGTACGATTCCTGCGGGGCAAAAGCTGCGATGTGGCCGATCGACGTCGAAACTGAGCCGGCACGCCTGGCGAGACGGGTCGAGCCACACTCGAGAGCAACACGAAACGGCGCTGTGTCTTGAATGAGCAACCAATGGCCGGGCGGAACCAGGGTGATGCGGCGTGCATCCAACAGCGACCAGTTAATTACTTGGGGAAATGCCGACGGGCTCCCAGCGCCCAACTCGTCGACAAAGGCCGCGGAGAGCTTGCCGGGACCAATCCCGCTCAGAACGCCAAGGAAACGCGCGGGATCTTCATCGACACATCGAGCCAGTTTTCGCCAATCGAAAAACGGGATCGTCTCGGCAGGATGCATTGCGCTGATTGCCTGGATTGCCCAACCGGCTCGCGCTCGCTCCGAACGATATCTTTCACCCCCACCGGCAACTTCAGCGGAGGGTGAGAGACAGAAAGTACCCCCGGGTTGCAGCCGGAACAAAACCTTGCCATTGCCCAAATCCTCCGAGGCCGGAGGTTTTTGGTCTAACAAATCAACCCAGTGCTCGAGGCCGGGACAGCCGCGCGCCAGTTTCAGAACGCCACCGGTCACTTTTTCCGATCGCGAAGCTTGTGCGGGCAAAGTGGCGGAGGGCCGTGATACCGCGGATTCGCCCCGCAGTTCGATCGACTCGGATCGCTCCGGCGATGTATTGACGAGAATCAAAACCCGGTCGCTTCCATCCTCGGACTCGCGCAACAGGCAGAACACGGCTGATTCGGGCGGGCTAACCCGGGTCAACCGTGCGCCGTCAAAGAAGCATGGATGATTCGACAGCAACCGATTTAACGCGGCAATTTCCGCGACCAGGTTTTCAGGGCTGTCCCAGTTCAGAGGGGTGCGGTCGTGCACGCGGATTTTTTCGGTGGCAAGCCATTCCACGCCGCAGGTGAAGCCGAATCCTCCGCCGACACTGGCCAGGCCGCAGAGCCGGTTGCGCAGCAGGGACCAGGTGCCGCCGCGCGCGGCCAGACGCTCGTTGTCGTGCGTCTCGCTGTAATGCAGGAGCAGGCCCACCCGGGGGGATTGGCGAATAAAATGATCGAGATAACCGGAAATCGCCAAAGGCGTGTAGTTCTGAAAGAGCTCTGAGTAGGCCCATTGCATGCCGCCCTCGGTCAGCAGCGCCTCGGTTGCTTCCCAGGCGCCGCCAAGCCCCTCGAGCAGGAAAATGGTGTCGGGAAATTCCTGCTGGACGCGCGCCACGATGTATTGCCACGCCGCGACCGGCACTTTGTAACCCGCGTCGCACCGGAATCCATCCACCCCGCGACGGCACCAGGTCAGAAAAATTTCTGAAAGTTCATCCCAGAGCGCGACGTTCTCGTGTTTCAACTCAACGAGGTCCTCCCATGTGACGCCCCAGGCTCCCGGGCTGGCAAAGGTCTGGTCCGTGTTCCGCAAAAACCATTCTGGATGGGTTTCTTGAAGGACCGAGCCCCAGCCGGTGTGGTTAATGACGATATCCAAAAAAACAACGGCGCCTTGGAGATGGGCGGCATAAGTGAGTTCACGAAACTGATCAACGCCGGTGGTCTTTCGGTCGAAAACGACGAGGGCCGGGTCAATTGCGGTCAAGTCCAGCGCGGCATACGGGCTCCCGTAACGGCCAAACCGCGCATACGTAGTCGGGGTGGGATTGACGGGCAGCAACTGAAGAATCCGGCACCCGAGGCGCTGGATGATATGAGGCAGCTGGCGCGTCAGGTCTCTCAGTTTTCCCGAGGGCGGGATTGCGGTGTAGCCTGCCTGATCCAACCCGGTAAAGAATTTGGAATCCTTGTCTGCTTTGATGTCGACCGGGGCCGCGTCTCCGAAGAGACGCGTAAACGCACAGTATAAAGTGTTTCCAGTCCGGTACTGGTCAGGGTGCACCGAAATTCCGAAATCGGCGCCCTCGGGCCAGCGTTGCCATCCCCTGGGATCCACAGCGTAAGCCTTGGCCTTGAAGTACCCAACCTCCGCCACAGGCAAGTTGAGCCGCCAACCATCCGCATCGCGAGCCATCGGCACGTCGCGCCAGGAACCTCCGGCCGGGTTGAGCGCGCGTGTGTGCGCCTCCAGAATTTCCCGGCGGAGTTCAGCGGCACGGCCGAGGTTTGTGCGCAAGAAAGCGCGCCACCCTTCCGGCGGCGGCCGGCCTTC
>Ga0070738_10001978_pt1 | contig 35259 bp, 30 predicted proteins | sample Coa_R2_2_FD_66446 | JGI IMG/M metagenome (GOLD analysis project Ga0070738, IMG submission 66446) | Surface soil microbial communities from Centralia Pennsylvania, which are recovering from an underground coalmine fire - Coalmine... | ecosystem: Environmental > Terrestrial > Soil > Unclassified ...
GCTTCATCGACGTGGACGGCGCGGAGTCGGGTACCCCGTGATGGGCCACGCCTGCGTTTACCGTATTTTTACACCTTATCGCGCTTCGTTTACATCCGCGCAACGGACCGCTAATCAACGGCCGATAGCCTGAAAGGCGGATGGGATGACTTCGGCATCCTCCACTCTGTCCCTAAACAGAAGAGTTCACGCTGACGTGTGACGATAAAGGAGGAGACATTGAAAACGACTGCCGGCCGGGTCCTGGGCGCGACCCTGAGCCTCGGCCTATTCCTCTCGCTGGCCGTGGGGGCCACCAATCCCGCGGCCGTTCACGCCGCGTCGCGGCGGCAAAGCGCGGTGGTGCAGTGGTCGCAATCCTCGACATCGGCTACCGTGCAACCGGGCCATCAGACCACGATCGCCACCCGTTTCCGCGTTACCCACACTATCCACCACGCGGTATTCGTGGTTCGCCTGGGCGGCGGACTCATCGCGCACCCTGCCACGCTATCGTGGGGCACGATTACGCCGAACCACTGGAATGATCTTGCCTTTGTGGTCTCGGCCATGTCATGGATGCGCCCGGGCCGGTACACGGGGACGGTGACGCTGGCCCGCTGGAGCAGAATAGACGGCGATGCCGACGTAGATGTGCATCGCGTCGGCCGGCCTCTGGCCTTCGTGATACAGGTGGTGAGTCCGCCCGTGGTGACGTGGACCCCTTCTAACCTTGGGCGCATTGTCCTGTTGAAGGGGCAGGTGGTCACCGAGACGGCTTCGTTTGTCAGCAGCGTCGCCCTGAGCAACGTGCAGCTTGGACGCCGTCTGAGCCCTTACGCGATCGGCCAGGGCGTGGTCGTCACGCCGCTCGGCATCACTCCAGCTACCACCTCGATCGCGCCGAACACACCGTATTCGGTCACCTTTACCATCGCCACGGCCGCCACCACCACGGCCGGCCTGTATGGTGTCGATGTGTTCTTGAGCGGTAGTTACCGTGGTAGTCCGGTAGTGGCGCTGGAGCGCAGCCTGCACGCCACCCTCGACGTGCGGCGGGTCGAACCAACCATCAACTGGACGCCGGACGGCCTGGGCCAAATCAACCTGGCGCCGGGCCAGACTGTGACCAAGACGGCCTCGTTCGTCAGCAACGTGGCCCTCAGCGGCGTGCAACTGGCGCGCCAACTGCCCGATGCTGCCGCTAGCCACGGCGTGTCGATCAATCTGCTGGGCCTGACCCCGGCCACCTCGGCGATTACCCCCAACGAGACTTACACGGTGACGTTCACCGTCGCGGCGGCGCCGACCGCCACATCGGGTTCCTACTCGAGTGCTATCTACGTGCTGGGCAGCTACAACGGCGCTCCGGTGGCGCGGATCTGGCACCAGGAAGGCTTCGTGGTTAACGTCGTGGCGCCCAGCCCGCTGGTGACGTGGACGGCGAGCGGCGGGCCGGTTTCCTATCCCACCATCGTGCGCGGCGCCACGACGGTGAGCGTGACCGAGACGGCTACCTTCAACAGCAACGTGACCCTGAGTAATGTCACGCTGGCGGGGTCGCTGAGCAGCAACGCCGCCGCACAGGGCATTACCCTGACTCCGGTCGCCATTCCGGGCGGCAGTGTTGCCGCCGGCGCCACGACGCAGGTGAGCTTCGTGCTCTCCGTGCCGCCGACGGCGACGCCCGGCGTGCACCAGGGGTACATCTGGATCGTCGGCCAGGCTGCCGGCGCCTCGGCGCCGCGAGAGCTGCCGCACAGGTTGACCTTTGTGTTTGCCGTGAACTAGCCGCTACCTGATCCAGCCCTGAAAGGTAAGGGTCCCGCGAGAGCTGTCAAGTCTCTCGCGGGACCCTTACCTTTATCTGTTATTCTATCCCTTCAAGCCCGTGGTGACGATGCCCTGGATGTAGCTGCGCTGGGCCAGCAGGAAGAGCAGAGAGGTGGGGATGGTGAACATGACGGAGGCGGCCATCAGCGGCCCCCAGGCGGCGCCGTGCGAGCCGAAGAAGCCGAGCAGGCCCAGCGAGAGCGTGTAGCGGTCGGGATCGCTGATGTAGATGAGCGGATTCAAGAAGTCGGTATAGGTATAGAGGAACGTGAACAGCATGGTGGTGGCCAGGGCAGGCTTGGAGAGCGGCAAGATGAGCTGCGCGTAGATGCGAAACTCCGAGGCGCCGTCCACCCTGGCGGCTTCGGAGAGTTCCGCCGGCATGCTGGCGAAGAACTGGCGCAGCAAGAAGATGAAGAACGGCGCGCCGAAGAAGGCCGGCACGATCAGCGGCAGATAGCCGCCGGCGATATTGAGCCAGCCCAGCGCGCGAAAGACCAGGTAGAGCGGGATGATGGTGACCGGGTACGGCAGCATCATGGTGGCCAGCACCACCGCGAACGAGGCGCCGCGTCCCGGCCAGCGGATGCAGGCCAGCGCATAGGCGGCCAGCGAACAGGAGAGCAGGGTGCCGATGACGTTGGGCACGCAGATGACCAGCGTGTTGAAGAGGTACTGCATGTAGGGCACCATGGTCAGGGCATCGACGTAGTTCTGTAGATAGATCGGGCGGGGGATCCAGTTGACGCCCGGCGCCAGCAGGTCATCCGGCGTCTTGAGAGAGGTCACCAGCATCCAGAGGAACGGGATGACGAACAGGGCCACCGCCACCAGTACCAGCAGGTAGGTCAGTATCCACGCCGCTCGCCGGCGCGCCACGACCCGCCGGTGGGCGAGGGCTGCCGCCTGCGCTGTCGCGGTCTGGCCCGCGTCCGTTACTGCCATGACGTCTGTCCCCTAGCGTTCATAGTAGGTAAAGCGGCGCGTCGCCAGCAGCAGCACGATCGTGCAGAGCATGATCGCCACGAACAACAGCCAGCTCATGGCGGAGGCGTAGCCCATGTCGAAGTTCTGGAAGGCGCTGGTGTAGATATAGGTGACGTAGAACAGCAGGGACGACTGCGGGTTGCCGGTGGCGCCGCCGATGGTGTACGCCTGGGTGAAGAATTGCAGCGCGGCGATGATGCCGGTGATCAAGTTGAACAGGGTGACCGGCGAGACCATCGGGATGGTGATGTGCCACAGGCGACGCCAGAAGCCGCCGCCGTCGATCTCCACGGCTTCGTAGAGCTCTTTCGGCACGCCCTGCAGTGCCGCGAGGTAGATGATGGTGGTGACGCCAACCTGCCAGAGGTTCAGCAGAATCATGGTCGGCTTGGCCCAGATCGGGTCGGTGAACCAACCCGGCTGCGGCAGGTGCAGGAAGCTCAGAAAGGCGTTGGCGATGCCGAACTGGGGGTTGAAGACCCAGACCCACAGGATCGCCGCCACCAACGGCGGCATGACCGCCGGCAGGAAGCACAGCGTACGCCAGATGGCGATGCCTTTGACCTCGGTATTGAGGATCATGGCCACGGCGAAGGAGAATACGATGCTGGCGGGCACGCCGATCAGCATGATATAGGCGGTATTGCCCACGGCGGCGATGAAGAACTGATCGCCGAGCAAATTCTGGTAGTTGGCCAGGCCGATCCAGCGCGGCGTGTTGATGATGTTGTAGCGCGTGAAGCTGTAGTAGAACGAGGCCGCGGCGGGATATAGCAGGAAGACGCCGAAACCGATGATCCAGGGCAATTGGAATAACAGGGCGATCGTCAGCGCCCGCCGCGTGAAGGGGCGCATGCCGCGCCGGCGCGATGCGACTCCCGTGCTTACGGCCACCTATTCGTTCCCTCCCAAGAATTTTGCCCGGCCATGACGCCGGACGCTGCACCAGGAGGGGCAAGCCGCGCCGGCTTGCCCCTCCTGGAAGTATAGCCCGTGCTCTATCAAAACCGATGTAGAACCTGTTTGCCTAGCCCTGCAAGGCCTGGTCCAGTTCGGGCTGCGTCACCTGCTGCACGTGCTGCAGCGCCTGCTGGGCCGTCTCCTGCCCGTGTATGGCCTTGTTGCCGTCGTAGTTCAGGTTGTCCAGGTACTTGCTGGTGATCGGCATGATCAGCGGGTTGGGCGTGCCGTGCACGGTGAGCAGCACATGCTCAAAGAGCTGCACGTTGGGGTCCGAACCGAACTTGCCCGCCAGCTTCTTCTGCAAGGCGGATTTGAGCAGTGGATACCCGGTCAGATGGTTCGGCAGGTTGAGCTGCTCGCGTTCGCTGTTCATGTACCAGTTAATGAACTTCCAGGCCAGGTCCGGATGCTTCGATCCCTTGGGGATGAACATCACGTCGCCGAAGACGCCGGAGCGGTGGGCCAGCTCGGGATGCCCGTCCGGGTAAGGGATATAGCCACCGCCGAGGTGGAACCCCTTGGGCAGATAGAACGGCCACCAGTCGCCGTCGACCAGCATGGCGATCTTGCCGCGCGCGAAGGGGTCGTTTGGGCCCAGATAGGTGCCGAACCCGGCCTCGAAGCGGTCGAGCTTGCTGGGATCGTAGGTCTTCCAGTAGTTGGCCAGCCAGGTCAGGGCCTGCACGTTGCGGGGATTTGTCGGCGTGACCTTCTTGTGCGCAGCATCGTACCAGGAGCCGCCGAAGACATCGCCCCAGAGCTGAAAATAGTTGGCGCCGCCGCCGCCGTTACTGTAGTTGGGCATGAAGCCGAGCTGCTTGATGCTGCCATCGGAATTGTAGATGGTCAGCTTCTTGGCGTACTGCTCCAGTTGCGAGATGGTGGTGGGCGGCTTGTTGGGGTCGAGCCCGGCCTTCTTGAACAGGTCCTTGTTGTAGAGAAGCACCAGGGAGTCCTGTTCGGAGGTCATGGTGTAGTAGTGTCCGTTCAGATAACCCTGGTTCCAGGCCGCGTCGGTGAACTTCTTCAGGTCGAAGTGGCTCTGCTTCATGTAGTTGTCGAGGGGCATCACAGCGCCCTGCTGCAGCCAGCTCGGACGCACGTAGCCGAGCATCACCACGTCGGGGGCGTTGCCGGCCTCGATGGAGGCCAGGATCTTGACCGGGTCCTGGCTGGGCACAGCCTTGGCCGGCTGGCCGGTGTCCCTGGTGAAATCGGCCACCACCATGCGGTCCGCCGGCGGCAGGCCGGCAAAAGCCGCCTGTGTACCCTCGAAATAGACCTGCAAGACGGTCGAGTCGGCCGATGTGCGGTGAGCCGGGGCCGCGCCGGCGAAGGCCACGAAACAGGCTGCTATGAGTGCGAGGCGTACCAGTCTGGATGAACGCATGCGAACGATAAACTCCTTTCGGCAATAGCGCTGCCGCTACGGCGAGGCGGGCGAGGTGGGGCTATGCGCCTACCACAACAAGGTAAGCCAGACCGAAAGGACTTGTCAAACGCCGCTCCGGCCGAATTGCGCTCACCATCGGGTGGTACGCCTGATGCTACAACTACAGGTTGGGTGGCAACGATGCGGTGAGGTGGAACGGTAGCCGCGAGCAGCCGTGGGAGTCGGGCGTTCGCGCGCTGCTTCGCGAAGAGGGCTATGCCATGAGCGCAACAAATAACACGTGCCGGTCTGTCCGGGTGCCCGTGGGAGCGGTCAGCCTTGACGGCGATCTCTGTATTCCCGAAGGAGCACAGGGCCTGGTGCTTTTTGCTCACGGTAGCGGAAGCGGACGGCACAGTCCGCGCAACCGCTACGTGGCCGGGGCGCTGCAGGAGCGCCGGCTGGCCACACTGCTGATCGATCTGCTTACCGTCGAGGAAGAGGCGGTGGACATGCGGTCGGGCGAGCTTCGCTTTGACATTGGACTGCTGGCCGGGCGCCTGATCGGCGCGACCGGCTGGCTGGGCACGAACGACACCACGCGTGCACTACGCGTCGGCTACTTCGGCGCCAGCACGGGTGCGGCCGCCGCTCTCGTCGCGGCCGCGGAGCGTCCGGCTGCCGTCGGCGCCGTGGTGTCGCGCGGCGGCCGGCCCGACCTGGCGGCAGAGGTGCTGCCGCGCGTGCAGGTGCCCACCCTGCTCATCGTCGGCGGAAACGATGTCCCGGTCATTGGGATGAACCGGGAGGCGCTGGCGTTGATGCGTGCCCAAGCCCAGCTAGTCATCGTTCCGGGTGCGACGCATCTCTTCGAGGAGCCGGGTGCGCTGGAAGAGGTGGCCCGGCTGGCCGGCGACTGGTTTGCCCGTTACCTGTAAACGCGGGGGCGCCTGTCAGCGATCCCTTTGTTCGCTTGTCGCCATCTCCAGTCCCTGGCGCAAGATACTCTGCGCGTCCCCAAGGTGGGCGCGCATGGCCCGGATGGCCGACGGTGCGTCGTGCGTCTGCACGGCGGCCAGGATGCGCTGGTGATGCGCCAGGGCGTTGTGGTACGCGCCCGGTACCGCGAAGCCCGCGTTGCGCGCCGCGGCCATCGCCGCGGCGATAAGCTGCGCCAGCAGCGGGAACATCTCGTTGTGCGTCGCCGTACCCAGGGCAAGGTGAAAGGCGGCGTCGGTGGCGGACGCGGCGGCTGCGTCGGCATCGGCGGCGGCCTGCCGCAGACGGGCCACCTCGCGTTCCATAGCGGCCACGTCCCGTGGCTCGGCACGCCTGGCGGCGAGGCCGGCGGCCTCCGTCTCGAGCACCACCCGTACTTCGTGGACCATGACGTAGGGGAGGCGCGCGTGCAGGAGCGGGGAGAGGGACGCTCCGACCGCGGCCGCATCACCGGCGCGAACATAGGTCCCGCTGCCACCGCGCGTCTCCAGCAGGCCCTTGCTGACGAGGGTACGGACGGCCTCGCGGATGACGGTGCGGCTGACGCCATACTGTTCGGCCAGGGCGCGTTCGGGAGGAAGCCGCACTCCGGGCTCTATCGCATCCTCCAGGATGCGATCCATCAGATGGCCGGCGACCCGCTCCGACAAGCTGGGCTCGCGAGCGACAGGACGCCCCACGGTGGGGATCGACGCGGCGCCCTTATTGGTATGATCGGAAACCATATTCGGATGGTACACCGCGGCGCCGGCGGAGTCAATGGTTGTATGCACGAAGGCCTTCACATGCCTCGCCGGTTGGAATGCAGTCATACCAGAGCATTTCTGCCGGCACGCTGAGATCCGATCGGCCGCGGCAAGTTAGCCGCTAATCGGTTGCTGTAACTCCCGCCGCTGCTCATACGTTGTCTTCCCAGGGGCACATGCGCCAGGAGTGGGCAGGGACCGGCGGTTAAAACCGCCGGGCAAGGACGAACCGGCTAAAGCCGGATACCGAGCATAGTAATGTCGAAAGAGCCCACTCCCATGTACCGCCGTTGCCAAGGAGTCGAGAGATGCCCAACATCGATGACCGGACCTATCTCGTCACGCAGCAGTACCGTGATGGCGCAAACCTGGCGGCACGAGGTGCCTTTCTCGAGCGGTTTGGCACCAATCCCCATCAGTTCCACCGCTGGCTTCTGGTTCAGGTGCAGGTGCCGGACGAGGCGACGATCCTGGAGCTTGGCTGTGGGACGGGTGTCCTGTGGCTCAAGAACCGGGAGCGCATTCCCGCGGGCTGGAGGGTCACGCTCACCGACCTCTCCGAAGGCATGTTGCACGCGGCGCAACAGGAACTGCGCCAGGTCGCCCATCACTTTAGCTTTGCCGTGGTCGACGCGCAGGCGATTCCCTACCCCGACGGCAGTTTCGACGCCGTCTTCGCGCACTTCATGCTCTTCCACGTGCCGGACCGCTCGCTGGCTCTGCAGGAGATCCGGCGCGTATTGCGGCCCGGCGGACGGCTCTACGCGGCCACCGGCAGCGAACACAACCTGCGAGAGCTCGACGCGTTACGGCCGGCTCAGGCCGACGACTGGGGCCGCGCGACTCCCTTCACCCTGGAGAACGGGGGTGACCAGCTCCGCGCGTGCTTCCAGCACGTCGCCTTGCACCGCTACAGGAACGACATGGTGGTGACCGCGGCCGAGCCGCTCATCGCCCAGATGTTATCCAAATACGTGGCGCCACCTGGGACTGCGGCCTCTTCGAGGCCTGGTGATCTCCCAATGTGGCACACTGGTGCTGGCACGTCTGGCCGCCGCTACCCCCCGAGTGGAAGGAGCCCATGCTATGACCGAGACGATACATGACCCGCTGAGCACCGTGAACCTGCTCAGGCCGGACATCCTGGCCGATCCCTACCCCTTCTACCACCGGCTCCAGGCCGCCGACCCAGTGCACTGGGATGAGGAGATGGGCTACTGGGTGCTGACGCGGTACGCCGATGTGGTCGCGGTCTTGCGCAACCCGCGGTTCTCGTCTGCCCGCGCCGGCCAATCGGAAGCCGACTGGCTGCCGCCCGAACTCCGTGCGACGCTCGGGCCGGTGGCCCGGGCCATCATGCGCCAGATGCTCTTCCTGGACCCGCCCGATCACACGCGCCTGCGCGGGCTGGTGAACAGGGCCTTCACGCCGCGCGTGGTGGAGGCCATGCGCGGCCGCATTCAGGACATCATAGACGAACTCCTGGACGGCATTCTGGCGTCCGGGCAGGGGCAGCTGGAGTTGATCGAGGACTTCGCCTATCCGTTGCCGGCGATCGTCATCGCCGAGGTGCTTGGCGTGCCGCCCGAAGACCGCGACCGGTTCCTGATCTGGTCCGCCGATTTTGGCCTGCTGATCGACGACATCAAGTCGGAGGATGCCGCCATGCGCGCCATGCATGGCGTCGCCGAGTTCATCGCCTACTTCCACCGCGTCATCGAAGAGCGACGGAGCAGGCCGAGAGACGACGTGCTGGGCGCGCTCATCGACGCGGAGGAGCGGGGTGACCGCCTGAGCGACGACGAGCTGATGGGTAACTGCATCCTGCTGCTGGCCGCCGGGCACGGCACCACCACGCATCTGCTGGGTAATGGCTTGCTGGCGTTGCTGCGTCACCCCGAGCAACTGGCGCTGCTGCGCGACAAACCGGAGATCGCACCGTCCGCGGTCGCCGAGCTACTGCGCTACGACGGCCCCGTGCAAACCACGGGACGCCTGGCGACGGCCGATGTCGAAATCGGCGGGAAGCAGATCAAGGCGGGGCAGGCCGTGACGCTGCGGCTGGGGGCGGCCAATCGCGACCCGGCGCAGTTCCCCGAGCCCGACCGCCTGGATCTGACCCGGCCCGACAACAGGCACCTCGCTTTCGGATACGGCATCCACTTCTGCGTCGGCGCCCCGCTCGCTCGGCTTGAAGCGGAGCTAGCCTTTAGCGCGCTGTTGCGACGCCTGCCGGGCCTGCGCCTGGATGCGGCTGAGCTGACCTGGGATCGCAGCGTCGTCTTCCGCGGACTCACCCGCCTGCCGCTATCATTCGATCCAGCATAGGTCGGTGTGGAAAGGAGGGACAGCCTGATGCGGGCATCGTGGCGCGGGCCGGGTACGCCGTTCACCGTCTGGCACGAGGAAAGCAATGGGGAGGGGCGCGGGCTGCCGGACGCGCTGAAGGCGATTGTGGGCGACTGGCTACTGCCGGAGTACGCCGACCGGCCACACGTGTTCGCCAACTTCGTGAGCTCCCTCGACGGGCGGGTGTCGTTCAGCGTACCCGGCGCATCCGATGGCGCGACCGTGAGTCGCGGAAACGTCTACGATCGCTGGCTGATGGGGCTGCTCCGCGCGCGGGCCGACGCGATCGTAATCGGCGACAATACGCTGCGCAACGAGCCGGATCACGTGTGGACGGCGGAGGCTATCTTCCCGGACGACGCGGCGGCATTCGCCGAGTTGCGCACTTTCGAGCATCGCACACCGTTGCCCTTGGTCGTGTTTGTCTCCAAGGAAGGCCATCTGCCCGCCGGTGCGGCGGTGTTCAAGCAGACGGCACAGCCCGTGCTGGTGGCCACGACCTCGAGCGGCCTCGGCCCGGCTCGTGAGGCCCTGGGCCATCTGCCGCACCTCTCGTTCGCAGCCCTTGGTGAAGACTCCGTCGACCCCAACCGTTTGACAGGACTGCTGCACCAGGAGCGCGGTGTGCGCGCGCTGCTCTGTGAGGGCGGGCCGAGGCTGTTTGGCTCCATGCTGCAGGCCGGTGCCATTGACGAACTGTTCCTGACCAAGAGCCCTATCTTTATGGGCAATCCGGAAGGCGGTCCCGCCCGGCCCGGTTTGGTCGAGGGGGTGGCTTTCGATCCGGCATCGCCGCCCGGGGCTAGGCTGGCTGGCGTGCGGCGGGCAGGGGACTATCTGTTCTTGCGCCTGAGTTTGCGCCAAGGGAGCGGCCGCTCCCTTGGCGCAAACTCAGGCGACAAGCACGGCGCCGGCCTGCGCCTCCGCGCTGTCGGTGAGCCCGACCATCATGCCCCACACCACGGCGTAGGCCTCGGCCCAGGCCGCCACGTAAGCGGGCTTCCAGGCCGCTCCGCCGACCTCGGCCATGGCATCGAGCAGCGCGATGCCGATGGTGCCGAAGTGCTCGGAGGATAGCTCCTGGTCCTTCCGCAGCGCGCCAAGCGTCTCAAGGGCGGGTGCAAGCGTATTGAGATTGTGCAGCGAGCGGCGAAGGACATAGAGCACGCTGAAGAGCACAGAACGTAGCGCCGCCATCTCCGTGCGGGCAGCGAGGAGCCTGAATTGCGGGTCGAGCTCGATGAGACGGCTCAAGGTGCGGTCGGCGAGCTCCACGCTCTGTCCGGCGATAAGCTCAAAGCTCTCTTCAAGTAAGGCGATCTGTAGCGACATCTCCCGGCCCCTGCGCAACGCACCCCGCGCTGCGCCATCCAAGCGGGTACACCCATATCACGAGTATCCGCCGTCTGGGGCCAGGAGGCCACGCATTTCCGCAGAATTAGCCACGTATATGGACGACACAGAGAATTACGTGGGTGGCCCGCATGTCGATAGACGTGCCCGACCGGGCCGTGCGCCGTGCTATCATACCGCGGGCAACAATGTGCATACAGTTTGCATGCAGGTAGACCTACGTGTCATCCACTCGCGGGCCAATGTGACGGAGAACGGGCGTGGCGCACACCGATGAGCCGGCGACCTTTGGTGCGCTACTCAGGCGCTATCGGCGGGACGCAGATCTGACCCAGGAAGCGCTGGCCGGCATCTCGGGCGTTAGCATCCGCGGTATCCAGGACCTCGAGCGAGGAATTAGCCGGCCGCAGAAGGGTACGGCGGAGCGCCTCGTCAAGGCGTTGAACTTGCCGGTGGAGGTGCGGGCGCGCTTCGAGGCGCTGGTCACTCCAACACCACGCCGGCGTGCCGCCTCCACCGGGCGCGTAGCCGCCGGCAAATCGTCGCCGCCATATCCCCTACCTCTACCACTGACGCCCTTGATCGGGCGCGATCGCGATGTCGCGGCGCTGCGCAGCTTGCTGCGCCGCCCCGATGTGCGTCTGTTGACCTTGACCGGGCCGGGCGGCATCGGCAAGACGCGCCTCGCCCTGCACATGGCCGACGATCTTCGTTCTACCTACGCCGATGGCGTGGCCTTTGTGGACCTCTCGGCCATGAACACACCGAGCCTGGTGCTCTTGGCCATCGGCCACGCCCTTGGCATGGGCGAGATGGGTGGCCGGCCCTTGCCAGAACGGCTGATGGAGTTTCTGCGCGATAAGCGCCTGCTGTTGCTGTTGGACAACTTCGAGCAGGTGCTTGATGCCGCGCCCGCGGTCGCCCAGATGCTCGCCAACTGCCGGCAGCTCACGGCGCTGGCTACCAGCCGGGCGCCGCTGCGCGTGCGCGGCGAGCACATATTTCCTGTGCCGCCGCTGGATCTGCCAACCGGGCCGGGCATCGGGACGGATGCCCTGTCGCGGTACGCGGCGGTGGAGTTGTTCGCGCGCTGCGCCCAGGCCATCGAGCCGGATTTCACCCTCACCGACGAGACGGCGCCGATCGTGGCGGAGATCTGCGCGCGCCTGGATGGCCTGCCCCTGGCGATCGAATTGGCCGCGTCGCGCGTCGGCTTCATGCCGCCTGCCATACTCCTGCAGCGCCTGGAGCAGCGTTTGCACGTCCTCGTCGCGGGGCCGCGAGACCTCCCCGAGCGGCAGCAGACTCTGCGCAGCGCGCTGGCCTGGAGCTACGATCACCTGGGCGCCCGCGAGAAGCATCTCTTCGCGCGCCTCTCCATCTTCGTCGGCGGCTGGACATTGGAAGATGCCGAGGCCGTCTGCGGCCCCGGACTGGAGGCCGGCGCTACCGAACGGATGGCAGGCCCGGACGGCGCATCCCTGCTATCCGAGGCCCAGCACGCGGTCCTCGCGCAGAGCCTGGAAGCCCTGGTGGAGAATAGCCTGGTGGTGCGCGAGGCCGCGACAGCTACATCGCGCGCGGGCGGGCGGACCATGCGCTTCCGCATGCTGGAGACGATTCGCGAGTATGGCCTGGATTGTCTTGAAGCCGGGGATGAGGCGGAGACGGTGCGGCGGCGACATGCCCTCCATTACGTGAGCCTGGCCGAAGCCGCGGAGCCGGAGTTGACCGGACCGCGACAGGCCGAGTGGCTGGAGTGGCTGTACGCCGAGCACGACAACATGCGCGCCGTCCTGGAATGGGCGCTTGCCGCGGACGTGGCGACGGGCTTGCGCCTGGCCGGCTCGCTGTGGCGGTTCTGGTATGCGCTGGGGTACCTCAGCGAAGGGCGCTGGCGTCTGGAGCGCCTGCTGCACCTGGCGGGTGGCGGCACCGGCATCGCCCCGGCGGTGCGGGCCAAGGCGCTGTATGGGGCCGGCGTGCTGGCCAACGAGCAGGGCGCATATCGCTACGTGGGTACGTTGATAGAGGAGGCGCTCGGGCTCTATCGCCAGATAGACGACAAACACGGCATCACGGCCTGCCTCAATGTGCTCGCCCTGGTGGCGCGCAACGAGCGCGACTTCGCCCGCGCCACCCTCTTGCACGAAGAGAGCCTGGCCCTGGCGCGCCGGTGGGGCGACCACAACGGCGTCGCGCGCTCGCTGACTAATCTGGGCGTGCTGGCGCGCGATCAGGGCGACTACCGACGTGCGGCCGCCCTGTACGAGGAGAGTGCGGGCCTTTTCCAGACATTGGGAGACATGCATGGCCGCTCCCTCGCGCTCACCAACCTGGCCGAAGCGCTGCGCTATCAAGGCGAGCACGAGCGGGCGCTGCCCCTCTACCGCGCGTGTCTGGCGCTCCACCACGCGGCCGGCAACAAAGTGGGTATCGTCGACTGCCTGGAGGGGCTGGCGGCCCTGGCACGCGTGCAGGGCCATCTGGAGCGCGCGGCGCGACTATGGGGCGCCACCGAGGCGCTGCGCGCGGCGGTAGGCGCCGCCCTGCACGCGGCCGACAGCGCCGACCACGAGCGGAACGTCGCGGCCCTGCGGGCTGAGCTGGAGCCGTCGCTGCTGTCCGCCGCCTGGGCGGCCGGGCGCGCCATGACGGTGGACCAGGCGGCCGCCTACGCCGGCGACGAGATGTAACAGGTATTCCCTATCTATGATGCTTGCTGCATGGTCCGCCGTCAAGGTTCCCCTGCTTACACATGCAGCAGTTGCAGCTCGCCGAGCATGATGAAGCGGGTACCGTCGTGGACGTGGGTGACGTGGTGATGGAAGTGGCCGTAGATCCACCGTGGCACGCGGGTGCGTGCCCGGATGGCCCCGTACAGGGCGTCCAGCGCGTAGCGCTCGGCCAGTATATCGTGCGCCAGCGTCTCGTCGCGCTCGTAAAGCCGGCGCAACGCCGCGCGAAAGCGTGCAGGCGGCTCCGGCAACGGGCCGGCATAAAAGCGCCCCCGGGCGTCGACCGACGGCGGGGCGACGCCGGGCGCGGTGTGCGTGACGACGGCGGACAGTCCGTCGAGATCCAGCGGCTCCAGCCGGGCGAGGTCCAGCACCACCGATTCGTCCGGCCAATAGGTGTCACCGGCACGCCTCAGCTTGCGGTCGACCGAGGTGGCACCGCCTACCAGGAGCACCTTCTGACCTTCCACCATCTCCACGGAGTAGTCGGGCACCACGCAGATGGCGCCGCCGGCCAGCTCGCGCCTCCGGCGAAAGAAGGCAGGATCGTCGTGGTTGCCGCGTACGACCAGCAGGCGGTTGTCGAGTTGCAACAGGGCGGCGCCCAGAGCCTCTAACTGGTGCCGTTCGCGGTCGCGGTCGCCGAAGCCCAGCCCGAAATCACCGACCTGCACGACGGTGCGGCCACGCAGGCCCGCGCGCGCGATCGTCTCGGCCGCTTCCTCCCAGCGCCGGTGCACGTCGCCGAGCACGATCACAGTCCGGGCCCTACGGTTCTTCCCCGCATCCCATGGGCTGGTCCGGCATGTAGCGCTCGCCCCAGGCGGCGATAGCCTCGATGGCCGGCTGGAGGGCGCGCCCGGCCTCGGTCAGCTCGTAGCTGGTGCGCGGGGGCATCGTGGAGTGCACCGTCTTGCGCAAGAGGCCGGCCTGCTCCAGGTGAGCCAGGCGCTGCGCTAGCGTGGTGGAGTTGACCCGGCCGGCGTTGCGCCCCATTTCGTTGAAGCCCCTGGGACCGTGCAACAAGGCCGCGACGATGAACAGCGTCCATTTCTCTTGCAGCAGGCCAAGGGCGTGCATCAGCTTCGTATTGAGCGGCGGGCAGGAGGAGCCCTCGGGCTCCTGCTCGTTAGCGGATGGTGTCGCGTCTACCATACTTCTAGTGTACGCCATCAACCCCATCCGATCAACTGCTTGATATTATTGAGCGCATAGGATATTTTATTGACAGAGCGGACGTAGCGATAGATTCGACGGTGCGCTCAATGTAGTAGAGACGATTGTGCCGAGGAGATAGACGCATGCTAGAGACAGCCCTGACCCCCAACCTGGCCTTCAGCCACCTGGCATCGGACGAGCGCATCGAGAGAACGGTGCAGGCGCTGGAGGCCAACAACATGCGTGCCCTGGTGGTCGCGAGCGGCGACGAGGCGCGGCATCAGGTCCTGGAGATGTTGCCGCCCGGCGCCGAGGTGTATACGGGCGGCTCGCGGACCCTCGAGGCGATCGGTCTGAGCGCGGAGATCAACGAGTCCGGCCGCTACCAGGCGATCCGGCCACGGCTGTTTGCCATGGACCGGCAGACGCAGGGGCGGGAGATGCGCAAACTCGGCGCCAGCCCGGACGTGGTCGTGGGCAGCGTGCATGCGATCACCGAGCAGGGGCAGGTGCTTATCGCCTCCGCGGGCGGCAGCCAACTGGCCCCGTACGCCTATGGGGCGGGCCAGGTGATCTGGGTCGTCGGTACGCAGAAGCTGGTGCGCGATCTCGATGAAGGTCTGCGGCGCATCCACGAGTACAGCTATCCCCTGGAGGACGCCCGGCTGCGCGAGGCGTACGGCAGGCCCAGCTCGGTGAACAAGATTCTGATCTTCAATCGAGAGTACATGCCGGGTCGCGTCACTGTTGTTCTGGTCAAGGAGAACCTTGGGTTCTAACGCCACCTCTACTGACGGGACGACACAACGCGAGGCGGTCCGGAACAACCGCCCGACATAAATGAAAGGAACGGACACTACCATGAGCATTGCACATAGAGAGACGACGGATATCGCACTCGACCGGCCTGCGCGAAGCGCACCGGCCACACCTACCACCTACCGCATCGATCCGGCGGCGTCGCGCATCGAGTTCAGCATCAACAAGCGGCGATTCTTCGTCCAGCATTTGGTGGTCACCGGGCGCTTTACCGACGTCAGCGGCACCATCACCCTGGATCAAAGCGCATCCCGCGGGCGCGCAGGTCGCGGTGACCATCGGCGCCGCCAGCATCGACACGGGCAACAGACAGCGCGACAAGCACCTGCGCACGGCCGACTTCTTCCACGTGGACCGGCACCCGAGCCTGACCTTCCAGAGCCGCCAGGTGGAGGCGATAGACCAGGCGGCGGGCCGTTACCGCGTGGTGGGCGACCTGGCCGTGCGTGGCGTCACCCGCCCGGTGACCCTCGATGCCCGCTACGAGCCGGCGAAGGGCACGGGACCGGGGCGGCGCATCAAGCTCACGCTGACCGGTTCGCTCAACCGCCGCGACTTCGGCATTGTCTGGGATAACCCCCTTTTCCACGTCGCGGACGACCTGACGGTCAAGCTGGAGCTAGAGGCGATCGCGGAATAGCCGCTCGACAAAAGGCGGGCGCCGGCCGCTCGGGTATTCGGACAGAGGCGCCAACGACCCCATCCCGGGTCGCATCGCGCCTCCTCCTGACGTCGTGGGGGCGGGGCGGTGGCTTACGCGGCATCGCCAGCCGCGGCAAGCGCCGCGAACAAGCCTGCCTCTTCCGTCGCCTCGTCGGTGACCGCGACAAGGTGGACCAGCACTTCGTCTATCCCGGCGGCGCGGATCTCCGCCAACTGCGCCGCCACCTGTGCCGGTTCACCCGACACCACCAGCGCGTCGAAGAGCGCATCGGGCATTGTGCCGTCGTCCGCGGTCGGATACCCCGCGTCGGCGAACATCCGGGCGTAAAAGGGCAACCGGCCGTAGGTGCCCAGCCGTTGGCGCGCCGCCGCGCGCACCGCGCCCTGATCGGTATGCATGGCCACCGGCACATGGGCGATCAGCGGCGGGGCTGGCCGCCCAGCGGCAGCCGCCCCGGCGCGTAGTGCGGGCAGCGCCGTCTGGGTGAGGTGGGAGATCGGGCACATCCAGGAGATGGCGCCGTCGGCGATCTCGCCGGCCAGACGGAAAGCGTTGGCGCGTAGCGCCGAGATCAGGAGCGGGATGCGCGGGGGCGTTGTGCCAGCCGGCAGCGTGGCGTGAGCGTTGAGGAACTCGCCCGTGAGGTCGACCTGTCCGTCCCACAGTAACTGCCGCAGCACCGTCAGGTACTCGCGCAGGTAGGCCAGGGGCCGGACGACGGGGATGCCGAACATGCCTTCGATGATGGGGCGATGGCTGGGGCCGATGCCCAGGCGCAGGCGGCCCGGCGCGAGGTCGGCCAGGACGAGCGCCTGGGAGGCCAGCACCAGCGGGTGGCGTGGGTAGATGGGCACGATGGACGTGCCGAGCATGATCTGCCGTGTGCGGGTGGCGGCGGCGGCGAAGAGGGTGACTGCGTCGGGATTGGCGCCGCCCACCGTGGACCAGGCGGCGGGGACGCCATGTCGCTCGGCGCGGGCGATCAACTCCAGGGTCGCGGTCGGGGTGGGGCGCGTCACGAGGAGTCCGACAGGAGGTGTGGCCAAAGCTTTCTGCCTTTCCGTTGAACGCGGTGTACAGTGCCTATAATTCCATGATAGATGCATCCAGGCGGTGGGGGGTCCGCCGGCACCGGCGCCTCAACGCTTTCCAGCACCTACAGATCCGCTTTAACATGCAGGCAGGCGTCGCGCACGGCCGGGGATGCGTTACACTGCTTGTGCAGGTTCTCAAGCCGGACTGCCGGATGATAGGCCTGCCACGGAAGGGTCATGAACGGAGACAGTCTGCAGCGCCCCACGATCCACGACGTGCTGCTGGCCCGGCGGCGCATCGCGCCGTACCTGGCGCCGACACCGTTGCTGCGTCCGCCCGCGCTGGGGCGCGCCCTTGCCTGCGACGCCTACCTGAAATGCGAGAACCTGCAGCCGGTTGGCGCCTTCAAGGTGCGCGGCGGCGTGAACCTGGTGGCGGCGGAACGCCAGGCGGGAGCGCTCAACCCGGCCGGCCTGGTCGCCGCCTCGACCGGCAACCACGGCCAATCGATCGCCTTCGCCGCCCAACTCTTCGATCTGCCGGCCACCATCTTCGCGCCGCGCGGCGCCAATCCGCTCAAAGTTGCAGCGATGAAGGCGCTCGGCGCCGAGGTGCGCCTGGAAGGGCACGACTTCGACGCGGCGCGAGAGGCCAGTGAGAGCTACGCGGCCGGGACCGGCGCGCGTTACGTCCACTCCATGAACGAGCCCCTGCTGATCGCCGGCGTGGCCACCGCCTACCTCGAGGCGCTGCTGGAAGTGCCGGGCGCCGACGTGATGATCGTGCCGATCGGCGGCGGGTCGGGCGCGGCCGGGGCGGGTATCGTGGCCCGCGCGCTCAACCCGTCGATGCGCGTGATCGGCGTGCAGGCCAGCGGCGCGCCGGCCTTCTATCGCTCGTTCCTGTCGGGCCGTCCCGAATCAACACCTGAAGCTCGCACGCGTGCCGAGGGCCTGGCCACGCGCGTCGCCTTTTCATTGCCCCTGGGGATCATTCGGGCCACCGTCGACGAGATCGTGCTGGTCGAGGACGCCGAGATGCAGGCGGCGATGCGCCTGTTGCTCGAAACGGCCCACGTCGTCGCCGAGGAGGCGGGCGCGGCTGCCGCGGCGGCGGCCCTGAAGCTGCGCGACCGGGTTGAAGGGCGTAAAGTGATCCTGGGGCTGTCCGGCGGCAATGCGACGCTAGCCCAGATCGGAGACGCGCTCGCTGCCACGTAGGCGGCCTGCGCCTCCAGCGCGCGTTTGCCCGCCGCGCGGACGGTGCGGCAGTTCGCGGGAGGAGACGATGAACGAGCATCAACCCGGCCGGCAATCGAGCGATCCCGGCGCGCCGGGCGACGACGCGTTGCGGACCGCCAGCGCCCTGTTGGCGGACGCCGTCATCACGGCAGTGCGCACCTACACAGATACCGCCGTGCTGTTTGGACGCGATGGTCGCATCGTGGGCCTGCGCTCGCGCCAGGAGGTGGCGAGCCTGCCGGTGCCCGTCACCGCCCTGCCCGGCCGGGCGCTGCTGCCCGGGTTCGTCAACGCCCACAGCCACGTCTTCCAGCGGCGCCTGCGCGGCCGCACGCACCGGGGCGTGGCCGAGCGCGACTCGTTCTGGACCTGGCGCGAGCTGATGTATGCCGAGGCCTCCCTGCTTACCCCCGAGAGCCTCTTCGACATCGCCCGCTCCTGTTATGCCGAGATGCTGCGGGCCGGCTACACCACGGTGGGCGAGTTCCACTACGTGCATCACGCGCCCGATGGGACGCCGTACGCCAACCGATTGGCGATGTCCGAGGCGATCATCGCCGCGGCCCGCGAGGTGGGCATACGCCTGGCCCTGCTCCCGGTGGCCTACGCGCAGGCGGGGTTTGGCCGGCCGCCGGAGCCGGCGCAGCGGCGCTTCTGCTTCCCGGATGTCGGGAGCTACCTGTCCTTTGTAGACGACCTGCGCTCGGCGATACGCGATGAGCGCCACGGCCTGGGCGTGGCGCCCCATTCCGTGCGCGCCGTGCCGCCCGACTGGCTCACCGAGATCGCCGCCTACGCCCAGCGCGAGCACCTGGTGCTGCACGTCCACGCCTCGGAGCAGACGGCGGAGGTGGAGCAGGTGCTGGCACATTACGGGTACACGCCGATCGAGCACCTCGAGCAGCACGGCTGCCTGCGGCCGTCGACGACGATCGTCCATGCCACGCACGCCGGCGGACAGGACTGCCGCCTGATCGAGGCCTCTGGCGCGACGGTATGCGTCTGCCCGACGACCGAGGGCGACCTGGGCGATGGCATCGCGCCCTACGCCTGGTTCGTGGAGCATGACATACCCCTTGCCACGGGGTCCGATGGGCAGACGCGCATCGACCCATTTGAGGAGCTGCGCTGGGCGGAGTTCTCGGCCCGCATGCGCTACCAGGGCCGCCGCGTGCTGGCAGCCGGCGGCGAGTCGCCGGGCGAACGCCTCTTCGCGGCCGGCACCGCCAATGCCGGGCGCAGCCTTGGCGTGCAGGCGGGATCTCTGGAACCAGGCATGTGGGCCGACCTGATCGCCGTCGACCTCCATCACCCGGCGCTGCTCGGCGCCACCACCGACGATCTGCGCGACACGCTTCTTTTCGGCGCCGGCGCCGACGTGGTCACCAACGTCTGGGTCTCCGGCCGCGAGGTCGTAGGCAGAGCCTGAGTCGATGGCGTTTGGTCGTGGAGAGATGGAGCGCTGGCGGCAGCGCAGCCCTCACGTGCTTGGGCACAACCGGCGCTCAGCCGGCCTTCTGCGTCAGCGCGCGCCAGATCCACCCCATGGCGCCGCCCGGCACGGCGACCTTCGCCCACCCGTCCTGCACGCCCTGCACGGCCACCCGTGTGCCCCGCGCCAGGGAGGCCACGATGGTGCTCTGCAGGCTCGGCCCCGCCCGCAAATGGGCCAGCGGCACCTGCACAACCAGATAGCTGGGCGCTGGGGCGCTGACCGCGCGCACGCCGGCTGCATACACATAACCGGAGCTGCCGTCGGGGGCGATCACGGCGACCCACGCGTCCTGGTAGCTGCGCACCCGCAGCCGCGTGCCCCGGGTCAGTTGCGCGATGATCGGCGCCGTCAGGGATGGGCCCGCGCGCAGGTTCAGCAGCGGTACCGTGATCTGCACCACGGGGGCCGGCTGCCCGGACGGGGGCACGACCGCGCCCGGTAGTGTGCCGAGCAGACGCCAATCCGCGGGAGTGGCATGGCTCCAGTCATAGAAGCTCACCCCAATCGCGCCGGCATTCTGCGCCGCCTGCGCACACGCCAGCAACTCGTCCGTGGTCGGGGCCGTGCCGGCCGGATCGGGCGCGAACAACTGGCCGATCACGGCGACGGCCTGCGACGGGCTGGTACGCGCTCGGACCAGCCGGACGCTCTGGGAGACGAACTGGTAGACCTCCGCTGAGCTGTACGAGCGGTCGCTGAGGTGCCAATAGTCCATCGGCACGATCACGTTCCAGCTCAGCGCTGCCGTGGCGAAGGGATAGGTCTGCCCTTTGGGGGCCTGGGGCGGGTAGGTGGCGAGGGCCAGCGGCTCGTTGGGGCCGAGCTTTGCGCGCAAGATCTGCCCGTACGCCCGCACCGCGTCCTCGGCCATGTTCTCCTCGACATCGGCCAGCAGGCCATCGGGGCGATCTCCGCTGGGAGCCACATACGTAGCCGCGGCCACACTGAAGTCGATGTCGTGAGGCAGATCGAGCAGGTACGAGTAGACCCAGGTCAGCACGCGCAGCCCGGCCCGGTGAGCGGCCGGGAGTAGCGCCGCCAGCCCGCGGGCACCGTAGAAGCCCACCCCCGAGGCGGCCACCTCGACGTAGAGGTGGCTCACGCCGGCCTGCTGGGCGGTGCGGACGATGGTGCCCACCGGGGTGTGCTGGAGCACGTCATAGGTCAGCCATAGGCCGGTGCCCCGGAAGGGGACGAGCAGCGCGGCCGGGTCGGCGGCCGGGCTGGTGGCGAAGGTGAGGGCATCGCCGTACACCCAGCCGGCCCCGGCGGCGGTGACGCCGTGGTACCAGGCGGTGCCGGTGTCATCGGTGGCCCAGGCATCGAGGGCCAGGGCCGTGCCCGGGGGGAGCAGCGCGAGCATGGTGGCGGTGACGTTGGGCGCCTGCCGCAGATTGACCGCCCAGCGCGCCGTGGTCTGGGCCACCAGGGCCAGCGGCCCCGCCGGTCCCGCGGCTGCCACCGGCTGGGCAACGGCATATAGGCAGGCGACGCTCAACGCCACCCGCGCCCCACGACGCGCGCTTCCCCGCGTTCCATGCATGCGCTTGTGCACTTTCCCGCTTGAGGCCATTGTAGCGTCGCCCTGGCCCTTCGTCCAGGTGCTCATCCACCGTCAATGAGTGTGGCCCGGTTCGCGAAATCCCGGGTTTCCCGGCCGTAACAGCGCATGGTGCTCTCGCCCTATTGACAACCGTCACCGCCAGTCGGTCAGATGCCGCCAGTGCGCACACGGGGACGACAGGCGCGGCATACTGAGGGAGGAGGCCGGTCCACGACGCGCTCCCGCGCGTCACCGCCGGCCCGGACGTAATGTGCCTTATGCTGAAAGGACAGACCATGCGTATCGGCGTCGTCTTCCCCCAGACCGAGATCACCGCCGACCCCGGCGCCGTGCGGGACTATGCACAGGCGGCCGAGGATCTGGGCTACACCCACCTCCTTGCATACGACCACGTGGTCGGCGCCGACACTGCCCAGCGGCCCGACTGGCGCGGACCCTATACCATGCACAGCCTCTTCCACGAGCCGCTCGTCCTCTTCGGCTACCTGTCCGGCCTCACCCGCCGCCTGGAGTTCATCACCGGCATCCTCATCCTGCCGCAGCGGCAGACGGCCCTCGTCGCCAAGCAGGCGGCCGAGGTCGACGTGCTCAGCGGCGGGCGCCTGCGCCTGGGCGTGGGCATCGGCTGGAACGCCGTCGAGTATCAGGCCCTGGGCCAGGAATTCGCGAATCGGGGCCGGCGCAGCGAGGAGCAGATCGCGGTGCTGCGGGCCCTCTTCACGCAGGAGTCGGTGACGTTCCATGGGCGGTGGCATACGATCGAGGCGGCGGGGATCAATCCGTTGCCGGTGCAGCGCCCGATCCCGATCTGGCTGGGCGGGACGGTGGAGGCGACCCTGGATCGAGTGGGGCGGATCGGGGATGGCTGGCTACCGCAGGGGCCGCCGGATGAGGCGGCGCGCGCCGCGATCGAGCGGATCCGGGCGGTGGCCGCGGCGGCCGGACGCGATCCGTCCGGCATCGGCATCGAGGCACGGGTGAGCATCGCGGGCGGCACGCCCGAGGATTGGCGGCGGGCGGTGGAGGGGTGGCAGGCCCTGGGGGCGACGCACCTGGGGGTGAACACGATGAACGCCGGGCTGCAGTCCCCCCAGGCCCATATCGAGGCCATCCGCCGCTTCAAAGACGCGGTCGCCGGCCTCTGATGATACCGCGACAGCGGCCGCCGACGGGCCGCCGCGACGAGGGAGCCACCCGCGGGTGGCTCCCTCGTCGCGCGTAACACCACTACGGCAGCGCCGTTACTGCGCGAGGCCCTCTGTGCTGCGCAGCGTGCTGTGATTGGGCGCGAAGATCGTCTGCTCGGCCACGAAGCCCTGGCTGGTCGCGGAGCGCAGAACCGCGCCGTGCAGGCCCGTGATGCCGGGGGCCAGCGCATTCACGTCAAGGGTGTACCGCACCGTCGGCGGCACGCTAATGCGCTGGGTGATCGCCTTGCCCTCGGTCGGATAGAGCGTCACGTCGATCGGCACCGTCGTGGGCGAGGGATTGTACAGCAGCAGGAGCTCGCGATTGTTGGCGGTGTCACCTCCCGGGAAGCTCCAGGCGATTCCCGCGCCGTTGCGGCCAAACACGTCCGAACCGGCGATACCGGCGTCATTCGGCGAGCCGAAGTACTCCGGGCGCTCCACCACGATCGGTTGGTTGCTGGTCACCACGGTCGCCACGCCGCTTGCGCTGAGGAGGTCGTTGAGCTTGATATTGGCGCGACTACCGCCGCCGACCAGGATCGTCTTGCTGCCCAGCGAGCTGCCGGTGCGGCTGAAGAAGCTGGCCGTCACCAGCGCCGCCGATCGGTTGAGGTTGAGGATGGTGAGGAAGGTCTGGAAGCGATTGGTCGTGCTGCCCTCGGCGAAGATCCAGCTTGTGGCCGGGAGATTGGAGCCGGTACGCGTCGTCATGCCGTAGCCATCGTTACTGAAGGTGAGCGTCCGGGCGACCATGACACCGCGATCCGAGCTGACGATGATGCTCAGCGATTGCGCCGGCATCAGGCTGTTGATATCCACCACGCGCGAGCTGTGCGGGGCGACCACCACCGCCACATTACGCCGCTGCCGGCCGCTGAACGGCAGCAGGTGCAGCACGATGTGCGCGGGATTGTGGAAGTCGGGGTTCAGGATCGACACCGTTTCGTGGAAGGTCAGGCCCGTGTAGCCCTCCGCCAGGTACCAGCGGGTGTCCAGCCCGGTGGTGCCGAGCAGCGAATCGCCGTCTTTGCCGTCGCGATTGAGGGTGAGTTGTGCGGTCATCTGCCGGTCGGCCGTCAGCATCAGGCCAAACGAGCCCGTGGCGCGCACGAGATCTGAGACCGCTACCGTCTTCTGCGACGTCGGGGCCACATCCACCAACCTGGTGTAGGTGGCGCCATTGCTAAAGAAGAACGTTAGGCGCACGCGGGCCGGCTGGCCATTGGTGTTGAGCAGGTTCACCATGCTGTGCTCGCCGGCCGTGTTCACGCCTCCCGCGAAGTAGTAGGTGCTGGCCACGGGAAGGTGGCCGATGAGGGTAGCGACCGCGCTCACGCGGCTCTCGTTACCGATGGCGCTGACCGTGTTGACGCCGCGCAGCAGAGTGCTCGGCACCGCGAACGTGGCCTTGAATGCGCCCTCGGTGGTGGTGATAACCGACGGGACGGTGGGCAGCGCTTCACCATTGAGCGCCAGTGTGACTTGCTCCTGTCGCCCGAAACCCTTGCCGGCGACCGTGAGTGTGTTGTTCGGGCTGGCGGTTGCCGCGCTCAAGGCAATGCTCGGCGTCAGTTCCAGCACCTTTACCCGAGCATCGGCCGTGCGCTTGCTGGTTGCTCCGGTGGCTCTCACGGTGTAGACCCCCGGCTTGACGCTGTACGGGATGGTGAGGCCGGTCGGTGGTAACAGGCCCTTGGCGTCGGCCTTCGCCGTGCCGGTCACGCCGGTTGTCCCACTGATAGTGAGAGTGACCGACTCGTTCGCGGCGAAGCCGGCTCCGGCGATGGTCAACAGCCCGCCGCGATTCGTCGTGGTGGGCGTGATGGCAAGTGTGGCCGTCACCGGCTGGGCGGTGGCAGTGGCGGCGGGCGTCGGCGTGGTCGCCGCGGCTACCGCGTGGGTCATCTGTGTGGCCGCGCCTGCTCGCGGGATACATGTGACACCGCCAATGACGATGCTGCTCGCGAGCAGCAGGCCCAATGTTCGTCTATAGCGCATAATAGTCATCTCCTTGTACATGTCTCTGTACGACAAACACGCATATGTGCTCCCGGTCACCTGGAGGACGCGGGCAGGTGTAGCGGAGCTGAGTCCCCGGCGATGAAGGACGCTGATGAGTGCGCCGGGGCGAGGCGATTCGCCTCACACCTGAGATAGAGGCAGGATTCATGCCACGGGACGCATCAATGATGCCGCACGGAATAATGGCGTTGGACCTCACAGAGAGCCCTGGTGGATGCCTGTGAGGGCCTGTGGGGCGGCGCCCCGGCTAGCGGACTGTCAGAAGCCGCCGTCGCGCACGTCGAAGTGGGTTGGCTTCCCCAGGACCATGCCGCCCTGCATCACCCAGCGCGCAACCCAGCGCAACATGCGCTCCAGCGACACGCTGGGGTAGCCGAAGAGATCGCAGGCGTGCTGGGCATTGCTGAGCAGGGCCGAGCTCGCCTCCTCTCCGCTAAACGACGGCGCCGGCCGATCCAGCAGCTCGGCGAAGCGGTGGGCTACCTGGCGTACCGAGATCGTCTCCGGCCCGGTGACGTTGATGACATGGGGCGGCGTTGCGCAATGGCCCAGCGACTGCACGATGATGCGATTGGCATCTCCCTGCCAGATCACGTTGACGTTACCCATGGTAACGTCGATGGCCTCGCCCTGCCAGACGCGGGTGGCGATATCCAGCAGCACGCCGTAACGCAGGTCGATGGCGTAGTTGAGGCGGATGATGGCCACCGGCGTATCGTAACGGTTGGAGAAGTACTCGAACAGACGCTCGCGGCCCAGGCAGGCCTGGGCATACTCGCCGATCGGGCCGGGGGCCTGCCGCTCGCCGGCGCCGCCCGACGTGACCGGCACCAGCGGATAGACGTTGCCGCTGGAGAGCACCACCAGGCGCGAGCGGCGATAGCGCTGTGCGACCAGGGCGGGCAGATAGGTATTGGTGGCCCAGGTCAGGGCCTCCGCGCCGGAGGTGCCGAACTTGCGTCCGGCCATGAAGATAACGTTCGCCGCGTCTGGCAGGGTGTCGAGCGCGCCCTCGGCCAGCAGATCGCAGGCTATGGTCTCGATGCCCCACTCTCGGAGCTGTTGCTCCAGTGCCGCGGACGAAAAGCGCGACACGCCGATGACGCGCTTGTGCAGCGTCCCCCGTTCGACCGCACGCCGCGCCAGGCGGGCCAGCGTCGGCCCCATCTTCCCGCCGACGCCCAGGATCAGCAGGTCGCCGTCGAGGCCGGCCAGCGCGCCCACGACGGCATCGGTCGGCTCGCTCAGCAGGGCATCGAGCTGCTCCTCACTCTCAATGACCTCGGGCAGGTGAATCATCCGTCTGTTCCTCCTCGTTACCGCGGCCCCACGTCGTGGACCCGCATCATACCTTGCCCTGAAGGGACCAAGGCAGGAACGTGACCATGAATGGTCCCGGTGGCCCTTTAGGGCCGGGTCTCTGCCATGGGCTTCAGCCTCAGGCCGCTAGCACGCCAAGCGCATAATTGTCGGGCGGACCAGATCAGCGCAGCCAGGCATCCAGATGCTCAGCAACGAAGGCATCGTCGTTCAAGTGCGGATAGGCCCGGCAGACCCGATCGATCTCGGCTTCCTGGCCGGGCGAGAGGTCCTCGCCTGGATCCAGGCACCAGCGCCCTTGCAGCAAACCCTGGCGCCGCAGGATCTCGTGCAGGCCGGCGATGCAGCCGGCGAAACCGTTGGCGACGTCGAACAGGGCGGCGTTGGCATCGGTGATCTCGGTGGCGCGAACCAGCAGCTCCCGCGGCACGCACGCCTCATGCTCCTGGACCCGCCGGATCTCTGCGAGGAGCTCAACCGCCCGCTTTGTCCAGACCGCCCAGTGGCCGAGAAGACCGCCTACAAAGCGCATCTCGACAGTACCTTCGGCGCAGGGCAGGCGATAGGTCTCCAGCAGATCGCCCACGATATGGTCGTCGTTGCCCGTGTAGAGGGCGATCTCATTCGCCCGCCCGGCCTCGGCCACGCCGCGCACCACGTCCAGCGTGCGATAGCGGTTGAAGGGTGCCACCTTGATCGCCACCACGTTCTCGATGGCCGCGAAGCGGCGCCAGAACGAGCGCGAGAGCACGCGTCCGCCCACGGCCGGCTGCAGGTAGAAGCCGAACAGGGGGATGATGCGCGCCAGCTCCGCGCAGTGTGCGATCAGGGCCTCATCGCCGGCATCAGGCATGCCGGCCAGGCTCAGCAGGGCCGCGTGGTAGCCGAGGTCGGCGGCCAGGCGGGCTTCGGCGACGGCCTGCGCAGTGTCGCCGATGACGCCGGCGACCAGGCACGGCATCGCGTTGCCGGACTGTGCGTGCTCCCGTGCCGCCTCGGCGGCCAGCGCAAGGACCGGCTCATACAATCCAACGCGCGGATCGTGAATGGCAAACTGCGTGGTGTGTACGCCGACCGCCAGGCCGCCGGCGCCGGCCGCCAGGTAGTAGCGGGTGAGCGCGCGTTGTCGCCGCTCGTCGAGCCTGCGCTGCGCCGTCAGAGCCAGCGGGTGGGCCGGGATAACCAGCCCGGGCCGCAGCGCCTCGCGCACGCGCGCCGCGTCGGGATGTTGGTCGATCATGTCGCTCGCGCCTCCTGCCTCACACTCATCATGCTACACCTCATCAGCCGATGGCCAGGCTGGCCTGTCCATAGATGGCGGCCCGCCGACTGGGCACGGCAGTGCCGCCGTGCCGCATGTGCAGCAGGGTGCGCTGCCGGCGAAAGCCGTGGCGTTCCAGCAACGCGATGGCCGCCGCGTTTGCGGCCGGTACGACCACCGAGGGACCGCTGACGAACGGGAGGTCGAGTGCGGCGGCCAGCAGAATCTCGGCCTGCTCGGGCAGGCGCGCGACCCAGGGTCCCAGGAAGTGCGCTTGCGCAAACAGGTAACCCGTGATCTCTCCGGCAGGGTCACGCGTCACGAAGGCACGGGCGGGATCGTCCTCCAGGTAAGAGGCCAGCACCGCGTGGCGATCGGCGCCGAAGATGGGCGTATCAAACCGGGTCAGGTCCGGCAGATCCGCCGGACGCAGCGTCGCTGCTCCTTCGAGGCGCCCGACGCGGGGAGCGATGCCCGTTGCCCTGACGAAAACAAGCGTGCGATCGTCCTCCACGAAGCCCAGTCGCGCATAGAGCGGCGCGCCGTAATCGGTGGCGTCGAGCATCACCACCGGGCAGCGGCGCGCCTCCAGCCAGGCCATGATGCGCTCCATCAGCGCCAGCCCGATGCCATGCCGTTGTGCGGTAGGGTGGACGGAGAGCAGGGCGATATAGGCGTAGGGGCCGTAATCGAGGGCGCCGACGGTCCCAACCGGCCGTCCGTCGAGCGTGGCCAGCAGCCAGCCGTCGGGCTGGAGCGATAGATAGCGCCGCACCTCGTCGGTCCTGTCGTAGGGGGTTCCGAAAGCGGCGGTGACGATAGCCCCGGCCGCGGCGACGTCGGCCTCGGCCATGGGGCGAATGGTGACGGTCATAGGCGCATCATGGAGCGACGATGACCGTGATGCCGGCGCGTCGAAACATCTCCAGCTCCTCGGGCGGAGCCTTGTCGTCGGTGATCAGCACGTGCATCTCGCTGCACGGCGCGATCAAGGCCGTGGTGACGCGCCCGATCTTGGTGTGGTCGGCCACGACCACAACCCGCTCGGCGCGCGAGAGGATGAGGCGATTGGCGTGTGCCTCCAGGGGATTGTAGGTGGTCAGGCCGTGCCGCAGGGTGAGGCCATCCACGCCCAGGAAAGCAACCTGAGCGTAGAGGCCCTGCAAGACCTGTTCGACGATCGGGCCGAATAACTCCAGCGAGCCGCGCAGGGTGCCGCCGGTCAGGGTGACCTCGATCCCCGGCAGATCGGCCAGCTCCACGGCTACGCTGACCGAATTGGTGACCACGCGCAGGCTGGCGAGCGTGCGCAAGGCGCGCGCTACCTGTGTGGTGGTGGTGCCGCCGTTGAGCGCGATGACGTCTCCCGGCTTGACCAACTGTGCCGCCGCTCGCCCGATGGCGCGCTTCTCAGCCGCGCATAAGGCCGCTTTCTCCCGCGGCCGCGGCTCGACCTCTGCCGGGCCGCCGCTGGGAAGCAGCGCGCCGCCGTGTGTGCGCCGGACCAGGCCGGCCCTGTCCAGATGCGCCAGATCGCGGCGCAAGGTGGCCGGAGAGAAACCCAGCGCGTGGCTGAGAGCTGTGACCTTCACCGCTCCATGGTTAGCCAGGTGATCGAGGATCTGTTGCCTGCGCTGGGCGCCGAGTAAGGGCCCCTTGTGGCTCGACTCAGAGACCATCCGACCTCGTGGCCTCATGCATGCACTTGCCTTTCGCTACTGTTCACGCGTTCTGCTGTCGGTCCTATGCTTTCACGCCGGTCAGGGTGATCGCCTTGACGAAGTAGCGCTGCAGCAGGATAAAGACGGCCAACATGGGGACGATGACGACCAGCGAGCCGGCCAGCATCACCTGCAAGGTGACCGTGCTGGAGCCGCCGCCATGCTCGACGTTCAGGAAGGCTAGGCCGACCGCGGCGGTCATCTTGTTGAAGTTGTTCAGGTAGATGAGCGGCGTGAAGAAGTCGCTCCAGGTGTTGATGAAGGCGAAAATGGCCACCGTTGCCAGCACCGGCCAGGAGTTCGGCACGAAGATGTGCCAGAAGATGCGGCCATACCCGCAGCCGTCGAGCATGGCGGCTTCGTCCAGGTCGCGTGGAATGCCCTGGAAGAACTGGCGGATCAGGAAGATGGAGAAGGCATCGCCGAAGAAGCTGGGGATGGTCAGCGGCTTGAAGCTGTTGAGCCAGCCGAGCTTCGAGAAGAGGATGAAGGTCGGCACGATGGTGATCTGCGACGGCAGGATGACCGTCGCCAGCAACAGGGCAAACAGGATACCCCGGCCGGGGGCGCGCAATCGGGCGAAGGCATAGGCGACCACCGCCGAGGAGGCGACGACGCCGATGACCACGAAGCCGGTCACGATCACGCTGTTGACCAGGAATTGCCCGAAAGGCAGGGCCTGGAACAGGGTGACGTAGTTGCTCCAGTGAGGCGGGTTGGGCAGCCAGGTCGGGGGGAACTGGTTGTATTGCGCCTCATTCTTGAGCGAGCCGATCACCAGCCAGTAGAAGGGGAAGCCGAAGATCAGGCCGAAGAAGGTCAACAAGACATAGAGCACGGCGGGGCGGAGCAGGCGTCGCCAGGTGCGCGGGCGCTGCGCGACGGAGACGCGCGGAGCAGTGGCCGCGCCGGCGTGGTCGGCCAGGCTCATGGGTTTCTCGCCCCCTCGTAAAATACCCAGCGCGCCGACGACCTGAAGACGATCGCCGTGCAGACCATCACGACGACGAAGAAGATCCAGGCCTGGGCCGAGGCATAGCCCATCTGATTGCTCTCGCTGCCGAAGGCGGTCTGGAAGAGATAGTAGGTGAAGGTGATCGAGGAGTCGTCCGGCCGGTTGTTGGTCAGGACGTAAATCTGGTCGAAGATCTGGAAATAGCCGATCAAGCCGATCACAAGCTGGAAGAGGATAGTGGGCGTGAGCAGGGGCAGCGTCACGAACCAGAAGCGAGCGATGGCGCCGGCTCCGTCGATCTTGGCGCTCTCATAGAGGTGTTCGGGAACGCTTTGCAGTCCGGCGAGATAGATGATCATGCCGCTGCCCACGCCCCAGAGCAAGGTGATGATGATGGCCGGCTTGATGGCGTTAGGGTCCGTCAGCCAGTCGACGCTCGGCAGATGGAAGAAGCGCAGGATGCCGTCGAGGACGCCGTACTGAGGGTCGAACAGGCTGATCCACAACACGCCGCTGGCCACGCTCGGCACCAGGCTCGGCACATAGAAGAGCGCCCGAAACACCACGATGCCCCGCAAGCGCTCGTTGAGCAGCAGCGCCGTGGCCAGCGACAGGACCAGGGTGATGGGCAGGCCGACCACCACGAAATAGAAGGTGTTGGCGATGGCGCTGCGGAAGGTCCCATCGCTGGTCAGCAGATCGCTATAATTCTGCAGGCCCAGCCACTGCGGCGGCGAGAAGAGATCGTAGCTGGTGAAGCTGAGGTAGAGCGAGGCCAGCATGGGGCCCACGGTCCAGATCAGGAAGCCCAGGATCCACGGGGAGGCGAACAGGTAGAACGCCACGGCCTCCCGGCGCCGTGCCACGCCCATGCGCCGCCGCGCGACCATCAGCTTCGCCATCGCTCTGACCCTTTAGACATATAAGGCGGGCATGGCACGGCAGGCACCGCGGCATTGTCACGCGGTGCCTGCCGGCCGGCGATCCCGCTACACGTGGCGCCCTTGCAGAATGGCGTTTGCGCCATCCGCCGCCTTCTTCACACCGTCCGTCACGCTCATGTGGCCGGTGAATACGTCGTTCGTGAGCACCGTAATTATATAGTTGAAGGCGTCGGCCTTGTGCGGGAAGTCCAGGTAGGGGACGCCGTACTTCACGGACTCAAGCACAGCCTTGAGGCCGGAGGGCTTGCCCTTGAGAAAAGATGGCGACTCGGCCAGTGAGCGAATCGAGGGGATGTCGAGGCCATTGGCGGAGACAATCGACTGGCCCTGTGTACCGGCCATCCACTTGATCAGGGTCCATGCCTCTTCCTTGTGCGCCGTCGTCGGGTTGAGGGCGTTGCCGACGCCTTGCACCATGGTGGCTATGTGGCCGTTCCACGACGGGAAGCTGGTCACATCCCACTTGAAGGAACGGATGGGATAGTAGACCGGGAGATCGAAGGTGCCGTCGATGTACATGGCCACCTTGCCCGCGGCGAAGATGCTCTGATAATGTCCCATCTGCGTCGGCGTGGGCGAGATGTGGTACTTGTAGATCAGATCGACCAGGAACTGGATGGCCGCGCGGCTCTGGGGCGAATCGATCTCGGTCCGCACGTGCCCGCTGGTCTCCGGCTGGCTCCACAGATGCCCGCCCATCTCGGTCATCAGCAGCTCGTCGATGCCGTCGAGATACTCGTAACTGCCGTAGCCCCACTGCACGATGTGGTTGGGGTCGAAGCCCCGCTGCGTCGCGTTATGCCCCTTGCTGTCCAGTGTGAGCAGTTGGCCATCTTTGAGCAGCTCCTGCCAGCTCGAGGGCGGCCTGCTCAGGCCGGCTTTGGCGAACTCCGTCTTGTTCCAGAGCAGCAGGTTGACGGCGAACTGGCTGGGCAGTTCGTAGTAGTGGCCCTGGAAGCGGAAGGTGGGCAACTCCTGCGGCCAGAATTGGCTCATGTCGATGTGATCGCGCTTGATCAGGTCGTCGAGCGCTACCAGGCGGCCGGTGCTGGCGTAATGCACCTGATAGTAGCCGGGATCGATCAGGAAGGCATCCGGGGCCTGTCCGGCGGCCATCTGCGTCGGCAGCTTCGTCCAGTAGGTATTCCAGTCCGCCACCTGCTGGCTGACCGAGATGGCCGGATAGTCCCTGGCAAAGGCCTGCAGCAGGGCGTTACCGGCCCTGATCTCGTCCGCCGACCCCCAACGGCCATAGGTGATAACTACCTTGGCGGCGGCGCGGTGCGCCGAGGCGTGTCCGGGTGCGAGGGCGAGGCAGAGGAGACCGACGGCCAGGACCGCCGTCAGGCGGCGTTTAGATTGGCGACCCCGCAAGTAGATGAGCATGGGGAAATCCTTTCTCTCCATTCGGGCCAGGCGGCGCCGACGCGGTACGACACGTTGCCCGGCAACGCTCGCTGCTGGAGTATATGCGCAATTCCGCGCATTGTCAAGCAATATCGCCAGCATACGATCATGATAGTTCCTGGGAGCGCCGGCATCTTGCCGGCCCGGCGTTCCCGGGAGGGCTGTTCATGGGCTTGTTAGGCTGCCCGACCCGTGTCGCTCATTCGCGCACCCTGACCCGGGGGACCGGCCGATCTGCGATATGCTATGCCTTGTGGAGAGTTGAGGGAGGATGGTGCATGGACATGGATGTGGCCAATAAACGCCTGCGCATCGGCATGATCGGTTGCGGCGAGATAGCCGCGGCCACGGCGAAAGGCATCCGCGACGCCGAGCATGCCGAAATTGCCGCGGTGATGGACGTGAGCGAAGCCATGGCGCGGGATCTGGCCGAGACGTATGGCGTGCCGTGGACCTGCGACGCCGCCGAGTTGCTGGCCCGCGACGACGTCGACGCCGTCTACATCGCCATACCGCACTACCTGCTGCCGCGGCTCACCGTGCAGGCCGCACGGGCCGGCAAGCACGTGTTGTGCGAGAAGCCCATGGCCACCACGCTCGCCGATGCGGACCGCGCCATCGCGGCGTGCGCCGAGGCCGGCGTGTTTCTCTCCATCGCCTTCGACGCCCAGATCACGCCTTCGCTGCAGCAGGTCCGCCGGATGATCGCCGACGGCGTCATCGGCGAGGTGATCGGCACGCGCATCGTGTATCTGGGCGACAAGCCGGACAGCTACTGGACCTCCGGCTGGAGCGGGCGCATCGCCACCGACTGGCGCACCTCGAAGGAGAAGGCGGGCGGCGGCGTCACCGTGATGAACGCCATCCACGACATCAACACCGTGCGCTACGTGACCGGCCTGGAGGCGACCCGCGTCTACGCGGAGTACGGCACCTTCGCCACGCCGGTTGAGGTCGAGGACTATCTGCTCGCTACGCTCCGCTACACCAATGGCGCCGTGGGCCACATCGAGGTGGGCTCGTGCATCAAGGGCGGCGGACAGGACGCCGGCCCCGGCATCCGCATCTACGGCAGCGAGGGCCAGCTTGTCATAAACAAGGGTATACGCGGCTACACGCTGCGAGACGTGGAGGGCCTGCAGAAAGGCACCTGGCAGGACGTGCTGCCCTTTGTGCCGTATGCGCGCACGCCCATCGTCGACGCCTTCGCCACGGCCGTGCTGTCCGGCCGCCAACCCCTGGTGAGCGGGCAGGATGGGCGCGCGGCGCTGCAGATCGTACTGGCCGCCTATCAGTCCGGCGCGAGCGGCGTCCCGGTGGGCTTGGAGAGGTGAGCGGCGTGCAGACGGCACCCTTGCGCGGGAAAGTCGCCCTGGTCACGGGAGCAAGCCGCGGCGTGGGAAAGGGTGTGGCGCTCGGATTGGCGGAAGCCGGCGCCACCATCTACGTCACCGGCCGCACCGTTGATGAGGGACCCGGCGTGGGGCAGTTGCCCGGCACCATCCATCAGACCGTACAGGATATCCAGCAGCTCGGCGGCCAGGGCATCGCGGTGCGCTGCGACCATCGTAATGACGACGAGGTGCAGGCGCTCTTCGCGCGGATCACGGCGGACCATGGGCCACTGGACATCCTCGTCAACAACGTCTGGGGCGGCTACGAATACTTCTGGGACGGCACGGAGTTCTGGCAGGAAACCGGCTTCTGGACGGTGCCGTTGTCGCGCTGGGACGCCATGTTCCAGGCAGGGGTGCGCGCGCATTACGTGTGCAGCGTGCTGGCCGCTCAGTTGATGGTCGAGCGCCGCTCCGGCCTGATCGTCAACATCTCCTTCTTCGCGGCGCAGAAAGACGACAGCGGCGTGGCCTACGGGGTGGCCAAGGCGGCGGACGACCGCATGGTGGCCTGCATGGCGCACGAGTTGCGCGAACACAATGTCGCGGCCGTTTCGCTCTATCCCGGGCTAGTGCGCACCGAATCCGTCATGCGCGCGGCGGAACACTTCGACCTATCCAATTCGGAATCGCCGCAGTTCATCGGTCGTGCGGTGGCCGCCCTGGCCGGAGACCCGAAGATCATGAGCAAATCCGGGCAAGTGCTGGTCGCAGCAGAGCTGGCCGAGGAGTATGGCTTTACCGATATTGACGGCCGGCAGCCAAGTTCACTGCGCGGCACATAGCCCGTATTCTTCACAATGGTTGACCCGATGTCGGACCGCCCGCCCGCTCACTCCGCCAGGGTGACCACCCAGGCGCTCGATGTGCTCTTCAAGCTGGAGGCCGAGCACCTCGCCCACCTCCTGCCCAGCCGCTTCGGCCTCGCCCTGGCTCCGATACGGCGCCACCTGCCCACCGAGTTGCCCCAGCTTGACCTGCACCTGGAGCGGCTGGACCACGTCTTCGAGCTGGAGGACGGCAGCCTCTGCACCTGGAGTTCGAGGCGGCGGTTGGCGCGGCCGACCTCCGGCGCTTCGTGCGCTACGGGCTGGCGTTGCTGGAGGCCTATCCCGAGCGGCGGGTGCGCACGGTGGTGTTCTGCGGTCCCCACACGCGCCAGGCGCCGCTGCCCATCGACGGGGGCAGCCTGCCCTACCGGCTGGAGGGGGTGTTGATCGGCGCGCAGGACGGGGCGGCCACGCTGGCGCGACTGCGCGGGCTGGCGGCGGGGGGCGGTGCATGGAGCGAGGCGGATCGTCTGGACCTGGTGCTGTTGCCGCTGATGCGTCAAGAGTTGGGGACCGAGGAGGTCATACGGGCGGGGCTGGAGTTGGCGGAGGCGCTGCCGGCGGCGGAGCAGCCGCGGGCGATGGGCGCGTTGCTGGCGTTGGCGTATCATTATCTCGGAGAGGCCGCGCTCGATCGGCTGATGGAGGGACTGATGGCGACGAATTTGTTGGCGCAGGTGTTGGCGGAGAGCATGGAGCGGGGCATCGCCCAGGGCGTGGAGCAGGGCCGGGCGGAGGGCATGGAGCAGGGCCGTGCGGAGGAAGCGCGCGTGCTGCTGCGGCGCTACCTCGAACGCCATTTCGGCGCCATCCCGCCTGCGCTGGACGAGCGGATTGCCGGCTCCGACGCCGAAACCCTGACGGCGCTGTTCGACGCGCCCTCTCCGCCGACGCCATCGAGAAACGCTGAGGGCGTCCAT
>Ga0070738_10001980_pt1 | contig 35220 bp, 21 predicted proteins | sample Coa_R2_2_FD_66446 | JGI IMG/M metagenome (GOLD analysis project Ga0070738, IMG submission 66446) | Surface soil microbial communities from Centralia Pennsylvania, which are recovering from an underground coalmine fire - Coalmine... | ecosystem: Environmental > Terrestrial > Soil > Unclassified ...
CCTGGGATCTGACTGTTATAGGCAGCCGCACCGAGAGAAGTCGGGTTCACCGAGACCCAAAATACGTCCGAGTCCCAGCCTTTAAAATCATAATACTCGCCGAGTGGTCCCGTGCCGGCCTGCCCATCTTCGTTCCAGCAGTGCTCGGCGTATTGGCAAATGACGCCTGAGCCGCCGGACCAGGTCCCCGGCTCCGGGCCGCTGCCGTTGTTGCCCGCACCGCACTGGGCGTAGCGCTCCGAGATAAAGATGGTGTTGGATAGCCCATCCGTGATAGACGCGAGCTTATTAACGCCGCCAACTTGCCAGTCCTCGTTCCAGCCACCCCGGTAAACGTGCCAGTTGACGGCATAACTGCAGGCGCCGCGGCCCAGATTCATACCCCCCGTCGACCATGACTGACCGCTCGCGGGCATTGTAGGATCGCCAGGACCTTCGTAAATCTTAATCTGGGTGCCGAGATCCAGATACCACGAGTTGGAGCCATGCAGGCTGCCGGTGGTGCTTCCGTTGATCTCGCCACTCATGAACAAGTTGTTTTGTTCGATATATGGCAGCAGCCAGTACATGGCCGTGCCGAATTTCGACGGCAAGTACGGAGCCGACCAGCTGATACCGTTGGTCGAACTCGGGAAAGCCCCCACGCCGGGCGGCAACTTCGTGTAGACATCGTGGAGATTGTGCGTGGCGAGAATCATCTGCTTGAGATTGTTTTGCGATTGGGTACGTGCGGCCGCCTCACGCACTTTCTGGACGGCCGGCAACAGAAGACCAATCAGAATGGCGATGATGGCAATCACCACCAATAGCTCGATCAGCGTGAAACCACGCCAACGTCGGAACGCTCGCAAAAACGGCATGATTGCGCCTCCAAGGGAGAGAGAACAGCGAAAAAAACAATTCGCGAGAGATATTCTCGCGGGATACCTCGAGTTTTGCGTTCCTGCACTTCACCAACAAGCTGTGGTGGAGAAGTCATCATCGGGTTAGGCGACCCTCCCTCCGTGAGGGTCTAAGGATACTCGCGCCGAATCTGTGGATCAACGAAGGAAAACCACTGCAAACGCGGCGCTACCGCATCGTAAAGGTCGAAAGGATACCCGAATCTCAACTCACCGAGGGATTTAGTTATGCTTCCCAAGAGAAACAGCGCGTCTCCTCCGGTGAGTCTCCAAAAGAAACGGTATTGCGAGTTCCCTACGATGTCGGAATGGGAAAAAACTCCCTAATTTCCCCGATTCTCTTCTTGTAATGACAGAGCCGAGCTTCGTCAATACAAAAAACAGAAGAAAAGTAAAAAAATAAAGAAAGAAAGGATTGGCGCAAAGAATGAGCGATTAGCCCGGAGCGCCGGCGACGAGACAACTCCGTTGCTAGCGCCTTGGGGTACACGCCAAAATGACGCAGCCTCCACGCAGCTATGTTCCCCACCATACATTGGTCCAGGCCGACACGATTGACACCCTTCCGTTTCTTGCGGCATCCGTTCGTTCTGGGTGCATTATTGCTGTTTCTGAGCATACTCGGCGTCTTTCTCGCCTGGCGTCGTTCTCCGCAGCCCGGCCATCCCCAGCCGTCTCCGCCTCCCGATCCGCGCGTTACTTACACAGGCCCGTTCCTCAATATCCGTCCCGAAGTGGCCTATGTCGGCGATGCCGTTTGTAGCGATTGCCATGCCGAAGAGACCCGTTCCTATCGGGAGCATCCGATGGGGCGGTCGCTGACTCCCATCCGCGGGCTTCTTGACCAAATCCCGAACGAAGGAGCGGAGGTCGGCTTCAACGCCTTCCGATCGCGTTTCACCGTTGAGCGGCAGGGAGAGCGGATCTGGCATCGCCAAACTCGGCTCGACGCCGACGACCAACCCCTGTACACGCTGGAGTCCGAGGTGCAGTTCGCCATTGGTTCAGGCTCGCGCGGCTACTCGTTCTTGTCCGAACGCGAAGGCTACCTGTTTCAGACGCCCATCAGCTGGTTCAGCCAGAAGCGCATCTGGGGCTTGTCCCCCGGGTTCTCACCGCCATTGTTGTCCGGGCGGGCCATTAGCGGCGAATGTCTATTTTGTCACGCCAACCGAGCGCGTCCCCGAGCGGAGACGATCAATGGTTTCGAGACTCCTATCTTCGATGGGTATGCCATCGGCTGCGAGCGCTGCCACGGTCCCGGCGAACGGCACGTACAGGAGCGCGGCGGCGCCGTGGTCCTCAAGGGAACAATCGATTACACCATCTTCAATCCAAGTAAGAAAAGGCACCCCGATCAGATTGAGCCGGCCCTGCGCGACGCCGTTTGCGAGCAGTGTCACCTTTCCGGTGAAGAGCGCGTCCTGCCGCGTGGCCGCGAGGTGTACGATTTTCGTCCAGGGCTGCCCCTGAAAGATTTCTGGAGTGTCTTTATCCGGGAGCGGAACATGCAGGACAAAGACAAGGCAGTCAATCACGTCGTGCAAATGCATCTGAGCCGATGCTATCGGGAAAGCTCCGGCGCCGGGAAGTTGGAATGCGTCTCGTGCCACAATCCTCATGAGTACGTTTCCGCGCAGCAGCGAGTATCGTACTATCGCGAGCGCTGTCTGAAATGTCACGAAACGCATGGCTGCGCCATGCCGCGGGAGCATCGCCTCCGCCAAAACAAGGAAGACAGCTGCATCGACTGCCACATGCCGCGCTACACCGCTTCCGACATTCCCCACACGGCCGCCACCGATCATCGCATTATCCGCCGCCCCAAACCTCCAGCAGAAGCTGAACATGAACAGGTGCTTGCCGAGTCGCTCAAACCGTTTTATGAAGCGGACAGTCAGGAAGGGGGGCGCGACAAGGCCGTAGCGCTGATGCGTTATGCTTCGGAGGGGAAGGCCGAGCCGCGAAGTTTTGCTACCCAAGCGCTCGATTTATTGGGTGAATCGCTGGCGGCCCACCCGGACGACGTTCCTGCCTGGGTGGCTCGGGGAACTGCCTTGAAGTACCTGGGCAAGACCTCCGAGGCCTTATCCGCCTACGAGAAAGCCTTGGATTATGCGCCCGGGAGCGAAGAAGCCTTGCGCGACGCGGCGCGGCTCGCCGAGGATACGGGGCAGCTGGAAAAGGCGATCACGTATTGGCGACGCGCGCTGGAACGTAATCCGCTCGCGCCGTCCTACCACGGCAAGCTTGCCTCCCTCTTGGTGCAAACGGAAGAGTGGGAGCAAGCGCGCGATCAGTGTCAAACCTGCCTGCGTTTGTATCCCGGCAGCATGGAAGCCCGTAGGCTCTTGATCCGTTGTCTCCGCCAGCTGGGACAGCGCCAAGCTGCTCGCGAGGAAATGGAACTGTTGAGTCGGTTCAATAAATGACGTGGAGCCGCGACCGTAAGGGAGCGGTGCCAAAGACCGCTCCCTTACGGTCGTGGCTCCGCCATGATGCCTTCGACCAAGTCTGCGGCTTCAGCGGCGCACCCCCAGGAGAGCGTCACTCCCGATCCGCCGTGTCCGTAGTTATGGATGAGCCGCGTGCCGGGTTGTTGCTCAAGGCGGACGCCCCCTTTTCGAAATGGTCTCAACCCGACGCGAACCGGCTCCGCTGCATCGACTTCGGCGGCAGAGAGAATGGGCAGAAATTCGAGGCAACGGCGGTACATCTCCCGCACCGGGTCGTAATTGTGCAAGCCGATGCTCAGATCCCATTCATCCGGTTCGGCGATCCCGCCCAGGATTAACATCTTTTCGCCGCGCGGAACGACAAACAAAAACCCGCGCTCCATCCCGGAGCCGTCGCTCGATACGCAGTGGGCCTGGGTTAGCTTCGGCATGGCCTCACCATCGTTGTGGACGCGGACGAGCGCGCCCCGCACGGGGAAAACCAACGAATCGCCCAGTTCCTTCGCTCCCAAGCCGGTGCAGTTAACCACGGCGTCGGCCTCGAATGCACGAGTCAATTCCTTAACCTGTTCCGCGAGCGGGCCGGTTATCTTGCCTTCAACAACTCGGCAGCCGGCCCGGCGGACCTCCCCTAACAGCCAGCTCATGTACGTATCCGTGTCGATCATCGGTGCCAGGTGAGTGTAGGCATCAGACAGGCCGAGTTTCGAGTTGATACTGTTCTCGTGGATGAGAGCGGCGTCGTGGCGAAATCCTAGCACTTTTCCCACGAGTTCCACCATCTTCTGGCGCTGGCGAGGATCTTCTTGAATGGGACGCTTGAAATAGAAATTGACAGGGCGGAGGTAGACGCCTGTGCGGGTATCGCGGGCAAGGTCGGCGAAGATATTGTAGGAAGTCTCGCACCAGCCCTTCGCACGGCTAAGAGAGCCTTCGTCCTGATGCCGGCCGCACACGGCGGGCGGCCACTCCCACAATGCCCCGGCCACGTTGGAAGTGACCCTCGGCGCGAATCGATCCGCGAGGATGGAGACCCGGAACCCGCGTTGTCGGAGACTCAGGGCAGTGGTAAGTCCAATCACCCCTGCCCCGATGACTACGACTCCCCTCCCACTCTCGTGCATCGGTGACCTCTCTGGGCGGATGATAGTATCGATCGTAACAGGCCGGAGGTTAGGAAAAGATGAGAAGGCGTAACTCTTGACGCGGACCCTCATCATCGCTCATGATATATCTCATCATTCTTTCATCAGAATGTCCAGATATTGCCTAGAAGATCGCAGGGGAGAGGGGGCTGCCCATGTCCCTCCGGAGGAGCGTTCATGTCTTCACCATCGGCCAATTGGAAGATAATGTGGATAGCAGTTATCGCCATAGCCTTGCTGATCTTGGGCGGCATACTTTACCCGATCGTCCGAAACCGCGCGCGAGACACGGACGGAGCTTCGGACAGTGAAGCGACCGGCTTCCGCGAGAGCGCACGGCAGGCGAGGCTTTTGTTCTTCATGAACTTTTTGCCCGAAGAGCAAGGCGAGAACTTCAAAGTCAACCTCTACGACCACGGTTGCGGCGTGGCGGTCGGCGATTACGACGGCGATGGATACGAGGACGTGTACTTCTGCAACCAACTCGGCCACAACGCTCTGTTTCGCAATAAGGGCGACGGCACCTTCGAGGATGTCACCCGGAAGGCAGGAGTAGCCCTCGGCGACCGCGTGTGCGTGGCCGCTACGTTCGCCGACTATGATAACGACGGCCGGCAGGATCTCTATGTCACCAGCACGCGCGGCGGCAACATCCTCTTCCACAACCGGGGCGATGGTACTTTCGAGGACGTCACGCAGAAGGCCGGACTGACCTTGGTAGCTCATTCGCAAACCGCCGCCTTCTTCGATTACGATAACGACGGTCTGCTCGACCTATTCGTCACCAACACCGCCAAATGGACCACGGACAAGGCGAGGACCGGGGCCTACACCGGGCCTGAGAACCTGTGGCAAATGGCTGCCAGCCCGCACGAGAACAACGTACTCTATCGCAATAACGGCGACGGCACCTTCACGGACGTGACGGCCAAGGCGGGGCTGCAAGGCAAGGGCTGGGGCGGTGATGTGGCTATCTTCGACTTCGATGAGGACGGGCACCTGGACGTATTCGTCACCAACATGTTCGGTTCCAACCAGCTCTACCGCAACAACGGCGACGGCACCTTCACCGATGTGACCAAGAAAACCCTTGGTCGTACTTCGTTCGGCGCCATCGGCTCCAAGGCGTTCGATTTTAACAACGATGGCCGGCTCGACTTATTCATCGCCGACATGCACTCGGACATGTGGCTGGAATGGACCTACAGCCCACACAGCTGGCCGGCGGAGAGGTTTCGCAAGAAATACGGCCATGTCTCTGGCCCGCTGTTTGAAGAGGATCCCAAGGCCCAATCTCAAGAGGAGCGCTTGAAGAGCCTGTTCCACTTTCGCTACGAGGACTTGCTCTTCGGCAACACGCTATTCAAAAAACTGCCCTCCGGTCAATTCGCGGAGGTGTCCGATAAGGCGGGGATAGAAACGTGGTGGCCGTGGGGTGTGGCCACGGGCGATTTCGACAATAACGGTTATGAGGACGTCTTCCTGCCTTCCGGCATGGGCTTCCCGTATGACTACTGGCCTAGCGCCTTGATGATGAACAATGGCGATGAGACCTTCACCGACCGCGCCGCCGAGTTGGGCATCGAGCCGCCGCCGGAGGGAAAGTATGGAAAAACTCCGATCGGCGGAAAGCTGCCTGCCCGCAGCGCCCGCTGTGCCGCGACGGCCGATTTTGATGGCGATGGCCGCCTCGATATGGTCGTCAACAATTTCAACGACCGCGCCACTTATTTCAAAAACCAGTTCCCGCAACAGAACTACGTCGGTTTTCGCCTGACAGGGAATCGCAGCAACCGGGATGCGGTCGGGGCTGTCGTCCGCATTTACATGGGCGACGAAGTCATGGTCCGTCAGGTGCATGCGGCGGGCGGCTATCTCTCCCATTCCTCCCGCACACTGCATTTTGGCCTTGGGAAGCGTTCGCAGATCGATCGCGCTGAGATTCGTTGGCCGAATGGCAACAAGCAAACGATTCTCGCTCCCGCTGTCAACACGCTTCACAAGCTCAAGGAAGGTTGACAGCTGGCCATGCGCGACCTCATTGATCCTTTGAATGGCTCCGTGTCCGGTCGGAGTCGGTGGAGAAGATGGCTCCTTGGCGCGCTGACTTTGCTCATCCTGGGACTGGCGTTTGGAATCGGCTATCGTCGAAACGCGCCATCAAGGAGTACGCCACCCGAACCGCCGCCGGTTTTGGGACGTCATCCTGTCACCATCGTGCCTGGTGTCCATCTGCTCGGCGGTCTGGCACCCGCGGCCGCTTATGTAGTGGAAACATCCGAGGGCTTGGCGCTGATTGATACCGGACTCGAAAGCGACGCGGCCTTGCTCAAGAAGCAGATGGAATCGCTCGGACTCGACTGGCAGCGTATCCGATTCATCCTCCTTACGCACGTCCATATCGACCACAGTGGCGGGGCGAGGCATCTGCGGGAAGAGACGGGAGCGAGAGTCTATGCAGGCAAGGGAGACGCGGCCGTCCTGCGTGCCGGCCAGCCGCGATTGGCATTTCTTAGCACCTATGATCTTCCCAAAGCGAAGCCCGGTCCTACACCCGTTGACGTGGAGTTGGAGCAAGGGCAAGTAATCACTGCGGGCGAAGTGCGTTTCCGCGTGTGGGCTGCACCTGGCCACACTCCGGGGAGTGTTTGCTACTTGATGGAACGCGAGGATCAGCGAATCCTTTTCTCTGGGGATGTCATTATGTCGCTGCGGGGCGACGAACGGTCGCCTCGACCCCTGGACCGTCCCTTGGGCGACTATACGGCCTATCTTCCCCCGCGCTATCGAGGAAGCGCTGTGGAATTTCTCGCTACGCTTCGTCGTTTCCGAGAGATGCCAGCCCCCAACTTGGTACTCCCCGGTCACCCCCGCCGCGACTTTTCTCCGCAAAGTCCTGTCATGACCCCACATCGATGGGAAGCGCTCCTGGATCCGGGAATTCACGACATGCAGGTGCTGGAAGCGCGCTATGCCGCGGACGGAGCCGATTTCCTCGATGGCGATCCCAAGAAACTCCTAACCGACCTCTACTATCTGGGGGATTTCCGAGGGGTGGCCGTCTACGGCTTGTTCGCCTCGTCGAAATTCTTCGTCGTGAGTGCTCCCGGTGGACAGGGGCTGTGTCAATTCTTGGACGATTCTCTGCGGAAGCTAGGGCGAAAACCAGCCGTGCCGGCCGCGGTATTGCTGACTTCGGGCGATTCCGAGGAGACCGCCGGGCTACCGGAGTTGGTGAGCAAGCACCATGCGCGCGTCGTGGCTTCAGACGCTGCCTGGGAGAAGCTCCGGAAGCGTTGTCCGGCCGGTACGAGCCTACTGACGACTCAGAAATTGGAACAAGAGTATAAGCTGCCGATTGAGATGCTGTCGCTACAGGGGCGCGGTATTGGCCCTGTCGCCTACCTGCTTCGCTGGGCCGGAAAAGTCGTTCTGTTCTCCGGCCGCATCCCCATCAAGCTCAGTAATGAGACTGCGGCGCATTTCGACCTCGATTTTTCCGAGGGTCGCGGCAATGTGGCGAATTACCTCGTCTCGCTGAGGCAGCTGTCTAAGATGAAACCCGATCTGTGGCTGCCCGCTTTTCCGGCCGACGGCCAGAATGCCAATCTGTATGACAACGAATGGCGGGAAATCCTCGCGGAGAATAGCCACGTGTTTCGCTGACTCTCACGGGGAAAGCGGCGTCCCCTTGACTGACATGCTTTTCACCCGATATGGTGGGAACAATCGTTGTCTTTCGCTATGTTCCTACTCGCAATGCGCTATCCATGACACAATCCGGCGAACTCTCCTCCGCCCCCACTCAAGCGATCAGTATCCCCCTTCCATCCGGCAGCCCGCCGGCGGCGCCGCGGGCGGCAACGGGCCAGCGACTGGGATTAATTCTCGTGGCTTTGGTTGCGGCTCTGGGGTTTGTGCTGGCCTCGTTCCCCGCGCGGAACAGCGATGTGTGGCTGCACCTAGCCAGAGGGCGCCTGTTGGCCCACGGAGAGGTTCCCTCAACGGTTGCTCCCGATTTGGCCTTTGATCTTTGGGGCAACCAGACCTGGCTTTACGATCTTCTCTGCTACAGCTGCTACACGGTCCTGGGCGGCGCGGGATTGGTGGCCGCCAAGGCCCTTTTAGCCGCCGGCATCGCCGTTTTGTTGTTGCGGCAGAGCCGTGCCACGGCGGGATGGTATGTGCCTGCATTTTGCACCAGTCTGGCCCTGCTCACCATGAGCAGATACTTGGCTCTCCAACCCGTAACGGTCTCCTATTTTTTCCTGGCATTGACGCTTGCCGCCCTTCGCTTCCCACGATCTTCCCAGGAGAATGCTCCTCCGCTGCTTTCTTGGCCGCTGTTGCTTCTTTTCCTGGCGTGGGCGAATGTGGACCGCTGGTTCCTGCTTGGCTTGGCGTTCGTCGCCCTCGTATGGCTGGGGGAGGTTATTGACGTCGCTCAGTCTCCCGGCGATTCCCCAAAACGCTGGCGAGGCGTTCTGCTTCGTCGCAGTTTGTCATTCCTGTCGCTGGTAGGGATCTGTCTACTCAATCCCTCCCATGTGTATGCCTTCATTTTGGCCGATGAGCTGAGAGGATTGGGATTGTCCTCGGTGCAGGTAATTTCTCCTTTTGAGAGCGACTATTTTGCGATCGTTGGCTGGAATCCGGCGAGCCTGGCCTACTTCCTCTTGCTGGGATTGAGCCTGATTTCGTTCTTCACTACCCAATCTCAATGGCGTTGGCGGCGATTTATTCCTTGGCTTGGGTTGGCCCTGTTGAGCGGCTCGCAAATGCGTGCGATTCCCTTTTTCGCTATCGTCGCCGGTCCGCTACTTGCCTGGAACATTCGGGATTTGCTCGCTCGGCTCTTCTCTGGCAAGGAAGGAGAGGCGGAACCGGTCGAACTCCTGCGTTTCGGCCAGGTGCTGACCGTGATGTTAGTCGTGGCACTTCTTGTCTGCGCCTGGCCGGGCTGGCTTCAGTCTCCGCCATACGGATCGCGCCGGTGGGGCTTCGATCTCCCTCCTTCCCTGGAGCGCGTCGCCAATCTGGTTCGCCGCTGGCATGAGGAGGGGAAGCTGACGGCGGACAGTGGAGGCCTCCATCTCTCCGCCGATACGGTCTACGCTTTCGCCTGGTTTTGTCCCTCGGAAAAACGCCTTCGCCTGACCTCTGAAGATGCGTCCGGCGACTTCCGGCAGCGGATGCACGCTGAAGGCACTGATCACGTCTTTGTCTATGATAAGGACCGCGATCGTCTTTTAATGCACCTGGGCGGACTTGTTCTCGTTGCGGACTCGGAGCAATGGCCTTTGCTCTGTCAAGAAGGGGATTTTGCCGTTTTCGGCTGGCGCGATCCTGCTCGCGCCGGTTCAGCCCAGCTGTTCCGAGGCTGGGAACTGGATCTGGATCAGTTGGCCTTTCATCCGCTTGAGGAAAAGAAGGCCCCGGCAGAGGCTTTTGATCCGGAGAAAGCGGAGCGCTATTGGTGGGAGGAGTTCTGGAAGCCGGCACCGTCGCGATCGATCGACCGCGATGAAGCCCTCTTGAACTTGCTTCAGGCTCAAATGTTGGGGGATGAGCACATAGCGCTCTTGAGGCATAAGAGCCGATGGGAAAACAGCCAAGCGGCCGGCCTCATTGCCGCCGCGAACACGTGGTCATCTCCCGTGGCCCTGTGCGATGCCCATCTTCGTCTCTCCTTTTTTGGGCCGCAGCTGCCCGAGGAAGGCGAAGGCTCGCAGCCGATTCCACCTTCGCCCTTAGACCGGCTCGTCGCGGCATTTCAGAAGCGTTATGCCTTGCAACGAGATGATGCGCCTCCCGCTCTCTACTACCTGGCTGTGCGGGCCGCGCGCCGCGCCGTGAAAACGAATCCCGAAGACGCACGGGCTTACTTGATGCTTGGCGAGAGCTATCTGGGATTGCTCTACGGTACGCGCGAGCGCTTCTGGGCGATGCAGATGCCCCAGCTGATGAGGATGCGGCAAGCTCAGGCCAGCGCTGCCCTCAACCGCGCCGTTGCTCTTCAGCCGGATCTCCTGCAAGGGCACTTCCAACTCCATCAGCTCTATCACAAGTTGGGCTATCTCGATTTGGCCCTCAAACATTTGCAGATATATCTGCGCTTGGCACGTGAGACGGGCCGTGATCGTGGGGAAAACTATACGAGATACGGAGAGCGAGCCAAGCAGCTGGCACAGGAGCTGCAGCAACGAGAGAGCGCTGTAACGCTCGGCGCGGAAGACAGCCCGCCACGCGAGCGTGCCATTCAGGCCTTCCAAAGAGGGCTGGCCGGCAAGGCCCTTGAGGTGCTGCTGGCATCGGATATATCCGCCTTTGGCAACGAGGGCATGGATCTGGAACTGGAGTTGCTTCTTGGAGTAGGACGGGCGCACGATGTCTATAAGTGGCTAACTCCCGACTTCGAAAAAACGCTGCGCCAGTTGGAGTACCACTGGTTCCGCGTTCGCGCCTTGGCGGCGATCGGCGATTACACACGCGCGGAGGAAGAATGCGATGAAGCGGCCCGCTCGACTGCTCGAACGCCCGACACATCGGAACCCGCTTCCTTGCGGGAGAGCACATCATTCTTGATCGCCAAGCACGTATTAAGCGGGAGTGTTTACGAGGGCGCTACGTTCGGTAACTTGTTTCCACGTATTGACCAGCAAATGGTCCAGAAAGCGATCCAGGACTCTCTGCATCTGCTCAGACAGCAAGCCGATTTGACTGTTCTGCACGGCTTGCTTGCCTTGGAGGAGGGCGAGATTGGTGAAGCGGAATCCGCCTTCCGCGCCGCGCTCGGCCTCCGCAAGGGTCAGTCCGTGGAGGATGGGGACAGCAGCTGGGAATTCAACTCCCGCAACATCGCGCAAGAATGTCTGCGTTGGCTGAAATAACACAAAACGCGCCGGTTAGCGAGGCGTTCCCCAAGCCTCGCTAGCCGGCGCGTTTCTCTTTCGCTGTCCTTAATTCTTTCGCTTCGCGTGGCGATCCTTCCACCAATTACGCCAGGCTTCGGCGGCTTCCGTCCGCGCTTGAGAGTCAGCATCACTGGTGGGGCCGAAGTCTTCCCCGGTCAGCTCGCTTAGGGCCACTCGCGCCGATAGAATCACGTCCATCTCCGGATCGTCCAGTAGTTGTAAGAGATCGGAAATGTGTTCTTTGGCGAGCTTGCGGCCGCAAGCCAACGCCGCGGCGCAACGCACTTCAACGTTATCATCCTGCAATTTGTCGCGCAGTGCCGTCGCCGTCATTTGTGTCAGCCGGCGAGTTAGCGTCTCCCGCGCCTCAAGTTGACGGTCCTCGCTGAGTTTGGGAATCGACTGAGCCAGGGTCTCGATATTGCCGTTGTCCCTCCCTTCGCTCAGGCTCTCCAAGACTCCCTTCTGTTCATCGCCTGTTGCACCCTCTAATCGGTCGTCTGAGTTCGTCGATCCCGAGGACGCAACCTGGAACTCAAGATCGCCGCCAGCGGCGACGAGCTTGACCGCGCCGGACAACTCTTTTTCGGGGCGTTTTGCCCCCGCCACAGCGAGATTTTGGTTCGATCGAGTCGGCGAAACACTCTGTTGCAGATCCAGCCAATTCCGCCACTGCTGGACGGCGCGACCGAGGCCGCGTTTCGAGGCGCCGGCGCTGGGGCCGAAATCCGTTCCCCGACAGATACGGACTAGTGCATTGCGAGCAGCCTGGCGTATGGTCTTATCCGGATCTTGCAACACCTTGATTAAATCCTTTTCCAAGCGCAGTCGGCGCCGAGCGATCACCTGGATGGCGAGAAATCGCTCCAGCGGCGTGCCGTCGCGGACTTTCTTGCAGAGAAGATCGGGATTCCCTTTGACCATCTTCTCGATCAGTTGCTGTAGTTGGGTTTGAAGGAGCAGTCGTTGGGCTTCGGCGGATGTCCATCTCGCGGCGAACTTGCTGTTGGATCAATCGCATCTGCTCTTCTTGCGGTTCGCCGCCCTGCCCGACCTGTAGCGGCATGCCCGGCGGAACGCCTTGGCGGACCATCAAAGGCACTCCGCGTTGGGCATGGATAAGCGGCAACCCTCCATGCAGGGGATGGTGGGGTAGACCTCCCTGGGCATGGAGCGAGCAGTGGAGCAAGCCATCAAAAACCTGCATGCGAATGTGACAGAGAGCGCGAAGGAAACAGAACGAAAGCGTCGGATCGCCCCAGGTCAGATGGTTGGACACATAGATGAGAGCCAGCGGGGTGTTAGTCGCCTGAACCAGGCGAGAGAGCTGGTGGACCAGCCCCAAGAACGGTCATATGAACCCGACGCGATGCGAGGCGACGAGGTTGATAGCATCAATCAGGGCCGGGATCGCTTCCGGTCCCAGGAGGCTCATTTGTTGATCGAACACCTGGCGAAGCGGCGTCATGCGCGGATCGAATTGCTGAGAGACTACAACCGAGATGTACAACTGGAAAAAATGTCGATAGGCGAGTTGCAGCCGCGGATTCATCATTGCCTGAACCAAGATAAGATGCGGCAACTCGAAGGCGATGGCCTGTCCTGCCGGCTGCCCGGCCAGGAGCGGCATTTGCTGTTGGAATGCTTCCTTGAGGGCCAAGCCTTGTTGGCGAACGGCATTTTCCACTGCTTCCAGGGTATCGAGCGGTTTGCGCTCGATCCGCGCCAGCGACAACGCGGCGAGAAGGCGAACCTGTTCGTCGTTGTCCTTGAGCGCGCGAGTCAGGGCCGGCACCGCTGGACGGGCGGCTGTGCCGAACTGACCTAGCACGAGAACGGCCTTGGCCCGTACGCGCGGCTCCTTATGGTCGAGTTCCCGGATCAACGCCGCGATGGCATCGGCGGGAACAGGTCCATACTGCCGCAAGATTAACGGTTCCGCCCATCTGCCTTTGCGGTCGGCTTCCCGCACCTTCTCCAATAGTCCGGGAACGCCCTGCATGGACAAAACCACTAGGGCATTGGCGGCGGCCACTTGCAGATCCATCTTCTTCTCGTGCAGCTTTTCCAGCAGCTCCGGCACCGCCTCCGCTGCGGCTTTGCCGATTTTGCCCAGCACGTTCGCCGCTTGCACTCGGACGCGAATCTCCGCATCGTTCAGTGCCTTGCGCAGCCCGGGGACGGTTTCTTTTGCTTCAGGACCGAATAGCTCCAGAACACGAAGGGCATCCAGACGCACGGTCGTGGAAACGTCGTGCAAGAGTTCGCCCAACGGTTTGAGTGCTTCCGGGCCGATCTGTCCGAGCGCGACGATTGCTTCCTTGCGCACCGCTGTGGAAGGATCGCGCAAGGCTCGCGCCAATGGTCCTGCGGCCGACCGTGCAGCCGTGCCGATCTCGCCAAGGGCGTGGGCCGCCGCAGCCCGCACATTGGCTTCCTTGTCTTTGAGTGTGGCAATCAGGGCCGGCACTGCCTCCGCGGCATCAGGCCCGATTTGCGCCAACACCCGCGCCGCCCGGATACGTCCGCCCGCGTCGCGATCGTTCAACTCATCAATCAGGGCCGAAGTCGAGGGACCACCGATTTGTCCCAGTGCCTTCGCGGCCGCGGCACGGACTTCTGGAGAAGAGTCATGCAGCATCCGAGCCAGTTGGGCTACGGCATCGCGTGCCGCCAAGCCCAGGTTGCCCAATTGTCGGGCGGCACTGTGGCGAGTTTGCGGATCTTTGCTTGAAAGCCGGCTGATGAGATCAGGGAGAGTTGCAGGACGTTTCTCTTCGGCAGCGACAGCTGCCAGCCAGATGGCGGCCAGCGCCGCCCCCAGCACGAAAAGACGGGACATGGGGGATCTCCTTCCACAGCGGAAGCATAAAGTCCTGGGCTGCTCCTGTCATTTGCATCGAATTCTCAACAAAAAGCAAGAAAAAAATAGATATTTTTTCGACTTTTTGGATCATAACCCTGACGAGCGGCTCAATCAGATGTTTCCGAGCCTGAGGCGTGAGCGAAGACATTTCTTTGCTCACGCCTCAGGCTCGGATTCAAGTTAGATGCTTTCCTCCATCGAGCGATTGCTTCACGGGTTTGACTTGCTATCGACACGGTCGAGGCTACATAATACTTACGGTTTCCCCCGCCTCGTGGCTGGGGTCGGATTGATTCGCATCCCGCAAGGAGTTTCCGCACATGGCTGGGCTGCCCCGACGACTTCTCTCCCTTGTTCTTGCCCTCCCCGCCCTGCTGCTGTTGATTTCTCTCGCAGACGCCTGCCCCTTCTGCGGCATGCAGGGGCCGACGCTTACCGGAGAAGTAGCGCAGGCCAAGCTCGTCCTCTACGGAGAATTGACCAACGCCAAGGAACAAGCCAACGGCGACGGCACCACGGACCTCGTTATCGAAACCGTTATCAAGAATGAGCTGGCGGGAAAAAAAGGCGACCCCCTCGCCGCAAATAACAAAATCGTCCGGCTTGATCGCTTCCTGAACCCCCTGGGAGAGACCGGTAAATATCGCTACCTTGTCTACTGCGATTATTTCCGCGGCAAGGTCGATCCCTATCGAACCGTGCCCGTGCTCAAGGACGGCGGTATGGCCAAATATCTTCGCGGCGCCCTGGAACACAAGGACGAGTCGATCGGCAAACGGCTGCGTTTCTTCTTCGATTACCTGGACAATCCTGACCTCGAGATTTCCAACGACGCCTACAAGGAATTCGGCAACGCCGATTACAAAGATTACAAGGACATGGCAAAGGATCTGCCGGCCGAGCGCGTGGCAAAATGGCTCAAAGACGAGAAGACTCCTGCATTTCGTTATGGACTGTACGCTTCGATGCTCGGCCATTGCGGAAAGGAAGAACACGCCAAGTTGCTGCGCGATTTACTCGACGATCCCGCCAAGCGCCTCGGCAGCGGCGTCGATGGGATGCTGGCCGGTTACGTTATGCTCAAGCCCAAGGAAGGCTGGGCATACACGCGCGACATTCTCAAGGATGGTTCGAAAGAATTCATGGTCCGCTATGCGGCACTGCGGGCCGTGCGTTTCCTGTGGGATTCGCGACCGGACCTCATTGCCCAGGCTGACCTGAAAGAAGGCGTGGGTTTCTTGCTCGATCAAAGCGACATCGCCGATCTAGCCATCGACGACCTACGCAAGCGCCAATGCTGGGACTTATCCGATCGCGTGCTGGGCGTGCAGAACAAGAAGACGTACAAGGGCGAACGTCTTGCGGACATTCCAATCATCCATCGGGCGATCCTGCGTTTCGCGCTGGGCTGCCAGGACAGCAAGACCAAAAACAGCGCGGCGGCGAAGGCTTACGTCGATGAGCAGCGCAAGAAAGATGCTCAGATGGTCGCCGACGCCGAAGAGTTGCTGAAACTCGAGCAAATGCCCCCCGCGGCCTCCACACCCGCCAAGTGACCGGGTGCAGGAACAAACCGCCTAGACGCAAAGGACGCAAAGGACAGAAAGAGAGAAGCGAAGATATTGAGGAAGGGTTTCTGACATGGGGGAACGGGTAAATTCTTTGTTTGTTTTCTCTTTCTTTTCTTGGCGTTCTTGGCGCCTTGGCGGTTTCGTCTTTCTTCACGTTGTCTTCTTTACGTCCTCAGCGGCCGCTTGTAGCCTGTGCGGCGCCGGGTTGCGGCAAGCCCCGACCTTCCGGCAAGAGGCCGCTCTGGATACCGCGCGGATTATCATCGTCGGTACGGCCGAGAACCCGAAGCTCAACGAACGTACTACCGATCTGCGCATCGCGGAGGTGCTGCGGTCGGACCCGGCGTTGCGAAACGAGAAGGGCCAAGTCAATCTCATCAAGGTCGAGCAATATCTTCCTGTAACCGATCCGAAAAATCCACCTCGCTATCTCGTCTTCTGCGACATCTACAAGGGCAAATTTGACCCGTTTCGCGGCGTTCCGCTTAAAAGCCCCGACTCCTTGGCCTATGTCCGGAAGGTGCTGAAACTCGATCCGAAGGATCAGACCAACAATCTGTTGTTCTTCTTCCGGTATCTGGACAATCCCGATCCGGAAATTTCGCGCGATGCCTTTTTGGAGTTCGCCAAGGCAACCGACCAGGAGATTGCGAATGTAGCGCGTCGACTCGACGCCGCGAAATTACGGACCTGGCTTCGGGCGCGAGAAACTCCGGCCGAACGGCTGAGCGTCTACGCACTACTGCTCGGCGCTTGCGGCACGGATGAAGATGCGCGATTCCTGAAATCGATGCTCGATGAAGCGAACGAACGCACCGTTAACTCCTATGATGGTTTTCTCGCGGGTTACATTCACCTACGGCCGCGCGAGGGATGGGAACTAGCCCAGTCACTACTCCGCGACAGCCGCAAGCCGATGCTGATCCGCTTGGCCGTGGCGCGCACGGTTAGCTTCTTTCATGGTGCGCAACCAAGGGAGAGCGCCGAGAACGTGCTGAAATGCCTGGATGCGATGATTTCCCAGGGCGAGTTAGCCGACATCGCTATCGAGGACATGCGCCGCTGGAGCATCCGCACTCGCACCCGTGACATCCTTGGATTGTACGGCAAAAAAGGCTTCGACGCTCCGCTCATGCGGCGGACCATCGTTCGCTACGCTCTCAGCTGTAAGGATGACCCTGCTGCCCATAGCTTCGTCGAGGAGCGCCGGCGCGAGGATGCCGAACTGGTCAAAGGCGTCGAGGAAGAGCTTCGTTTCGAGAAGTAGTCCTTCGTTCTTTTCTCAATTTGATCTTCATACCCCTGGATATGCACTTGACGCTGTTCATGTGCAAGATATACTTTGTAACACAAAGCTATTTGTACTGAAAACAATCTTGTCGGCTATGAACACGGAAGGCTTGTTGCCCCGGAGGAAGTGTTATGAAACGATTATGGGTGCCCCGAGACTTACGAATCGCACCGCGTTTGGATCCAACGCGGAAAACATCTCCCGTACAGCCGCGCTTCGCTCTGCTCATTAATCCCTTCTATCCCAAAGATCCGCACGCCAGTTTTGGCAAGCATGTGCTAACCCCGACCTTGGCCTTGACCAGCATCGCGGGCGCAACACCGCCAGAGTGGGAGGTCCGCTATTGGGACGAGAATTTGTTGCAAGGCCCGCCGCCGTGCGAGCCGTTCCCTCAAGTCGTCGGCATCACTGTCCACTTGACGTTCGCTCGCCGCGCTTATGCCCTCGCGGAGTGGTATCGCCACCGGGGGGCTAAGATCGTCCTCGGCGGACTTCACGTGCTGTCGTGCCCGGACGAGGCGGCACCGCACGCGGACGCCCTGGCAATCGGCGAGGGAGTCCATTTGTGGCCACAGATTCTCCGCGATGTCGAAGCCGGTACGCTGCAAGCCGTCTACCACGGCAACTATCGCCGGCCCTACCGCGACGATCCGTCGCCGCGCCGCGACTTGCTGCCGAGGCGCGGTTTTCTAACTCCAACCAGTCTCATCGCCACGCGCGGCTGTCATAATCGCTGCGGTTTCTGCTATCTTTCGACCGAGGGTTTACACATGCCCTACCTGGTGCGTGATGTCGAGCAGATCGTTGATGAGTTCCAGGCGGGCGGACAACCCTACGGCGTCTTCATCGACAACAACCTGGGATCGCGGCCGGACTACCTGCGACAGCTCTGCCGCGCTTTGCGGCCTTTGGAAAAAATCTGGAGCGCGGCCGTAACCCTGGATGTCACCGATGATCCCTCGCTCGTACGCGAGATGGCCTTGGCAGGCTGCACCGGTGTCTTTATCGGCTTTGAATCGCTGCAAGACGCTAACTTGACTGATGCCCGAAAGAAGTGCCCGCGCGGTGAAGATTATGCCCGGCGTGTTGAAATGCTTCATGAAAATGGCATCCAGGTTAACGGAAGTTTCGTTCTCGGCTTCGACCACGACCGCCCCGACGTGTTCGAGAAGACCGCGACGTGGATCGAGCAGACGCGCCTGGAGTGCGCCACCTTCCACATCCTCACACCCTATCCCGGCACGCCGCTCTTCCGGCAAATGGATGCGGAAGGGCGGTTGCTGCACAAAGATTGGGACCTGTACGACACTGCTCACGTCGTGTTTTGGCCTCGACACATGACGCCGGAGCAGTTGGCGGAGGGGTACGCCTGGTGTTACCGGCGGCTTTTCTCCCATGCGTCGATCTGGCGACGACGCCCGCGCGATTGGCGGGCCGTACCGCCGTATCTGGCGATGTCGTATCTGTACAAACGGGCCAATTGGTTATGGCCGCTGCTCATCCGTGCCAATCTGACAGGACCTATCTGGCGACCGCTTATCGAGTGGTCGCGCCGCCGTCACGTGCGCTTTCGCCGCCGACTGGACGCCGGTCCCTGTCCGGATAAAGCCCTTGCAGGCATGGTTGTCGCTTCAGGGGTATAATGCGGGAAAGTTGCTCCGCGACCTTCTCGGAACGCTGACATGCGCTTGCCAACTGGATTATTGCTGATCCTTCTGCTGGCCCTGCTCGCTGGCCTAATCCTGTCAGTTCTTCCCTCGACGAAAGCGGCATTGTTGGATGGGTATGTACGCGATGAAAATGGCCCGGTCGCCAGCGCCCGCGTGCGAATCAAAGGTGGTTCTTTAACAACACGAACGGATGCTCACGGTCGTTTTCAATTTCCCCGTCGCGTTTCCGGGCAAAGGGTGACAGCCTGGAAGGAAGGCTACTTCATCGGCGGATCGTGGCTGAGTTCCTCACCGGTTATTCTGCTATCGCGCTTGCCTGGCGAGGACAATGCTGATTATGAATGGATCGATCCCGCTCCCAACGGGAACGCGATCCACAATTGTGCCAATTGCCACGCGGAGATTTACCGTGAATGGTCTCGCAGCGGCCACGCGCATTCGGTCGACGGCAAGCGCTTCCGAAATCTCTACGAGGGGACGGATTGGCACGGTAAGCCCAACATCGGCTGGGGGCTTCTCACACAATATCCCGACGGCGCCGGCGTCTGCGCCTCGTGCCACGCCCCGACTGCCAGAGCTTACGACCTCCGGCAGGTGCGGGGCATCGCGGCGCGAGGCGTCCATTGTGATTACTGCCATAAAATCGAGGGGATCGCCGATGGTCCGATTGGCTTGTCGCATGGCCGGTTCAACTTGCGGCTGTTGCGGCCGTCCGAGGGTCAGCTTTTTTTCGGTGTCCTAGACGACGTGGACCGCGGCGAGGATACCTATTCGCCACTGTACAGGGAGAGCCGCTACTGCGCCTCGTGTCATGAAGGCGTTGTTTTCGGCGTTCACGTCTATAGCACATTTTCCGAGTGGCAAGCCAGTCCCGCCGTGCGGCAGGGCAAGCAATGCCAGGATTGCCACATGAAGCCGACCGGCCACATGACCAATATGGCACCGGGTCACGGCGGCATCGATCGCGATCCCTCCACCTTGGCGAATCATCGTTTTTTTGACGGGAGCCAAGCGGCGATGCTTCGCCGTGCCGTCAAAGCATCGGGAGCCTTCGAGCACCGGCCAGACAGCATACGGGCGCGGGTAAAGGTGTGGTCTGAGGGCGTTGGCCATCGGCTGCCTACGGGCTTCGTTGATCGGAACCTTGTGCTGGTCCTTGAGGGCCAGAGTTCCAATGGACAGTTCCTCTCGCCGCAATCAGGACCCCGTTTGCCGGACTTGTCAGGTGACAAATTGGCGGGCCAGCCCGGTCGTTTGTACGCCCGAGTGCTCCGCGATTTCGACGGTCGCAGTCCCGTACCATTCTGGCTCGCTACTCCCGATCCGCCTCCCGATATGCGGCTTGTTCCGGGACAGATTGACGAAATGAGCTTCGACTACCCCGTCACGCTGAAGCACTTGCGTTTGCGCGTCCTCTATCGCCGCTTTTGGCCGGACGTTGCAAGGAGCAAGAATTGGCCGGACGATGAGGTAGTCGTGTTGGAGCAAACCTTTTCGCCCGCGCCGCGATGAACGTGCTTGTCGCTATTCCTCATCCATTCGTTGTCATCGATGCGACGTGTACGAAAATTAGCTCTCTTACTGTCTCGGAACGAGACAGGAGTTTCAGTTCGTGTATGTTCCCAACCGATAAAAACAGAGTTCGACTTGTCCTAAATCGTCTTAAGTGATTTGTTTATAGGTGTTTGCGGATTACCAAAAGTCGAGTAGCTCCATTCCGTTTGCCTGGCATGGAATATGCAGACTAAACCAAGATAGATGGTTAGAAGGATTACGACGAAGACAACACGGAAGCGGCTGAGGCAACGGAACCCCTGAGAAAGAGATGGCATCAACGATGAGCCTGAACACACACTATCAGATTCTGATCCACCGGGGGCGGAAGGCAGGTCTGACGACCCGCGAGCTGTACTCCGCCATGGCTGGTCGGCCGGTCGAGGGTGGGGATGATTTGCTTGGACGGACGGATTGCAACGGCTATGTACCGAGCATCAGTCCGCAAGGGCAGCGCATTTATCGCCCGCTTGGCAGCAAACGTCCCTGAAAGAGCAAGCAAGCGAGAGAGCTGAAAAACTGAAGTCTGGGACTTACGGGTCGGTGGTTCTTTCCTCAAGAGGAAAGGATCATCGACCCGTGGGTTTTTTGGAGTCGTTCATCCAAAAAAGCTCGCTCTTAAATGGGGCGGAGAGGACTTGAACCTCCGACCTCATGGTCCCAAACCATGCGAAATAATAAAAAAACTCTCATTTTTTGAGGGTCGGTACACTCAAGTGCTTACCATAGCCCTCCTGTCTGCAGCACCGCCTGCAATCGCCGAAAGATCGCCCGCCCAAACCCCGGAGCGACCCGCACTCTGCCAGGGATCATGATGGTTCCCTCCTTCTGGACGGATTAGACCACGGCCGGCAATGACGCGATCCGCCGGACGAAGACGCATTTGACCTACACCATCTACACCTACCTACACCTGACTTGTCCCAAAAAAGCGTCCCCCGCCCTGGGCGGGAAGCGCACCTCCGCGTCAACCGGCGCGCCTCCAACCCGGTTGAACCGTCCAGACCATCTTCCCGAAGCAGACGCTTCGAACCTTCGGCGACGTTTGAGCTAAATTGCTTGATGAAACAAGCCATGCCGGCCTTTTTTGATACTGCCGCAAGAGAAAACCGACCCACTCCAGGCGATAGCGTCGAGGCTGTTCCTTCCCTTGCTTGCATTCCCCCCACAATAACCCAGGAAAAAGCGGACAAGGGAAAGGCCACTTGGACAAATCAATTTGCTCAATTTGTGGCTCGACTGAGAGGAACAAGTAGTTACATAAATGGCGCGGTCAGTCTGCTTCACCGACCTTGCGGTTTCCGGCAGAATGGTAAACGACCGGTGTGAGCCGGCTAATGGATTGACTAAGGGATGAGACAGGAGCGAACGAAACGGATCGACCGAGTTACTCGAGTGAACCGTTGTGCTCCTCTGCAAGGCTCGACGCCAGGAGAGCGCCGTTACTGGGAACGTGCGCGGCGGCAACGCCGTGGCGGTCCACCCGCGGCTCGGTCAGAACGACCGGCTCCTTCATACGCGGATCGTTGAACCACTGGATGACGTAATAGAAGACCGGCGTGAGGAAGATGCCGAAGAGTGTCACGCCAAGCATGCCGGCGAATACCGCTGTTCCCAGCAGGCGACGCATTTCCGACCCGGCACCCTCAGCGATGACGAGCGGCACGACGCCGAGGATGAAGGCGAACGAGGTCATGATGATCGGGCGCAGACGCAGCTTGCACGCCGCCAGAGTGGAATGGAGACGGTCCACGCCGGACTCACGCTGCGCCTTGGCGAACTCGACGATTAAGATCGCATTCTTGCACGCCAAGCCGATCAGCACGACGAAACCTACCTGCGTGAAGATGTTGATGTCCATGTGCGCCAGCAGCACGCCGGTTATTGAGCACAAGAGGCACATGGGCACCACTAGAATGACGGCCAACGGCAGCGACGTGCTTTCGTACTGGGCGGCCAGCACCAAAAACACCAGCACCACCGCGAGCAGGAAAACGAGCATGGCCGTGTTTCCCGTCTGCAACTGGAGTAGCGCCAGCTCCGTCCATTCGTGGCGCATGGCACGCGGCAAGTCTTGTTGGGCGACTTCCTCCATTAGCTCGATGGCCTGCCCGGAACTGATGCCGCCCGCCGGTGAGCCGTTGATGGCGGCCGAGGGATACATGTTATAGCGCATGATGAGGACCGGTCCGGGTTCCTGACGTACCTTGAGGAGCGAAGACAACGGCACCATTTTGCCGTATAAGCTCGGCACCTTGATCTGCTTGAGATCGTCGATCTGGGAGCGATAGCCGGCTGCAGCCTGGACATTGACTTGCCAGGTTCGACCGAATCGATTGAAGTCGTTAACGTACAGCGAGCCGAGGTAAACCTGCAGGGTATTGAAGACCTCGCTCATCATCACGCCGCGCGTCTTGACCTGCGTGCGATCGATGTCCAGGTACAGCCACGGCGTATTGGCCCGGAAGCTGGTGTACAACCCTTGCAGGCCAGGCGTTTTCTCGCCCAGCTCAATCCGCTGCTCGGCAACGTTCTGCAAGGTATCCAGGCCGGAGTCGCCGCGGTCCTCGATGATGATCTTGAATCCGCCGGCTGTGCCCAGCCCGTCGATGGGCGGGGCGCCGAAGACGTTGATCTGCGCATCGCTGATCTCCTTCTGCAAGGCCGACTGCAAGCGGGCCGCGATGGCGTCGCCCGTCAGATCGTCGGAGAGGCGTTCGTGGAAATCCTTGAGCATTACGTACATGGCACCGAAATTCGGCGCGTTGGCGTTCAACAGGATTGACTGACCAGCTATGGCGACCGTGTGGTTGACTCCGGGCGTCTCCTTGGCGATCTCCTCGATTCGGCGAACCACCTGCTGCGTCCGGAGGGACGAGGCCGAATCGGGCAGCTGGACGTTGACCAGCAAATAGCCTTTATCCTGCGTGGGGATGAATCCCTTGGGCGTGTGGACGAAGCCGAGGTAGGTCAGACCAAGTAGTCCCCCATAAACGAGCAACACGACGATGCTGACGCGCAGCAGCATGCCGACCATGCGCGTATAGATGCTGGTGGCGACATAGAAGGCGTCGTTGAATTTGCGGAACGACCAACCCAGGATGCGGTTCAGAGGGCCGCCCACAATCCATCCACCCACCGCGCCCACGATGATCCACAACCCCATAGCGGTCCCGAATAACGCGGGCCGGAGAGTATCCGCGTAATTGGCCGGCAGTTGGTCCACGCCCTGCCCCAGCCAGTTTTCCAACCAGGACGAAAGATACCAGGCACAGACGAAGGAGCCGGCCAAGAGGAACGCCACGCGCGGCAGCGGCGGCGCGTGTTGCTTGTTGCGCGGCCGTAACAGAAGAGCCGTCAACGCCGGGCTGAGCGTCAGCGAGTTGAACGCCGAGATGAGCGTCGAAATGGCGATGGTTAGCGCGAATTGCCGGTAAAACTGCCCGGTGATACCAGAGATGAAAGCGCACGGCACGAACACGGCGGACAGCACCAGGCCAATCGCGATGACGGGGCCGGAGACCTGCTCCATCGCCTTGATGGTCGCCTCGCGCGGTGCCAGGCCGTGTTCGATGTGATGCTCCACCGCCTCTACCACCACTATCGCATCATCCACCACGATGCCGATCGCCAACACCAGGCCGAATAAAGTCAGTGTGTTCAGGCTGAACCCAATGGCGATCATGGCGGCGAAGGTACCGATAATGGCGACGGGCACGGCGACCAGCGGAATGATGGCGGAGCGCCAGTTTTGCAGAAACAGCAGCACCACTACGGCAACCAAGATCACTGCGTCCCGCAGCGTCTTGAACACCTCCTTGATCGATTCGTTGATGAAAGGCGTGGTGTCGTAGACGATGGCGTAATCCAGTCCCTCGGGGAAGCGGGCTTTCAACTCCTCCATCTTGTTTTTAACTTCGGTGGCGACATCGAGCGCGTTGGAGCCGGGCAACTGGTAGATGGATAGGGCCACCGAGGGCTTGCCGTCGAGCGTACACGTTTGGTCGTAGCCGAGCGCGCCGAGTTCGATATCGGCCACGTCTTTGAGGCGGATGAGCCGGCCATCGCCGTCATCGCGGAGGATGATGTTGGCGAACTGATCGGGGTCCATCAGTCGGCCCATGGTACTCATCGTGTATTGGAACACCTGGCCGCGCGAGACGGGTTCCTGGCCGATCTGGCCGGCGGCCACCTGCGTATTTTGTTCGGTGATGGCCTGGGTGACGACTGAGGCGGACAGGTTGCGCGTGGCCATGCGCTGCGGATCGAGCCAGACACGCATGCTGTAATCGCGCTGTCCGAGGTAGGAGATGTCGCCGACTCCAGGCAAGCGCGACAGCTCGTCTTTGAGCTGGATGGTGGCGTAGTTGCTGAGGTAAAGGTTATCGCGTCGGCCGTCCGGCGAGAACAGATTGACGATCATGAGGACGCTGGGCGACTTCTTCTTGGTCGTAACGCCGCGGCGCTTGACGAGGTCGGGCAAAATCGGTTGGGCCAACGCGACGCGGTTTTCCACCAGCACCTGCGCCATGTTCAGATCGACGCCGTGCTTGAAGGTCACCGTCAGCGAATAATTACCGTCGTTTGTACATTGCGAGGACATGTACATCATGTTTTCGACGCCGTTGACCTGTTGCTCGATCGGCGCGGCCACGGTATCGGCGACCACTCGTGCGTTGGCGCCGGGATAGACGGCGGACACCTCCACCGTCGGCGGCGTGATCTCGGGGTACTGGGCGATCGGCAGTTTCCAAACGGCGATGAATCCGCCCAGGGTGATGACGATGGACAGCACCGAGGCGGCGATGGGCCGGTAGATGAAGAACTTCGAGAACACGGCAACTCCTCACTTCTGCACGTGCTGGGGGCCGGTCTGGAGATCGTGCCCCCGCGCGGGGGAGTGGGCGGGGGTTGTGCCAACTCCGTTTGCCTTCGGGGCGGGCAGGGCAGGCAGTACTCGGGAACGAGAGCGGACGGTCAGCGCCCGCAAGAAACCGGGGCGGAGGATCGCGAGCAAGGTCGAACCGATCAGTCGCATGGCACGCGAGGCGAACAAACGCGACTCGCCAAGGCTGTCGACGGTCACGAAGAACACCGGGGTCAGGAAGATGCCGAACAGGGTCACCCCTACCATGCCGCTGAAAACGGCCGTGCCCAGGGTGCGGCGCATCTCAAAGCCGGCCCCATGCGAGATCATCAGGGGCAACACGCCGAGGATGAAGGCGAGAGAGGTCATGATGATCGGCCGCAAACGCAGTTTGCACGCCTCCAGGGCGGCTTGCCGGCGCGGCACTCCGGCGGCCCGCTGTACCTTGGCGAACTCGACAATCAGGATGGCATTTTTGCTGGCCAGTCCGACCAGCACGACGAAACCGATCCGCGTGAAGATGTTGATGTCCATGCTCGCGATCTGGACGCCAACGATGGCGCTGAGCAGGCACATGGGCACGACCAGGATGACGGCCAAAGGCAGCGACCAGTTTTCATACTGGAAGGCCAGCACCAGGAACACCATCAGCACGGCGAAGACGAAAATCTTGGTCGCGTCGTCGCCGGACTTGACTTCGAGATAGGACATGTCGGTCCATTCGTAGGCCATGCCGCGTGGGAACTCCTCGTTCGCCAGTTTCTGCATGATGGCGATGGCATCGAAGGAACTCATGCCGGGCGGCGCACCGCCGTTGATAGCGGCCGCCGGATACATGTTATAGCGCGACAGGACCAGCGGGCCGTTTTTCTCGCGCACACTGGCCAGCGAGCCGAGCGGGACCATTCCGCCCATGCGGTTGCGGACCTTCAGACGCGGCAGGTCTTCGGGCTGATCGCGGAACGGAGAGTCCGCCTGGACGATGACCTGCCAGGTCCGGCCAAACAGGTTGAAGTCGTTGACGTAGAGCGAACCTTGATAGATCGCAAGCGTGTCGGCGAAATCAACGAGGCGGACGCCCTTGGCCATACATTCGTGCAAGTCCGGCTCGATGAAAAGCTGCGGCACGTTGGCCCGGAACGCCGAGAATACGCCGACAAGTCCCGCTCCTCCCGCGTCGACGGGTGTGTTGGCGCGTCGGCACAAGTTCTCGGTTTGCTTCTGCAATTCCTGGAGTCCGAGGTCGCCGCGGTCTTCGATCATGAAAGCGAATCCACCCGCCCGCCCGGCCCCACGCACGGGAGGGGGAGGGAAGACGGCTATTTGCGCATCCGGGATTTCTTTTTCAAACTGCATCCGCAGCCTGCCGGCAATGGCCTCGGCGGACAAGTCGGGAGTCCGGCGTTGCTCGTAATCCTTGAGGTTGACGAACATCGTGCCGAAGTTGGAACCGTTCGCGCTGAGCACGAACGATTGACCGCGAATGGCGGCGGCGTGGCGGATGCCCGGCGTGTGAAGGGCGATGTCTTGCAGTTTGTGCATCACCGCATCGGTGCGCTCGCTCGACGCCGAGTCGGGCAGTTGCACATTGACGAACAGATAGCCCATGTCCTGCGAAGGAATGAAGCCCTTGGGCGTCTCGCTGTACTTCTGGAACGTCAAGACGAGCAATCCCGCGTAAACGATGAGCATCACGACACTGACGCGCAGCATCACGCCGACCGTTCGCGTATAAACGCGCGTCGCCAGCCGGAAGGCGACATTGAACGTGCGGATCACCAGCCAGCCGAAAGTCGCTCCCGCCAAAACTGCCAGCGCAGCGGCGAGCCAGGGCAAAACCGATTGCAGCCTCGCTGCCATGGTGGGCGAAAGATAACCGGCTCCATGTTCCAGCCATCTCGTCAGCCAATTCGTGACGAATTGCCAGCCCACCCAGCCGCCGCCCAACATGAAGACCAATCTCGGCAAGAGCGGTATGGCTTTCCCGTGGTGGGGCCGCAGCAGGAGCGCGGTGAGGGCCGGGCTGAGGGTCAGCGAGTTGAACGCCGAGATCAAGGTGGAGACGGCGATGGTCATGGCGAACTGGCGAAAGAAATGGCCGGTGATGCCGGAGACGAAGGCGCACGGCACGAACACAGCGCTAAGGACCAGGCCGACGGCGATTACCGGCCCGGAGACCTGCTCCATCGCCTTGATCGTTGCCTCGCGCGGCGCCAGGCCGTGTTCGATGTGATGCTCTACCGCCTCCACCACCACAATCGCATCATCCACCACGATGCCGATGGCCAGCACCATGCCGAATAGCGTCAGGTTGTTCAGGCTGAAGCCCAGAGCGAGCATGACGGCGAAGGTGCCGATAATGGCCACGGGCACGGCGACCAGCGGAATGAGGGCCGAGCGCCAGTTTTGCAAGAACAACAGCACCACCACCGCGACGAGGATCACCGCGTCGCGCAGTGTCTTAAACACCTCCTTGATCGATTCGCTGGTGTACGGCGTTGTATCGAAAGCGATTTCCCAATGCACCCCTTCGGGAAAGTTCGTTTCCAGCTGGCGCATCCGCGCCACGACGCGGTCGTGCGTGTCGAGGGCGTTGGCGTCGGGCATCTGGAAGACGGCCAGGAAAACGGAGTCCGTGCCATCGAGCGTGACGCTGATATCTTCGTTCTTGGCGCTCAATTCCACGCGGGCCACGTCCTTGAGGCGGAGGACTCGCCCGTCCGGTGTGGTGCGAAGGATGATGTTCTCGAACTGCTCGACCTCGCTCAATCGGCCGAGCACGTCCAGCGTGACCTGCTCTTGCTGCCCGCTCTGGATGGGCTGCTGGCCGATGGAGCCGGTGGCCACCGAAGTGCTTTGCTCGCGGAGGGCCGCCGCGACGTCCGAGGCGTTGAGGGAGCGCGCCGCCAGGCGATCGGGATCCACCCAGATACGCATGCTGTAGTCGCGCTGACCGAACAAGAGGACGTCGCTGACGCCTTCAATGCGAAGCAGTTCGTCGCGCAGCTGGAGCAAGGCATAGTTGCTCAGGTAAAGCTGATCGAACCGATGGTCTGGCGAGGTCAGCGACATGCCCATGAGGATGTCGGGCGATTGCTTCCGCGTGGTGACGCCGGTCTGCTTGATGACGGTCGGCAGCATGGGCAGGGCCAGGTTGACGCGGTTCTCCACGAGGACTTGCGCCATGTTCACATCGATTCCGTGCTCGAAGGTCACGTTCAACGTATATGAGCCATCGTTGGTGCAATACGAGGACATGTACATCATGCCCTCGACGCCGTTGACCTGCTGTTCGATGGGCGCGGCGATCGACTCGGCGACGTCCTTGGCGCTGGCGCCGGGATACTGGCAGCGGACGGACACCGAGGGCGGCGAGATTTGCGGAAACTGGGCCAGCGGCAAATTAAAGGCCGCAATGCCCCCGGCCAGGGTGATGAAAATGGACAACACCGAGGCGAAGATTGGCCGGTCGATGAAGAAGCGCGAGATCACAATCGGTTCTCCCGAAGAGGAAGCGCGGACCCGTCGCTCGGTCAATGTCCCTTCGTCTTCGACCGATGTTCCTCCTCGCGCCCCGGCGCGGGAGCATCGGGTTGCGTGCGGAGGACCGGCATCGACCCATTGCCCGCCGTGTCGGATTTGGTGGGATCCGCCACAGTTCGCGCGGGAGCGGCCATCGGCATCGGTACGTCCTTAAGCTTGACTTGACTGTCCGGCCGGATACGCTGCAACCCGCTGACGACAACCTTTTCCGTGTCCGCCAAACCATCCTTGATGACGCGCAAGCCGTCTTGCAGTCGGCCAAGTTTTACTTTGCGATACTCCACTTTCCCCTCATGAGCGGCGCTGTTCTCGTCCTTGACGACGTAGACGTACTTCTGGCCTTGATCGGTGACCAGGGCTTTCTCGGCGATGAGGCGGGCCTTCTGCGGCTGGCCGATCGGCAGGCGGACGCGCACGAACATGCCGGGCACAAGCAATTCCTTGGGGTTCTCGAAAGCCCCTCGGACCCGCAAGGTGCCGGTGCTGACATCCACGAAGTTGTCCGTGAAATCGATATACCCTTTGTGCGGCCGGTCTTCCTCATCGGCCAGGCCCATCTCTACTTCCACGCCGGTGGCTTCCTTAGGAATAACGCCCGTTTCCATGAGATGCAGAATGCGCGTCAGTGTTCGCTCATCCACGTCAAAATAGGCCTTGATGGGATTGGAGTCGCCGATGCTGGTCAACACCGTGTCGTCGGCCCGGACCAGGTTCCCCGGATCGATGGCGACCTTGCTGATCCGTCCGCTGATCGGCGCGAGAACTCTGCAATAATCCATGTTGACCTGGGCGATCTTGAGATCGGCGCGGGCCACTTTCACCTCGGCCTCCGCCACGGCGTGGACGCCGCGGAACTTATCGTATTCCTCGCGGGTAATGGCCTGGTAGCCGGAAGTCGCTGCCAACATCTTGGCGCGGTTCCAGTCCCTCTCGGCCTGCTGAAACGCGGCTTCCGCCTTCAGCACGGCGGCCTTGGCCCTGGCCAATTGGGCTTCGTACAGGAGCGGGTCAATCTCAAACAGTAGGTCGCCCTTTTGCACCAAGCCGCCTTCCTTGAAGAATTTCCCGGAGCCTTTCACCTTCTCTCTTTCGGGCGGAGCTTTGACGAGATAGCCGGTGACGCGAGCGCAAACCTGGATGGTTTCTTTCGCTTCCAGGCGTCCCGCGAATTCCTCGTAATCTCCGATCTCCTTGCTGACCGGCAGACTGACCTCGACTTCCGGCGCCCCTTTTGGTCCTCCCATCGCTACCTTGTGTTGTTCGCACCCGCCCGGTGCCAGACACACCAAAAGCCCGCCGACCAACCAACCCCTTGCCAGTGTATGTCTCATGTGGCCCCCTCCTCTACACTCCCTCAGCTGGGTGCGTAAGCCCCCCAGTTTACACTTGGGGAGCGTACACACCCAGCTCAGTTGTTTTCTGTCAACTCTACGGTTTCATCCCTGCGCCACCGCGGCGCTGACGCTCCGAATCGCTAAGGATGCCGTTAAAGGCAATGTCCAGAATGTCTCGCGCCTGCGCCTCGACGGAGTGGCGCTGGTCCGTGAAATAGTTGGTGAACATCGTGCCGTAAAGGAGATTGCTGATCACGTCGGAGATGCGCTCCACCGGCACATTACGGATACGGCCGGCGGCGATCAGTGAGCGGTACAACTCGCGCCAGCGCACCGAGTTGGCCTCGCGATGCTCGAAATAGGTCGGCTTCTTGCGATCCTTGAATTGAGCACGTTCCTGCATGAGCAGCTCGACGTATTCGGGGTGTTCAGCGAAGAACGTCAAAAAGGCCCGCACGGCGATGGCGATACGGTCCAGCGGCTCCTCAATCCCCTCGATGCTGGCATCGACGCACTGCCGCATCTGCCGCATGACGCGGTCAGCCGCCGCCAGGAACAGGTCGCGTTTGCTGCGAAAGTAACGGTACAGCGTACCTTTGCCCACCCGGAGCTTTTCGGCCAAGAGTTGCGTGTCGGTATCGGAATAGCCATGCTCGGCGAACAATTGCACGGCCGCATCGAGAATCTGCTCTTGGCGTCGGGCCCATCGTGCTGTATCGGGTGATCGTCGCGGTTTACGGGTCGCCGTATCACTCATGCATATTTCTCCGTGCGCGGGAGCTGGTCCGATCAGTTCGTGGAGGGCAGCGAATAGAACTGACTGGTCAGTCTGATTACTCAGTGATAAGCAAGTTGTAAAACCTTGTCAAGCGAGAAACGCCCCTTCTAAGTACCTTCTCACCGGCTTGTCGTTCTCCTCAAGTGGGACAATGGCCAACTCAGGACCGAATCAGGTTGAACGTCTGGTGACGGCGCTACCAACAGGTCTGTGGCCGATTCAACGACACTTGCTCTGTTCCCCAGAGATCCGGTTAGCTCCTCAGTAGGAGTCCTGAACTCCCTACCGTCCACGCTATTGCTACCCCTAAACTCAGCAAGGGTTCTCAATTTCTGAACGGACTTGGCCAGACCTACTCAATCGAACGGAGGTGCAGCATGACCAGTCTTTTCAACTTGACGGGAAAAACGGCGCTGGTTACCAGCGCCAACGGAGGCATCGGCCTTAGTATTGCCCGTGGCCTGGTGCAAGCCGGTGCCCAGGTTGCCATCATCGCACGCAACACCGATAAATCGCACACTGCTCTACGGGCTGATGAAGCGGCTCGGAGAGAAACACATCACGAATACCAGTCGGCGCGCGTCATCGGTAGACCGCTGACGCCGCGATCCGGCTTGACCAACAGTGTCTGATAGAGGTTAAGACGCGCCGCGCGGAAACCATCTGCCGCGCCGGCCATGTACACACGCCAGATGCGATAGGTTGTCTCGTTGGTCAGCTGACGTGCCTCGCCCGCGCGTGCCTCCAAACGCCGCACCCAATTCTGTAGCGTCAGAATGTAATGCTCGCGTAGGCTTTCCACGTCCCGCACCTCCAACCGCGCCTGCTCCGCCGCTTGGAGAGTCGTGTGGATCGGTTTAAGCTCGCCATCGGGGAAGACATAGCGCTGCGAGAACGCCTGGTTACGCGGCTTACCTTCCCAACCACTTTGGGAGATACCGTGATTGAGAAAAACGCCGCCCGGCCGTAGCAGCGTATACGCTTTCTGAAAATAGAGCGGCAGCATCTCGCCGCCGATTTGCTCAAACATACCGACACTGACGAGCTTGTCGAATGTGCCCGACACCTCGCGGTAATCCTGAAACTCCACGCGGCAACGATCCTGCAAGCCGGCCTGACGAATGCGCTCCTGGGCCAGGTCGACTTGCTTGCGGCTCACTGTGATGCCCAGAGCGTGGACGCCGTACTGCTGCGCCGCATAAATGACCAGCCCACCCCAGCCGCAGCCAATATCGAGCAGACGGTCTCCGGGCACCAGCCGTAATTTGCGACAGATGTAATCCAGTTTGCGTTCCTGAGCGCGGTCGATGTCGTCGCTGGGGTCGGCGAAATAGGCACAGGTGTAGATCATGCGTCGATCGAGCCAGAGCTGATAGAAGTCGTTTGAAACGTCGTAATGGTAGCTGACAGCCTGGCGATCGCGCTCCAGCGAATGGACGGCGCCAGACAAACGAGCGGCCAACCGTCCGGTACGTGGCCTTGAGCCGCCTGGTAGGTCGAAGAGACGCTTTAACCAACGCAGCTTCTGCCCCAGTCCTATACCAGAGCACAATGCGTAAAGATAGCCGGTCAAGTTGAAAAACGCGTGAATGTCCCCCTCGATGTCGATGTCGTCGTAGATGTAGGCTTCGCCGAGCGTGTAGGGACGGGGCGGCCAGAACATCTTGCGAATCGAGCCAGGATGCTGCAAGACCAGAGTGAAGCGAGTTGGCTGGCCAGCGTCCGGCTCCCAGACCGTCCCTTCCCAGCCGCGGACGGCGAAGTCGCGCGAGCCGTATCCGGCCAGCACCTCCGCAAGAAAATCGAAGCTAGCCAGGACGGCAGGATCATTACTGGTCACAGCGGATATCGACATGGCAGCAACCCATCGTTAGAAAACTCGTCCCTGCTTCCGAAGTGCAATCAATCCTCAATCTTTGACAACAGAGTTGGGAATGACAAGGGTTCAATTTCATAATCCCTGAACATGGGCGAACCTCCTTTCGGTTCTGCTAAATGGAAGTGGTTCCGGAATGTGCCGTGGCCCTGTTCGGTCGCATCTTGGCGTGCCGGGCGGGTGCGCGAATTCCCGCCTCAATGAACGCAAAAGTTGTCGGCGACTCCCCGTGCTCCGGGCGGGCGGGGTCGTCCTGGCATCCGATGAGACCATTGCCTGCTTAAAACGTAGCCTTGGAGATATTCCTGCACTGCTTGCTTGTTATCGCTGGCTCCGGAAAGGAGCACTAAGAAGTTACAGCTCAGCCGCTATGGTTCGCATGATTCCTTACTAGCTCAGTCGATAATACCACGGGTGAATCCCAGGGATCCGCGCTTCGAGTGCGCTGTCCCGGATGGCAGAGTGATCGACGAGCGAGGTACTCGCCCCGGCGCTCGACGGTCTCACCATAATCACCGTTGCATCAGATGGGCAGCCCCGCCTGCTCGCGGGCTGCTCGGCAGAGCGCCTTGCCAACCTCGAACTGGCGACAGACACCGGGGCGATCAGAGTAAATGGAGCAACCACAGCGAAGACCCACTTTGCCCTCTAGCGCCACACAAGCCGGTCGGCCTCCCGCCCCGGCATGGGACCGGCAGCCGAGGTAAAAATCACTGAGCGCGTCCTGCACGACCGTTAGACCCGGACGTCGAAGGCGCTTGGCCTCCCGACGGTCGAGGTAGACATAGGAGGTGCCGTCGAACAGCCCTTGTTGCAAACAGGATGCACCGCACGGCTGACAATCATACACCGGTCCATTCCACAAAGCAGATCCTCAGCTGGCCTCGGGTCTCCGACCCTAGGTGGACGAGTCGGGACGCTCCCGTAGGTGGGACGCTTAGTACCGCTCACGGCGTCCGCCGTAACCGCCGCGTCCACCTCCGCCCCCGCCACCATGGCCACCACGGCCCCCGCCACCGCCGCCATAACCTCCTCGACCGCCACCGCCTTCCCTGGGTCGGGCCTCGTTGACGGTCAGAGTGCGGCCGTCCGTTTCCTTGCCGTTAAGAGCGGCGATGGCAGCCTGTGCCTCTTGATCGCTGCTCATCTCGACGAAACCGAAGCCTTTGGAGCGGCCGGTGTCGCGATCCATGATGACCTGTGCCGATTGGACCTCACCGTACGCCTCGAACATCTGCTGCAAATCGCTGCTGCTGACGCCATAGGCCAGGTTCCCTACATAAATCTTCTTGCCCATCTGGACCTTCTCCTAAAAACGCACCTTGAACGGGAGATCGTCGCAATGACAGGGGACGAGAGAAAGCCGAATGGAAGTGAGTGACAACCAAAGAAAGCGTTCGCAAGACCCGAGTCCATTCTTAACCATATTGAATCCAAGTGGGGTCGGATAGAGCAGAGGAGAAGCGTTTCACGAGCGCCGTCGTAGGAAGCTGGCCATCCCGCCACTGATTCCTAGAAAAAACTTGTCAAACGATCGCGCCAGCGAGTTTCATCTCCCCCTCGCATCGCCGAGCACGCAGATTGAAACGACGCTGCTGACTCATCCGCATGTGAAAGGTAACTTACTCGACTACAACGATTTCCTGGGTGTAGTGGATCAGCTTCTCGAAGAGCTGCGACTCGGTGGCACCATCCAGGTCGCCAGCTTTCATCCGCAGTATCGATTTGCGGGAACCGAACTAAACGCGGCCGAGAATTACATGAACCGCTCGCCTCACCCCATGCTGCACGTGCTACGCGAAACGAGCATTTCTCAGGCCGCCGATGCCTCCGACGAAGGCCTGAGAATCCCGCAGCGCAATATCGAGACCATGCGCAAGCTGGGTCAAGAGCACATCTTGAAGAAGCACCAAACCCTTGATGCCGAACAATAGGTTCGAGGTCCATCCATGCCCTTGCATAATGTGTCGCGACCGGGCCCGGTTGGCCCCATTCCTACCGACGTCAGGGTGTTCTTGCGCGAGGCGGACAGGCGCATCCGGAGGTACTATCGCCGCCATCGTAGCTCTGCCTTCGTTCCATGCAATTTCCGAGGAGCCTACCGTATTCTCCAACATCTCGCGGCGCAGGCGGAATCGGCTGGCACGCTGTTTTGCGAGTGGGGCAGCGGCTTCGGCGTGGTCGCATGCTTGGCCGCGTTGCTGGAATTCGACGCGTATGGCATCGAGGTCGACAGCACGCTCGTGCGTGCGTCTCGTCGTCTCGCCGCCGACTTTGATCTGCCGGTCGAATTCGTGCAAGGCAGCTTCATTCCCGCGGGTGACAGGCTGTTGCTGCAGGCCGCCAGTTCATTCGCCTGGCTGACGACAACGGCGGCACCGGCACATGAAGAGCTAGGATTGGCCACGGAGGATTTTGGTATCATCTTCGCCTATCCGTGGCCTGACGAGGAA